>OFHA01001941.1_pt1 | contig 12941 bp, 11 predicted proteins | sample 1521891 | NCBI WGS metagenome assembly OFHA01 (sample SAMEA3504089, study PRJEB24116) | mouse gut metagenome | biome: mouse gut; feature: mouse-associated habitat; material: faeces | place: Denmark | collected 2011 | reverse complement strand
CAAAGAGACCTTCAAAACTGGCCTGAAAAAGTTTTAAACAACAACAAATACAATGGAAAGAAGTCAGGAAGAAATTGAGTTGGAAACAGACAGCAAAACAGGCAAAATAACCGATCAGATCGCAGTAGAACTGCTGATTGTAACATACAGCAAACAGCCGGCACAACCTGCGTCTGTTTTATAAAAGAAAAAACAGGACGCTTCTGCTTAACAGGCAACAGCAAACCTGTTTTTTCTTTTACAGCGTAAAAGACTCTGACCGCTCGACACACAAACAGCTGTCAGAAAACGGCGTCGGATACAAACGGTTTCTCCCATATCTGATCGACGATCCCATTTTCTGACAGCATTACTATTTCATCGTCTCTTCTTTTAATTCCAGCCAGCCGGCATCGACTGCCCGCTGGAAATCCCAGTCGTTGCGGCCTTCGGTATGCAGCTTGCAGCTCCAGAATATCCAGCCGTCACAGACGCTCCACGCATCCATCTCTCACCGTCCAATGGTCCGGTATGCTTTTTCTTTTTCCAGCAGTTCTTTGATGCCTTCGCTTTTATTCGCAATACATCACTCGCCGACAATGACCGGATGGAACTGCTTTGCCTCTTCACTGCTCAGGTCTTCATAAAAAGCGCTTTCGTCCTCTGCTTCCAGTCCAGGAAACAGTTCCTGACTCATCCATTTTTCCTATACGAGCCAGTTGCCAGGATTTACTCCTCTGATTTTTACGCATCTGCCTCCTTTTCATCCTGGAGAATCTCGCCGTTTGTGGCAATCACGTTCTGATACCAGTCAAAAGAATCTTTCTTTCGACGCGATAAGTCTCCCGTACCGTCGTTATGCTTATCGACATAAATAAACCCGTATCGTTTATCCATCTCACCGGTTCCCGCGCTAACCAGATCGATACAGCCCCACGGCGTATAACCCATCAGATCGACCCCGTCTTCTTCCACAGCCTTTTTCATCTCGCAAATATGCTTTTTCAAATATTCGATCCGATACGTATCATGAATACTTCCGTCCTCTTCCATCTTATCATACGCGCCAAATCCGTTTTCCACGATAAAAAGCGGCACCGGATAGCGATCGCTCAGCCAGTTTAACGCATAACGCAGTCCGACCGGATCGATCTGCCAGCCCCAGTCGCTTGCTTTGACGTATGGATTTTTCGTATAATCCCGGCCTCCACGGTAATCATAATCCGGATTATCTTCCCCATGCGACGCACAAAACGACATATAGTAGCTAAAACCAATATAATCTACACAGCCGGATTTTAAAACGTCAAGGTCTTCCTGCGTAATATCAGGCTGCATCTGTTTTTTCTCCCAATATTTTAAAATATGCGAAGGATATGCTCCGTGGACATGTACATCCGCATAATAATAACGCTTCTGCATGGCCTTTTCCGCCATCAGCACATCCTGCGGCTTACAGGTAGCCGGATAAATCGGGCACATTGCAATCATGCATCCAACCATAAAGTCCGGATCGATCTCATGCGCGCGCTGCACAGCCTTTGCGCTTGCCACCAGTTCATAATGAGAAGCCTGATACATCAGCTGCTCCGCATGTTCTCCTTCTTTGCATAAAATACCGGAATTGGCAAAAAACATAAACGTATCTCCGTCCGTAATGTCTGCCTGATTATTAATCTCATTAAACGTCATCCAGTATTTTACCTTGTCTTTGTAGCGCAAAAAGCAGACTTCCGCAAATCTGACGAAAAAATCGATCAGCTTCCGGCTGCGCCACCCGCCGTATTCCGTAACCAGATGCAGCGGCATTTCAAAATGACTGAGCGTAATGACCGGCTCGATTCCATATTTACGGCATTCGTCGAACATATCGTCGTAAAACTTAAGACCCTCTTCATTTGGCTGCTCTTCGTCGCCGTTTGGAAAAATCCTCGTCCAGGCAATACTGGTACGGAAACATTTAAATCCCATCTGTGCAAATAATCTGATATCTTCTTTGTAGTGGCTGTAAAAATCGATCGCATCGTGATTCGGATAAAATTCCCCTTCGATAATGCCATCCGTAATCCTGCGCTTTGTATTGACATCTCCGGCAGTCACAACGTCCATAATGCTAAGCCCTTTGCCGCCCTTGTCATATCCGCCTTCCAGCTGATGTGCGGCTACGGCTCCGCCCCAGAGAAATCCTTTCTGAAATCCCATATCTTCATCCTTTCCAAATAATAATCCTTGAAACCAGAAGCTGTTACAGCCAGTTTCCCTTAGCTGTTTTCCGTTCCCATCTTTTGATATAATTCGATAAACTCCTTTGCAAGAATACGGAAATTTTCCGCACTCATCAGCTGATCTTCCGCATGCATCAAAAGCATCAGACCGCCCGTTAACTCTCCGTTCGCATCCATCGTCAGAAGATCCGCGTGGCCGTTGTGCCCCTGCGCAAAAGCCTCGTCTCCTTCTTTCATCAGCTTCTGCGCTTCTTCAAAATTACCAGACTTCGCACTCTGGATCGCATTGATAAAATGTGTCCGTGCCGTTCCCACATACGTAATCACCTGGAAACATAACATTTCAAATTGTTCGCTTACTTCTCCCATTCTTTTTCTCCCTGAAATTCGTTCTCTGATTTATTTTACCAGTCTTCGTCATCATCCTCTGCCGCACTCTGCTGTTCCTGCGTCAGACTGATCTTGTCGATACGCTTGATAAACGGCAGATAGACAAAGAACGAAATAATAAATATGACAACCTGGAGCAACGCGCTCTTCCATCCTCCAACCAAAAATCCGGATATAATCGGCGGACAGGTCCACGGTACCTATGTTGCTGCATACAGCGGACAGATTCCTGTATACAATGCAAAATACTGAATGACACAGGAAATCAACGGCATGGTAACAAACGGCACTGCCATCATCGGATTCATAACAATCGGGATACCAAACAAAATCGGCTCGTTAATTCCAAAAAATGCCGGAACGATTTCTACTTTTCCCAATGTCTTTAACTGTTTGGATTTTGCAAAGAAGCAAAGGAAAATAGCCAGACCGATCGTAATGCCTGCGCCTGTGACATTAATAAACTGATCGTAAAACTGCTGCGTTACAATATGCCCGCCGTTTTCCAGCGTAAGCTCCATACCGCTGTCTATAATCGCCTGATTTTCCAGACTGTTTGCAGTTAACAAACCTGACATAATTCCGCCGACTACGGTAGAGCCATGTACGCCGAACATCCATAAAAACGGTCCCGCAAAGCACATTAACATCGCTCCGCCCAGAGAATCTGTCATCCCCTGCAGCGGCGTCTGAATCACCTTGTAAATCGTTTCCATCAGCGTCGTATGGAATCCCAGCGAACAGATTCCGTGAATCACCGTTGCGCCTGTAATAATAGCCGCTGCCGGAATTAACGCGGAGAACGAGTTCGCAACGCCTTCCGGAACGCCTGCAGGCATTTTTATTTTAATATTGTTTTTCAAAAACCAGGAATAAATGACCGGAACGATAAGGCCGATAATAATTGCGCCGATCATACCTTTTCCTGCGGTCCAGGATTTGTCAATAATCCCTCCTACCACTTCTCCGCTTTCTGTAACAATGTGCGAAGGCATCAGAAGCAGAAACGTAGCTAACGCGATCATCGAGCCGCTTAACGGCTCCTGACCTTCCAGCTTTACATATGTATAACTGATGCCGATGACTCCGATCATGGCGCTGATATTAAACGTTGCGCCGTATGCCTGATCCATAATGTCTTTCATTCCGGTCGATTCCAGAAAATCAACGACTGCCTGCACCGGAAAATTCGCCAGAATCAGGAACACAGAACCGACAATCAGCAGCGGCATGGAGTATACCATACCGTTTTTTATTGACTGTACTCCCTTGGTATTAATAAACTTAATAATCCTGGGAATCACCTTATCACTCAAATATTGCTGCACTGCTTTCTTCCACCTTTCCTCTTACTTGTTTTTCGCCAGCTTGTAAGCAAACTTTAATACATTCATCCCGTTGCACATACCATAATCCTGCATTGGAATGACGTCTACCGGAATCCCCTTCGGATCGCAGATCTGTTTCGCCTTGCCAAGCTCAAATCCGACCTGAGGTCCTAACAAAGCCACGTCGATACCATCTGTGAGTCTTTCCATTTCAGAAATTGGATACGCTGAAATATCCGCGTCTTTCCCTTTTTCCTTTGCCGCCTCCTGCATCTTCTTTACAAGCACACTTGTTGACATACCTGCCGCGCAAAATAAACGAATCACCATAACCTTTTCCTCCTTAAATTCTTTGCTGACGGTCGCGCCGCCGCTGTTTGATTTGTTACGATCATTATAGCAATCCGACTCTTTTTTGTCAGTAATCTGCCGCCGGAAAGGAATCCGTTACGTATCATTGGATTTTGTTACAAACAAAAAACAGTGCAGTCTTTTTTCTTGTGAAAGATGCACTGTTTTTGTCTCTGTTTATTATATAATATGCACATATTTACCCGATTACGTTTTATTTGTTCCCATCATTTATCAATCCATCAGATCTTCGGCCGAATTATGAACGCCTTTGAGCTTTCTGCCCAGGTATTCGATAATAAACACGACTGCCAGCTGGGAGGTCAGATCGTAATTTTCCTTATGATACGTTGGGATATAGTAATTAATATTGCAGTGGCTCATTGTTGCCAGCGTACAGTCCGCCCGGTTGGTCACGGAAATCAGGCAGCACCCTCTGCGTTTCAGCCGTTCCGCCAGTAAAATCGTCTCCTTGGTAACGCCTGAGACGGACAGCGCGATTACGGCTGTCTTTTCATTTTTCCCGCGAAATACAGGCGTAAATGGATCGTCGATCGCAAAAGAAAGCAGTCCTACGTTATTAAAATACCGCGCGCCGTACTTTCCCATAATCGAAGAGTTCCCGACTCCGACAAAAATCACAGACGTGGATTTGATTAAATAATCCATCGCTTCTTTCATATTTTCCTGAAACGCCTTTGTCTGTACCCGCTGAAAAAAATCATGCAGCGACGTAATATCCATATCCAGCGCTATTTTACAGCTGTCTTTTAATTCCTGCCTGAGCTTTAGACGAAACTCGGAATACCCTTCGCAGCCTGCTTTTTTACAAAACCGAAGAATGGTCGTCGTCGATACGTGCACGGCGTCAGCCAGTTCCCGCACTTTCATATAAATAACCTTATCCTCATTCTGCACGATATAATTATATACATCCATTTCCAGCTGATTAAATGATTTTACCATCTCATGCGTAAACATCGATACCTTTCTCCCCTCCAAAAATTCCCCTGTGATTTGTTTGTCAGCAGCCGGATATCACCCTCGTCTCAGTCGCCTTTGCTGCATTTTTTTCCAGATATTTCTGGCCTGCGCACAGAGATCCGTATCAAGTCCCAGTCCGTCTGCCAGTATTTTCTGATCCACCAGATCCAGCGCTTTTTCGATCTGTTCTTTCTTTCTTACGATCTCGTCGACCTGAAACAGCGCCTCCTGAATCTGCCTGTCCGGAATCTGATCCAATACCGGCAGCATCACATTCCCAAGCTCTCCCGGCAGGATTTCCAGCACGCCGCCGCCGTAACTGCGACCGCATAATTCTGTAAACGCAAATGAAATACTGTTGTAATACGATAACACGATTCTTTCCGGATCGATACCGTCGTAAAATTTCAGCCGGTGCATCGTATCCGTGGAAACCGCTTCACAGCAGTTTAACACAAACTTGGGATACAGATTATTTCTGCGCAGAAAGAACGCGTCCGGTACCCAGATCGACGGCACCCGATACCATCTGTCCCGGATTCTGCATTTATATCCGGTATGCTCTTTATTTTTTTCCCCCTTTTTAATATAAGACCGATGCTTTTTCGGATAATTTTCTATTGGTATATCCGGAAAATCGATCAGATACGCAGCTTTCCCGCCATCCGCATTGACGCTCCAGTCTTCGCTTTGAAAATAAACGCTGCCGGCATGCGCGCTTCTTCCAATCAGCGGCCGCACCACATGCTCCAGTTCATATTCTTCCACGACCTTTTTGGTTACCGAAAAATATTTATTGTTGCCAGTCGTAATCCCAATATTGATTAACGCGGTATCCGACATTTTCTGAAACCGGCTGTCGTTCCGGATACGTGCAATCAGAGCGTTTTCCTCCCTGCTCATAAAATACTTTGTCCATTTCTCATGTACCTGACAGAGCTTTTGAAAACCGTTGTCCGGCAGCCGCAGCGTATCCAGATCTTCCAGATTACGCAGCTCCACAATCCGGATCCCCTGTTCCTGTCCTCCTTTTTCGCCGATCAGTATTACGATTTCCTGTTCAATATCCGGAAAGACCAGTTCTTCAAATGTAAGCAGCGTAATGCTGGAAAGACTTTGCGAAAGAAACAGCCGCAGCTCTTCGGCATAGGCCACCTGCAGGATCTCCGCGGGAATGACGAACGCGATTTTTCCGTGTTCACTCAGAAGATGTACGCAGGCGACCAGAAAGCCGACCCACGTATTGATCAGCTTATTGGCTTTCATCCCGTGCTCGGTCAGAATCTGCGACATTTCGGCGCGCTGCTGATCTCTGAGATACTGATACCGGATATAGGGAGGATTCCCAAGGATCAGATCATAACGCTGCTGCTCTTTATTTGCCGCGTAATACTCAAAAAAATCCATGGCAAGCAGCCGGATACTGGCGGACGGTTCTATCCTTTGCGCCGCCTTTTGTACTTCCGACGCTTCGATTTCAATCGCCGTCATACTGCCGCCGTTGTTTAACAGCCGCTTTTTTTGAACCATTTCCACAAACACACCGTTTCCGCAGCTTGGCTCCAGAATCGTATGAATCGAAGGATCCTCCTGAAAAAATTCCACCATCTTTTCGGCTACCCTGTAAGGCGTATAATATGCGCCTCTTAATTTCTGCTTTGTACTGTCTTGTTTTAAAATCATAATTTCTCCCGGAACTTTAGCTGATAGATGTCTGCAATCTGTGTTTCTATCTGTCTGATCAGTTTTTCCTTTTCACGCGCAATGACTTCCTTTGTCCTGCGGTCCGCCTTTGTCTGCAGCCGGTCGTTGAGCCGGTAGATCTGTCTGGTGTCTGAGACAACGGCGTCATAAGCTGCCTTCTCGTCTTTGTTTGTAACATCCGGCTCTAAAAACGGAACTTTTTTTAAAACGTAAGTGCCTCTTGCCGTATAACCGCCTTCAAAATCGCTCCCCATCGTGCGGAGCAGCTGTTCGGTATACGGATGGTTCAGCCATGCCTGAATATAAGCCAGATCATAGCTGCAGTCCAAAGGCGCCGCGATCGCGCAGTATCCTGCCGTACCGCCGGATGCAATCAGCATGTCCTGCGTATCGTATGCGTACATCGGCTGTCTGCTTAATACCCGTACGATCAGCTTTGGCGTATGGACAAATGCGGTCAGAGCCTGTGTGCGGCCATACTGATACCAGTTGTCGTTCGTGGCATTTTTGATATCGCGCCCCACGCCGTTATTCAGACACTTTGGCACAAGCAGATCATAGCAGGCACACAGATAGGCATACGTTCCCGGATATTCCCGCTGCATGATCTCCCGCGGGATCAGACTGCCGTCTTCTGTATAAGGAAAAATAATGCGCTTATCCGTCTTTAAATGCGAGTACGTCTGCATCCCCTTTTCGTCCGCTTTCGTCGGTTTAAAGTACGGCTTTAAAATTGTTTTTTCAATCTCGTAGACAGCGCCAAACTTTCGAATCTTTACCTGATCCGCCGTCTCTTCCAACACTTCTTTCTGCGTAAACCAGTAAACGGGTTCCGGCCGCTCCGCGCTCGTTTGTATGCCGTTAAAAATATTTACGATTTCCCCAAGCGGTCTGGCATATTTTTCCATCCGCGCAATCATTTTCATAAACGCAATATCGGTCGACAGCCGCCACGGCGCGCCTCCGAGCGACTCGTTTGCAACGATCAGCCGCTCCTGCTCCTCTCCGGTCCAAAGCCCGGCCAGCGAAGACACATTGTGGTATTTCATCTGCGTACTTTGCGCGTTCCTGCATAAAACAATCGAGCTGTATATCGTCTTGTCCGGAAACAGCTGCATATCTCCGAAATCATCCAGCTGTATCATCTTATCCGACAGACACTGCCGCAGCTTCTGCCCAGCATCCGTTTTATAAAACTTGTTCGGCACGATATAGCAAAGCGTCCCGTCCGCCTGCAGCAGCTGCAGGGCACGCTCGATAAACAGAAAATATTTATCAAACTGTTTGTAAGCGGTCTGGTATTTTTTCTTATAAATGGAAAACTCCGCGTCAGATTCCAGCGTGTGCATATCCTCGGTCTTTACATAAGGCGGATTCCCTACGATTACGGTAAATCCCGGTTTTCCATTTTTATCGTTCCAGGAAGTATCCCAATCGTCCGGCTTCGGACTGTCGTATCGCTTCCAGTCCGCCTTTTTTGCGCCTTCCCAAAACGAATCCCATGCAAACGGAACTACTTTGCAGAGCAGATCGACCGGACAGTCGTTGTCAAGATCCTCTCTTGAAATCAGCGCGTTGCCGTTTCTGATATTCTCGTTCAGATCCGGCAGCGCAGGCACACAGTCATGCATCGACGCCGGCGTCTCATCCTCCATCAGCTTGATCAGCAGGTTAAACCGGCTCACCCAGACCGCATGCAGATCGATATCCGCTCCATAAATACAGCTTGTCAGAATCGCTTTCTTTTCTTCAAACGGCAGTTTCTTTTTTCCATTGCTCTGCTCAGGCAGTACATCCGGCTTATGCTGTAAATACCATTCCACGCAATAATCGATCAGATACTGATAAGCCTCCTCCAAAAAAACGCCGGATCCGCACGCAATATCCGCAATCCGAAGCGAGAGAATTTCCTTTGGCGTCTTTTCGGTACAATAAGGCTGCAGCGCAGCTTTGACCATATATTTTACGATTTCTGCCGGCGTGGACACCACAGACCGGTAACGATAGGCGCCTTTGGCTGTCAGCGAAACTTCTCCCTGTTCTGCCATCAGACATTCCGTTAAAAACGATTCGTAGATTTTGCCTAAAATCCCCGGTTCTATCATATGAAACAGATATGGATTTTGCGGATAGTACAGCGCTTTGATAATATCGCAGATAATGTCCGCATCCAGATCGGAAAGAATTGCATGTTGTACAAACAGTCCGGAATTATACCGCCTGTCCGCCTCCTGAAACAGACGAAGCATCCGCAGACGCAGTTCTTTTGGACGATCCTGCACGCCGCAGATCGTCTCTTTCAGACTTTTATATAACGGCAGTCTGCGATCCTCGCAAATACGTAAAAAAATAATCTGATTGATAAATTCCTGTACGACGTCGTTTAAATAGTCCATATCCTGATATTTTAAAGACTTCGGATACAGATTCCTGCCGATGTTAAGCCGCCACGTATTCATCTGCGCGAGAAATATTTCGTCGATCTCGGACGCATATCTGCCGCTGCTTTGAAAATTACCGTTCACAAACGCGTCAAACGCGCCGGAATAAACGCTTTCTTTTGACAGCAGACTGCCGATCTCCTCATAAGCCTGTACGTACTGCAAATAATGGTAGCAGCGATACAGCGACACCGACGGCAGATCCCCTTCGTGCGGCTGGTTCGTCGTATCGTAAATCATCAGATATTCAAAATTCGTCAGTACCGAGATCTTATGCTTTGCATTCCAGCCATAGCTTCTGGCCTGCTCCGCCGGCGCGGTTTCCAGACGAATTTCAACCGCTGGCTTTTTGGCTTCTACAAAGATTTTGGATACGCCGTTCAGGGTCAGCGTATAATCCGGCCGCTCGTTTCGTCCGGAAAACTTCTCCATAACGACTTCTTTATATTGCGGCGGCACGCCTTTTTTATTATGTACATCCCAGCCAAAACACTCTAACAACGGGCTGATAAACTCATCCCGGCAGTCCTGTTCGTTATATTCCTTTGCGTTTTTATATGTTTTTGCATTTCGTTCATACTGGCTGATCAGCCTCTGCAGATCCTTTTTATACATCACGGGCCCTCTGTTTCGTATATCGATATATTTTGTTCTCAAATATTATAGCGGATTTCTCGTAAAATAGCAATCATATGTTCTGTCGCAGCGCCGCGCCACTCCAAATAAGAAAGGGTTTTAGGAGACTGAAATTGCTTTCATTCCCATAAAACCCTCTCCTAAGCGGATCTGTTCTTTAAAACTGCGGCCCCTTTTTCTTATCCAGTGCCTTTAACGTCGTCTTTTCATTCAAAAGATTTATAATATCCGGCAAAATACCGTCTATTTCGTCGTTCGGCAGCTGGCAGGTTCCTGCGTTGCGGTGTCCGCCTCCGCCGTAATAATGACAGATCTCGCCGATATCGATCGTAGAAGACCGATTGACAATCGATTTTCCGATCGTAACCGCCGTGTTCTGCTTTCGAAATCCCCACATCACATGCACGGAAATCTTTGCCTGCGGAAACAGCGCGTATATCAAAAACCGATTGCCGGTATAGATGATTTCTTCGTCTTTTAAGTAAATAACCGCCACGTCGCCTTTCATCTTCGTCACACGCATCAGCTGCGCCTTAAATTCCTGCTGCTGGCTGAAATACAGATCGACTCTTTCTTTGACGTCCGGCAGCTCCAGTACTTCCTCTACCGGATGCTCCAGACAAAAATCGATCAGCTGCATCATCAGATCATAATTAGAGATACGAAACTTATGGAAACGTCCCAGTCCGGTTCTTGCGTCCATTAAAAAGCTCATTAATGTCCAGCCCTTTGGATTTAAAATATCGTCCATATCAAACTGCGCAGAATCCGATTTGTCTACGGCCGCCATAATTTCCTCAGAAATCCGCGGCAGCTTTTCTTTTCCCCCGTAATATTCATACACGACCCGGGCTGCAGAAGGAGCGTCCCCTTCTATAATATATGCCGGCTTTTTCTCGTCGTCAGTCACTTCGCTGGAATGATGGTCGAACGCCAGATGCACGCCCTCCACATAAGGCAGATTGGTCGTAATGTCACGGTTTGTAACCGGAATCAGCCCGTCCTGCATATCTTTGGGATGTACAAACTTAATGTCGTCGATTAAATCCATCTCTTTTAAGATCATTGCACATACGAGTCCGTCAAAATCACTTCTTGTTACCAAACGATACTTTTCCGCCATAACGGTTCTCCTCCTGCGTGATTACTGTTTTAATTTATGAATATATACACAGTTTGGCGTCTCCACTTCTACCGGCTTTCCATGCATCAGGAAATATTTTCCTTCATAATTCATCGAGAAAATACCGATCGAATTGCTGTCATGATTTAAACACATGAAGTTTTTCCCGTCCGGAAATACGGCGATCGCTTTTGGAAATTCACCCCCGATACGGTTGTTGCATACAAGCGTCAGCTGTCCGGTCTTTTTATCGACTTCAAAGACAAGCACCGCGTTAATGCCGGCATCGGTACAGAATAAATAATTGCCGTCCGGTGAAAATTCCATCGTCGTTGCGCTGCAGATCTCGTCTTCTGTCGGATCTTTCGTCGGTATTGACTGTATCTTTTCAAATTCCGGATTTCCATTTTCGGTCAGATAATACTGATACACATTTACAACATTTGTAAGCTCACACAATACGTACGCGTATTTCCCATCCTTGCTGAAACGCATGGCGCGCGGCGCAGAATCCAGCGGGCATCTTAAAATATCGTGATGGATCAGCTGTCCGCCTTCATAATCCAGACGGTATATTTTGATATGATCGAGTCCGCCGTCTACCGCACACAAAAACTTCTGATCCGGCGTTACCTTGACGCAGTGCACATGCGGTCTGGAATTACGCTCCGCGATACAGCGTCCCATTCCTTTATGGAACACGCCGTCTGCAATGCCTTCGATGGAACCGTCTTTATTCAGGCGCAGCATGGATACTCTGGCGTCATGATAACCGGCCACAAATAAATATCTGTCTTCCCTGTCAAGCTCCAGATAACAGCCTCTCATACCCCCGATCCATTTTTTATTAATCTTTTCAAGATCTCCGTCTTCCAGAATATGAAACGCCTCCACACCTTCGTCCGCGATAGAATACAAGATCTTTCCGCTGTGCGAAATAATCACATCTGACGAATTACTGATCGGAATCATTTTTCGTTCTTCAATCCTGCCATTTTCTACATCCACGTCATAAATATGGATGCCCAGGCTGTTTTCATGTGTGTACGTACCTACATAGGCTACATATTTGTCCTTTCCCATTGTTAGTCCTCCTCTTTTCTGCGTAGAATATCATATGGATCCAGACGTATGGATCGATCCTGCATACCTTCCAGCTCCACATACAGTATCTGTTTCGGATGCGGCGCAGATTCCATCACGGTTCCTTCCTCATCCGTAATCGAGCGGACCGTTACCGTAAGGTCTGTTCCGTCCGGTTTTATCGCCTCGATCTGTTCCCCGACCGAAAACTTATTTTTCTGTTCCAGCCGGTATGCACCCGCCTCGTTTGCGCCTTCTATGATACCCAGATATGTATAATTTTTTACATAATCGTTACTGTCATAGACCTGCGCCTCTTCAGATGGTTTTCCATAAAAAAATCCTGTTGTAAACTGCCGGAACGTGCCGCTCGCAATCTGTGACAGATACCACGGAAGATTCTTTTCATAACAGGACTCCGCTTTCCTATAATCATCGATCGCTTTTCGATACGTTCTTGCCACAGTCGCGATATACAGCGCCGTCTTCATACGGCCTTCGATTTTAAAGCTGTCGATACCGGCCTGTACAAGCTGCGGAATGTGCCCGATCATACACAGATCTTTGGAATTAAAGATATAGGTTCCCCGTTCATTTTCATAAACAGGCAGGTATTCTCCCGGCCGTTTTTCTTCTACCACCGCGTACTGCCAGCGGCATGGATGGGTACAGGCCCCCTGATTGGCGTCTCTTCCGG
>OFHA01001939.1_pt1 | contig 12947 bp, 15 predicted proteins | sample 1521891 | NCBI WGS metagenome assembly OFHA01 (sample SAMEA3504089, study PRJEB24116) | mouse gut metagenome | biome: mouse gut; feature: mouse-associated habitat; material: faeces | place: Denmark | collected 2011 | reverse complement strand
CTTACAGCGACAGTTTTATTATTTTGTCTGTCTACTATAAGGGGAGCATATCATTATTCCACAAATTTATCGGCTCTGCCATAATGTGTCATTCTTTCTGGCAAATATAAAATTCTATTGTGTTTGTACAGAATAACCGTTTCCTTTCTTCTTCTATTTTGAGGGATAATAGTCGAAACCGCCATAATTCATGATTACAGCTTTGATTTTTTATTTCTATACATCTTTATTTTTTTCATTCTTGGTCAACCCTCCATAAAGCAACATAGCGCAAACCGATGCCACTGTGCCTGTCAATACTGAATCCAACTCATGACCATTCATATTGCAGATTACATTGATTACAATTAAAACAATCAGCGTTACTACCGCTACAGCAGCCCCTTTTAAAAAATTCTTCATAACTTCCTGCTTCCTTTCCATAAATAAATTTATTTACTGCAAAACAGTATACCAGAAAAAGCAGCTTTTCTTCCAAAACAGGCATAAAATGCCTTGATTCATGAAAAAGCGCCGTTTACTTTTTTACAGGACAAGCGCTTATTCGTCATTTTCGCAGGGCAGCGCTTGATGCGCGGAACGACATAAAGTATAATCAGTAAAGGAAATATCGAGGAAAGGATGATATTGAAATGTTATTGCCATTTTTTCAGCTTTCCCTTGCCATCCGTAATGTATGGCCCCAGCGAATGAGCATGAAAGCGTTTATCGCTCTTTATATGTTGCTGTTGCTTGCAGGAATGCCTGTAACACTCCTGTCCTGTATACCATATGGCCTGTTCGCTATTCCGGCGGCAGTTTGTATTTATGGATTGATTACCTGCCGGGATACCGCTGCCCAAAATGTCTGTATGGGTATGATTGGTTTTATACTTACTATCGTAACAGTTAATCTGCTGACAAATATTTTAAATCTGATGACACCACTGTCTTCCATGAGCCAGCAGTATATTTCTTTCGGCGTTAATCTGATTTACACTATTTTGTTTTATTTAATCACGTTGTTTTGCGGCAGGCTTCTTAAAAAACTGTTACTGTCCGGAAAAGGCGTTTTACGCTTTCAGCAGACGTGGTATCTGATTGATGCCGCATCACTGCTCCTGATAACCATCTATCTGTTTGATAATCTGATTCCGGGGCAGAACGGCTCTGTCGGCAAAATGATATATAATAATGTCCTGCATATTTTAGGATATCTGCTTGTTATGCTTTTTTTGCTTTTCGCTATGCGATATTCCTATCTGGAGAAAATACAAACAGAGGCAAAACAGAAAGCCTTACAGGATTTACAGGACTACACGCGCAATTTAGAAATCATGTATAACGGCCTGCGCTCCTTTAAGCATGACTACATCAATATTCTGCTCTCCTTGTCCGGCTATATTGCAAACAGCGATATGGACGAATTAAAGCAGTTTTTTGAAACGAATATCTTCCCCACGAAGAATCTGATTGACCAGGGTGATTATAAGCTGAACCAGCTTGGAAACATAGGTGTGCTGGAAATCAAAAGCCTGCTCTCCGCAAAATTGATTTACGCTCATGAATCAGGGATTGACGTTACAATTGACATCCCTGACAGGGTGGACGATTTTCCAATGGATACCGTAGACCTTGCCAGAATACTGGGAATTTTTTTAGACAATGCGATTGAAGCCGCATCTGCAATGGAACAGCCCCAGATAGGCTTAAATATCATTCAGCATGATACTGGCGTATCCATCATCATAAGCAACGGTTTTCAGGATAATGGCGCAGCATTGCACAAGTTAAAGCAAAGTGGATTCAGCACAAAGACCGGGCATCAGGGAATCGGGCTTTCCAACGCCCAGAAAATCATCAATTCCTATGACAATGCGCTGTTGGAAACGACAATGCAACACGGCTGTTTCATGCAACATATGGAACTTGTCGGCGGAAAGGAGTGACATCATATGCTGGATATTTTTGTGTGTGAGGATAATGCCGTACAGCGTCAGGCTATCGTCCAAACCATCCAAAATGCTGTCCTGATAGAAGAACTGGACATGCAGCTTGTTTTAGATACAGGAGACCCTTATACGCTGTTGGAAAAACTTAAGACCAGCCAGAACACGGGCATCTATTTCCTTGATATCGACTTGGGCAGCAATATAAACGGCATGAAACTGGCTCAGAAAATCAGATTATTTGACCCCCGTGGTTTCATCATATTCATATCCGCACATTCTGAACTAAGCTATATGACCTTCCAGTACCGTGTGGAGGCCATGGATTTTGTATTAAAAGACAACCCTGCCGAAGCGGAAGTGAAAATCAAAGAATGCCTGTTAAATGCAATGGAACGCTATACACTGCAGACCAACAGGACACACAAAGTCTATACGATTGAAAGCGGCGGGCGGAAAATCAGCATAGATTATGACGATATTTTATTCTTTGAGACTTCCAGCAATATCCATAAAGTCATTCTCCATGCAAAAGACCGGCAAATTGAGTTTTTCAGCACCATAAAAGAACTGACAAACACATTAGGCGGTAATTTTGTACGCTGCCATCGGTCATTTCTAGTAAACAAAAAGGACATAAAAGAAGTTGACACAAAAAAACGAATCATTCATTTTGCCAATGGAGAAACCTGCCTGATGTCCACACGCATGATGAAAGGACTTTAAATGCTACACTCCAAAATACCGATTTTCTAGTATAGCAAAGCAAAATCATGGCGATTCGTAATTTATAAAAAATTTCCGCCTTGCGTTATGGAAAAGTGCATAAATGGCAAATTTTATCACTCCATTTTTGCTGATTATCAATTCTGAATCATACGGATGATTGCTTGGATGTGTAAACAGAGATGCTTAAATCCTTAAAGCTATCTTTTGGAAAATTATTTTCTTTGCCGCTTCAAGCGTCTCCTCATGCTTTTTTTGAAATTCTTCCCTCATTTTTAAATGTTCATCTGTATTCAGCGCAACAAGGTTTGTGTCATCCAATTCAAAGTGTTTGAGTATATTCAAGGAATATGACTCTTTTTCAAACCTATAGTCTCCACAGGTTATTACGATTCGATATAGATCCATTGCATCCAAAAAATCGTTCAACATAGGATCATCATTTGATATGTATCGCAAGAAATCATTCTCAGAAAACCCTTCATTCTTCCAATATCTCCATTTTCCAAAAGAACTATTTATTATGCCATCAGTGAATAGCATATCAAGTTCATGAATATATCGAATAGAATGCTTAAATCTATTGGGTGAAGTAAAAATCCTATTGCCTAATAAAATTAGCGTATGAATCTGATAATCAGCATATGGGATGCCTCAATTCTTAAGCAATCCTTCTTTAAAATCATCATTATTAAGGGCTTCCGAACTCAAATCTAACTGTAAATCTTCTATCAGAATAAACATTTCATGAGCAGCATTTGAGATCTGTACCCATTCTTCCATATAGAATTGTGGGGTTTCATAGTCTTTTGGAACAAGCAAGTCAAAGATTGGTTCGCAAAGAATCATGTGGTCTAAAGTAAGAATAATTCCTAGCCGCTTCCTGCATATCCATTTTTATATAACCAAGCTGTATTATCCTCTCAATGCTTTGTTTGTCGACAATTACATAATCGGCATCTCTTTCCGGATCCTCAATGTAATCTATGTCGTATCCATAATAATCCATGCTAACTTCCCATTCAACAATCATATTTCGTTTTGCAGCCAGCAGAATTAGTTCGCCAAGTTCCATACTGGATGTAAGTTCTTTTGCATTGATCCAAAAGCATTTATTCCTCTCAATCTTATAAAGCTCACAGTATCTGGATATAAGAAAAGATACTGCTTCCCCTATTGACTCTCGAGAGTAATATTCTGGAAAATCGTAAAAATCTCCCAATACTCTTCCAAATTTCAATCTACATACTATCAGTCTGTCATAGCATTATTTAAAGGCAACTGAGGGTTCGTTGAACCGCTTTTGCACTTCAGTATACTTTCCACATGACATTTTTCCTTCCGGACATCTTTCAAATATATAGCAACTAGGTCCAAAATGTTTAAAGAGCGTTGGCGAAACGTCTCTTAACAAATTTAATATATTAATTGCAATATTACGCGTTTCCCATTGGGTTCGGTTGCAGGAACGCAATGCGATAAAGGTTAATAGTTCTCTGCCATTCATTGTCGTTGTAATGTCAATCACATTTCCACTCAAATAAAGATAAGATATTTCGGATTTTTTCAAGCCGTTCGCGCGAAGTTTCTCATATAATTCTTTGGTCTTCGCGTAAGCAGCATGATATCTCTGCAAAATCTCCGCATTCGCTTCTATCGTAGCTGGAACAACATACCGCTCGCTTCTGCAAACATCCTGAAAAGGCGGTATGATTATCGATTGCATTCTGTGTCTCGTAAGATGAGTGATTGCTGCCAAGGTAACGCTGTTTATGCGAAAAGTAAAATTAATCTGCTCTAACTCGCGGGGACGTCGGTCTGGGAGTACCAATTCAATGATTTGCTCTACATACTTTTGATCCTTCAATCTATTCTCAATTTGACTGGTTGGTAGGTTTGTATGTCCTATCAGCGCTGCCCTGGCGACTACCATCTCTGGATTCTCTGTATGGTTTAATAATTCTACGGAATTATCAAAGCGCCATTCCCGATTCTCTTTCACATCCGTTATCTCAGCCATTCTGTCATACTTATTTTCATCACCGCGCTCCATCCTCATTAAATCATCAAAAATAAACGGACAGATCTCTGCCGCTTGTTTCAACAAATCCTCACCTAATGTATGTATCTCAGAGTTTTCCCTCCCTCTGCCATAAAGCATGGAATAAAGGATTTTGCATAATTCCCTAGCATTTACTGTACAGTAAAAATTGCTTTTGTAAGAATATGGCAATAAAAATCTTGCATCCTCTTTCGGTATACCCGCTTCGACGAACTCTCCATACTCTTTAAAAAGAAAAGTCATGTGCTCACTGTAGATTTTCTTGAGCTTATCCGCATTGCTCAACGGTTCTCCATTGTCATCCACAAAAGATGGAGTAACAAACCCCATTTTGCTAAAGTCCACATAGCGTCTTGATTTAACAGTGAAAGATGCAAGCCTGAACTCAAGCATAAATTGCTCCACATAGGCTGACACATTAACAAATGCCAGATTAAAAGCAATATGCTCAATGATCGTCTTATGTCCTGACCTGAGTACCTTTTTAACTAATCTCTGATTATTTTCGGCATTTGTTGCATTGTCGAAAATTTCCAGAGAATCTCCCGCTGTTGTCGAAATACGGGCTCCAGATGCAGGAATCCTTTCAGGTTCATTTGGATATCCAATTATTCGAACTGTCCCATTCATAGTACCGTTTACTCCCTCTAAAACATATTTAGAAACTGCCTACTCAAAAACATATATCCCTTTCATAATATTCAAAAAATTCATACTCCTAGCTAACCCTATTGCAAATTTTCATTAATTGACTCTAGAATAGACCTTATAGCATGATATCTTTCGTACAACTCTTTACTTCCGCCAAAATTTTCCTAAAAAAGTGGTAAAGCCTCCTCAAAAGTCTCTTTAGCTGCAAAGGTATCTCCATGATTATATAAAGCCGTACCCAATATAAAAAGAGCATTAATTAAAATTCCAGAATTTTCAAGATTTCTAAGATAAATTTGCCGGAATAACTCTTTAACTTAACGATAAATGTAAATCGAGCTTGAATATATTTCCTGTTGATCATAAACTATTCCTTGGTTCATTAAGCATATCGCATATGTTTTAATTGCTACGCAAATGCATCAATATCGTCTGCGCCAACTTCATCAATAATATTTTGCGCCATATCGACTGCATATTTTATTGCATTAAGAGCCAATTCATAATTACCAATCTTGCGTTCAAGTAAACACAACAATTTACAAGCATCAATAGTTTGTTGATTATTAAGTTCCTTTTCAAAGATCGAAACGAATATTTTCTTTGAAGTATTATAGTCATTTTTATTATTTAAAATTTTTGCTTCTTTGATTCAACGTAAAAACAAAATCATTATCCACATTTTTCTCCATCTTTATTACATTTTTCTTAGCATACCCTAGACTAAATATGGATAAAGCTTAGCATAATTTTCTCTAAAAATCAACCACAGTTATTATGAATCTAGGATAAACTTATAAACTTGATTTTTATAAAATATTTATATTTTCTTTATAAACTAAGCCATTATATGCGGTTTTCATATTCTATTTCCCCAATTATTGAAAAAGATCTTCTGAAAAACTCATACAGCGAATTTATAAGTTTATCCTGTTATGAATCAATTTTTTTGAAAACTTCACATTTTATACTTACATAGCGCTTCTCAAAACTGAACACAAATGTCATTCTATTCTTCCATGTTCACTACTTTAAATCACTTTTTGGCCTCTACTTCTAATTCCCCCACTCGTAGTAAAACCGTAGCGCTCCACCGTCTCCAATGCCGCGCATTGCCCCGTTTTGCCACACAAATACCGCCAATTCCCGGCTATCCACCGCGCTGCCGTGGCAGACGAAAAATATCTTAATCATAATAAAAATTCCTCCTAAAATGCGCTGAATTTCCGTGTTTTGGCACGTTTTGCGAGGTTTATTTTTTCAAAGAAAATTATTGTCATTCATGGTCGCTGTATTTCAAAGCCCAAATTGTTTACTTTTTAAAATATTATGTAATGTAGCTATTGATTGCATATACTATCCGCTTTTCCTTCTTTCTGGATGTTTCGTGTCTGGGTTTTTTGAATGTTTATTTTTACACGTCTCCTTTCTACTCTATGTGTTTCGTTGTGTATTTATATGTTTCGTTATATCAATCATAATACACAACGTGTATTTTATAGGGTGTTATTTTCGCAATTTGTTGACAATGTGTATTTTATGCGCTATTATTGCTTTCGTAAGGAGGTGAATATTTTGGACTTTGGAAAATATGGCAATTGTCTTGAAGGTAGACTTTATGCTATTCGAAAGGACAAAAAACTAAGCCAAGAAGAATTTGGCAATAGAATAGGCATAAGCCGCTCCGCAATTTGTAATTATGAGAGTAGAATCAGACCTGTTAGCAATCAAGTTATACTCGCTGTGTGTCGTGAATTTAATATAACAAAATGTCAACATTAAATGCGAAAATTTTTTTGATTTTTTCGCTTTCGGCAATATGCACAATAAATAATGTTGTTTGTTGTGCAATTTTCACATAATAGAAGTTTTGGTTATGGTTCGATGCAGATCCGGATCGCTTTCTGCGATGCCTAAAAATGGGCGCACGAAATAAAGGTTACTTGCATAACAAACATTCGTTCTATGCTGCAATCTTTTCCAATTCCTTATTATATAATTCCTCTGCCGTCTTATACTCATGCAGGCGGCGCGGGTAGTTATTGATCCATTCCGCTATGTCGTCAACATCCCCCTGCGTCTTATCATCAAAATTTACGCCCTTTGGAATGTGACGGCGCACTAATTTGTTTTGGTTCTCATTGCTGCCGCGCTCCCAACTGCTATATGGGTGACAGTAATATATTTTTGTCCTTTTCTTCTTGCTGCGCTTGGATCGCTCCATGCCTTCCCAATCTGCAAATTCCGATCCATTGTCTACGGTTATACTTTTAAAGATTTCTCTAAATTTCTTTCCTAACTTCCTTTCCAATCGGTCTAACGCCTTTACAACTGCTGCCGATGTATGCTCTTTCAGCAAAAAAATAATTTCCTTGCGCGTTTTTCTCTCTGTCAGTACCAATAAAGATTTTTTAGAAACTCCCCGCGCCCCTACAACGGTATCCATTTCCCAATGCCCAAATTCTTCCCGCGTGTCTATTTCGTCCGGTCTGTTCTCGATGCTCTCCCCCTTTGTTGCCCGCTTTTGTGTGGTTTTCCGCTTATGTTTCTTTTTCCCTTTCCTCTTTTCCGGCAGGTGTTTCATTGTCAAATTCAGAAAAACGCCCTTATCAATGTAACTGTATAGAGTAGTTACGCATATTGAAAAATCATATCCTTCAGCTTTCACTTTTGCCAGTGCCGCCGCAGGGCTGTACCCCTCATTTATTATAATTTCCTCTATCCGGTCAGCAAATGCCTGCTCATTCCCAATTTTCAGATCCGCGCCCTTTGCAGCTAAAACCTCCTCTTTATGCTGCTGCGCTATGTCGGGACTATATCTTATTTCTTTTGTAAGATCCGAATTTAACGCCTCAAATTGCCCCCGCTTTAATTCCCTATAAATTGCGCTTACATGAAAATGCAGAATTTCCGCGATCTCTTTTGGTGTATGTTTTGCCTTAATAAGTACCTCCAACCGTAACCGGTCATTATATGTAAATTGTTTGAATGATTTCATAAATATATCCTTTCTGAAATTGTACATAAAAAGCGGGCGGCAAGTCCATTTGAACCTGCCGCCCTTCTCATGCGCTCAATCTTTCCCGATCTCTAACTCTAACAACGTATCAGCCGATGTTTTTAAGGCTTTGCAGATGCCGGAAAAAGCCTCTATGTTCGGTGTCCGTTCTCCATTTTCCCACCGGCTAATGTCTTTTTGATGCACTCCGATCATTTCCGCTAATTCCTTTTGTGTAATGCCTGCTGCCTTCCTTGCTTTTTTAATATTCTCGTTAATGTTCATTTCGCGCCTTTCTTTCGTTGGTGCGCTCTTATTATAAGAGCAACACACAATTTTGCCGCGCCAACCGCTACTAAGAAAATTCCTAATTTCAAAATCATACGCTTTACTTGGCTTTGGGTTTGTGGTATATTTTATTTGGGCGGCGGGCTTTCGCCCGCCTCGGCTTTTAGCCTAACAACTTATCTATTAAGATTAAGATTGTTCCAATGATTAAGTCTATCAATGCGCCGATCGCCAAATCTTGCCATTTGATAGGCTTTTTCTTATGTTTCTTTTTCTTACCCATTGCCCTATCTCCTTTCCAGTGCTTTGCACTTATTTTTCTTTTTTCCTCCTCTCTATGTTTTATATTACATACCCGTTTGGGTATAATATCAATACTTTTTTCTAATTTTGCGCACAAAAATAAAGGGGTATAGCCCGCGCCATACCCCAACATTGCAATTACATTTTCTTTACTGCTCGGAAACCTCGGCTTTTACCTTTTTTGCCTCGATTGCCTTTTTTGCCGCCTCTGCCTCTGCTTTCGTCATGCCCTCGGCATAAAGCAGGCTATACTCCGTCTTGCAGATTGTCAGCGATACATGAACGCCCACCCTGCTTGCCTCTGCTGCCCTCTGCAACGCCTCATTTCGGGCTTTAAATGTGCCGCAGGTAACTTTATATGCCTTTTCCTTTTTGGGCGGCTCCTGCGCCTCTCCTGCCGCCTTGCTTGCCTTGTTTTCTGCCATGTGCGCCTCCTTATCTCAACTTTAAAACCTTCCCCACGTTGATAACATTCACATTTTTAATGTTATTCAGCTTTGCAAGGGCGGCAACCGTTGTATTATGTTTCTTTGCGATCGCGCTCAACGTATCGCCCCGCTTTACGGTGTATGTTGCCGCTCCGGATCCATTCATAAGGGCATTAACCGCCGCCCGCACTTCGGCGTAATTATAGCCCGCCGCCTCTAACCGTTTCTTTCTGTCGGGATTGTTGCCCCATTTACCGGCTTTCACTTCCCGCGCCACTTCCGCAACGCTCTTTTTCGCCGGTGCTGCCGGTTCCTCCGGTTCCGTTGCCATGCTCTTATAGTCCGGCAATCCGTAACCCCTGATGTACCTGCCATTTACCGGCAAATCGCGGTATTCCACCGCATCATTTTTATTTCCCTCGATCACTTTAATAGTGCTGTCGGAAACGCCGCACACCAAACCAACGTGATCCGGATAGCCGGTATTGTCGCCCCTGCCGGTGTCCTGCCAGTCATAAAAAACCACATCGCCCGCACTCAGTACATAAGCATCGTTTTCCTGCCAACGCCCCGCCGCCTTGTAGAGATCGATCATTGCGCCGCACCCACATTCACGCAGGATAATCCTTGATAACCCCGCCGCGATGCCTACCGCGCTAACGAATGTCGCGCACCACGCATCATTATACTTTACCGCATACCCGCGCGGCAGGGGCTTTACAGAATTGTAAAGGTCAATGATCTTTTTATGCGTTCCGTTGCTCTCCTTGCAGCCCGCCCACGCTTTCGCGGTATTTACTACCTTTTCCCTTAACTGTTTTTCCGTCATGGTGTCCTCCTTTTCCTGCATCGCCGCAACCTTTTCATATACCTTTTTGCGGCGTGTCAGATATTTATTTGTGTGTTTTATGGTTGCCTCATACATTGCCCGCACATCGCCCACGCCCTTTAACGCCTCTGCCGCGATCGTTTTCCATAATGCGGAGGCGGTTCCGTACTGGTTTACGCCGTCCGCGAAATAGATCAGTGCGCCCGCATCGGTCAAGCCGTAACTCTGCCCCTTTCTGATGTAGCTTTCCACATCTGCGATCGCCTGCTCGTCCTGCGCTGCTTTCCCCGCTTTGGTTGTTAAAATCGCTTTCAGCTTTGCCGCCTCTGCTGCGGTAACGATACGCGCCGCCCAATTTGCGCCTCCGGTAATTTCCCCATAAAGCGCGCCGCCTAAAATGCTTTCTGCGTCCGGCTCCGCGCTTATGATCTTTTTCAGCAGGGCGGCGGCTCTGCCGCCATGCCATTGCAGCTTGCCGACTGAAACCGCCCCATTGTCATTTTTATTCACGTTGCCATAGCTGCCTTCATTGTCAAAAATGATACTCGCCGCCGTTACTGCCAACTCGTTAATTTTCATCTGTGCCTCCCTCTTTTTTCAGATTGCAGCGTTCTTTTAATTCGCAGGTTTCGCAATTCTGATTTTTGCAAACCAAATCATTGATCTTGCCCTCGATCGTTTCATCTGCAATCTTTAATGTTTTTATCAACCAAACCGGCACCTTCTCCGGCATGATTACATAGAGATTTTCTAAAATGCTTGTAAGTTCATTCACAAGCATAACAGCGGTAACATACCAACCGATCAGCAAGGCAAAATCCAAATTCAGCCCTGCGCCCGCTCCCATTTCCTTAATGCCCCACCCGATCAAAAAGGCTGTTCCGATCATCACGAAATACATAACTTTCTTGATGATGCCCTGCAAGCCGGTTTTTGAGTTCCAATCCCGCAAAAAATACTTTGCCTTGATCCAGCCGGTCACATAATCAATCACAACCGCCGCCATGAATAAGATCAGAATGACCGGTATTTTTCCCAACGCCGCCGCTACTGCCGTAAAAATTGCCGATACGCTCAAACCTGCCGCGTCCGGTGTTTTCATTGCTACAAAAAATTCTTTCATTGTCTGCCTCCTTTTCTTTGCAAAAAAATAAAGCCTATCGGCTTTCCAGTGCTTTAGCCCGCGCCGCATCGGTACAATGCAGCACAAAACCGTTTATAATGTTTTCTTTCAGCCCCGCATTTGTACAGTGCTTTAGCAATCCGAAATAGCTTTGCATGGTTGCGTTCACTTCCTTTAAAGTCATTTCGCCGCGCTCGTATGCTTTCACAATGTACTTTATGCGGGATCTCATTCTTTTAACTGTCGCGGATCTTAATCGTATTTCTTTCTCGTTTATCACATATCCCACAAAATCAACATTGCAGCTTGCCGGTCTTATGGCGGTTTTGCTATTCAGATTTAAGCGCAATTTTTCAAGCAGGAAAGTTTCTATTTTCCCCAACGCCCAATGCGCCTTTTCTTTACTCTCCACCAAAATAACCGTATCATCTGCATACCGGAACAAATGCTTTATGTGTAATTCGTGCTTGATGTACTGATCCAGTTCGTTCATGTAGATATTTGCAAACATCTGACTTGTCAGATTGCCGATCGGCATACCCTTATCAAATAGCATTTCGCGCGGATCTACCTCACAAGGATCCACGCCCAACGGCAACCCGAAGGCTCTTTTCTCCGAATTTATAATAATTCTGAATAAGTTTATCAACCTCGGATCCTTGATCCGGCGTTTCAAAATCTCTAACAGTATTTCGTGATCCACTCGGTAAAAGAATTTCGATATGTCAAGTTTCAAGTAATAGTATTGTTCCGGCTTTCTGCTTACCTGCCGTAACCAATATTGCAGCCTTGCCGCCGCCTTTTCTCTGCCTCTGTCCTTGATACAAGCGTAACTGTCTTTTATGTAGGTTTTCTCATAAAGTGGATTGAGTACCCTATAAATAGCCCATTGCAGAACACGATCCCGAAACTGCAACGCCATAATAAGCCGTTTCTTTGGCACATAAATATAAATAATTCTGTACCCGCCTACTTTGTAACGCCCTTCCTCCAGTTCCTTGTATAAGCTGTTTAAATTGCTGTCAAGTTCTACTGAAAAGCGCATAATTTCATTGCGTTCACTTTTTCCTTTTCGTGCATCTAAATAAGCTGCATAAATATTTGTATAGCTTGTAATCTGTTCATAGGTTACATTAAATTTTTTCATACTTTTATTGCCTTAATACTCCATGCGTTACGCCTTTCGCTTTTGCTACTAACCGTATTCATGGAAATTTTTGTTTTGCCCGCACCCCTGCAGGCAGGGAAATATGCCCCTTTTCTTCTCTCTGTACGCTGCGCCGCCCGCGTGTTGCGGCGCAATCTGACTATATGAGAAAAGCGGAAAACAGCCCCACATTCACATTGGAGTTAGAACGCGGGTTGTTGAAATTGCCGTTAGCCTCTCCTGCGTTGCCGCCATTACCATAATTACCGCCACGAATAAGCAACCGTTACGGCATATTCCCCATAGTTTGCTTTATGAATTTAGCTTTTTAAGCCAACTACCTAAAATTTTACCCATTTCCTTTAGATTTCAATTCAGTGGAGTACAGGTTTTTAAAATGTGTCCTTATGATTCTCTGGATTTCCTCAGTGTCTGTTGTTATGTCTCCTTTTTCATTTCTGATT
>OFHA01001929.1_pt1 | contig 12983 bp, 8 predicted proteins | sample 1521891 | NCBI WGS metagenome assembly OFHA01 (sample SAMEA3504089, study PRJEB24116) | mouse gut metagenome | biome: mouse gut; feature: mouse-associated habitat; material: faeces | place: Denmark | collected 2011 | reverse complement strand
CCGACCTTTGATTCTTTCAGTGTCTTCATTTTGATATCTGCACTCCTTTCTCTGTGTGGGAGTTTGTGCCGTCTGGCGCAAATTCCCGGTTGAAAGTTTCAAATTTCAACCTGTCCTCCTCATTTCATAATAGAATTTTGACCATGGAATCCTGTCTTGGATTCCATAGTATTAAAAACATTTAATAACTCTTTGCAGCGTTCTTTACTGCCAAAAGTTTCTTAATGTTTTACTCAGACAATAATCTTCTGTGCCATCTCTTTGCTGACCGCAACACGGGAATCTTTCACATTCACAATCACATTGCCCCCGATGGCGTTCACTACTGTGACCGTCCCTCCCACAACAAAACCGAGGTTCTCCAGATGTGCCTTGACCTCCTGTTTTCCCCCGATTTTTCTGATGATGTTTTCCTCTCCTGTTTCTGCTAATGTAAGCGGCATCATTCATTCACCTTCTTCTGAATATGTATTAGTTTTCACTAACCTTATGTGTTAAATATAAGTTAGCACTCGCTAACCATATTTATAATATGACTTCCCTTCTTCCTTGTCAACGTTATTTTCATAACTCACAAAACTTTCATCATACTAACCAATACGTTAGAGAATCCTAACTTGCTGTTTTATGCAAAATTAATATAATTTACCAGCCCCAATGATACGCACACTATCTTAGTCTATGTAAAGTTCTTTCACCGTATCACCTCAACCACCTCAAACCCGGCAAACTCCACAACTTTTTCAGCGACATTGAATGCCCCCTTTCCAAAAGTTACCGCTATGCAGCCGGATATCCCGTCTCAGACAGCAGAATATCCGGCGTGAAAGCAATCAGAAAAACACCCCCGCGATTGTGGTACGTCAGGCATGAAAGGAGTTGCGCCGCACCGATTTCATAAAGAATGCTGCCGTCCACTCCGCCTGCGGAATAGGAAAGCATCCAGAATACCACCGCAACGACAACCGCAAACGCTTTTTTAAACAGATCCCACACACGGTTTAACGTGGTGCGGCCCTCTGCAGCCTTTCCCAGCATTTGCGCAGTATTCCCATTTCTTCTGGGACTTCCGTTTATCAAATAAAACATTGATATTCTCAAAATCTTGCAATAAAACACATGATATGATTGGTCTATCCCAAATCCTAATATTAGGGTTAATTTATCACAAAGCAATTACATATTACAAGACCATCTCTCACTTGCAATATGTCGGATTATTCTATTTGAACTGCCCTGTCTTTTAACTCTTCTCTAATCCTTGAAATATCTTTCTCCACATCGTATCTCGTGGACAGTAGCAAGGAGAACACACAAATCAGCAGCGGTACAAGATTAAAAAGCACCATAATTCCCGTCAGTGTACCCTTAGACTGCGCTTCTGCCGTACCCACATATCCAATCGGAATGAGAAGGATTCCCTGCAATGCGCCTGATACTGCACTGGCAAGCTTTGCCATACAGGAATTGACAGACCCCATAATCCCTTCCACACGGGTTCCCAATTTCCACTCCCCATAATCCATACATTCAAACAGATAGATATTGGTCATAAATGCAATCGGAACAGAACCTGCTATAAACATTAATGTTCCTACCATCAGCATTGCAAGGCTCGTACCGCCCACCCAGCGCACTACCGGACCAAGCGCCATGATAATAAGTCCAATGCGGAGCGTCTTGGCAGTACCACATTTATCCATAAATTTGGGAATGACAGCAAGAATAGGCAATGCAAAAAGTGCAGCCGCATTCAGCCATGTGCCAATACCCAGATCCCCCATATTCCATTTTGTAAAATAAGTAGCCATTCCTCCGGAAAATCCGTTAGCAAAATGGTAAAAGAAATACATGACAGCAAGAATCCAGAGATACTTGTTCCCTTTCAGTGCATTAAGCGCCTGACGGACTGAAATTTTTTCTTCCTTCTTCTCTTCCACCGCATCCTTCAGTCCCGGAACAAACAGAAAGCGAAACATACCAATCAGCGCACAGGGAACTGCAATACACAGTGCCAGCATCGACCACTTATGGCGTTCCGTCCCAATCCGAGCCACCATCTGCGGAATAATCATCCCAAATGCAGTCACAATAACCATCTGGTAGATTCCTGCTGCAGAAATCATTCGTGTACGGTTTTCGGGATACTTCACAGCACGGACCAAGTATACCGGCTCATTTCCATAAAGAACTGTAATGCAGATAGAATTCTGCATAAAATAAGCAAAAAATACCCACACATAAGTAGCAACAGGACTCATATACGGTGTTGAATACATCATAAAGATAAACAGCCACAAAAATACAATCGCAAACTCATAGGGACGTGCCTTGCCCCATCTTGTCTTTGTCCTATCGACAATATATCCTATCATAATGTCCGTCACTGCATCACTGATTCTGGACACCATCAGCATGATTCCAATTATTGCAGGATTTAAGCCAAGAACATCTGTAAAATATAACGTCATGAAAGCTGTCAATGACATATTCATTGACAATGCCACAGCACGGCTGGACCATGCCAGTGGAAACCAAAACGGTAGTTTTTTTCTTGCACCTGCAGGCAATTTCTTTTCGTTCATTATTTTCTCCTCCTGATCAATTAATATTTTATGATTCACTCTTATGTATCAGCTTCCAGACTTTCCATTAAATCGCTTTCAGTGATCTGCCGGATTACCCTGCATGGATTGCCTGCCGCCAGCGAATGTGCCGGAATATCCCTTGTTACCACGCTTCCGGCGCCAATCACGCAACCTTCCCCTATTGTCACTCCCCCACAGACAGTTACATTAGAAGCCAGCCAGCAGTCACTTCCGATTTTGATTGGCTTTGCATATTCAAGGTTATAGAACTCCCTATTTTCTCTTACCCTTACATTTCTCTCCTGCGGGCAAAGCGGATGCATGGGAGCCGCCAACGTACAGTTCGGACCAAATATTACATTATCTCCAATTGTTATTGGACAGCAGTCTAATACCATAAAATTGAAATTAGCCCCACACATTTTCCCGAAAGTGATAAAGCATCCATAGTCGAAATGCACCGGTGCCTGAAAAAAGGTTCCTTCCCCCCTGTTAGGCACTAATTCTGCCAAAATTGCATTCAGCTCTTCCACATTATCTTCGTCTGTATTGTTGTACCTGCGGGCAAGTTTTCTTGCCTTGAGCCTCAGTGCGCTCAGTTCTTCGTCTGCCGGGTCATATAGCTGTCCTGCCAGCATTTTTTCTTTTTCCATCACTTAATTCCTCCTAAAAAAATTTATTGTTAATTTTACATTGTAGTGCCATAAGGGCAATTCCCTCTTTCCCCGGCAGACGCACCTCTATATGTCCATTCACCCTGCTTTGCACGGTTTTCCTTGTCATTTCCCAGACATCAATTACTTCCACATCATAGCAATTATCTGTTGGAAGTTCCATGACACCGACTGCGTTGCAATGGTGGCTGTAATAAATAAGATAAGCCTCTTCTCCTGCCTGCCCGCCGAAAACCTTACCCTCCAACATCATCTGCTTTATCTCTGGCCATGTGATTTCAGATGCAAGCCTTGCAAAAGGACTGTTCTTTAACTCTTCCGGCGGATTTTCCATAAGTTGTACGACTTCTTCCTCTGTCATATCATGGCCGCTATACATAAGCGGTCCCGGAAGCGACTCTATGATATTTCTTAAAAAAGCGATTCTTTCAGGACTTTCTCCTTTCAATACACCGCCCTTACTCCACCACAATACTTCGTCATCACATAAAAAAGTCTCCCCATGCGTGCAGTAAGCTCCCTGCACACAAGTCTTCCAAAAACGGTCAACCATCTCAAATGCCGAAATATTCCCCCATTCAAAGGAAATATTTCCCTCATAACAGCATTCATCTACCATGCAAGGCTTTTGAAACTCCGCAATCTGTCTGCTAATCTCATCCAGTCTTTTTATCTGCAGGCAGACATGCGTCGTATCCTTATTGGAAAAATCCCACTGTTTGATCATATTGTGGTTACTCAGCAAATGACCGTACACATCATTTTCATGCAGATATGCTGCAAAATACTCCCAATCTGCTTTTTGATATGCCATAATATCATATTCATTGGCAAGGCTCCACCACAGATTGGGCAATGCGGAGAGCCTGCGTACCAGATACTCAAGATATACTCTCCCCTGTTCCCTGCTAAGTTGTGAAAATCCCCATTTATCGTAAGGATGGAACAAAATCAAGTCACACTGAATCCCCAATCCGTCAAGCTGTTTTATGATATCATCCAACCTGTCCCAAAATTCAAAAAACGGTTTCTGGACATCCCATTCCCCATCCGCATTCCTTTCAAATGGGAAGCATTCCGGTTCCTCATGATTGAAGTCAAAATATTTAGGGAATACACAAATACGTATTTTATTAAATGTCGCTTCCCGAAGCGTTTCCAACGTCTGCCTGATCCGTTCTGTCGGCTGATGAACCAAGGCATATACCGTTGTCCCAAAAGGATAATACCAGCTCCCGTCACCATACTGAAAGTGGGTTCCATGAGGATACACAATGCCATGTGCACCCTCGGCAGGTTTACACTCTATATCCCCTTCTGCCTCTGCTATTCCATGAACCTGATAATGATAGCATCCACATTTTGACGGGTAGAAACGAATCTTGTATGTGTCATTCCCTGCATAAAAACCTTTTACTGTAATGGTTTCATCCTCTATCCTGAAATCCGCCTGCAATTCCACCTCCACATAAGAATTTTCTGGGGCGGTTCCTTTAAAAGCCATCTCATACATCTCATATTGTCTCATTATTGACCTCCACAGTTGCCACAACCTTATTCTACTGATTGAGCATCTGGACAATCCCCATAACCGCTTCCTCAGTAAATGCACCCTCTGACATATCCGCTACTTTTGTAAGAGGCATATCCATACCCATAGCAGCATAATCCATTGCTACATCTTCCACGTTATCTTCATCGTTTAATATGCGTTCTTTTTCTTCCGGGCTTATCTCCGGCATCTGATATCCCGCCATCATCCCGTTTACAATCTGCTGCCCCGCAGGAATCTCCATCAATTCCCCCATCGTGACATATGCATCATAGGTTTTCTTTATCGTTATTGTGCTTTCAACTGTAACCGCTTTCCGCAGCCTGATATCATCGCTGGATGCACCTACAAGAATTTCATATGTACCGCTCTCCGCATACCAGTCAGCGATTTCAGTATTATAGTAGGCAAAACTTCTTTTATTTAGTTCAAAAACTGCCTGTTTCATCTCTCCCGGTTCACAGAATACCTTTCTGAATCCTTTCAGTTCCTTCACCGGCCTTGGCACACTGCATTCCGGATCCCTTACATAAAGCTGGACAATTTCTTTTCCTGCCCTGTTACCCGTATTGGTAATATCAACAGTTACAGTCAGAACCTCGTTATCTTTCATGCTTTCCTTATCCAGACACAAATTACTGTATTCCCATGTAGTATAGGACAGTCCATGACCAAACGCATACTGTACCGGCAATTCCTTCTTCTCATAATAACGATACCCTACAAAAATTCCCTCTTCGTATACTGCCCTTTCTTTCTGAGGATAAGTCAGGCTGCATGGTGTATGGGAAAGCTTAAGCGGATAGGTTTCCGAAAGTTTCCCGCACGGATTTGCTTCCCCGAATAAAAGTTCTGCAATTGCTTCTCCTGCTGCCTGCCCTGCTGTGTACATTGCAAAAACAGCGTCCGCCTGTTCTGCCCACGACATTTCAACCGGTGCGCCGGTAAACAGGAATACAATAACAGGCTTCCCGGATTTCGACAGACATTTCAGCAAATCAATCTGGTTATCCGGAATGCTCAGATGGGTACGGTCAAATCCCTCGCTCTCCCAGCCATTCGGAAGTCCCAGGAAAAGCACGACCCTGTCTGCCTCTCCTGCACACTGCAACGCTTCTTCTACATATTCTTCGTCAATCATATCCTTTTTCAGGCGATAACCCCTTGCATAGCAATAGCTTACTTCCGGGTAATCATTATCCAGCACTTCCAGAAAATTCCTGTGCATGGTCGGCGTGACATGACTGCTTCCGCCGCCCTGAAAACGCATAAACTTTGCAAGACTGCCAATGACCGCAAGCCTTTCTGTCTTTTCTACCGGCACTGCATTTCCCCTATTTTGCAAAAGCACTGCGCTCTCTGCTGCCGCCTGTCTGGCAAGCGCATGGTGCTCCAAAACATCATATTTGCTCCCCGGCTTTTTATTTTCCATTCCCCGTAATACCATAGTGAGAATCCTGCGCACGGAAGCATCCAGCACTTCTTCCGACAATGTCCCGTTCTTTACTGCATCCACAATCTTCTGGTTCTTTACTTCCCCTGCATAAGGCATGCGCAGATCAAAACCTTCCTCCATTCCTTTCGGATGGTCATTTGTTGCACTCCAGTCAGAAACTACTACTCCTTCATATCCCCATTCGTCACGCAGGATTTCCTTCAACAGGTGATGGTTTTCACAGCAGTATTCCCCGTTCACCTTGTTATAGGCTGCCATGATAGTCCATGGCTTTGCTTCCCTTACCGCAGTTTCAAAGCTTGCCAGATAAATTTCCCGCAAAGTCCTCTCATCCACCACCGCATCCACATTCATTCGGCGTGTCTCCTGATTATTAACTGCAAAATGTTTTAAGCTCGTTCCGATTCCTTTGCTCTGTACCCCGTTTATATGGCTCTTTGCCATATTGGATGACAAGAAAGGATCTTCCGAAAAATACTCAAAATTCCTTCCGCACAAAGGGCTTCTTTTAACATTGGTTCCCGGTCCTAACAGGACAGACACCTCTTCCTGCTGGCATTCCTCACCAAGCGCTTCCCCTATCTTTTGTATCAATTCTTCATCCCAGCTGTTACACATAGCTGCCGCAGAGGGAAAACAGGTTGACGGCACACTCTTATTGATTCCAAGATGATCGCTCTCCCCTGTCTGTTTTCTAAGTCCGTGCGGTCCATCTGTCATCATAATGGCCTCTATGCCCTTATCCGGATACTCCTTTGTAAACCAGAAAGAGGCTCCCTGACATAAAGCGGCTTTTTCTTCCAAAGTAAGTGACTGTAATATTTTTTCTACTTTTTCCATACGATTATCCTTTCTATCATGAAATCTTAAACTACTGTAAGTTCTACCTGCTGCGGCTCACAATCCCCGGCCGTAAATGTAACCATAATTTTTCCTGCCTCCATCCCGCTGCGGACCGCCGCCATGATTCTTCCATCATAAGTTGCTGCAGTCTGATTCTGATAACTTCCCTCACAGCTTGGATTTGCAGAGCCGAAACCACAGAGTATTCCTGCCCCTTCCAAAGACACTGTAACTTCTTTTTCCTCAAAACGGTTCCATATTCCTTCCTTATCAGTCAGATCCACAATCAAAAAGGCTATCTCCTGTCCGCCTGCTTTCAGTCTCTGATTATGCACAAGGATCTGGAATTTTGATGCTGCCATTGCCGTCCTAAGTACATCCCTTCCTGCTTCTTTTCCTTCCACATAACCCACCGCAATAAGTTCTCCCGGCAGATAATTTAACCGATAGCTCACTGTATACGGTTCCTGTTCTCCGACCTTTTTTCTTCCAAGGCTCTCTCCGTTTAAGAACAGCTCTACTTCATCACAGCCGGAAAGTATATGTACCTGTGTCTCCCTGTTCTCATATCCGTGAAATGTCCAGCTGTGGATCGTATCCTTATACTTCCAGTTGTTCATGGCACATTTTTTACCATATTTATCCACCCTCTCTACCGCAAGATAAGGTTCTTTCCGCAGTCCATAAGCAATCTCCCTCAAATAGCTGATTGTTCTCCTGTTTGCATTCAGATCAATATCACCCACATACGCCAGCCTGTCCGGATACCAGCCCTGTTCCGTGCGGTCTGTGTCATAATGATAAATACCAATCCCTGCTTCTCCAAGATAATCATAGCCGGTCCATGTAAAGTCCCCGATTACATGGGGATTTTCCTCTACAATCTTCCACAATCTCGGAATTTCCGGCGGATAAGTCTCGCTCCCCACCACAATACGATCCGGATGAAGTTCATGCTCCAGTACATGGCGCGCTGTCAGATAGTTATATCCCACTACATCCACCTCTGACGCAACAGGTTCTATACACTCCGTCAGAATCGGGCTGACAGAAAACGCGTCCAGCATCTGCTCCCCTGCTGCACCCATGGCATTATTAAGGCTCTCACTCCCTCCGGCGCTTTCAGGCGCCTGTTCCATCTGCTCATTAGCCTGACTATATTCCTGCATTGCAGCCGCAAATTCCTGCATACGGTGTGTCACCGCAAGGAATCCGCTGATAGAGCTGTTGACATACCTTGTCGGGTCTTCCTTCCTCAAACACGCTGCAATCTTACGGTTCATCTCTGCACCGGAAGCCCTTCCTATTTCCGGAATTTCATTCCCCGTGCTATAAAGGACCACACATGGATGGTTATAGTCCTTTGCGACCATTCTCTTTACTTCCTGTTCCCAATCATTTGAAAAATCTATTGCATAATCATTACAATTCTTGGGTTCATTCCACATATCTGACAGTTCATCCATTACCAATATGCCATGCCTGTCACATGCCCGCAGTAATGCTTTTCCTGCCGGATGATGCGCACTGCGTATGCTGTTAAACCCAGCTTTCTTTAATTGCATCATTCGGAATTCTTCTGCCTGATACAGCGTTGCCGCACCGATGATTCCGTTGTCATGGTGAATGCAGGCACCCCTTAGCTTGACTTTTTTTCCGTTTATCCGAAGCCCATTTCTGGCATCTAACTGTAAAGTCCTGATTCCAAATTCCTCCAGCGCCTCATCTGACAGTTCTTCTTTGTCATACAACGCCAACCTGCACTGATAGAGTATGGGGTTCTCTACATCCCATGCTTTTGCCCCACTGACAGTTACACGCATTTGTGTCACTGCCTCCTCCTGTGCGCCTAACGCCACGAAGCTCTCTACTTTAGCTATCACACCGCCATCTGCTTCCAGCACTTCTCCACAAAGGCGCAGTCTTACGGGAAACGCTTGTGTATTCTTAATCGTACATTCTATTTTTAAAACAGCATATTCCGGCTCCATGTATTCCGTTGTGATACGCACCTTTCCTGGCACTATATAAGTCTGACCCCCCTGCCACAATACGGCATCCCTGTAAATACCGCTTCCGGGGTACCATCTGGAAGCCTGGTCCTGATTGACAGCAATTACCTTTAACGTATTTTTCTCTCCATAAACAAGCCGCGGCGACAAATCTATGGTAAACCCTGAATATCCATATTTATTGGATGCCACGAATTCCCCATTCAGATAGACAAATGCCTTACTCATCACTCCCTCGAACTCCATGAGCTGCTGTCTTTCCCTCCACTCGTCCGGCACGAAAAATTCTTTCGTATAAGTATAGGATTTCGCAGGATAAAATCCTGATTGGCTTTTACTGGCGCAACCCTGTTCTCTTTCTTCCTCAATCATTGCATCATGAGGCAAAATGACCGCCTTTTGTTCTTCCTGCTGCCCAAATATCGCCGAAAACGGATCCGCCACCCCATTTCTGATATACCATCCATCATTAAAATTAATTGCTCTCATAGATTGCCTCCTTTTTCCGATTTAATTTCAACACTGTACGCAGCATGTACCATATATTTTCCCTCAACTGTAAAAGATCAAGGCTTCCGTCCTCTGCCGCTTTTTCTAATATGTCCGTATAGGTATTGTCACTCCCGCCCGGTGTGATCCATGTATTCCCGGCATTCTCCATGCAGACGACATCTGCGGTATCGTAACTTCCCCAATCCGTCATCACAAAGCCTTCAAATCCGCTTTCTTCTCTCAGTAACCCTAATATCAGATCCGGATCCTCCGACGTAAACTTTCCATTGACCGCATTATAAGCTGTCATGATACTGACCGGTTCATACTCTTCCAATGCGATTTCAAATGCCTTGAAATAGATTTCCCGGAAAGCTCGTTCTGAAAGGATACTCTGATTTCTTTTCCGCGATGCCTCCGCATTATTTGCCGCCAGATGCTTGTAACAACCGCCGACTCCTGTTTTTTCCAGTCCCCGGCAATAATACGCCGCCATTGTCCCTGCAAGATAAGGATCTTCAGAAAAATATTCTGGCTGCCTTCCGCACAGGGGGTTCCTGTGAATATTGAAAGCAGGCGCAAGAATCAGATCCACTCCCAGCTCTTTTGCTTCTTCCCCTATGACCTGCCCAATCTGCGCTGCCAGTTCTCTGTTAAAACTTGCACAAATGGTTGCACCGGAAGGCATCCCTATGTTGGGTTTTCTCAAATTCACACCGCTGTTGCCATCTGCAACAACAAACTGCGGAATGTTTTCCTCCTCTAACTGATAAATCCTCCCGGCCTCACCGATTCCTTCCATTCCCCAGCCATCACCGGCACAGACAGCAAGCCTTATCAGTTCTGGAACAGTAAGACCGGATATGTATGTTTCGAGAAGTTCTTCATTCTTTAAAACATCAGAAAAGGTCAGTTTTGTACCTGCTTTTTCCGTCTCATCTTTCCAACGGACCGGATAGCTCATAGTCTCCCTTTCCGGTTCCAGTTTTTTTGCATTTTCTTTTATTCCGGAAACACATTCTTCCAATGGGAGCACTGGCTGCATACGGTTTTTAACCTGCCTGATGATTTGGTCATCTTCCAATATAAAGTTTCCCACTTCTTTAAGATTTTCACTGCTGTTTCCTGCTAACAGAGTATAAGTTCCATGTTCCATGACATATGCCGCCATTTTCTCATCATACGATGTCATATGCCCTTTGGGGATCTCAAATGTAAACAGCTGGGTTTCTCCGGGTGCAAGTTCTTTCGTTTTGGCATATTCGACTAATTCCCTGTCCGCTTTCTTTAAATCTCCATCAGGTTTTCTCACATAAACCTGCACAACCTCTTTCCCATTGTATTCTCCTGTATTTTTGACTGATATAGTTAATCTCACACCTCTTTCCTTCTCATAGGTAAAGGAACCAGGAACAATCTGAAAACTGCTGTAGCTCAACCCAAAACCAAACGGATAGGCGGAAGTTTTATGAAAACTACTAAAATATCGGTATCCCACAAAAATATCTTCCCGGTAAACAGTGTGAATCCATACTCCACTGTCCGCATTATATCTGTTTTCATTTCCGCTGCAGTCATAAAAATCTCCTGCTGATGGCAGATCATCATACTCTTTTACCCATGTATCCGGAAGCCTTCCAGAAGGGTTCACCCTGCCGCTCAATACATTTAAGAGTGCTTCTCCGGCAAGCATCCCCCCAAATCCACAGTAAACTACTGCATCCACATCATAAGTATCCACAAATTTCATCGCAACCGGATATCCCACATTTAAGACGACAACCAGTTTTGCAAACTCTCTCCTCAGCCTGCCAAGCAGTTTTTCTTCCTCTTCTAAAAGATAAAACTCTCCTCTGGCAGTGCTGTTATCCATATTTTCTCCTGATGCCCTTGTGAAAAGAAAAATAGCGGTATCCGATACCTGCTTTGCCCGGTCGATCACTGCCTGTCCAGGGATCTTGTCTTCATCGCACCGGTAAAATTCCTCCAGTTCATGGTTTAATGCATATTCCTTATCTGCATTTACCGCTTCTCGGAAGTCTACGGTATACCGGGGATTAATTTTCCCAGCGCCGACTGCGTCCACCCGGAAATCATAGATTCCTTTCCCAAACACGTTCCATATTTTATCCTGTTCCAATGGCAGCACATTGCCTTTATTCCTTAACAGCACTATTCCCTCTTCCGCAGCCTGTAATGCAATCTGCTCATGGACGATATACTTTGGATTACGTTTCGGCTTTTCCTGTGTCTTTGCCGTAAGCTCAAGCGGCTCCATCGTATTACCGTCATAATCTACAAAACTGCTGATCTGTACAGTCACTTCCTGCCCGTATTCCGTCAGTTTCCCCCGCAGCCTGATACCGAGCATGACAACTTCTATAAACATTTTTACCTTTTTTACAACAAAGTACGCTGGCTTGCCATCTATTGTAACTTTTCCGGTTTCCGGTCTGACTGGTTTGGAAAAAGCCAGCTCCACGCACCCTTCAAAATCATGATCCAGCATATATAAATGGCCGCTCCTGTCATAGATGTCATATTGTATGACAGGTCCCGTTTTCGGGTCGATAAAAAGAAACGGTTTATCCTCCGGTCCGTTTGGAATCTCATATCCTGCTACATTCATCTTACTTCCTCCATTATCCGTATATTTCCGCTTATTCCGGATGCACATTCCGGAACCTTTTTCCCAAGTCCAAGATATTCCCTGACCGGATCCGGCTGGCCGGACATTGCGCGTTCAAGAGTTGTCGCAACTTCTATCCGAATTTGGTTTGTACCCTCTTTTATCAATCCTGTAATGTCATAAAGATATGGCGCTGTAATCTGTATACCGGCACTTACTCCGTTTACAAAAACTTCCAGTCCTTCAGCGGCATCCTCGATTTTTAAAATCAATTGTGCGGGCTTATTGTCACAGAAATATTCCTTTTCATACCGTACAAATCCGGAAAACTCCGGCTGCTCCTCTGCCAGTCCATCCGGCAGTATAATTTCCTGTTCTCTGCAAAAATGCGGGTAATCTATTGCCTCACAGATACTCCGTTTCCAACCGGTATTCCACTCTGATGTCTTCATTCTTTTCGCCGGAGCTGCCGGAAGCGGCAGCGCAACGTCTACATCATCAAAAACAACAATAAAACTCTTCCCCGGCCAAATCTCCACAGACAATGAGGTTTCCTCTTCCTCACGGCTGCTGTCTACTCGTTCCATACGGTTGTCCCACGCATTATACGCATAACATCCGCCAACACACGGCACGCGGATCATACCTTCATAGCACTCTGTTCCCTCATTTACAAAGAGGAAGATATCGTGTTTCCCGTTTTCGTCCGTATTTATATAATGCAGGCATCGGATAAG
>OFHA01001926.1_pt1 | contig 12997 bp, 11 predicted proteins | sample 1521891 | NCBI WGS metagenome assembly OFHA01 (sample SAMEA3504089, study PRJEB24116) | mouse gut metagenome | biome: mouse gut; feature: mouse-associated habitat; material: faeces | place: Denmark | collected 2011 | reverse complement strand
GCGGCTGTTTCCTGCATTTGATCTGTCGTTTTTATCATTCCGTTCCACACGCTCCGGACGTTCGGTGCGTTCTGGTTTTTCTGCTTTTTCTGGAACTGGTTTTACGATCTCGTCATCCGGCACGTGTGCGGACGCCCGATCGTAATTCGGTCTGTCTGCATTTGGACGAATTGGAATATGCGGTTTTTCCGCTGGCCTGACGGTTCTTGGCCCGCGCTCCCTGTTTGGACGCTCTGAACGTTCTCCGGCAGACTTTCCGCCCCGGTTTGTATTCTGTCTGCGGTTTTGCTTGCTGTACTGCGCGTTAAATACTGCCGTTATGCTGGCTTTTTTCTTTGGCCGTGCCTCCGCGTCTTTTGCGGCTGCTTTCGCATCTGCCGGTTTGTCTTTGCCATTGTTCTGTTTTGGCTGCCCGGCTTTGGAGTCCGGCTGTTTCTGCGCGGACGATTCCTTCATCGCGCTGTCTGCTTTTACAAGCGTATCCAGATTCGCCCGGATATCCGCCGCTTCCTCTGCTTCCAGCGCATTGGACGACGTATATTTTTTCTCTTTATCTTTTGTCTTTTTATTCATATAATCTACGATTACCTTGCTCGCAATTTTCAGTTCTTTTGCAAGTTCATGTATTTTCTGCTTTGCCATATGCTATTTATTACCTCCGTTATTCAGTTGTTCTGTTTCCGTTAACCTTTTGCTAATTGCTTTCGCCAGATTTTCATCTGTTACCGCCAGTGAAGCCCGGTATTCTTTTCCGATGCAATTACCAAGCTGTTTCTTATCCGCATATTCAGACAATGGTATCTTTCGATGCTCACACATATCTGAAAAATGCTTTTTCGTATTCTGCGACGCGTCTTTCGCAAGAATCACCAGATGGGCTTTGCCGCTTTTTAACGCCTTCTCCGTTGAAAACTCGCCGCTTGCAATATTTCCTGCTCTGGCTGCTATTCCGACCATTGACAATACCCTATCTGGCTTCAAGTACACTCATCTCCTTTTCTAATAAACTGATTACCTCTTCCGGTATCCCGGTTTTCAAAGAACGCTCCAGACCTTTTGACTGTATCGCGCGTTTCAGACAGTCTGCATTTCTGCAAATATAAGCGCCTCTGCCGTTCTTCTTACCGGTATCATCCAGACAAATGACGTTTTCAGCCGTCTTTACGATACGTACCATACTTCGTTTTTCTTTCGCTTCTCTGCATCCCACACAGATTCTGGAAGGAATTTTTTTTGTCTTCACTCTGTATCCGCACCTTCTTTGTCTTCGTCTTCAATCGCTGTCTGCGCATGATCCGCATCATCGTCAGTCTCGTCGTCTGCGCCTACCGGACGATCGCCGTCAGTCTCGTCGTCTGCATCCGATGCGTCAGAGAATCCATCCGTTTCACCAGCGTTTCCATTCCAGGTATCCGATTCTTCCTGATCGTCAGTCTCTGGCAAATCGTCTGATGCATACGTTTCCTGATCATCCATCTTTGGCGAATCGTCGGATTCCGGTGCATTTACTGTTTCATTATCCGAATCCTGATCATAAAATTCTGCATCGGCAGGTTCCCGATTGCCGGATTCTTCATGATCTGACTCCTGTGAATCGTCTGCACCGACAGGTTCCTGTTCATAAAATTCTGTATCATCTGATTCCTGCGAATCGTCTGCATCACCCGATTCCGGATCGTCGGATTCTCCGCTGCCCGATTCCTGCAAATATTCCGCGCCATCCAATTCCGGATCGTCGGATTCTTCGCTGTCCGATTCCTGCAGGTATTCTGCATCGTCAGTTTCCGGATGATACGATTCTTCGTCGCCGGTTTCCTGCGCATACTCTTCATACTCGTCCGCGTCTTCATAATCATTTTCATAATCCAGAAAATCTCCGGCCTCTCTTGCCTGTGTCTCGCTCTTAATATCTATTTTAAATCCGGTCAGGCGGGCGGCCAGTCTTGCATTCTGCCCTTCCTTACCAATGGCAAGCGACAGCTGGTAATCCGGTACCACGACTTTGGCGCTCTTTTCTTCCGCATCTGCAATTACTGATATTACTTTTGCCGGACTTAGCGCGTTCTCGATCAGCATGGCAGGGTTATCGTTCCATGTGATAATGTCGATTTTTTCTCCCCTTAGCTCATTGACAATCGCATTGACTCTCGCGCCGTTCATACCAACGCAGGCGCCTACCGCGTCCACGTTCGGATCGTTGGAATGCACTGCTATTTTGGTCCGGCTTCCAGCTTCCCTTGCGATACTTTTGATTTCCACAATCCCGCTTTTTACTTCTGTTACTTCCGATTCAAACAATCGTTTTACCAGCTCCGGATGTGTACGGGAGACCAGTATTTTCGGTCCCTTGGAGGTAGATCTGACTTCCAGAATATACAGCTTGATTCGCTCGGTCGGCTGAAAGACTTCTCCCCTGACCTGTTCGTTTTCAGTCAGTACCGCGTCCACCTTTCCAAGGTTAATGCTGACATTTCTTCCCATATACCGCTGTACGATACCGGTTACGATATCTTTTTCCTTGCTGTAATATTCGTCGCAGAGAATCTTACGCTCCTCCTCGCGAATTTTTTGCAAAATCACATTTTTTGCATTCTGGGTGGCAATACGCCCAAATTCTCTGGACTTAATTTCAATATTTACCATATCCCCCAGCTCATACCTGCTATTGATCATCTTCGCATTGGCAAGACTGATCTCCATCACAGGGTCTTCCACTTCTTCTACAACCGTTTTTCCCTGGAACACATGGTATTCGCAGGTTTCCGGATTCATATCCACCTTGACGTTTTCTGATCTGCCGAAATGATTTTTACACGCGGTAATCAGCGATGTCTCGATCGCTTCCAGCAGGATATCCTTACTGATATTTTTTTCTTTCTCCAATATATTCAAGGCTTCTAACAATTCATTGTTCATTTTTCGATCCTCCTAATCTATGTGTACTGCTGCACTCAAAAATCCAGTGCCTGACGAATCAGGGCAATATCACTTTTCTCAAAGGAAAGTTCTGCATCGTCCTTCGTAACGATCGTCACCGTTTTGTTGTCATATGCGCGCAGGGTCCCGCAAAATTCCTTCGCATGCTGAATCGGACGATAGGTTCGGATCTCTACGTCTTTTCCAAGGTTTCTGACATAATCCTTTTCCTTTTTCAGCGGTCTGCCGAGTCCCGGCGAACTAACTTCAAAGGTGTAAGATCCTTCGATATAATCCAGCTCATCCAGAATCGGATTCATTTCTCTGGCCACATCCTCGCAGTCATTTACGGTAATTCCGCCTTCTTTATCTATATAAGCGCGCAGAAACCATGTACTTCCTTCCCTGACATATTCTACATCGATCAGCTCGAAATGATACTTATTTAAAATCGGCAGAAGCAGTTCTTCGGTTTTCTGTTCATATTCTTCTCTTTTTGACATTTCCTACACCTCCCAGTATGCCGCTGTGAAACGCTGCACAGTCTGCTTTCTTTCTGTCAAATTGCAGTACAACGCGAATTGAGAGTGGATTGCGGTCCACTCTCAATCAATAGTTACATTATTCTTAATTAATAAAATAGCACTTTCACATGTAAAATGCAAGTGTTTACGGAAAATTTATCCTCATTTTGCTGCAATCCGGTTACCTTCGCACATTCCCAGTCGCCTGCTGCCTGGGAAGGGCGATAACACAAGGCTCGCAGAAAGCCGGTCTGACACCTGAAAATTTTTGAGTAAACCGCTCCGCGATCCGTAACGAGAGAATAAATCCGTAAGAAAATAAAAATGCCGAAGTTCACTGATTTTTCAGGAACTTCGGCATCATCTCTTCTCTCCTTAAACTCCGGAGATTTTTAACAGCAGTCCGTACGGGAATCGAACCCGTGTTTCCGCCGTGAGAGGGCGGCGTCTTGACCGCTTGACCAACGGACCGTGACCATATGTATAATAGCACGGAGTCAAAAAAAATGCAAGCGTTTTTTTACATTTTTTTCAAAAAATTTTTTATCTCCTGAAAGAACCGCCTGCATGACAGGTGACAGCAGGAAAACAGGCGCCCAAACGACAGATATATAATAGCGGGAACACAGACGCCTGAACAAATTTTATGGTAAGGCGCGGACTGCGGCATGGAACCTGATCCGTCCCATACCGCCTGTTCACACTGTCTGCCGCACGCCGGACATCGCCGCCGAAAACGTGCCGTTCTTTATCTTTATTATCTTTACATCATTAAGCCAGACGGACTGGCAGCTGTTTAATCCTCATACCCGTTTGGATTATTTTTCTGCCATCTCCAGGAATCCGCGCACATTTCCAGAATACCGTTTTCTGCTTTCCAGCCAAGTTCTTTTTCCGCCTTGTCCGCATTGGAATAACAGGTTGCAATATCCCCCGCCCGACGTGGTTTTATTACATATGGGATTTTAACGTCGTTTGCTTTTTCAAAATTTTTCACAATATCCAGTACGCTGTATCCGTGTCCCGTACCAAGGTTGTAAACGCAAAGACCGGCGTTTTCTTCAATCTTCTTTAACGCTTTTACATGACCCACTGCCAGATCCACGACATGGATATAATCTCTGACACCGGTGCCGTCCGGCGTATCGTAATCATCACCGAACACACCCAGTTCTTTTAATTTGCCAACGGCTACCTGCGTAATGTACGGCATCAGGTTGTTTGGAATTCCGTTCGGATTTTCGCCCATCAGACCGCTCTTATGCGCGCCAATCGGATTAAAGTAACGCAGCAGGATAACGTTCCACTGCGGATCTGCTTTCTGGATATCCGTCAGCACCTGCTCCAGCATGGATTTGGTCCAGCCGTAAGGATTGGTACACTCTCCCTTCGGACATTCTTCTGTAATTGGAATCTGCGCCGGATTGCCGTATACCGTTGCCGAAGAGGAAAAAATAATATTTTTGCAGCCGTTTTCACGCATAACGTCTGTCAGCGTCAGTGTTCCGGAAATATTGTTGTTATAATACTCCCATGGCTTTTGCACCGATTCGCCGACCGCTTTTAAGCCTGCGAAATGAATGCAGCTGTCAATCGTATTTTCTGCAAACAGTTTGTTTAAAATCTCCCGGTCTAAAATATCTCCCTTATAAAACGTAAGCTCTTTTCCCGTGATCTGTCTGACTCTGTCCAGCGATTTTTCACTTGCGTTGCTCAGATTGTCCAGTACCACAACCTCATAGCCGGCATTTAGCAGCTCCACACATGTGTGGCTACCGATATACCCCGCTCCGCCTGTAACTAAAATTGCCATAATTTTGTTCTCCTCTCTTTGCACTTTTTCTGCGTTTTTGTACTTTTAGTTTATCCCTGTTTGCCGCAAATGTACAGAAAAAAATGTATAATAAACATGCAATTTTGTTGCACAAACGAAAAAAACGCTTTATAATCCTTACCAGATACTATCTATTTTAAACACTGATCAGGGAGAACAGGTGCGATGCATACAAATTATAAAAATTCATACAAATCTACCGAAAAAGAGCTGGTATCCTTAGCCGTGTACAATGTCGGATACCAGAAATGCGACCCGCGCTACCAGTGGGGGCCGGGCGTGCGGGATCACTATCTGATCCACCATATCATATCTGGAAAAGGCTGCCTGAAAGTAAAACAGACATCTTTTGACCTAAAGGCCGGAGATTCTTTTCTCATCTATCCGGATACGGAAGCATCCTACATTGCCGACGAAAAAGATCCCTGGGAATATGCCTGGGTGGGATTTAACGGTTCCGACGCGCCGATTATACTAAAGGCTACCGACTTTACCCCTTCCTGTCCCGTCATTGCAAATACGCCTTATGGAAAAGAACTGACGCACCAGCTGCGGCACATCTACGAGGTACGCGGCAACGATTTTGAAAGCGCCGTGGAAATGACCGGACGGCTGTATACCGCGCTGGCCGTCTTTTTAAAAGGCGCCGGACATACGCCGGTACAAAATAATTATCATACCTATGTGCAAAAAGCCATCGAATATATATCCGCCCACTATTCCTACCCAATTACGGTCGAAGACATTGCAGATTACGTAGGCCTAAGCCGCAGTCATCTGTTTCGTTCTTTTGAAACGGTGCTGCAAATATCTCCCAAAGAGTATCTTACCAGCTTCCGTATCAAGCAGGCCTGCTATCTGCTGCGTCATTCCAGCCTGTCGATCACGGCCATTGCCAATTCCGTCGGCTTTGAAAGCAGTCTGTATTTTTCGAAAGCGTTTAAAAAAGCCAAAAACATGCCGCCACGCGAATACAGGCAGAAGCAGAACACGGCTTTTCATGGGCCTGTCAGTCAGTAAACTGCCGGATATCAAATCGTTCATACAAAACACAAGACGCCGAAACGTACCATGCTTCTGGCGAACACTAAGGGCAACCGTTACTTTTGCAGAGCGTCGGTTGCTCTTTAATTTTTTAGTTTCTGGTAAACCTTATCAATTCCCTTCATAACGATTTCGTATTGGGACATCCCGGTTTTTTCGCAACAATAAAGAAGTTTTTCCCTATCCTCCCGTGTTGCTCTAACCTTTATTATTTTATTTTTAGGATTTTCAGTTGGTCTGCCCATTTTCTTTTTCTCTACTGGTGATCACCTCCTGTCAAAAACAAGAGGGGCGGCGGCAAGCCCGCCCCTTCCTGCTTTACTCGGATTCTTTTGCCCTTGCTATCGTGTCAAGCAACTTTAAAATTTCCTCTTTGGTATAGGTTTCCTTTTCCTCTGAATCCAACATCAGGCGGATTTCGTAAATTGTTGAGTTTTTTACAATTTTAATCTCGTCTTTGTTCATTTCGTCTATTACCTCCATACTGTTTTCTCCTTTCCGTTAAGCCTTGACTTCCTTAACTGTAAACAATATAATATTTGTGTACACAAAAGTCAAGTAGTTTTAGCAACTTCCTTTATGTTCTTTTAAAATCTGACGTACTTTCTTATAGGTCAATAGCTTATCCAGCCCTTTGTCCTGATACTGGCAGAAACTGAAGTGGCAAACTAAAATGGGACACGGAGAGGGGTAGAAATCGGACATAGTACAAGATAAAATGAAACACTATCTACGTTGTTAAATATAGCTTTCAAAAATAGCCGTTGGTTAAAGACTGTCAGCTCGAAAGTTTAGCTGTATCCCGCGCTGGCCGTCTTTTTAAAAGGCGCCGGACATACGCCGGTACAAAATAATTATCATACCTATGTGCAAAAAGCCATCGAATATATATCCGCCCACTATTCCTACCCAATTACGGTCGAAGACATTGCAGATTACGTAGGCCTAAGCCGCAGTCATCTGTTTCGTTCTTTTGAAACGGTGCTGCAAATATCTCCCAAAGAGTATCTTACCAGCTTCCGTATCAAGCAGGCCTGCTATCTGCTGCGTCATTCCAGCCTGTCGATCACGGCCATTGCCAATTCCGTCGGCTTTGAAAGCAGTCTGTATTTTTCGAAAGCGTTTAAAAAAGCCAAAAACATGCCGCCACGCGAATACAGGCAGAAGCAGAACACGGCTTTTCATGGGCCTGTCAGTCAGTGAACTGCCGGATATCTGTATGTTTTGACAGTCTGCGCCGTATTTTACCGATCGATATACCGCCGGTATTTTTCGAGCAGTCTGTCAAATTCTTTTTCGTTTCTTAAAAAATCATATGTCGGATCACTCTCCAGCATCGACAGAAGCAGCGGCAGCAGTTTATCTGACATTCGGGTTTCTTCTGCCATCTTCTCGTAAATGGAAGAATAAAGTACGGAATCCTGCATTCGAAACGGCTGTACTGCCTCCTCCAGCATCTGATTGAAAAGACGCAGGGTTTCCTGCACATTTTTTGTTTTGTGTGCAACCGATACCAGTCCGGACAGCCCGGTATATCCCCACATATCCAACGCCTGCGCGACCTCTTTTGCCTTTCCGGCGATCTGTTTCGCATTTTCGATCTTATCTGCCGCAAGCTCCAGATCTGTCAGCCGGCATAACACGCCCATCAAAGACTGTGCCATTTGCAGCAGTACTTTTTGCAGCATTTTCAGAGCCTCCTCCATATCTCCCTGTTTCATAGATACGTCAGCCAGCAACACATGTTTGTTAAACATATCCGGCTCTGGCAGAACCTGCAGAATCTGCTTTGCTTTTTTCAACTCTCCGGACTGTATATACTGAAAAGCTGTCATATATCCGGCTCTGTTTTTTATCTGCGCATCGCCGCAATCCATTGCACGCGCATACCACGCGGTAATCTGAGGCTGATATTTATTCCGCTCCGATTCCGGTATATTTTCCATCAGAAGGCATCCCTGCATCAGCATCGCCATACCTTCCAGTAACGCGGCACAGTCCGGATATTCCTGTATCTTTTCTTTTGCCATGGAAAAGCCAGTATCTATTCCGCCTGTACGAATCTGCCTGCCCACTTCCTCCTGAAACTGCTGAACTTCCTGTAAGGTCATTGTTTCCTTATAGCAAAACAAAGTATTTAAATCTGTCTTTAACAACCTTGTCAATTTGGGAATCAGCGTAATATCGGGATACGTAACTCCCTTTTCCCATTTATGGACTGCGGGTGCGGATACTCCCAGATACTCCGCCACCTGCTCCTGTGTCAGTCCCATTGCCCGACGTCTTTCATAAATGACTGTATGCATTGCCATTACAAGCTCCTCCTGTTCTATGTGAATACTTATCAGCTGCACGATGTGTCCGTTGTTATCTTTTCGATTGCCATCGCAGACCAGACGTATATCTGCAGGGAATCCTTTTCGATTACTATACCAGACCAGATGTGTATCCGCAATGAAGCAGTTGTTAAATATAGCTTCAAAAAAATAACCGGTGGTTAAGACTGACGTCTCCTGCCACCGGTTACCGTATTGCCTGCCGGCAATCTGCAAGCGCTTTTTCCGAAAGACTGCCAGCAGTCTTCTAATCCTTTTGTCTGATATCCACATATCCCATGGCAAGAGATGTATCGGTAAATACCCCTGCTCCGCCATACGTATCCAGATTCACATACAAATTTGCAAGCTCTTCCTGCGTCACAATCCATCCCATATGCACCGTGACTGTCTCCCCCGGCCGGATGGATGGGATGTAATTGTTGTTCCTCTCTCCTCCATGTACGTCATAATACTGCATCTCAAACCGTCTGGACATACCGCGGTTAACGACCTGATTCCACGCATCCGTATCAGAAATCTCCTCGTAATTTCCTCCTGATACCATCCGCATCTGTTCGTCTTTTTCATAAATCCTCTCCAGACTTCCCCAAAACAATACGTCGTTTAATTCCCTGTCCCCGGTATTTGTATAGTCTACTGTAACATAAACCAGTTTTTGCGGCACTTCTCTGGATGTTATCACTTCGCTCAGCGTATCCGAATTTCCATTTTTAATATACTGAATCACTGCCGGTTTTATTTTTCCGTTATCGTCGGTTTCCGCTTTGAAATCTTCATCGTCTCCGGCTGCGTCCAGCAGACGGATATCGTCTGTCACCTGTACCCTGACGACCTTTGCCAGTAATCCGGTCGTTTCCTCTGTCTGCTGATTCTCCACGGAAAAACTTTCTCCAATGGCGTGTGTATGTTTCATTTCTTCTCTGGATACGACCGTGCGCTCTGTCGTTTCCTCCGGCTGCATGCCGTCTTCCTTCTGCCTGCTTTCTTCTATGCCTGCAAGATATTCGCTCCAGTTCCATCCTCTGATCAGATTTTCATCTCCTGCCCCGTCCGTCGGAAGCAGTCTGATACTTTCCGCAATTTTAACCGCTTCTTCTTTGGACACATCCGATGCCGCATACATCTCCATAACATAGTGGACATCTGTAAACGCTGCATAAATACGCTGGTTAAATGTGATTTCTTCCTCATACAGATGCGGATATTCCAGATATACGCCGTCAAATCCGTTTACAGTTATATTTTCACTGGACAGAACATCCTGATGCAGCATCTCAAACTGACTGTCTCCGGTATCCATACGGTAGAATGCAATCGATATGCCTCCCTGATACTTTGCCTGTTCATAACTGTACTTCCCCTGCTCTGTCTGTACCATTCCCTTTGGAAGATAACCGATTTCCATTTTTACGTTTGGTATCTCTTCCTGTTTTACCGGTTCTGCGGTCTCCGAGGCTGCTTTTTTCGCATGTTCCACGATCTTTACGTTTACTCCGTGGTCGGAAACCTGCTCACGCTGCATACGGTACATGCGGACTCCTGCAAACACGGTCGTGCCTAACAGCATTACGGCTGCTACAGATGCTGCCAGCACCTTTCCGGCAGCCTTTCTGCCTGTTGCAAACGGCATCTGCTCTGTCTTTACCTGCTTTTCTACTTCTTTTTCTATCATCGTTCTCATCTCTTCCGGCATTTTCGGAAAATCCTTTTTCAAATCTTCAAATTTCATAGCTGCCTCCATTTACCTGCATAGGTATATCTGAAATGTTTGCTGTACTGTCATGTCTCTGTCTTCGGCGGGATTATGTCACTGCATGTTCAAGTTCTGCACGCAGCTTTGCCCTCGCTCTGGCCAGGCGGTTTTTCACCGCGCTTTCTGTAATATCCAGCAGCTTTGCCGTCTCCCTGACACTGTACCCTTCCAGATAATAAAGTGTCACACAGATGCGGCTTTCTTCCGGCAGCTGCCTGAGTGCTTCATACAAATCCGAATAATCCTCTGTCTCCGCCGCTGCCTCTTCCTGCTGGTAATCCTCCAGCGATACCACCCGCTTTTCCCTGCGCATAATGGCATAGCATTCGTTCATCAATATGCGAATCAGCCAGGTCTTTGCATAAGCGTCCTTTTGCAGACGGTGCAGGCCTGCAAACGCTTTTACAATTGCTTCCTGAATCGCATCCGCGCAGTCTGCATCATTATAGAGCAGTGTTTTTGCGATATGGTACAGCGTATCTTCAGACTGAATAATCATCTGTCCCAGTTGTTCTTTCTTCATAATGTCCTTTCTGCCGGCCAGCATGTTTTGTATTTACATGAATTAGATGCATAAGCCTTGCAAATGGTCGCTGCATATTTCAAATTTTACAGAAACGCATATAAAAAAGCAGGCACACAGCCCGCATGATTACTCTGCCATTCCGAGTTTAACATCCAACGATAAAATCATTTGAAAAATTCGGATATCTCTATCATTCCCCAACAAAATATGCCATAATCGTATCCCGACAACCATCAGAAAAGCAAAACGGCTATCTCCTGCGCCCACAGGAAATAGCCAATGTATCTTTTCAACCATGTTTCATAATTTCCGCAACAATCATCGGACATACGAAAATCCTTAACGGTCTCTCCTATGATTAGAATTCTAAAATCACTTTCTTTGCGATGTTCATACCTCCAGCGCGCTATATCCATGCCGCTTCACTTAAAAACACAGCTGCATATCCCACCCGTCATATGTACTCCAGCGGACAATACAACATCTCATAAATTTTCTCCGTATGTCCCGTAACGTCCTGCGTACGATACAGATTCTTATCCGCCTGTTCCATCACATAATAATGTCCCGTTTCCTTTCGCTGTTCCTCTGCCAGCTTTGTTTCCAGCGCCTTGATAAAATACGGACTGTGAGTACTTATGACAGAGCGCACGCCCATATATTTGTACAGCATTACAAGCACCTCTGCAAATTTCAGATGCCACTGCGGATGCAGATTCGTCTCTGGCTCGTCGACCATTAATATACCGTTTCTTTTCAGCTTTCCTGATTCCGTCAAAGACTGAATGATCAGAAGATTTTTCATTCCGGACGCTACATTTCCGATATTAACCGCCTCGTCAGATTCGTCGTCTTTGAACAAAATATTGCCGGATAAGGATCTTTCCAGTCTTCCGTGCAGGACTTCTTTGAGGATTTCTTTGACCATTGTCGTATTCCGCTCGATTTCCTGATATTCTTCCAGCGTCGGTTCTGTTTTGCCCGGCGCCAGCGCAGATTTGATATCGTATTCCGGCGAATAGACGCGATGCGACATTTTGGAACGCTCCAGGGAATCCAGCAAATGATACGGCGGAAGATAAAATACGTCTGCCTCGGCATATAGGTCATATTCCATCTGAGAAATCCTGTTGTCTTCCACGAACATCTGATACTGTTCTGTTTCAGACCTGACCAAAACAGATGTCTGACTCTGATACATAAAATGATTCAGCTGTCCGCCAAACACATTTCGAATATACATTTCCGCAATATATTTTAATTCGATCCCCTCATCTCTGGTACTGATCGTTCGAATTCTTTCATAAAACTTTCGAATAAATTCATCTGAAATAAAATCTGACGACACCTGTTTCGGCAGATAACGCCGATACGTTTTCAAATTTTTCAGAAATATATTTTTAAACAGCTCGTAACTATTTTTCTGCTCACTGATGCAGACAGACAAAATCTTATCCGCATCCTCTGCCAGAGCAGACAAAAACTCTCTCGGCAAATATACAGAACCATTCGAATCAAAATAATATTCCTGTCTGAGCAGCAGGCTTTTCAGGCTTCGTTTCCGCACCTTCCACACCTTTTGCTTAAAATCGCGAAATGTTTTCAAAACAAGATAAGCGGATTTTAAAATCGTACTCTTTCCCATATTATTAAAGCCAGCGATAACCGTCAGGCCATCGAGTAGAATATCAGCCTCCGCTACTTTCGCTGCATTTTTTATAATGATATTCATACTTATCCTCTCAGTCTGTGAACTCCTCTTACTAATAGTTCTATCGTACTCTATTTTGGGTGAAATTACAACCTTCTGATAAATATTTTCATATGGAAGGAATCTGTTGCTATTCTGGAGACTTGTTTACAATAGTGTGAGATTCTTAAAGTAAGTTCAGGTAATTATTTGGCATCCAATTTGACGATTGTGGATGAAGTTTAAGTGGCTGCGCGAACGCGTGCGTGACAGCCGGCAGGGGTCCGGGAGCGGGCCGCAGGGGACTGAGCGGACCAGGGCAACGCTGCGGTGAACTAATCGCTAACTCCGACTAAGACATTCGGCGTGTG
>OFHA01001922.1_pt1 | contig 13008 bp, 12 predicted proteins | sample 1521891 | NCBI WGS metagenome assembly OFHA01 (sample SAMEA3504089, study PRJEB24116) | mouse gut metagenome | biome: mouse gut; feature: mouse-associated habitat; material: faeces | place: Denmark | collected 2011 | reverse complement strand
GAGAGAGGGTCTGAAAGTCATATAAAATAAGGGCTGAAGATTCCGAGAAGTTATATAATTATGTGGGAGGAAATATTTCTGATCTTTTTGGCATAGAAGCCTCAAACTCCCAGGCATGGCTTAGTGCCATGAGCATGGAAATCTCTAAGCCAACGAGAATGTTGGACGGTAATTCAAAGCAGGATACTAACAATATGCCTACGGCTGAAAACAATATGCTATCAGATGGAATGCCACTTATTTCCAATGAGGATTAGAAAATAGCGTGTGCTGATATGTAAAATTTGGGTGCCGCATAAGCTGAAACAAAAGGAGCCGGAGGAACTGAAATAGACAATGGCTTTGTGTATAATTGGGACATAAAACTAGAATGTGAAATGGTTTACAGGAGGAAAAACATGAGATATGTATCAGCAGCTTCGGGCATGTTGGATGGGATTTACAATGTTTTGCATACAGCGATTAAAACAATATATCCCCAATATTATCCGAAAGAAGTAGTGTGTTTTTTTGCAAACACCATAGCAAAGAACATATTTTAGAAGGAATAGCGTCTGGGAATATGGGGGTATTGGTGCATCACGGTGTGATTGCTTGGAAACAGAAATTGCAAAAATGCATGATACGGTTATCTTAGACGCTTCGCTGCCAGCAGTGTGCCTATACGGGCATCGGGGTTATAAAACGGTGGGGCATGGGATATATGAATTGGAACACAATGTAAAGCTGGTTTATGAAATTATGGAGAAAAAATTGGGAGCGGATGGGTCACGGCGCAGTTCAAGGGATATTGGAACATGAAATAATAAAGGGGTAAAGCCAGTGCTGAAAGATTATAAGATGAGTTTTAATGGTTTGCTGTCCCAGCCCCAAATGACGTGCTAAGGGCGGATTCCGTTACAGGAACGGCTGATGCCATAGCTTCAGCCTGCCAGATATGGATGGCTGCTGCCCTGTGCTTTTTTATGAACAGAAAAAGCCATAAATTCCGTATTACCCCTTTGGTTATTACTCCGGCGGTTAAATATCGCTGTGATTGTATTGAAGAATAAAAGCAACCAGTTATGAGGATGAACTTTATATTTTGGGAATTTACCACGATGAAACCATGGCTGGTTTTGTGCTTTATGACTACGGTAATACTTTTCCTGGTTGGTCTATGAGCGGTTTTATGATTGGTAAGCAGTTTCAAAGAAAGGGTTATGGAAAAATTGAATATACATTTTTAGATATGAAGATATAATAATGGAAGCGTATAACCATATCGGAGAGCTGGCAAGGATTGAAAATGAGACCACAACTTCAAAAGAAATAAGGGCTGCAAACCATTGATTTAAAAGGGTTTGCAAAAAACAACAAAAATATTAGCACTCAACCCTTGACGTGGCTAACAAAGCGTGGTATTGTTATAGCAGACATAGAACAGAAAAGGAAATAGCAAAGGGCCTGCATGGAGTTTTGGCTATTTACCAATACTATGGTTTGGCAGCAATCCAAGGGAAGGAGGAACCCTTATGAATATCCAGAAATTTACACAGAAATCTATTGAAGCAGTTAACGGCTGCGAGAAGCTGGCATACGAATATGGAAACCAGGAGATTGAGCAGGAACACCTGCTGGTATCGCTGCTCCTGCAGGAAGACGGCTTAATCCCTAAATTAATTGAAAAAATGGAAATCAACCTAGAGCATTTTACCGGGAATGCCCAAAACCATCTTGCTAAGCGGGTAAAGGTTTCCGGCGGCCAGATCTATATGGGGCAGAGCCTGAACAAAGTCTTAGTCAGCGCCGAAGATGAGGCCAAGAAAATGGGGGATGAGTATGTGTCCGTGGAGCACCTGTTCCTGACGCTTTTAAAATACCCCAATCAGGCCATGAAGGAAATGTTCAAGGAATATGGCATTACAAGGGAGCGGTTCCTGCAGGCCCTTGCTACTGTACGGGGCAACCAGAAGGTAGTTTCCGACAATCCAGAAGCCACCTATGATACTCTGGCAAAATATGGCTATGACATGGTGGAGCGGGCAAGGGAGCAAAAAATTGACCCTGTAATTGGCCGGGACAATGAAATCCGCAACGTTGTCCGCATCCTTTCCCGGAAAACCAAGAATAACCCCGTCCTGATTGGGGAGCCGGGTGTGGGGAAAACGGCGGTGGTGGAAGGGCTTGCCCAGCGGATTGTCCGTGGGGACGTGCCGGAAGGCCTGAAAGACAAGCGGCTCTTTGCGCTGGATATGGGCGCGCTGGTGGCCGGGGCAAAGTACCGGGGGGAATTTGAGGAGCGGCTGAAGGCAGTGCTGGATGAAATCAAAAGCAGCGATGGCCAGATTATCCTGTTCATTGACGAGCTCCATACCATTGTGGGCGCAGGGAAGACCGATGGCGCCATGGATGCTGGGCAGCTCCTGAAGCCCATGCTGGCAAGAGGGGAGCTGCACTGCATTGGCGCAACCACCTTAGATGAATACCGGGAATATATTGAAAAGGACGCCGCGCTGGAGCGGAGGTTCCAGCCTGTGCTGGTGGCAGAACCCACCGTAGAGGACACCATTTCTATTTTAAGGGGCTTAAAAGACCGCTATGAAGTGTTCCATGGGGTGAAAATTACAGATTCTGCCCTAGTGTCAGCGGCTACCTTATCCAACCGTTACATCAGCGACCGGTTCCTGCCGGATAAGGCCATTGACTTAGTGGACGAGGCCTGTGCGCTGATTAAGACAGAGCTGGATTCCATGCCTACGGAACTAGACGAACTCCAGCGCAAGGTCATGCAGATGGAAATTGAGGAAGCCGCATTGAAAAAGGAAGAGGATCGCTTAAGCAAGGACCGCCTTGGAGCCTTGCAAAAGGAACTTGCCGACCTGAAAAATGAGTTCCAGTCCCGGAAAGCCCAGTGGGACAATGAAAAAAGTTCCGTAGAGCGGGTGCAGAAGCTGCGGGAAGAGCTGGAAGCCCTGAACAAAGAAATCGCCATGGCCCAGCAAAAGTATGATTTGGAAAAAGCGGCAGAGCTCCAATATGGGAAGAAGCCAGAGCTGCAGCGTCAATTAGAACTGGAAGAAGAACAGGTGAAAAAGAAAGATTTAAGCCTTGTGCATGAAAATGTAAGCGAGGAGGAAATCGCCAAAATCATTTCCCGCTGGACGGGAATCCCAGTGGCAAAGCTGACGGAAAGCGAACGGAACAAGACGCTGCATTTGGATGAGGAACTCCACAAGCGTGTCATCGGCCAAGAGGAAGGCGTTACGAAGGTGACAGAAGCAATTATCCGCTCCAAGGCAGGGATTAAAGACCCTACCAAGCCCATTGGTTCCTTCCTGTTCTTAGGCCCCACCGGGGTGGGCAAGACAGAACTGGCGAAAGCGTTGGCAGCCAGCCTGTTCGATGATGAAAACAACATGGTAAGGCTAGACATGAGCGAATATATGGAAAAATATTCCGTATCCCGCCTGATTGGGGCGCCTCCCGGATATGTAGGCTACGAGGAAGGGGGACAGCTTACCGAAGCTGTGCGGCGCAAGCCTTATTCCGTGGTGCTGTTTGACGAGGTGGAAAAAGCCCATCCAGATGTATTTAACGTGCTGCTCCAAGTCTTGGATGACGGGCGCATAACCGACTCCCAAGGGCGCACGGTGGATTTTAAAAATACGATCTTAATCATGACCTCCAACTTAGGCTCCTCCTATCTGTTGGAAGGCATAGGGGAGGATGGCAGCATCAAGCCGGAATGTGAAGCAGCCGTTATGGCGGAACTGCAAAATAATTTCCGCCCAGAATTCCTAAACCGCCTGGATGAGGTAATCCTCTTTAAGCCCTTAAGCAAAACTGATATCGGCTCCATCATCCACCTCCTGCTGGCAGACTTGAACAAACGCTTGGCAGACCGGGAAGTGTCCGTGGAACTGACGCAGGCCGCGCAGGAATTTGCCGTAGCCCATGGCTACGACCCAGTATATGGCGCAAGGCCCCTGAAACGATACCTCCAGAAAACAGTGGAAACACTTGCCGCAAAGCTTATCCTTTCTGACGGCGTGGGGGCTGGCAGCACAATCCTGATTGATGTGGAAAATGGCAGCCTGGCTGCTAAATGTAAAATGTAAATATGGCGCCATGAGGTAATGGCTTATCTGCAAGGTATGGAAACATACCTTGCATTTTTGCCTTATTTGTAGTATTATATATAATATAAATAAGGCAAAGCATACAAGGAAAGGAATACCGCTTATGGTAATGAAACTGGATTTTGCCAGCGCCACTCCCATCTACCAGCAAATCCGGGACCAAATCGTACAGGCAGTGGCAGATGGCGCTTTCACAGACGGGGATAGGCTTCCCACCATACGCGCCCTTGCCAGCGAGGCTGGCATTAATACAATGACGGTAAATAAGGCATACCAGCTTTTGAAGCAGGAAGGGTACATTATCACGGACAGGCGCAACGGGGCAATTGTCCAATGTGCTAGTGGGAAGAAAAAAGCAGTGGAACGGAAGGTAGGGAAGGAACTGGAGCTGTTGGCCGCGGAAGCGAAAATTGCAGGGATTTCCCAAGAAGAATTTTTGCAGATGTGTAGGAAAGCCTACGGAGGGCATCAGGCATGAACATCCACGGGAATTCCAGAAAGGAGGAAATTATGGCTCTGAGAATTATTATGGCAGTCTTCATGCTGCCGATCTTGCCTATTTGTTTTGGGGCATTTTGGTTTTTGGCAGGGGAAAAGCGTGGGACGCAGTTTGGGGTGGCTTTGTGGGAAGGGGCTAGGGAGCAGACGCAGGTACAGGAAATCAAAAAGCGTTATAAACGGGAACTGAAGCTTTACGCCCTGATCTGCTTGCTGGTATTTTTCCTGACATTGCTGCCAAAACATGAATCTTTGCTGGTTACTGGGATGGTGGCGTGGGCGTTTTTTGCCTTCGTGTTCCTGCTCCTTCCATTCCGCAGGGCAAATCAAAGGATGCGGGGGCAGAAACAGGAATACCTTGCTTCCCTGCCCAAAGAGGGGAAACCGGAAAGCCGGGAGGAAATCTTGGTTGACGTGACGGCAGCAGGTGCGCCAAAACAGAAATCGCCCAGGAAAGCCATTTATGCAGGCTGTGCCTTTGCAATGCTTGCGCCAATTGCCGAGCTGCTGTTCTACCGCATTTGGTACCGCCCATGGCTGCCGGGGCTGTTGGCTGTGGAATCCACGCTGCTGGCTACGGCGTGTGCCGCCTGGTGCTTTCTGGCATACGTAAGGTTTTACGATAAGCAGAGGGTCAATGTGTTTACTTATAACAGCCAGGTGAATATGCAGCTTGCAGGAATCCGGAGGTACCATTTGGGCAGGTTCTGCACAATTATGGCTTGGCTGACAGGAGCCTTTAACTGGGGGATGCTGCTGGCGTTCCACTTCCCGCCTAATATGTTCCTGTGGCTGGTTTTTATCCTTAGCTTTCTGTTTGGTTCCATAAGCATAGCCCTGATGTTTTATTGCTGGAGGCAGATCGGGAAGGGCAGCCAGAAGTATCTGGACGGGGAGCCGCTGGCTGAGGAAGATGGTGATAAATATTGGATTTGGGGAATGGTTTACTATAATAAAAATGACAGCCGTTCCTTTGTAGAAGCCCGGGCTGGCCTGGGCGTCACCTCAAATATGGCAAAGCCTGCCATGAAATATACGGTAATCCTTGCGCTGCTTGTGCTATTCCTTACCATTGCTTTGGTATGTGGGGAAAGTGTTTTGGAGGATTTCACCCCTGTTTCCCTTTCCTATAAAACGGGGACGCTGACGGCAGAACACTGGAAAAAGGAATACCAAATTCCGCAGGAGGAGATTAAGCAGGCAGCCCTTCTGGAAGAACTGCCGGACATCAGGAGAAAAAGCGGGACTTCCATGGAGCATGTGTTAAAAGGAAACTATTACTGCGAAACGGACCGGCGGGATTTCAAGGTCTGCCTAAATCCCAAGGAACCGCCCTTTTTGATGGTGGAATGTTCGGATGGCAGATGGTACCTGCTTGGGGGCAGTGATGGGGAGGAAACGAGGCAGGTATATACCCACTTAGGGAATGCTATGGTGCGATAGGTTAGGCAGCGATGGGAAGGGAATATGGTAGGCGTATGATTTGCATTATAATATTCACAGAACGAATGTATTTAAAGAAATAAATCTTGAAAAGTATTGAATATTTTCCTTATATATGTTATAAAATATAACATATATAAGGAAAATAATAAGGAGAAAAGATATGTTTACGAAAGTAAAGCTGAAGAATTACAAATCACTGGTTGATTTGGAAGTTGATTTGAAAGGAACCAAAAACCAGCCAAAGCCCCTTATCATCATATATGGAGAAAATGGTGTGGGGAAGTCCAACTTTGCAGCATCTTTTCTTACTTTAAGCGAATCCCTGCAAACAATGTCGCTTAGGAAAGTAATACAGCAATTTATGGAAGAAACGATGGACGGGATTCCCAAAGAATTTGTCGTGAAAATGATTTCCCAGAACCTACGCGATACCGAAACCATCATCAAGAATTGCAAAACCATAAATTCTAAGGGGAATATGTTGCTTGAATTTGGATTTATCATTGGTAGGAAGCATGGGAATTACATTCTGGAATATGATGATACCAAATTAGTGCATGAGAGGCTGGACTATGCCTTGAATAAAAACAAAACCAATTTATATGATATCACATTAGAAAATATCAAGATAAACGATAAGCTTTTTTTGGACAGTGAATATGCAAAAGAATTGAAAGAGCTATTGGTAAAATACAGGGGAAAACATAGTTTCCTCTCTATTTTGCTTTCAGAAAAAGAGGAGAAAGCGGATGGATATGTGGAAGAAAAAGTGTCAGGCAGCTTGTTTGATGTAATTAACCGTTTCCGGGGTATGTCATTAAGGGTGAAAACAGGAAATAAAGGAGAGCGGGGCAGGATTGGCGTCCCACATAAAATACTAGGCGAGCTGATTGAGGGGGAAATTGATGTTTCCGAAGAGGCAGAATTGGATCAGGCACAGGAGCTGCTGAATGAGTTCTTTTCACAGGCCTATTCCGATATCAAAGGGGCATATTACAGAAAAGAATATAGGGAACATAGAATTGAGTACGAATTGGTGTTCCGGAAATTGATCTATGGGAAAGTCGTGGACATTGCAGCAGAATCTGAGTCTACAGGGACGTTGCATCTGTTGGATATTCTGCCATTTTTATTGATGGGAGTGAAAGGGAAGGCAGTTGTAATCGACGAGCTGGATACAGGGATACATGATTTGTTAGTCAATAGTATCTTAAGCAATGTGCTGGATTCCATCCGCGGGCAATTAATCATAACAACGCATAATACCATGCTGTTGGAAACAGAAATAGACCCTTCTTGCATTTATACTTTCTATGTAGACAAGGATGCCAATAAATATTTGGAACCAATTGTAGCATATGAGGGTAGGGCACATCCGAACCTGAATTATCGGAACCGGTACCTGAAAGGGATGTATGGGGGCATTCCAATGGTCCGGGATATAGATTTTGATGAATTATGGGACATTTTCGATTAGGGGAGGTAACTGTATGCAAAAGCGGAAACCATGTTACCTGAAATCTGTTGTGATTGTCCATGGGAAATCAGAAAAACAAATCTGTGATTACATCAAGTCTAATCTGCGGCTGAAAATGGAAGTGATAAGCGAGAAAAAGGGGGAGAAATCCATCCAGATTAATGGGCTAGGACATTTGCTGAAGGATAAACGGTTTTCTTCGTTCAGGCAATTTATCAAATTTTTCGACGATGTTGAGGTTGTTGGGGAGAAGACAAAGAAAAAACTGGCTCCATATTTTAAAATCTTCATCATCATGGACACGGACGATTGCGCAGAAGAACAAAAGAGGAGATATATTACAAAAGAAATGTTCCAAGGCCATTGGGCGTATGATTATATTATTCCTATTTTCAATTCACCGGATTTAGAATCGGTTTTGGTAAAGGCAGGCATAAAGTTTGAGAAAAAGGGAGCAGACAGGAAGAAAGAGTACATAAAGATATTTCCGACCGACACAAAATACTCCCATCGGGAGGGAGTGGAGCTGCAAACATTTGCCAATAACCTAAAGAATGTAGAAGACAGCAATTTGCACCAGTTTATACAGCACTGTTTAGAAAGCGCTGAATAAAGGACATCCCTCCCTCATATATTTTAGGGAAACACCTATGGAGCATTCAGTGGATGAAAGGAAAGAAAATCTGGAAAAAATGCCTGATCTTCGACGTCTGCTGCATCTGCCTGCTGCTGGCCCTTACCATCACCGGGACAGGGAGAGGGGCGGAGGTGAAACAAGGGTTCCTGGCAGCGGCCGGGTATGTGGAAAAAATACGGCAGGCGTCCAGCGCAGCCCCCAAAGACGCCGCATCTGCAGAGAAGAAAAGGATAGCCCTTACCTTTGACGATGGGCCGAACCCTCAATATACCCCAGAAATGCTTGCAGCGCTTAAGGAACGGAATGTGAAGGCGACTTTTTTCCTATTGGGGCAGGAGGTGGAGAAATACCCCGAAATTGTAAAGCAAATCCAGGCAGACGGCCACTTAATCGGGAACCATTCCTATAAGCATGAACAGCTCAGCAAGCTGCCTATGGAGCAGGCCTGCAGCCAGGTCAGCCGCACCAATGAACTGATTTACGGAATTACCGGGGTATACCCCTCTTACCTGCGCCCGCCTTTTGGGGACTGGCATGAGAAGCTGGACGGGGAAGTAAATATGGTGGAGGTGCTCTGGGACGTGGACACTCTGGACTGGTCCAGCCAGGACCATGCAAAAATTGTGGAGAAAGTTGTAAAAAATGTGGAGGAAGATGATATAATCCTGATGCATGACGGCTATGAAACCTCTGTCACCGCGGCAATGGAAATTATTGACACATTGCAGAAACAGGGGTATGAGTTTGTCACAGTAGACCAGCTTTTGTTTGAGTGAGCAGCTGCCTGCCAAAATTAACCTTATTTCCAACAAAAATACATAGTTCCCACCCGGCGGGTTATAGTATAATAATAACAGCTATGTTCACATCGGCGCGTGTACGGCTTACCATGCCAAAACGGCTATGGCATAGGAGCTGGGAGGAAGATATAGCAGGGGCACAGTACATAGAAGAAAACGAGCGAGGTTAAAGGACTTATGAAAATTGCAATCTGTGACGACTGCCGTCAGGACGCCTTACGGCTGAAAGCACTGCTGAATGGAAACCATGATGCAGTGCTTTATTCTGGCGCAAAACAGCTTTTAGAGGACGTGAAGGGACGGGGGAAACGTTATGGCCTGTACCTGATTGACATTTACATGGACACTGTAAGCGGCATTGAGCTGGCAGGGCAGCTTAGGGAAGAAGTGGAGGACGCGGCTATCTGCTTCATTTCCACAAGCGACGCCTTTTACCGTGAAGCATATGACCTGTATGCAGTGCAGTACCTGATTAAGCCCGTGAAGCAAGAGGACCTGGACTGTTTGCTGGAACGGCTTTCCCGCCATATGGAGAAAGAAAAGGAGAATTCCCTGTGGTTCCGCTGGCGCGGGCAGGCCGGGGCGATCCCCTATGGGAAAATCCTGTATGTCAGCAGCAGGGAGCACACTATCTTTATCCACTGCCGGGATGGGCGGATTCAGGAGTGCACCGGGAAATTAAGCGAAATGGCAGGGCAGATTTGCGGGGACGTGTTTTCCAGATGCCACCAGAGCTTTATTGTCAATATGTACCAGGTGGACAGGATGAATGGGAATGAGCTGATTGTCCACGGCCAAAGGGTTCCTGTTTCACGGCGTTACCTTGCCGGCATCAGGAAACGTTACCGGGAAATCCTCTTTGATGAAACATCTTAAAAAACAGGTGACGGATGGGGCGGCGTATGGTATGATTGGTTGGAAAGAATGTGTAGGGAAAAAACAAAGAAACCTTATATGAAATGGAAAGGAATCTATCCAACCAGTGTAAAGGAGGACCAGTCCCCATGGATTTATTTGATTATATGAGGGAACAGAACCAGGAAAAAGAAGCTCCCTTAGCCAGCCGCCTGCGCCCCTCTGTTTTAGAGGAGGTCGCAGGCCAGCAGCATATCATAGGGAAGGATAAGCTGCTGTACCGCGCCATCCAAGCCGACAAGCTCAGCTCTGTCATTTTCTACGGCCCGCCGGGCACAGGCAAAACCACTCTGGCAAAAGTCATTGCCAATACTACCAGCGCAGAATTTACCCAAATCAACGCCACGTCCGCCGGAAAGAAGGACATGGAAGAAGTCGTCCGTCAGGCAAAAGACAGCCGGGGGATGTATGGGAAAAAGACCATACTGTTTATTGATGAGATCCACCGTTTTAATAAATCCCAGCAGGATTACCTGCTGCCCTTTGTAGAGGACGGCACAGTGATTTTGGTTGGCGCCACAACGGAAAACCCATATTTTGAAGTAAACGGGGCGCTGCTGTCCCGTTCTGTTATTTTTGAATTAAAGCCTTTGGAAAAGGAAGATATCAAAACCATCCTGAAACGGGCGGTTACCGACCAGGAAAAAGGGATGGGCAGCTTCCATGCCGTGGTTGCAGAGGATGCCATGGAATTTTTGGCCGATGTGGCAAACGGGGATGCAAGGGCTGCACTGACAGCCATAGAGCTGGGGATCCTGACGACGCCCAGAAGCGACGATGGGAAGATCCATATTACCCTTGAAGTGGCTTCGGAGTGTATCCAGAAAAGGGTGGTGCAGTATGATAAAACAGGGGATAACCATTACGATACGGTTTCGGCGTTTATCAAGAGCATGAGGGGATCCGACCCGGACGCAGCCGTCTATTACCTTGCAAAAATGCTGTATGCCGGGGAGGATATTAAGTTTATTGCAAGGCGGATTATGATCTGCGCTTCGGAGGATGTGGGGAATGCAGACCCTATGGCGCTGACGGTGGCGGTGTCTGCGGCGCAGGCCGTGGAGCGCATCGGATTTCCCGAGCCCCAGATTATTCTGGCGCAGGCGGCGGCTTATGTGGCCTGTGCGCCCAAGAGCAATTCGGCGGTAAATGCCATTGGGAAGGCGATGGAATCGGTGAAAAGCCGCCGGACCAGTGTTCCCGTTCATCTGCAGGACGCCCATTATCCGGGGGCAAAGAAGCTGGGGCACGGAACGGGATATCGGTATGCCCATGACTATCCCAATCATTATGTGGAGCAGCAGTATCTGCCGTCAGAGATTGAGGGAGAGGTTTTCTATGAGCCTTCGGAAAATGGGTATGAGAAGGAGATAAGGGAATATTTTAAAAAGATAAAGGGTTCCCAGGGAGGAACAGAGAACTCATAGCAGGTTTAGGAAGAAATGCTTTTCGGCGGACGCTTCCGAAGCAGAGCGGAAATTTTATGAATACGCACTGCTTCGGGAAGAAGGCCGGCTGTGGAGCGATGCCTGATGATCTACAGGATTTCCGGCTCGGGATAGTCCAGGCCGAAGGTTTCGGCTGTTACGGACTTCATGACCTGGGGCGTCATGGGCCGGTCACCGTAGTCCGTAGGGGTCTCGGCAATCTGATTCACTACTTCAAGTCCCTCAATCACTTTTCCGAAGGCCGCGTAAGCGCCGTCTAAGTGGGGACTTGTCTTGTGCATGACAAAGAACTGGGAACCGGCGGAATCGGGATCCATAGATCTTGCCATAGAGAGTACGCCGGGGGTATGCTTCAGATCATTGGCAAAGCCGTTCTGTGAGAACTCTCCCTTGATGGAGTAGCCGGGATCGCCCATGCCGTTTCCGTTCGGACAGCCTCCCTGGATCATAAAGCCCATAATGACCCGGTGAAAGGTAAGGCCGTTGTAGAAGCCTTTATTTACCAGGCTTAAAAAGTTGCAGACAGTGTTGGGAGCGATATCAGGATAAAGCTCTGCCTTGAAGCTTTGTCCGTCCTCCATTTCAAATGTAACAATCGGATTTTGTGCCATTTTTTATATTCTCCTTTTTGGTTCGAGTGTACTGACCTGTTCCGCATGGAAGGCAGGATTCTATTTTAGCGGAAAAGGGAGGATTCGTAAAGGAGTTTTTGTAAAATGCTGAAAGGAATTGTCATTGCTGCTTCGGGAGCGGAGCTTTTGAAGCAAACCCTTACAAGGGAACATCTGCCCTGGGCGGAGGTCAGGCACCGGGAGCCGGCTGATTTTTTAAAGGCTCTGGACGGGCTTAGGGCAGAAAAGAGGGAGATTTTGTGCCTGGTGGAGACAGACCGGGAGGAAAGAATCGCCCTGGAGCTGGGATTTTTCTGTGTGGGGTATCTGAATCCGGCTTTGCAGGAGGAGCATTTGTCCGGCTGCCGGATTCTTCTGGAGGGGTTTCAGGAGATTGACAGGAGCTTTCTTCAGAATGTCCATACGCGCGCCCTGGGGCTTCCTGTGCTGATAGCGGAGACGGAGCGCCTTTTGATTCGGGAAATGACCCTGCTGGACTTAGACCAGATCAATGCTCTTTATCAGGAGGAGCCTTCCATGACTCTTTCGCCGGAGCTGGCCCTTGACCGGCAGGAGGAGGAAGAGAAGATCAAGGCTTACATTGCCTATATGTACGGGCTTTATCAGTTCGGCATGTGGGTGGTCATCGAGAAAAAGAGCCGGGAAATGATTGGACGGGCCGGCTTTGGCATTGCGGATTATCTGGATTTTGCGGAGATTGACATGGGATATCTGATTGGGAAGAAGTACCGCAGACAAGGCTACGGGGAGGAGGCTTGCCGGGCGGCGCTGGCTTATGGGCGGCAGGTATTGGACTTTCCGGGGGTCAGCGCTTATATTGAGCGGGAAAACGGAAGCTCTCTGGGTCTTATAGAGAAGCTTGGTTTTAAACGGAAGCAGAGCTTTGACTACCAGGAGCGGCATTTGTGCAGATATCGGCTGGAGTTTTAGGGAAACGCAGGATTGGTATATAAGAGGAGTGAAAAGACGGATTTGAGGGAACAATTTGAACAGATCAAAAAAAATGAGGATGTACGCCAGAGCCTTATTTCTAT
>OFHA01001921.1_pt1 | contig 13009 bp, 10 predicted proteins | sample 1521891 | NCBI WGS metagenome assembly OFHA01 (sample SAMEA3504089, study PRJEB24116) | mouse gut metagenome | biome: mouse gut; feature: mouse-associated habitat; material: faeces | place: Denmark | collected 2011 | reverse complement strand
CCGACGAAGGCGGGCAGGCAAAAGGTTCTGGTAAGGTAGAAGGACAGGTGAAGAATGAAGTGTTCTCTGTGGTGCTGCCTACGGAAGATAGTTATACAGGAACATTTGATTACATTATTGACCCATTGCAGTTGATAAAAAATGATGCTGGTAACAATGGTAATAAGTATGATAAGACCAAATTTGATTTTGATGCAAATTCCACAGTGTTTTTTTATAATGGAGTTACTGGCGGCAAGGCAACATACACTAACACAAGCAACGCATTAAAGGTGGAAAATAAAAGCAGTATGCCAGTGGATATTGCGATAACATTGAGAGCATCAGAAGTTGAGGGAATTACATTTACTAATGATGATACTTTTACTACAACTAATCCAGGTGACAGTACAGATACAAGTCTCTATTTAGCAATTGAGGGAAAAGGACATACAGTGGATGAGGCATCAACGCCCAATGTAGGGGATGTAACATCATTGGATAAAACCGAGAAGGTTAATAGTAATGGTATTATAAAGCTTGATGGTGTTCAGCTAGCTGCGTTAGCACCAACAAATACTGGCGGTACAGATAAAGCATTTGTAACTCAGTGGAATCCAATCAGAAATACATATGAATTTGTTGCCAATACTGCCGTAGATAAGACAACTACTTATTATGAATTTAAGTTAAAAGGACAGTGTAACCCTAACGAGGATGCTGAGTGGCTTGACATCCTGGCAGCAGGTGAGACACCTGAACTGGAAATTATGTGGAGCATCGAAGATCCGACTGGAGCGCAGGTTGCCTTGGATGAGGCAAATCAGAAAATTACAATCAGCGATTTGACACCTGAACAGGGATATGCATCATTGACTTTTAGCGATGGTAAAGAAACATATGATGTAGGTGGATCTTCAGACTCGACGTGGGATGACTCTGGTTGGGATGCAGAAACTTCATCAGGTACAATTGTAATTACATATGCGGATTGGTGGAAAGAATGGATGGCGGATAAGTTGATGACACTTACGCTTACTTTAACAGATGGTTCTACCAGAACAGAAACTTTTATAGCAGCAAGTATGCCATAAGTAAATATAGTTAAGCATTAATAATACAGGGAAGACAGATCAGATAGAGCTGTCATCCCTGTATTAAAAGTTCATATGGTAGAGTTAAAATTGCGTTTTGGATTTTGCAGGCAACGATTGTGTGAGAGAACTTTTTATGTGCGTGTCAGTTTTCTGCTTTTAGAATGATAAATTGACAAAAAATGATTTTCTAATTATTTATTGGTATGTGTGCCAAAGCACTCAAAGAATATAATGAAGGAGGATTTATGACAAAAGTAATTACATACGGAACATTTGACCTCTTTCATGAAGGACATTACCGTCTGCTCAAAAGGGCAAAAGAACTGGGAGATTATCTCATTGTCGGCGTGACAACAGAGAAGTATGATATGGAGCGGGGGAAACTGAATGTAGTGGATTCCCTTATGACACGTATTGAAAATGTAAAAAAATCAGGATTCGCCGATGAGGTAATCATTGAGGAGGCTGTGGGGCAGAAGATCAGCGATGTCCAGAAATACCACATTGACATCTTTGCAATCGGTTCTGATTGGATGGGGGCGTTTGATTATATATCCGATTACTGTAAAGTGGTCTATCTGGAAAGAACCAAAAACATATCAAGTACAATGCTTCGTGAGCAGAACAGACATATCCAGAAAGTAGGTATTATAGGGACTGGAAGAATTGCAAACCGTTTCGTCCCGGAATCAAAACAGGTGAGTGGAATCGATGTACAGCGGGTCTATAATCCAAACAGAGACAGCGCAGAGCGCTTTGCTAAAATCTGGGAGATTGACTTTAGTACTGATTTAGAATTATTTTTGAAGGGGATTGATTCTGTCTATGTGGCGTCGCCACATCAGTCACATTACGATTATGTGAAATTCGCTTTAGAACATGGAAAACATGTTTTGTGCGAGAAACCGATGGTATTAAAAAAGAACCAGTCAGAGGAGCTTTTTGATTATGCAAGACAAAAGAATCTTGTTCTTTTTGAGGGAATCAAGACAGCATACTGTCCGGGCTTTGAAAAATTACTCGGAATAGCATGCAGCGGTATCATAGGAAACATTCATTATATTGATGCCTGTTTCACAAAATTAGAGGATAAGAACAAGAGAGAGCTGACAGACATGGCATGTGGCGGCAGTCTTACAGAACTTGGAAGTTATTGCCTGCTTCCGATTATTAAACTTTTTGGGAATAAATATGAGGATGTACGCTTTGAGTCAATTCACGACAATAAAGGCTTGGATGTTTTTACAAAGGCTTCCTTTCGCTACCCAAAAGGAATCGCGACAGCTACATGCGGATTGGGCGTGAAATCAGAAGGGCGTCTGCTGATTGCAGGCACAAAGGGGTATATTGTGGCATCGGCACCGTGGTGGAAGACGACCTATTTCGAAGTGCATTATGAGAATGCCTCTCAGGTGGACAAGTATTCAGAGCGTTTTTTTGGCGATGGGCTCCGCTATGAGATCAGGGATTTTCTGAATATGATTAATGGGGATGACAAGAGCGTTTTTAAATTAACGCGCAGTGAATCTATAGCAATGGCAGAGATTATGGAGAAATTCTTGGAACAAGAGAAAAGGATGGACAATACATGAGAATTTGGGCACACAGGGGATGCAGTCAGATGTATCCTGAAAATACGCTGCTTGCTTTTGAAAAGGCAGCTGCCGTGCAGAACCTGACCGGAATTGAATTGGATATCCAGATGACGAAAGATGGAGAACTGGTGGTCATTCATGATGAGAGAGTGGACAGAACCACAGAAGGAATCGGGTTTGTGCGGGATTACACACTATCACAGCTAAAAAAGCTCCATATCTATGCAGACAGCCACCCAAGCCAGACGATTCCTACGATGAACGAAGTTTTCGATATGCTGGAACAGAAACTGAAAACAGGGTTTAGGTTGAACATCGAGTTAAAAAATGGCATTTTTCCATATGACGGTATGGAAGAGAAAATTGTAGAGTTGGTACATAAGAGGGGATTACAGGAAGTAGTTGTTTATTCCACATTTTATGCAAAATCACTTGAGAAGCTAAGAAAAGCAGATAAAAATGCTGAGCTTGGGATATTAGATAGTCGGGTTTCGGATTGCCTATATAAAGCAAAAGGCGGCTGTGGAGCTGTAGCGCTTCATCCGTTTTGGAAAAGTATAGACCTTACAGCACAAGAGCTTGAGGGTTATACTGTCAGAGCGTGGATGAGTGGTCATCTTTATCCAGAGAAACCAACGGGCGGAAAACTTGACCTTGCGGCGCTTGAAAGACAGGGGATAACAGATATCATACTGAATGAACCAGAAGTGTATAAAACATAGAAACTTTTGCACCTTGACAATTTCATACTTTACAGTAGATTTTATACAAATAAAACGCTTTACAATGCTTTACGTATTTGATATGCTATAAAGAGTAAAATGATAACAAAATATGTTCGCTGTATAAAGGAATATATGGCTGCAAATATGGAGGAGGCATTGAAATGGCGCAGACAACAATGGTTAATTTTCGCATTGATGAGGAAGTAAAGAAAGAGATGGAAGAAGTATGTTCCAAAATGGGATTGACGATGACAGCCGCTTTAAATCTTTTTATCAATAAGGTGACAATGGAAAGGCGGATACCATTTGAAATAACTGCTGATCCGGATCCATTTTATTCAGAAAGCAATATCCGCTATTTGGAAAAAAAGATAGCAGACTATAAAGCAGGAAGATTGAATTTAGCAGAGCATGATCTGATGGAGGAACAATAGATGACAATACGGAGCATTCAATGGGATGCTGATGCTTGGGATGAATATTGTGATTGGCAGCAGACAAATAAGAATATAGTAAAGCGGATAAATCAGCTTGTCAGGGATATAAGGAGAATGCCTTTTGATGGAATAGGGAAACCGGAAGCTTTAAAGGGGAATTTAAGCGGATTTTGGAGCCGCCGAATTAATGAGGAACACAGGATTGTATATGCTGTTGCGGATGATGCTGTTATAATCATTTCCTGCAAGGGACATTATGAGGATTAAGGTTTGTGTTCTTAAAAGAATAAACTGATAGATGAGAATCTGATGTAAAGTATGGAATTGTCGTATTTTGCATCAGATTTTTTTGTGTAATAAGAACCCACAGGAGAGAGAATATGCTCGAACTAACGAAGGAACAGCTGCGGCAGCTTCAATGCGTACAATTAGAACTGTTGATGGAAGTTGACAGAATCTGCAAAAAATGTGATATACAATACAATATTATAGCAGGCACTCTCTTGGGTGCAATCAGGCATGGCGGATATATTCCATGGGATGATGATGCAGATGTTGCTTTATTACGTTCGGAATATGAGAAATTTAGAAATGCTTGTAAGACGGAACTGGATAAAACTAGATTTTATTTTCAGGATCACAGAAATACAAAAGGTTATCGGTGGGGCTATGGAAAATTACGAAGAAAAAATACGCTTTTTCTAAGAGAGTATCAGGAACATATGCCGTATAAGCAGGGTGTGTTTATTGACATTTTCCCGCTTGATGGTGTACCAGATAATTACTTTTTAAGGAGCATTAAAAATTTTCAATGTTTTTGCGTCAGAAAAATATTATGGTCAAAGGTTGGAAAGTTAGCTGACAGCAGTTTTTGGAAACGCCAGTTATACAAATTACTTGACAGGATTCCAGAGCACATGATTTTTCGATATTATCATCACATGATATGGAATGCGAATCAAAAACGCACCAGAATGGTCAGAATATTGATGTTTCCGACACCGAATGACGAGTGGGGATATTATAGGTGCTGGTATGAAAATAGTGTTGATGTGGTGTTTGAAGAAAAAGTGTTTCGAGGAATTAAGGATTATGACAGTTATTTAAGTTTTAAATTTGGAGATTATATGGAACTGCCACCTGCTGAAAAAAGAAAGGTGCATCCAGTTAGTGCATTTGAACTAATACCAATCTAAGCGAATGTAAACTTGACAGACGAAGAGGAAAAGCAGACAGATCATGAAATGAAAAATTTAAGATAAAAAATTGAGAGACGAGGGGAGAAACAAATGGAAAAAGTACTTAGGCTGCATCGTGACAAAGCATTCAGGGCAAAAATTGAGGAGGAGAAGTAAAAAAAGACGATTTCTTTTATGAAGTCTATGACAATGCTGGCAAGATAGTCAATACAATCATTGAAGATATGGATGTCTTTAATAAGAAGGAAAATAATTCCGGCGCTGATTATAAGGCGCGGTTTGCAGGATTGGGAAATAATATTGTCTTTTTCAGCGGCGGAAGAGGATATGGCAAGACGAGTGCCATGCGTTCATTCGCGCAATATCTGACGGGAGATATCAGCCTTGAAGATAAGGAGAAAATGAAGAATCAATTCATAGTTCTTGATTCGATTGATCCTTCTGCGATGGAGAGCGGAGAAAATATAATCCGGGTAGTCATGTCAAGGATGTACCATATGTTTGAGAAAAGTGAGCAGACACTTTTAAAAGAGATGGACAGGGAAAAGTATAGAAAGAAGAAATTTGAACTGTTTGAACAATTTCAGAAATGCTATGAGAGTATTGACAGTATAAAATCTGACAAACAAAAGGAATCCATTTATGATACAGATGATTTGGAAAAGCTTGCACATTTGGGCAGCAGCGCCGGACTCAAAGAATGTATCTATGAAACAGTGGACAAGTATCTAAATCTGATGAAACAGTGTAATAAGGATGGGAAAGGCGACTGTTATCTGGTGGTGGCAATTGATGACATGGATCTGGCTACCCAGAAGATCTATCGAATCTGCGAGGATATACGCAATTATTTGTCAGTTCCGAATATTATCGTATTGTTTGCATCGGACTACGACCAGTTAGTTTATGCGATCTATCAGAAATATCTGCGAAAATATCGTGTATTGCAATCAAACCAAAAGGAGCTAAATGTATCAAACGAGTGCTACATCATGACCGGAAAATATCTGGAAAAACTTTTACCAATGGGACACAGAGTCGAACTTCCTAAAATGGGAGATTTGTTAGCAAACAAAAAGCAGCGGATTCGTCTCGAATACTGCAAATATGATGAAAAACAGGATACGTTTGTTGAACGGAAGATCTCATCAGCCCATAGCGAAGAATGCTATGAAATTCAGGATCAACTGCTGGGAAAACTGTACATAAATACAGGCATTGTTTTCTTGAGAAAGTCGGGCGTGATGCATTTTATTCTGCCACATACATTGAGGGAATTGTCACATTTTACGCGAATGCTGGATGACATGAAAGTAATTGATGAACAACAGGGATGTGAAAAAAAGAGAGAAGCATTATTGAACAATATCTCGATGTTCAAACAGTATTTCATGAACTATTGGTGTGTGAATCATCTGACGATTAAACAAAAAAAGCTGATTGAAAAGATCGAAAAACAGAATGAAAACAGAGACAATCGACTCATTATGGAGAGTATTAGTGCATATTTAGATGATTGGAAGATGTTTTATGATATTCCAGAAGCATCTTACTGTGCAATATGGAATATCATAAAATCGAAATTTTCAAAGGAGAAAGAATTACAGGAAGCATTGTATGCATATTATACAATCTTTTTAAATGAATGGTATGTTTCTGCTATTGGCAATCATGAAGAATTTGAGAAGCTTGCTTCATTTTTAACATCAAAAGAGGAAAGAGAAATGGAGGATTCATCAGCATTCAAGACATCAGAAAAGAGTGAAAAAATGACAGATCCATTAATATCTGTTTATCAGTTATTAAAAAAAGATGACATAGATGCACCGTGTGTTCGTAACATTTCTGTAAACTGTGAAGTACAAAATTATTTGAGAATGATGATTAAAAGTAAAGCAATGCAGTCAGCAAAAACAGAAGAAGATCAACTTAGAATAATAAAGGAAGAAGTAGAGAAGTTTATTGACTCTTTGAAATGTAATAAAGAGATAAACGAAACTGATAGTCAAGGCAGTGGTGCCGTTGTCAGCATGAATAAAGAAAATGCTGGGGAAAGTAGATATCAGAATGATTATGCATATCTTGGCAGTTCTCCGTTTGGAGTATGGGATTTTTAGATAAAAGCAGAAATTAAAGAACAAAGGGGAAAAGATGTATCAGAAGAGGGAAAATCTTGACATTATATTTAGACAGGTAACACCGGAATATATTATGAACAAGTTAGATAAGGTGTTTCAGGGCAAAGAAGACGGGGATAAATTTTTTGATTTTGTTCATTATGATCATTTTGCAAGGATGAATCTGTCTCAGCTTTCTCAGAGCGAATTGGAACTGCGTTATAAATTCATGAAAGCATCTAATAAAATAGATATAGATATTTTTCTTTTTGTAGGACTGTACCAATATGCCGATAAAGTATTAGTGTCTAATAAAGGAATACCATTGGTCAGACTGGATAAGTGCTTAGCATGGAACAGTATAACATCACGGCTGGGACAGGATATCTTTACAACAGCATGGCTGGCATGGAAGGATGTGGAGGACAGAAATGAACAGAAAAGGTTCTTTGACTGGCCCGCAGTTCTGAAAACAAATGATAAGAGACTGAACAATATGCTGAAAAAAGGATTGGCGGAGAATCATTATCATTTGCATGGTTCCACACAGTCATTTTCATTGTCTTGGGCATGTATGATGAATCACCCTGATTATATTGATAGCTTTTTTGGTAATAATTTTCAGGAAAATCTGAATGCGTCTATCTCTCTGGGAGAGATGGACAATACTGGCAGTTGGAATGCACGCATAAAGTGTGCTGCAATGATACGAGCTTTGTTATTCGCAAGATGTTTAAGACTGTTGGAACCAGGGGAGCTCTTAAATGCATATCACAATTCACAGAGCATTCCATTATGGGAAAGCATTAAAGAGTGCACGGAATCTCTTCGGAATTTTCAAGGAGAGAAGTTTGTGCAGCAAAATGGAAAAAGAAAATGTCTTGATTATGCTATATCTAGTGAGTTCTATGAGGTGGATGAGAATAATGACAGTCGATTTCTTGCGGGTGAAAGAAATTTTCTGTATCAGTCTTTTCGACGGGTTTTTTCAAAAGAGCTGACGTGGGACGAAACACTGCTGTTTTATCTGTATCTGGTGATAAAAAGTAATTTCAGGAGCGAGATCATACAGGTAAACGAGCGGTATGGATTTGAAAATTTTTCAGCTTATCAAGATCGCAAATCACAGTTTTTTGAGATGTTTCCTGAGTATAAAACGGAGGCGTTGCGGCTGTCGGTATGTGCAGCGATCAAGGAAAATCATCTGGTTTCATTGGAAGGTCGAATTATGCCAAAGAAGTCAGCAAAACTCATGAAACAGACGATCGACAGTTTGGATAGGACAGTAAAGTTCTCTGAGTTGAAGGAAGCGGACAGGGAGAAGATCATGTTGTCTGAGGTGGGAACGGCAGGCAAAATGACATTGCCATTTTATTATACAATTCATTTTCCTAAGAAAAAATTTGAGGACAAAGAATTTATACATGCCCAAAGACTGGTTCCAAGAAACTATCCGACAAGGAAAAAGGCGGAAAAGTGCGCAAAGGCTCTGGTGAGATACATACTACATTGTGACAATAAAGAGGACAGGCGGGTAAAGGGTATTGATGCATGTTCACTTGAGATCGGATGCCGACCGGAAACATTTGCAACAGAATTTCGTTATATCAGAAGAAGTATTCGAGAGAAAACTGGAAGACAGGCGGATGATATAGGGATTACATATCATGTGGGTGAGGATTTTCTCGATATAACAGACGGATTGCGGGCAATTGACGAGACGATTCGTTTCTTGGAGCTGGATAAAGGGGATCGGCTGGGACATGCGATTGTACTTGGAATAGAACCGCTTGATTATTATCAGTTAAAGAGGAATATCTTCTGGACGAAACAGGATTATCTGGATAATGTAATATGGCTTCTGTATCGTTCAGCGGAGCTAAATGTAGGAATAGTAAGAAATGACAGGGCTGTGCTGAAAGAAGAGGCTGAACGGCTGATTCGAGAATTATATCTGGATCGAATGAAAAAGAAAGCATCGGGCAATATTCTTGATCTGTATTACCGTAGCTGGAAGCTGAGAGGAGATCATCCTTCATTATATCAATCAGGGAAATATAGACCGATTGATGATATGTGTATTGACTGTTACAAGAACTGTATGGTCAGTGATGGAAAAAGAGATTTTGATAGAAACGAGAAGATTATAGCAGAATTTTATTACAGATATCATTACGACAAAGATACAAAGAAGGCAGGCTTGGAGGCAAAGGAATTTTTGGTAAAGGATTGGTATATAAAATTGATGCGTGATATGCAGAAAGCAATACGCCAAGATTTATTCCAGAGGAGAATTGCAATAGAGTGCAATCCTACCTCCAATGTGAAGATCGGGACATTTCGTATGTATGACAGACATCCGCTCTTGACTTTCAATAATCATCTCCTGGAAGATGATAATGCAACGCCTAATATGAAGGTTTCAATCAATACAGACGATCTGGGTGTGTTTGATACTTCACTGGCAAACGAATATGCGTTATTGTTTGATGCTCTTAAAAAGAAGCGGCATATGGAAGGCAATTATAATGATGATGCAGTGTATGATTATCTGAATTATGTCAGGAAGACAGGGCTGGAGATGGCGTTTAAGAAATTGTAAGTTGAAATAAAACTGTGAGGTAGAAAGTGAAAAAGATTTTTTTATATGGCGCAGGTAGACGAGGAAAAAAAGTTGCGGAATTCTTAAATGATAAGGGAATAGAAATAGCGGGTTTTTTGGATTCTTATAAAAGTGGAGAAATGATACTGGGAGAGCATAGATATCAAATATTTTCCCCTGAAAGTATTCCGTATGATAAAAATGATATTCAGGTAATCATTTCTATAGCGGAATATAGTATAGCCCAAGAAATCAAAGAAAAGATGAAAGATACAAAGATTATAACAGTGGAAGAAGTGTTGTCTAATCATTTTGGGAATATTATGGAACGCAATAGAAATTATATTGCTGAATATCATGATCGTGAGATGGAGGATTATTATAGAGAAGCAGAAAGTAAGGACCAGTTACAGATTTTTTGGAATGAAAGAAGTGAGTTTTATAAATTGTTTTCATTATTAAATTTATCGAATGTAATCGAACTTGCATGTGGACATGGAAGACATGTGAAGCAGTATATAGATAGGGCAGAGCATATTACGCTTGTAGATATTTTAGATAAAAATATTTCGTTTTGCAAAGAGCGATTTATTGGTGAACAAAAAATTGATTATTATATGAATAATGGACATGATTTGAAGAAATTGGGTTCAAATGTGTACTCCGCTTTATTTACATATGATGCAATGGTTCATTTTGAATTGATGGATATATTTGAATATTTAAGAGAAACAGAACGAGTTTTACAGCCAGGTGGATTGGCTTTATTCCATCATTCAAATAATACAGATGATTATCGAATAACGTTTTCAACAGGAACAAGCGGAAGAAATTATATGTCGGCGCAGTTATTTGCTTATTTGGCAAACAGGGCTGGATTGAATGTAAAAGATCAGCGTTTAATAAATTGGAATGGAGTAAATAACTTGGATTGTTTGACATTGGTTGAGAAATTAGGTTAATTCGAAGTATCAATTGATTTTTTAAGTTATTTTAATATTGCTATTTGAAAGGTATATAGTTAAGTGAATAAGATTAAGATTTTACAATTTCCAATTGCTAATAGCAAAGGAGGCATTACAAATTATATTCTTCAAAACTGGAAATATATAGATAAAACTAAATTCCGATTTGATTTCGCGACAATGAGTCATTCATTAGATTTTGCGGAAGAATTAGAAGAACAAGGATGCAAAATTTACCATATATCTTGTTATGCAGAGGACAATATAGAAAAATTTGTTCATGAATTTAGAAATATTTTAAATAACGAGGATTATGATGTTGTGCATTTGCATACAAAACAATGGAAAAGTTTTCTGGTAGAACGCATTGCAAAAGAGATGGGTATTAAAAAAATAATAATTCATGCACATAGTACTGGAATAGATGTTTTGGATAAAAATACGAGGCGCAAAGAACTACAATTACATAATCAAACATTAGAAAATCTTACAGAGGATGTAGCTACAGATTTTTGGGCTTGTTCGCAGGAGGCGGCAGATTTTATTTTTGGTGATAAGATATCAAAACAAAAAATCCAAATTATGAGAAATGCAATTGAATTGTCTAAATATGTATATAATCCTCAAATTAGATATATATATCGGAAAAGTTTGAAAATAGAGGATGATGAGTTTGTTATTGGGAATGTGGGAAGATTTGTTTACCAAAAAAATCAGGAATTTTTAATAAAAGTTTTTGCAGAAATAAAAGATTTAGAAAGAAATAAGAAAACAGGAAAACCGAAGTATAAATTACTTCTAGTAGGAGCTGGTGAACGTGAACAAGAATACAGAGAAATGGTGAAAGAATATGAAATAGAGCAAAGTGTGATATTTACAGGTTACCGTACTGATATACCCGAATTATTGCAGGTAATGGATATATTTTGTTTGCCATCTCGTTTTGAAGGACTACCGATTTCATTAATAGAGGCTCAGGCATCAGGACTTGTATGTTTGGCAAATGAAACTATTACGAAAGAAGCAAATATAACAGGGAGGGTATATTACTATAAAACGGAAGTGGAAAGATGGGTTGGGGTTGTACTGAATTTATCAAAAAAAAATTTACAAAGAGCTAAAATATATGAAGGTATGTTAAAAGAAAATTTTGATATTACACAACAGATAAAAGTTTTAGAACAGGGTTATGAGATTGGGAAATAGTATGAAAATGAAATAAAAAAGTCATGATATTGATATATTGGAGGATGAGGATGAAAAAAATAGTTTTATGGGGAGTGGGACGGCGAACAAGAAGATATATGCATTTTAATTTTTTTGAGAACTGTGAGATCGTAGCGTTGGTGGATACATATAAGAACGGAGAGAAATATTTAGGGAAAACTATTTTTTCTCCTACTCATTTAAAAGATATTATAAATGAGATTGACTATGTGGTAATTACGTCACAATATTTTAGTGAGATTTATTATGAATGTATATCCATGGGATTACCCAAAGAAAAGATTGTATTGACAGATATTGTTCTTGAAAAAATATATAATCAGAATATTGAAATCATAAAATCATTATCACCTCAGGTATATAAAGAAATATGTATTAATCAACATAAATTAATGTATATAAATCAAAAGGATCTTGTTGATGATAAAAAATTAATTGGTAAAGGGAAGTACGCTACACAGGAATACATGTTAGAGTATTATAGATATAGAACTTTTGAGTTTGTGGCAGAGGAGATTGAAGCAGCTCATATAGATGGATGTATTGCAGAATTTGGAGTTTTTAGAGGAACTTTTTCAGCGTTAATGAATGAGAAAATGCCAGAAAGAAAATTATATTTATTTGATACTTTTGAAGGTTTTGATATAAATGAAGCAAGAAAAGAAGCTGATTTAGGACGATCAGATGAAGTTTTTGAGTATGCACATCGTCAGACATCCATTGAAATGGCGTTGGCGGCTATGACTTATCCACAACAATGTATTTTATGCAAGGGGCTGTTTCCAGGTTCCATTACAAAAAAAGCAGAAAGTGAAATGTATTCTTTTGTTTCTATAGATGTTGATTTTGAGGATTCAATCTATGAAGGATTAAAATTTTTTTATCCCAGATTAAATCATGGGGGATATATTTTTATTCATGATTATAATGGACCTTTATTGGGTGTGGAACGGGCTGTTGACAGATATGAAAAGGAGATGGGTATTGATTTATGCAGGGTGCCTGTCTGTGACACAGAAGGAACATTGGTAATTACAAAATAGTAAATTTGACATTTTTTAAGGAG
>OFHA01001919.1_pt1 | contig 13024 bp, 15 predicted proteins | sample 1521891 | NCBI WGS metagenome assembly OFHA01 (sample SAMEA3504089, study PRJEB24116) | mouse gut metagenome | biome: mouse gut; feature: mouse-associated habitat; material: faeces | place: Denmark | collected 2011 | reverse complement strand
CAGCCAATATGACATACCACTTTCTCGGCTTGCCGCAAAAAACAGGCTCAAGACGTTTGGACATCAAATATATCGCAAATATGGCAAAGCAATAGCCAATACCGCTGACCAGTCCGCCTCCCCAATCTCCAAAAAGCGGTTCCGGAATCTTTTTTACCGTATGCAGGAAAAACAGCTCCAGACAGGATAAAAAAGAGTCGCAGAAACTTGCCGCCATCCTTACAGTCACCATCAGCATGGATGCGGCCAGAATCCTTTTTTCCCTGTCCGACCGAAATAGCAGCATCACCAGTCCCGTAAAGAATACAGGATGCGTCAACACAGAAAACGAATACAAGGCGAAAGACATCCGGCCCAGAATACTGCCAAACAGCCATCCGCAAAAGGACAAAATCAAAAACAGGCCTTCATTTTGTTTGGAAGCCCCTAAAAATTTTTTACAGAATTTATCCGCTGCCCATAAATATCCCAGAAAGAACGGCGCCACGATGAAAATGTCCATCCATTCCAAAAACAGTTTCATAGAATCCCCCCATTTTTCCGCATCACCTTAAGCACCTCCCGGACAAACTCATCGTATCTTCTTTTTGCAATCACGATTTTTTCCCCGTTTTCCAGAATCACTTCCTGCCTGTTATACCCGTCAACGTATTTCAGATTAACGAGATAACTTTTATGGCACCTGAAAAATCCTTTCTCCTGTAATTTGTTCTCCAGCTCCCCCATCCGCCCATAATAAGTAAAAATACCTTCCGGCCCATGCGCATCAACAATTCTTCCTTTTATCTCGAAATAGTATATATCATCCAGAAATAACTTCTTTTTCTGCCTTTCCCTGCTGACAATCATAAATTCCTGTGAACGCCTTTCCGTTTTCAGGACTGCTTTTTGCAGTACGCTTTTCATCTTCCGGTCCTCCACAGGTTTCAGCAGATATTGGAAAGCCTCCACGTCATACGCTTCAAACACGTACTCCCTGCTGGACGATACAAAAATAAGTATGTTATCGAATGCCTTTTCACGGAAAATCTGCGCTGTCTTCATCCCATCCAGCTCCTGCATAATGATATCGAGGAAAACAATATCAAAGCTTTCCAGTGCCTGCAGCAGTTCTCCGCCACTTCGGAACTGACGGATAATGCATGGTATTTTCATTTCTTCCATAATTTTTTTTATTCTTTTTGCCATATTGCAGCATTCTATGACTTCATCATCACACACTGCTATCGACAGCATTTTCATCACCTCTCGCATAGATATATTGTATATATCGACACAAATACGGACAAAGTTCTGTCAATGCTATAAACGGACATTTCGGTGTAATAACCGTAATTCCTTCCGGTTTTCAATTCGAGTCACTCCATTATTGTGAATTACAAGCATTTTCCGGTCTATGATCTCGCGCCTGCGAAGAACTCTTCTACATCGGACTGGCGGCATAAGTCCAGCTGGCTGTGGGTACGGGTGAGGATATTTATGTATCCCTGTCTTTGCAGTTCCCGGACGATGGCAGAGCCTACCATGCCCTGGTGGCCTGCTATGTAGATTTTTGATGTTTTTTTCATTGATCTGTAATACCTCGCTTAAAACCTAAAATATAAAAACGGACTGAACTGATTTGCACTAATCTGCAAAACAGCCGCCCAAAATACCAAAATAACCGACATATCAAACAGTATGCTTCTCTGTTTTCGTTTCCATTTCCAGCCACAGCAGCATATCAGAACGCAGAATAAGATACAAAAACACATTTTCGGATCTAAAATGGTAATAAGCGCCTCTAAATTCGTGCTTTTAAATACAAAGAGATTCTTTATGCAATGTATGTTCTGCATAAAATTTCCCTTTTCTGCTCCCGCCCAGAGGAATATACAAATAATCCCGAAACCAGCTGGATAATGAAATATGCCATCTTTTCCAAAAATCACGGACAGATACTGCCAGATATGGATTATTAAAATTCTCGTTAAAATGAAATCCCAGCATTTCCCCCATACCAATTGCCATATCAGAATAGCCCATAAAATCATAATAAATCTGCAGGCTGTATACAATCATAGCAAACCATGCCTCAATCGTTCCTGGTACTGCATGCGCCGTAAATATAACACTCAGACAGTTCCCCGCATTATCAGCCAGCAATACTTTTTCTCCCAAGCCAATGACAAATCTCTGCAATCCATAATAAATATGGGTATGACAAAGATCACGCGATTGCATCTCATTCTCCACATTTCGGTATCTGACAATAGGGCCTGCAATTAACTGTGGAAACATCAAAACATATAACAACAGTCTGGAAAACTTTTGCTGGCGCTTTACCTTTCCCTCATACAGGTCTATATCATAAGCCAAAACCTGAAAAGTAAAAAAAGAAATTCCTATCGGCATTGTGAGATGCAGATCATTTGCAATATCCACATGAAATAAAAACGCAATATTTTCCGCCAGAAATCCCAGGTACTTGTATATCCCTAACAAACCTATATTAAAAATAACACTCAAAACTAAATATAGCCGTTTTCTCTGTTCCAGCCCTTTACTGATGCTAAAGTTAAATCCCACTGAAAAAACTAATAACATTAAAAATTTAATTCCGCTCCATGCATAAAAAAGAAGGGAACAAAACAGAAGCCATCCATTTTTCCACTGATTGCTTAATAAATAATAGACCCCAAATGTAACCGGGAAAAAAATAAATAAAAAAAACGGCGATGAAAAAACCATTATTTCCTCCTAAATAACAGATTCTGACTCTATCTGTTTTCACGGCAATTCAGTCAGGTCTGTATATTTCACTGCATAGATTTTCTTAATTCCTCTGCTGAAAGTTTAAGCGCTTCATTTATAAATTCAAAATGAGACTCTGGTATGTAAGAATCATTATTTTCCATAACAACAATATCCGCCAAAGCTATCTCATCTTTGATCTGTTCTTTGCGGACTTCATCTCCTGACTGCCCTTCTGCCGGCATTCCGTTCCTATATTTGATCCTGGAAACAAAATACTGGTAGCGGACCATCTCCTCCCATATAAAATTACCCTCTGTGCAAAATATATCTGCCAGCTCAACAGAAAAAGATGTCCCCATTTCCAATACCTTCTGCGAAACTGTATCAGCTGAAGAACCGCATACTAATTTTCCTCCAAAATATTCCTTGTCGACTGTTCCTTTAAAAATATTAGATAATGCATAGATATCCTGTTCCGCTCCAAAAGGAGTATCTTTTGTTATTGCTTCCACACGGATATCCTTACAAATATCCAGCTGTTTTATAACTTCTCCTGCACAAACCGCAGCTGCATAATAATTCCAATGTATCCCGGTTCTTGTAAAAAAAGGAATGTTCCCTTCTGCATCCAGAAGAATTGTTTTCGCATCCACATAGTTCACATTTTCGGCTTTTAATCTTTCCAGCAGATAATCATAATTATTCGTGATCTGATCTTTATTGTTTCTAATCATACGAAACCGTTCCGGAAGAAATTGCGGATACATTTCCACTTTGCTGGGAGAAATAATATAGATAAATTTTTTTCCAGATGCTTCAAGGTTATCCTGCAGTAATTTTACTTTTTTTACATAAGCATCATATGTTTTTTTCGTATCCTCCGGAATATCTTCAAAACTGCATGAAATATATTCCTTTGAATAAATCCATCCGTCTTTTCCAACAATGAGATCCCCAGAAAGCAGGCAGCTGTTCATACAATACATCATTTGATTATGTATCTTAACAAACAACGCCCTGCATGGATGTGCGTCTTTATACCAGTTTTCAAAATCCTCCTGAAAACTTCCGTCAAACACACCCTCTGCGGTAAAAAACGGTTTTGGATTTTCAGACACGATCCCATACAGGTTTATTGGTACATCCTTGCATGATTGTGCCAAATAAAATCATGACAGGAATCATAAATATTGCCACAAGAAATCCCATACATTGTTTCATACTCCATTCCCCCCTGCAGTACTGGCATTTATCCAGTCTGCATTCCTAAATTTATGAATGACATTGAAGCAGTTAAAAGGTAGTTATCCATTTTGCAACCCGGCATACGGAAAGCAAAGGGTACAATAAAAAATATATCTTCTGGCCTGCTGAAAAATTTTGGGCAACTACTCACAAGAGAAGATATATCTTTCATTGCGGCTTATTGATATTGGAATCGAAACATAACACACACTCCATTATTTCATTACAAATTCTGTATCTCCGATCACAACACTTTCTATATGATCTAAAAGTATCATATTCTCATAAACGCCGTCTTCTCTCCAGGACCAGGTCCCGTCAGCATTATCCTCAGGTCCGCATCCGCCATAAAGTTCAACCACTTCTTTGTTTTTTAAGTGAAGTTCCATTGGCATATCAATAAAATCGCTATCTGTTAACGTATCCGCTGTTGTAACGCTGACAGAAAATCCTATCGGAGATATCATAAGTTCGTCTATTGTTCCTTCGCTGTTGCCATATCTAAACTTCTGTCCCGCAGCAAGATCAACAGATACGTCCTGTATTTCAAAAGGAATATCAAATTCCCATTTTCCTGAAACATCTGTCCGCTCATCATCCGCCCATAACTGCATATCTTCCAGGGATACAAATACATGCTCTTGCATACTTTCCCAATAAGTAAATGCAGTATAATATTCGATGCTGTCTGCATAATTACTGCCGTCAACCTTCCCAGCCACAGCATGGGAATAATTCCCGCTATCTATTATCTTAAAATCGACAGCAGCAGGCACCGTGCCATTATCCAACAAGGTACTCCCGTCAGATTTTTCAATTTGAAAAACAATTCCCATATTTTTGCCATCACCGATTATTCCTTTTGCCGAAACCTTATACCCATGATCTTCCGCTACAATATCTGTAGAAATTCCCATTGTATTGGCCACCTCTAATTTTTCGTCTGTATTGATTCCAAGTATTGTCTTAAAGGAATCCGGTATTGACAGCCATCCCGCAGCTACACTGATTGTTGTACCCATTCCTACCATGATACAGGCACAAGCCGCTGCTGCAAATGTCTTTTTCCATATTTTTTTACTGTTTTTCATTGTCCGAACCTCTTTTAAAATGTGCTTTTTGGTAGTTTTACATTCATAATCAGATAATTTCTGATTTTCAAACTCTTTCAGATTCATTTCTGCATGATTCAATAATTCATAAATATTTTCCATAACTATATTCCTCTCTGTGTTCTTAATTTCTTTTTTGCCCGTGAAATCCGATTATAGATCACTGATTTTTCAAGATGCAAATCCTCGCTTACCTGTCCCACCGGTTCCTCATTCGCATATATCCTTATCAGAATTTCTCTGTCTTTGGGTTTGAGTACGGACAACATTTCTTCCATTCGTTCTGAAATTTCATGATCCAGAATTTCCACCCCGGTTTCACTTTGCAATTCATAGTTTTCCACATCGCCAGAAGCAATCTTATCCATCTCATACCTGTGCTTTCGCATATAATCAATCGATTTATACTTCGCAATTGCTGCAATCCAGTTCTTAAAACTGTTTCTGTCAGGATGATAAGATTCTATATGCTCCCATATGGAAAGAAGCACATCATTAAAACACTCCTCCTGTTTCTGTTTCAGGCACGACATATTTTTTCTGATTACAGCCTTAATAAGGCCTCCATATTCATCAATTACATACATCAATGCATCCTCATTTTTGATACACAAATAATAAATAAAATTATTGTTATCTATCTTCAACACCTATCCCTCCTCACAAATCTTCCCGGAAACTTTGTTTTATATTTAATAGTACGAATAAGATTTGCCATTTCTATCAAAAATATAAAAAATAATACGAAATTCCAGATTTGACGCAACAAAAATTCGCTGCTAAATTGGGAGTAAGACGAAATACCATAGCAATGTATGAAATGGTGAAAGCAGTCCCAAACAGATCGTATCATCCTGAAAAAATTTACAATGCTACACTGAAAAAATGTGAATGCGCGGAATGAACGCCATCTCCCATGCAAACATATACATAAATTAGCTCTTGAACCTGGCATAGGAAATTCATCATGAATAATCTCAACCATAAGATCTCCTCCAATCACCATTCTAACGCAGGTTAGTAATAACCAACTTATTGTTTTAATAAATGCGGCTGCCTTGTATTAGCAGCCGCTAACTATATTTCGATTATACACTTTCTGGCTTGCATCTTTTCCAGATGTAGTTGTTTCTGTAATAGGCGTACAATTTGCATCCCCGCACTTTGGACATTTAAGCTGCGGGATGTCACTTGACTTTTAATGTACCCTGAATAGCATTATAGAACAGTATATTGTTAATAATCAATCGGTATTTAAATAATCATTTTAAAAAATCTCTGCTATTCTTCTGTAAACAGACAATCCTGTTAATAAAAAAGAAAGAGGCATCTTCCAATGGACATAAATATCGGCAAAAGAATCTCAAATTTAAGGACATCCAAAGGCTATTCTGTAAACTATCTGGCAAATCAGGCAGGCGTTTCGCAAAGCTACCTGCGTGAAATCGAAATGGGCCATTATGAAAATCCATCTATAGATATACCTGACGCACTCTGCGGCGCACTGGGAATATCCTTAAAAGAATTTTTTGACGTCCATACAGAAATCCAGGACAGTAAAGACCTGCTTATAGATGAAATCCTGCAGCTTAATCCTTCCCAGCGTGAACATCTTAGAATATTCTTAAAATCAGTCAGAAATGGACATTAAAATTACGAAAAGCCCCTTCTAAACACTTGAAGCTACGACTTCTTTCCGGATTCCCGATAAGACAAAGGGAGGATGATAAATTCCATAAGTTCTTCATCTGTAAGCCGCAGTCCATTTTCCACTTTTTCTTTCAGCCGCAAAAATATCCCTTCTGAATCAATTCAGAAAGAAACGCCGGTTCTACCTTTAATCTTGCAGCCCCGATATTATATTCACATGACACTTGCCCTCTCATGATGTCGCCTGTATATATTACAATCATCCGCAACACCGGGCAATCTTTCTTTTCTTTCTGGTAGCGGCTGGCTATCCCGGCCATGTAATTAAGGTATTTCAGCTTATCCGCCTTTTTATTAAAAATGTTCTGCAAGTAGCTTACTGGTAATATCCTTGTTTTGGTATGCGATCTTTTCATTTTTCATCTTTTGCCTCTCCTGATAAGGACCCGTTTCTTCCATCAGTTACATTATATCTGCTCCCTACTGAAAAAGCAACACTATAGCCTATCAGATAATATCAGCTTTATAATTCTAAATATCTGCAAACTCATGTTATTGCTTCTTCAATTGCACTGGAGACGCCATTCATCAAATGTACCGCCTTCTCAAGCGCTGTTATAAACACAATGAATATTTGAGTCGACATTTCCTTATTGTGAGCGCTTTCTATCATCATGTTCTTTCTGACTCCTTCTGTAATTTGTATTGCTTCATGCAAATTATCCAAATTTTTCAATTCCATACTTTTTCATCCCTTCTGCTTTTATCTGTTCTCCCTGCTTCCGCGGCACCGCTGTCCTCCACTTCCATGACTTCACTCACTGCCAGCTCCCGGACGGAATCGCCCGGAACGATGATGGCCACCCTCCGCTGCCGAAGTCCGCACCTGCAGTAATGATGTGTTTGCCATAATCATCCCTCCTGCAGTCATTACACAATATTGTCATTACCCAAAGTCAGCCCTGGGTGCATTGTATCAAATTATAGTACGCAAGCCATGCCAGATGACAAGAAACAACAACGGTATTTATTGTGGTCCTCGGTATCAGCCATTCATCGCTGACCTCTTTCTGAGAATGCAGCCGCCCATCATCAAGGGCATAAAGAAGCGTCAATGCATTTTCATTGATCCCAAGATACCTTGCAATATAATAATATACACCGTCAATTTTATTGATTTCCCATATGATACGGCGTACTGTTTCATAAGTTTTTTCCATATCTGCATTCTCCTTCTGATACGATTTCGTATCGATGCCCATTACAGAACTTATTGTTTCCGTCTATATGTGTATGGATATATACCTGTGCACAAAAAAACTTCCATACAAAAAAGAGCAGCCCTGATCTGCCTGCAATCCATAGCTATTTGTACAAAACCGTAATTTTCGCAGATTTTCCTGTTTGAAAGAATCTGCGAAAATTACAATTTTCACTTCATCCAGTATTTTCTTTGCGGCCTTTACCTCCGCCAGAGAAATCACCCTCTTCAGACCTGGAAGACAGCCGCATTATCTTCTCCCGTTTCCTTCACAAGCATTCCTGCCAAACGTGCATGGATTCCCGGTTCATCAATAATTGCATATTCAAATGTTCTCATTTTATTTTCCTTCTATATCAGATTCATTCTCTTAAATTCAAAATAAACCCCATCCTCATCAACACTCTCACAGACAACATCTGCACAGTCTTTTAGTTCCTTGCAGGAATTCCCCATCGCAACGGCAATTCCCGCGTATTCCAGCATCTGCTGATCATTCATACTATCGCCAAAGGCAACCGTATCTGCCATATCCGCACCATAGTATTCACAGACACGTTCCATGGCCTCGCCCTTATCCATATCCTTCCGTATAATCTCGCCATTATAGCAGTCTGCATCTTCTGCATGGGGATGCACTACATAATGAAACTCCCGCTCCAGATACGGTTTTGTTTTCTCAATGTCGGCCAGATCCGTACAGATAAAGCCCAGCTTATATGCTCCCTTGTGGGGATATTCCGTATACGGTTTTACCCCTACGTCAGAATCCAGTTCCTTCTTCATTCGGATAAACTCCGAATTTGACAGATCTGCCGTTGCACTTGTGAGGATTTCCTGAAGGCTGTCATCAATATAAATCCCCTCCGAACTTTCTATGCGGCAATAAATCCCAAATCGATGAAAAATTTCCAGGCACTTCTGAATGGTTTCTTCCGGAAGTACACTGTCACGGATTACTTTCCCATCAATTTCTATATGCCTTCCCGCACTGGCAACCACACCGTCAAATCCTGCTTCCAAAACATCCTTGCTTACGATCGGCATATTACGCCCTGTACTGATCAGAATCCTGTGCCCATTTTTTCTTGCCTCCCGTACTGCCCTTAACGCAAGCTCTGTCGGTTTTTCCAACGGGACAGTAAATGTCCCGTCGATATCTAAAAATATAATTTTTTTATCTGCCATCATGATTCCTCCAGTTTAATAAGCGGCTCCATGCAGTGAATCTCACCATTCTTCAGCCCCTTCACATTTTTATAATCGTCTGTATTGGCAATAATTACCGGAGTCGCCACTGGATAACCTGCTTCCTGGATTTTCTGGATATCAAACGTAAGAAGCACCTGTCCGGGCTTTACCTGATCGCCCTGTGCCACATGAGCCTCATAATACTTTCCGTTAAGTTCTACCGTATTGACGCCCACATGAATCAGTAATTCTACTCCGTCTTTCGTTGTAATGCCAATGGCATGTTTCGTATCAAACAGTGTAAAGATCTCGCCATGACAGGGTGCTACCACTTTCCCCTCCGAAGGAATGACTGCCATTCCCTTCCCCAATACTTCCGCGGCAAATGTATCGTCCGGCACCTCGGTCATCGGAATCGCTTTTCCTGCAAGCGGACTGCAGATCACACCTTTCTCTGCCTCTGGTAAAATGTCCGCAGACATATCCGCTGTTTCTTCTGCCGCAGTTTCTTTTTTTTCCAATTCTTTATTGAACTTTTTCATATTTGACATGATATATGTAAAAATAAATCCTGCTGCAACAGAAATAGCCGTACCAATCAAAAAGTTCAGCATACTGGTCGCAGGAACACAGACAAACCCGACAATTCCAGCAGTTCCCGGAGCCGTGTTCAAAACATTTGTCAGAGTTACATACCCGCCGCCAAGAGCCGCACCGATCATAGCGCCATAGAACGGATATTTCAGTTTCAGGTTTACACCAAACATAGCAGGCTCTGTGATACCCAGCATAGCAGATACACCCGAAGTCGCGGCAACACTCTTTAACTTCTTATCCTTTGTCCGAAGCATGGCACAAAGAGTTGCGCCGCCCTGCGCCACGTTATTGCAGGACGCAATCGCAAGCAGGAAAGAACCTCCCGCCGCCACCATCTGGATATCCACCGGAAGCAGACTGTGGTGCATACCGGTCATGGTAAGAGGCGAATATAAAAAGCCCAGGACCATACCGCCCACAATCCCTAATGTATCATGCATCCACACAAAACTGTTTGTCAGCATATCACCGGCAGTCCTCATAATCCCGCCTACCACCGTAAAAGTAACAAAACCAGTGATCATAACGGTAAGCAGCGGAGTCAGAAGATTGTCCAGAATCTCAGGAATATACTTATGCAGTTTCTTCTCCACAAACGAAAGGATATACGAAGCAGCCAGCACCGGGAGAACCGTTCCCTGATATCCTACTTTTTCAATCGTAAGCCCCAAAATATTCCATACCGGAATTGTTCCTTCTGTTACGGCAGTACCGTAAGCATAGGCATTCAGCAGATCCCCCGAAACCATGATCATACCGATAACTGCTCCCAGATACGGATTTCCCCCAAACATTTTTGTAGCGGAAAATCCAATCAGGACAGGCAGAAAGGCATATGCAGCGCTGGCAAACGTATTGATCATAGCGGCAATGTCAGAAAGCGCCGGATAGGCTTCTGCTAAAGACTTCCCCGGAATAAACAGTCCGTTTGCCGTAAGCACATTATTTAACCCCATCATCAGACCGCTGGCAACCAATGCCGGAATCAGCGGTACAAATACGTCAGACAGCGTTTTTACAAGACGCTGCAGTGGATTCATCTTCTGAACAGCCGCCTGCTTTACTTCACTCTTCGTCGCTTCGGCAATCCCCCCTGTTTCTATGAAACGTTTGTAAACCTCGTTTACGGTGCCGCTGCCGATAATTATCTGGAACTGGCCTCCATTGGCAAACTGGCCTTTCACCAGATCTGCCTTCAGGATTCCGTCCACATCTGCCTTTGACTCATCTTTCAAAACAAGCCTGAGTCTGGTTGCGCAGTGAGCGGCACTGATAATGTTTTCTTTTCCGCCGACCAGCCTCAAAAGCTCTTCAGCAGACGCCTGATAGCGTTCTTCCTTTGTCATCGTTCTTTCTTCCTCCTTTTGATTATGTGATTTCATAGATAGCTGCTTCATAGGGATGCAATTTCATCTGTTCCAGTTGGGTTTCCGAATCCTGTTCATAATTAGACAGGAGCGCCCTGCCTTTCCCAGGATAATTAAAACATACCGGCTCCTCATAAAAATTACCTGCCACCAGCCACTTTTTCCCCTTCCATTCCCTTGTATATGCGAAAACATGTTCATCCTCCGGGCAGAGCAGTTCAAAAGATCCATAAATCAATATAGGTTCTTCTTTTCGGAGCCTGATCAGTTTTTTATAATAATAGAAAATGGAATTCTGATCCTTTAATGCCTCTTCTGCATTGATTTTTGCATAATTGGGATTTATCCTGCACCATGGTATCCCTTTCGTAAATCCTGCACCCGGGCCGTTGTCCCACTGCATGGGAGTTCTTGCATTATCCCTTGACTTAGCGCAAAGGGATTTCATGATTTCTTCTTCGGGATATCCCATCTGTTTCCGTTCCCGGTACATATTGACAGACTCTACATCAAAAAAATCCTCAATACCTGAAAACGGATAGTTCGTCATCCCTATTTCTTCACACTGGTAAATATAAGGCGTCCCCATCATGCCATGAAGCACGGTTGCCAGCATCTTTGCAGATTCCACCCGATACTCCTTGTCATTCCCCCATCTGGAAACGATTCTCGGAAGGTCATGGCTGTTCCAAAAAAGACTGTTCCATCCTTTCCCCTCCAATGCCTTCTGCCATTTCGCGAAAGCCTGTTTTAACTGTTTCAATTCAAGAGGCTTTAAATCCCATTTCTGTTTCCCCGGGACCTGATCCAGCAGCATCTGCTCAAACTGAAAAATCATATCCAGTTCCTTCCGCTCAGGATCGGAATAGAAACTTCCATTCTCAATATCTGCTCCCCAGCATTCTCCTACAGTCATCAGGTTTTTATCCCCAAATGTCTCCCTGTTCATTTCCTGAAGATATTCGTGCAGCTTCGGCCCGTTTTCTTTTATCTCCCGGTCCGGGATTTTTCCAATGACATCGATCACATCCATCCGGAAACCTCCAACGCCCATATCAATCCAAAAATTCATCATTTTCCAGATTTCTTTCCGCATCGCTTCATTCTCCCAGTTCAGATCCGGCTGCTTTTTATGATAGAAGTGCAGATAATACTCCCCCGTTTCTTCCGAATATTCCCATGCATTACCGCCAAAGCAGGATTCCAGTTCGTTAGGCGGACTGCCTTTTTCCCCTTCTCTCCAGATATAATAGTCCCTGTACGGACTCTCCTTCGATTTTTTCGCCTCTACAAACCACGGATGCTCATCAGAAGTATGGTTCACAACAAGATCCATGATAATTCTAATACCACAATTTTCACATTCTCTGATTAGAGCCTTCATATCTTCCATCGAGCCGTACTCCGGTGATATTCCATAATAATCGGATATATCATAGCCATTATCCGCATTGGGAGAGGCATAGACCGGACTCAGCCATATCACGTCGATCCCCAGTTTCTTCAAATACCACAATTTGTTGCGGATACCGTTAATATCGCCGATTCCATCGCCATTGCTGTCACAGAAACTTCGTGGATATATCTGGTATACAACACTGCTTTTCCACCACTTTTCTTCCACCATTCTATTCACCTCGCTTGTTTTTCTTCGGTGATTTTAGTATACTGGAAAAGAAGCCCTGATTGCTTGCATAATTTTACTCAATAATAACACAAATTTACGATTTAGGAGTTAATGGCTATGTCAAGAGCTTATCATGAAGATAAAACCCATGGTACTTCTGTTTTTCCTTTACAGGTATATTCTCACCATGACAAAGACGGATTTTATTTTGTATCACAGCACTGGCACGAAGAACTGG
>OFHA01001918.1_pt1 | contig 13028 bp, 17 predicted proteins | sample 1521891 | NCBI WGS metagenome assembly OFHA01 (sample SAMEA3504089, study PRJEB24116) | mouse gut metagenome | biome: mouse gut; feature: mouse-associated habitat; material: faeces | place: Denmark | collected 2011 | reverse complement strand
GTTTGTGTGCAGGCCGTTTGAAATCGGAGTGAAAGAGGGAAGGGGCTCAGCCGAAGAACCGCTGCTTCAAGTCCGCGGGCAGGTAGCGGGCAAGTTCTTCGACCAGTGCATACACCGTGGTACACGGTCTGGCCGATGACGGAATCTGTCCCTGTTTTTCTTTGTGCAGCTTCTTCGCATAATGAATCGCCAGCCGCGGATTTCCCTTGCATGTCATGATCCGGAATATCTCCGGGTCATTCTTTTTCCAGGAACCCAGACGGTGTTTGCGAAACTGCTCCTTGAGGATCTTGTAGTATTCGGTTCTCGTCGCTGCGGCCTGATAGAAGGAAAAGTGGAGCACAAACCACAGCTCGAAACACTCATTGCTCCACGCTGCATGCCACCAGTTGCCGAGGAACTTCACTTTGTCACGCCGCAGGCACTCGCTGACGAGTTTGTTGAAATGGTCAGCCTGGAAGTCATCCTTGTCCGTCACCAGCCAGAGCTCTGCGTTATGGACGCTGAATTCTTCTATGAATTCATCCGCGAACTCCAGCAGCTTGGTCGTGGCTTTGCCCACACCGATGATTTCCACCAGGATCTCCGGATGACAGGACTCCACCGCTTTCTTGAATCCCTCGAAATAATACGGTTCGGTTTTGGTACCTTCTGTCAGGATCAGATAGAGCTTTGCATGATCCTGTCTCGCCAGACGCTTTTTCAGCTTCTGTTCCTCCAGACGGGAAAGACGCGGTTTCTTCATGGTTTCAGTATAAAAGGCCATGCAGACCGATGGTGCGGCGGATGCCACAGCATCGATCCCCATGGCCTTTTTGGGATGCTGAATCGTGGATGATGGAGGCACAAACGCCTGCCAGGGACCATCATCCAGTCTGCACTGATCCTGGCACTTTCTTCCACAGATACCAGGCCAGACCCAGACAGTACACCATAAGCAGCAGGGAAACCAGGGCTGCCTGCTGACTGGAAATCTGTCCGGCGAACACGGCGAGCAGATCCATGAGGGAGTGAATGAAAATACAGGGCCAGAGGCTGCCGGTTTTCACCAGCACCAGGGCAAACACCAGGCCAATCGCCAGGGCATATCCCACCTGCAGCAGCGTGCTCAGGGTTGTCTGTCCCGTGAAGAGGTTCACGATGTGGCCGATTCCGAAGGTCAGGGACGTGATGAGCACCGCTTCTTTCAGGGAGTCCTTGCGCAGGGCCTCAAACAGGTATCCCCGCATGATCACTTCCTCCAGGAATCCCACCAGGATCATGGAAACCGATTCGCAAAGCAGGGAAGAAACAGGCGCAGAGGCGTGAAGACCGGCCAGCAGGTTGACCGCCGGAATGGGCAGAAGGGCCAGCAGATACAGCTGCCGGCGGCCGAACCGGACCGGTCCCAGACCCAGTTTCTGTCCGGCATGCAGACGGATCGTCAGAAGAACGACCGACAGTGTGAGAGCCACCATCCACACTGTCATGAAGATGCTGTCATCCCCGACGCTGTTTCGCAGATTGCCGGTTCCGGCCACATACGCCAGAATCAGGGTCAGGGCCAGTGCCAGGGGGTGTTCGTTCCAGAATTTCCGGAGTCCGCTGACCTGTTTCATGATCTGCCTCCTTCCGCGTTTGTTCGGGACGCAGTCTGTCCAGGTTCACAGGATTCCAGGCCATTGAGATGGATGGTCCAGAAATCCGTCAGGTCCTGCTTCATCTGTTCCTGATTCGATTTCATCAGCCCGCCTGCCAGCAGACACGCGTAGCCATGCACATACACAGCCAGAGTCCGGAACAAAGACTGCATCTGTTCCAGGGAGATCCCGCCACCCTGCGCCATGGCTTCCAGCATGGGCTTGAGCTCCGGGTCCTCTGTGAGCCCCGCCAGGGACTGTATGCCCCCGGGGCCGGGACCGTTGAGAAACAGGAGCTGAAACAAGTGGGGTTCCTCTGTTGCGAACCGGATGTAGTTGAGGCCGATCTGCAGCGGAATCTCTTCGGGATCAGAGCCATCGAAGGTCATCAGGTACCGACCATGGATGTCATTGACGGATTTCCAGACCGCTTCATGCAGGGCAGCGCTGTTTTTAAAACAGCTGATGACCGGCTGTGTGGAGATATCCAGCGACTGCGCCACATTGCGGATCGTCAATGCGGCGAGTCCATGATGGCGGACCAGGTCCAGAGCGGCGCTGAGGATTTCATCGGCGGAGTATTTCTGTTTCGGGGGCATGTCAATTCCTCTTTCTGTTCGTGATTTCGTTATATAACATAGGTTATATAACGTCAATGATTTTATGAAGTTCCAGATGCCGATGATTCCCGGTGTGGATAATGCTGCCGCTGAAAAAAACGTACAGCCATGGGTCTGGCCATACGGTCTCAAAGGCAGGCAAACTGCAGTGGCAGTCTCTTCACTCCATCTTTTCAAACAGGGACGTCTGCCGAAGCCGGTGCTGCTGCCGCAGCCAGCTGTGGGCCTTGTGTGCCTGCTGGAACTGGTCCTTCTTCCGGATCGTGTACAGATGCCCGTTTCGGATAAAATACCGTCCGGTCTGGTGAATCGCAAAAGGCGTTCGTGTTTTCCGGCAGACCAGATAGATCTTCTCCATCCACTCAAAGTCACAGGGACGGGCCTCCAGGCCGCTTTCCCCGGCCACGGATACGAGCTGGAACCCGCCGGTTTTCAGCCAGGGATACAGGTCCAGTTCCTCCAGAAGAGGAGCCGCAAAAATCAGCCGGTGCTGACAGGGAATCGTCAGGAACAGATCGAGCCGCTGTCTGGCCGCTGTCTGATTTTCCACGGAAACCGCAATGGATATATGCGGCCAGCCGCCATGCCAGTCCGGGGGAAGGCAGTCACGGATCCGGTGAATGCGTTTGGTGGGAATCAGGAAGCGCACATCCGGCCGCTGCCGCATGATGTCCCAGGCTTCCTGGCGCCAGGCATCTGCATCTTCCAGAAAGAAATCCGAGCTGAAACAGACAGACATCTGTGAACCGGATGGAACCTTCCAGCTTCCATCCCGTTTCTTTTTCAGCGGGAGATCGAACATGGTCTTCGACCGGGTGATTTCATCCGGATTCCGGCCATGACGCAGATCGGCCCGTCTCATGAAGCAGTTTCTGCACCCGGCAGAAAAGGGATGACAGCCATGCCAGGGATTCCAGGATATATCTCTCATATCTGCAGAATATACGATGTGAACACTGATGCCAACCGGATCCTGGATGGCCCAATCCGCGGTCAGTCAGGACAGCGGGCCGTCAGCTGTTCTGCGACTCATCCTCCACAAACTCGAAGAGTTCCTCTACCGTCACCTGAAATACCTTTGCGATGTCCATCGCCAGTTTCAGCGACGGATTGTACCGCCCGTTTTCCAGGTGAACAATGGTTTCCCGCCGCACACCGACACGGCTGGCAAGATCAGCCTGCTTCATTCCGGTCTGTTCGCGGTACAGCTTTACTTTTGTGACCAGTGCCATCTCACAGGCCCCTGCTGTCAAAGAGGAAAAACAGAATCGTCCGGATCACAGCCAGCGCCAGGATGCAGAGAACGATGGCCCATCCGATCACTGCTGTATCTAAATTGTGAATGTGCCCCATAATGGCACAGGCCCAGGCAATTACGGTCATGGCAGCCACAATAATTTTCAGACAGATGGAGTCAGCGCGTTTCAGATTTCGTTCAGCCAGTTCATCCACACTTTCCTTTTTGTATTTTTCCATCCGCAACCACAGCAGGATGAAAAACACAAACAGAAACCATCCCAGGACACACTGCCATATAGGATACCAGTCCTGCCAGTCTGTCCTTGCCCACATCCAGTAACAGGACACCAGCATGATGGCGAATATGATCTGGGTACCAACGAGTTCCTTCAAAGATACAGGTTTGTGCATACGGGTTCCTCCGAGTGATATATTTCACACTTATCTGTGAGAAATATATCACTCAAGCAGAGAGATGACAATGGAATGTGATGTATTTCACGCTTCTCCGGGTCTCAGGCACCAGGGGCTGCATCCCGGATTTGGTTCAGAACGAGCTGGGAACAGAAAAAAACCGGCAGCCCGTTCCTCTGTGGAACCGTCTGCCGAGTTGTGTCATGGCCTGAAGATTCGGAATCAGATTATTTTTCTGTCAGATGCCAGCTGGCTTCCGGGACACGTCGGATGATCTCTTCCGGCACTGAACCGTCTGCCAGGACCGAAATCCAGTTGTTCCTGTTCATGTGATACGCCGGAAGGATCCCCGGAATGCCACCCAGTTCCTGCTTCAGATTCGCAGGACACTTCACTTCCAGAATCTCGGTTTTTCCTTCACCGGGAAGATGCAGCTCTTCCCATGTGGGATCCATCAGCAGTGCGAACCATTTCCCGTTCTTCGGATGACGGAACACCGCGTAGTTTGGAAACTCCTTCCACAAAACTCCGGCCTGGCATACCAGGTCTCTTCGATCAGCTGCTTTACCTGCGGGCGGAACAGTCCCTTTGCGGTTCTTGTCATCGTATGCACCTCCACCTTCAGCCTGCAGCCGGGAATTCCGGGACGTAAGCCAGATGATGCCGGAGAGGCCCAGCTGTCCGTCTTTTCCGCAAAACAGGGAGCATGGATCCTTTCCTGAGATCGGAGGCTGCATGCAAGGCAATGGGCCTGATGTGAGAAAAATCGATACCCGCTCCGGGCTGCGGTATTGTCTGTTCCATATACAAAGTCCTCCTGGATGTTCAAATGATCCTGGGAGGGCTTTATTCGCACGATCTGTCTTTGTTTTGACACTGACCAGGCGCTGGATGGAGCTGATCTGTGTTTCAATTCCGATATGCACAACCAGAGCGATCACAATGGCACTGGTCATGTACTCAATCTGTCCATAATCAAAGGGATGTTTCTGGTCCGGTTTCGTGCGGGACAGACGGGGTTCACTTATGTTGACAAAAGAGACCGGGGCATCGTCGGAGTCACTGGCGGCAATGAGTTTGGACAAAGGATCTTTGTTGACCGACAGAAATCAGAAAGAATATTAAGATAGTCTATGTTTTAAATACGTTATATCTGAAATGTCTATACATCATTCAATTCTATATATAAAAACTGGCAAATACAATAGACAAATTCCGTCAAGTATCTATCATAATTATGTATTAACTTGGGCGTTATGAATGAGCTTTCATCGAATTTTAGGGCATATTGGATGTGCTGCAGGAAAAAGGGTTTCACACGCATCAGAAAACAGCGTCCTGTATCGTCCGATAAAACAGATGAACACGCTGTTCGTGATGAATTGGATGAAAAGAATCTGCTGTTCATTGTGCCAAGACAAAACAAACTTTTTCCCAGGCCGGTACTGAAAGAGCTTCCCTGATCAGGAAGCGCTCCCAAAGAAGATGGGCTTCTTCTTATTCCACTTCATCCGCCTCAAGGATGGAAAACTCTCCAGGCACAGTCTGCTGCTTTTTGCTGCTCATGGTCTTGGCGCATAAAAGTACAGACTTGCTTTGGCCATAATTAAAAGGAGAAAAGGTGATTTATGCTTCCTTACATTGGTGAATTTGCCGGTACAGCACTGCTGATCATTCTGGGCTGCGGTGTTGTTGCCAACGTGAATCTGACTGGTTCAGGCATGAAAGGCGCAGGCGCGCTGCAGATCTGCATCGCCTGGGGTCTGGCGGTTATGATCCCGGCATTTATCTTCGGCGAAGCTTCAGGGGCGTCATTCAACCCGGCTTTAACGCTTGCTCTCGCAGTGGATGGTTCCTTCCCCTGGAGTCAGGTACCAGGCTATATCCTGGCTCAGCTGCTGGGGGCTTTCGTAGGTGCATGCATTGTGTATGTCCTCTTTAAAGGCCATTTTGATGCCACCGAAGACCCCGGGACAAAACTTGGGGTGTTTGCCACGGGTCCTTCGATCAAGAATTTCTGGCTGAACTTCTTCTCGGAATTTATCGGAACATTTATCCTGGTGTTCGCCATCAAGGGCATTTCCAATGTCAGCGGCATCGCCATGGGCGTGGATAAACTGTTTGTTTTCGGAATTATTGTCGCGATCGGTATGTCGCTGGGCGGACTGACGGGGTATGCCATTAACCCGGCCCGTGATTTAGGTCCAAGACTGGCCCATGCGGTGCTGCCAATCAAAGGCAAAGGCGATTCGAACTTCAGCTATGGTCTGACGGTTCCATTATTTGCTCCCATTCTTGGTGCAATCTGTGCCGTATTGCTGTATGCGGCAATTCCCTGGTAGGAATCAGTCTAACAGCACACTGAACGGGTCCATTACAGTCGATGTAAGCGCTTACCGGATGCAAAAAGTTTCCAATCGAGTATCGGGCCGGGGCTTCTGAGCACAGTCTGGCCGGAAAACAAATGGCCTGAAGCGCCTTTGCCGGCAAAGTTTTGCGAAAGGCAGGAAGCGCAGACAGATAGCAGAGTATACAACAAACTGAACACGGGGATCTCAATCGACTGATCCCTCACATAAAAAGAACAAAGGAAATCCATCCGGGCTTCCGCCTGATTCACGGCCAGATTTCGCGGCTCTGGCAGCGATCAACGGCTGAGGACTGAATCCAGGCGGATGGCTCATGGACAGAAACACCAGGCTGTGCATCTGTGAGCGCCAACAGAAGAACAGCCGGGTGTGATTACTGAACAAAACCCAGTTTTGAGGAGAAAAAAATGAGTAAAAAAGAATACATTCTTGCAATTGACCACGGAACCACTTCGACAAGAGCCATCCTTTTTGATCATGATTGTCAGATCAAAGCCGTTTCCCAGAAAGAAGGAGGCGTAGACTATCCAAAACCCGGATGGGTTGAGCAGGATGCGACCCAGATCTGGCTGGATACACTGGCTGTCATGGCGGATGTCCTCAATAAGAGCGGCATTGCGCCCGAACAAGTCAAAGCGATCGGCATTTCCAACCAGCGTGAAACAACGGTCATCTGGGATAAGAAAACCGGCTTGCCCGTATACAAAGCGATCGTCTGGCAGTCCCGACAGACTTCCGATATTTGCGACCGCTGGAAAAAAGAAGGTCTGGAAGACATGATCCGTGAAAAAACCGGGCTGCGCATTGACCCTTATTTCTCGGCATCCAAGATTGTCTGGATCCTGGAAAATGTACCGGGTGTCCGCGAAAAAGCCGAAAACGGCAGCCTGATGTTTGGCAATATGGACTCCTGGCTTGTCTGGAAACTGACGGGCGGCGAACAGCATATTACGGATGCTTCCAACGCCAGCCGGACTCTGCTATGCAATATCGCTGAAGTGGCATGGGATAAAGATCTGCTCAAGGCCTTCAAGATTCCGGAACAGCTGCTTCCAAGAATCGTGCCCACTTCCCAGGTGTATGGCACGACCGCTCCTTACCATTTCTTTGGCTGCGAAGTGCCGATCGCTTCGGTTGTCGGAGACCAGCAGGCAGCCTTGTTTGGTCAGCTCTGCCTGGAAAAAGGCATGGCCAAAAACACGTACGGGACCGGCGGATTCCTGCTGATGAACACAGGCAAAGACATCGTCCGTTCCAATAACGGCCTGCTTTCCACGATTGCCTGGCAGATTGGCGATGAAGTCATTTACGCCCTGGAAGGCTCGATCTTTGTCTCCGGATCCATCATGAAGTGGATGCGTGACGAGCTGAACCTGTTTGAAAAAGTCGGCGATACAGCCGAAATGGCCATCCGTGCCGGAACGACCGGCGGAGTTTACATTATTCCGGCCTTCGTAGGCCTGGCGGCTCCGTATTGGGATGACAAGGCCAAAGCCGCTGTTGTCGGCCTGACATTGGGAACGAACCACGACCAGCTGATCCGGGCAGGTATCGAAAGCATGGCTTACCAGGCCAGAGAAGTTCTCAACGCCATGGAAGCCGATGCCGGCGTGCCGATTCAGGTGCTGAAAGTCGATGGCGGTGCTGCAGCCAACGACTTCCTGCTCCAGTTCCAGTCCGATCTTTGTCAGGTGGAAGTTGACCGCTTCAAAGTCAATGAACTGACTGCCCTGGGAGCTGCTTTCCTGGCCGGCCTGGCAGTTGATTTCTGGAACAAGGACGATCTGAAAATCGAGCTTGGCCAGGCCTTCAAGCCAGAGCGTTCCAAAGATGAAATGGACAGGCGCTACCGCAACTGGAAAGAAGCCGTGAAAGCCTGCCGCGAATTCAAGCCGGAAGATCTGGAATAAGCGACCGGTTTCGCCTGTCGCTTGTACAGACTGCCATGCCTCAGACACATTTTGTCCAATGTCTGAGGCATACAGGCAGACTTTGAAAAGCCTTCCATATATAACAGCAACGAAGCAGCAAGCCCTTTCTGCCAGATGAAGCCGGGACCCTGCATCTGAAATCTTTTAAAAGGTCCGGGCAGAAACATTTGCTGCCTTTCCTGATCCTTGTATCCACAGAAGCACTCCTGTTTTTCAAAGCCTGCATTCCCAGGGGCCTGAGGCAAAGTCAGTCTATTGGTTTTATTCGGATTTCAGGCAAAAGCTCAAACCAGCCCGTTATGGCTGTGTTTTACAGATCTGCACTTGTAAATTCTTCATTGGCACGTGCTTTCAAGATCTGCCATCTTCCAGGCTGCTGCCCGGAAGCGTCAGGCTGGACTCTTTCTGTTCGCAAAAGGATCAGTTTCAAACCATTTTTTATCGTTCGTTTATCTAAATCATGTGAGAGGAGAATTCCATTCATGGAAAAATTTGATGTTCTGATTGCCGGCGGCGGCGTAACAGGCGCAGCCATTGCGTGGCAGCTGGCCAGACTGGATTTAAAGGTGGCCCTGCTGGAAAAAGAAGAAGACATTTCCGAGGGAACAACCAAAGCCAATTCCGGTATTGTCCATGCCGGGTACGATGCCATGCCCGGTACCCTGAAAGCCAGACTGAATGTGCGCGGCAATGAAATGATTCATGAAATGGCTGATGTTCTGAATTTTGATTTTAACAATACCGGCTCCCTGGTCATCTGTTTTGATGAAGAACACCGTCCGGCACTTGAAGAGCTTTACCAGCGCGGGCTGAGCAATCATGTACCAGGACTTCGCATCGTCGAAAAAGAAGAACTTCACGAAATGGAACCGGAACTGAGCGACCAGGCCGTTTGTGCCCTGTATGCGCCCACGGCTGGCGTGGTTGATCCTTTTACTCTGGCGATTTCCATGGCTGAAAATGCAGCGGACAACGGTGTTGAATTCTTCTTCAACACACCTGTCGAAACAATCGAAAAAACCGAAACCGGCTGGCTGGTCAATGGCGAATTTGAAACGAAACTCTTCGTCAATGCAGCAGGGCTTGAAGCTGATGATCTGCACAATATGGTGTGCGAAGAAAAAATCCATATCCGTCCCCGGCGCGGAGAATATTTTCTGTTTGACAAGGATGCCGGCAAGATGGCCAGCCATGTCCTTTTCCAGCAGCCAACAGCCGCCGGAAAAGGTGTACTCATAACTCCAACCGCACATGGCAACTTGATGATCGGTCCAACCGCTGATTTTACCGAAACCAAAGAGGACATCAATACGACAGCCGAAGGCCTGGCGCAAGTCCGTGAAAAAGCTTCGATGACCATTGATCATCTGCCTTTCAACCAGGTGATCACCTCGTTTGCCGGCTTGCGGGCCGTGCCGGAAGGCGGCGATTTCATTATCGGGGAAAATGCCGATGACTTTATTGACGCAGCCGGAATTGAATCCCCGGGTCTGACCAGTGCCCCGGCGATCGGGGAAATGGTTGCTGAAATCATCATCAGCAAGCTGCATCCTGGTCCTAATGAAAACTACAAGCCCGAACGCCGCGGTTTTGTGAATGTGAATGATCTTTCCCGGGAAGAATGGAAAGCCCTGATCGAACAGGATCCGGCTTATGGTCAGATGGTATGCCGGTGTGAAAAAGTAACGGAAGGCTCCATCAAGGATGCCTGCTCCCGCTCAATTCCCGCCCGGAGCCTGGATGGCGTGAAACGCCGGGTGAGAGCCGGCATGGGACGCTGTCAGTCGGGATTCTGCTCGCCAAGAACGATGGAAATCATTTCGGAAACGCTCAACATCCCATTCGATGAAGTCACCAAATCCACCAAAGGCAGCAAGATCATTACGGGACGCAACAAGGAGGACATTCAATAATGGAAAACCATAAGCAGCTTGTCATCATTGGAGGCGGCCCGGCAGGCCTGGCCGCTGCAGCCGCCGCGAAGAAAGCCGGCCTGGACGATATCCTCATTCTGGAGCGCGACAGCCAGCTGGGCGGGATCCTCAACCAGTGCATCCACAATGGCTTTGGCCTGCATACCTTTAAAGAAGAACTGACCGGACCGGAATATGCTTCCCGCTTTATTGACCAGGTCAATGAACTGGAGATCCCTTATCGTCTTAACAGCATGGTGCTGGATGTCGACAAGGATAAAAATGTGACGTATGTCAGCAGCGAAGACGGGCTGCAGACAATCAACGCGGATGCAATTGTCCTGGCCATGGGCTGCCGGGAACGTCCGCGAGGGGCCTTGAGTATTCCCGGCACCCGTCCCGCGGGTATTTATTCCGCCGGAACGGCTCAGAAGCTGACCAATATTGATGGTGAGATGCCCGGCAGGGAAGTGGTTATCCTGGGCTCGGGTGATATTGGCCTGATCATGGCCAGACGCATGACCCTGGAAGGCGCCAAGGTCCATGTCGTCGCCGAACTGATGCCTTATTCAGGCGGCTTGAAGCGGAACATTGTCCAGTGCCTGGATGACTATGATATTCCGCTGAAGCTTTCCCACACCGTTACAAATATCAAAGGCAGGGAACGCGTTGAATCCGTAACGATAGCCGAAGTGGATGAAAACCGCAAGCCGATTCCGGGAACCGAAATCGAGTACCCATGCGATACTCTGCTGCTTTCCTGCGGCCTGATTCCGGAAAACGAGCTGTCCAAAGAAGCCGATGTGGAGATTTCCCGCATCACCAATGGGCCGGTGGTCAATGAATCGCTGGAAACAAACGTTCCTGGCATCTTTGCCTGCGGAAACGTGCTGCATGTTCATGACCTGGTAGACTTTGTCAGCCAGGAAGCTGCAAAAGCCGGTGAAGTGGCAGCCAGATATGTCCTGGAAGGCATTCCGGAATCTGAACACGAAATCGACATCAAGACCGGCGGTCTGGTGCGCTATACGGTTCCTTTCAAAGTGGATCCCAACCGCATGGATGAAAACACAATCGTCCGTTTCCGGGTCGGCAACGTTTTGAAAGGCGGATTTGTCAATGTGTATGTGGATGGCGAGCGCAAAATTCACAAGAAGCGCATGATCATGGCGCCAGGAGAAATGGAAGACATTGTCCTGCGCAAAGAATGGATCACTCCAGAGACAAAAGAAATCCTGGTAGAAACGGAGGCAGCTTAAGATGGAACGGGATTTGATCTGCATTAACTGCCCAATGGGCTGCAACCTCCATGTTGTGATGGAAAAAGGCGAAGTTGTATCCGTGACCGGCAATACCTGCCCCCGCGGCAAGGCGTATGCCATTACGGAAGTGACCCATCCGGTGCGGATGGTGACCAGTATTGTACCGGTCAGCGATGGCAATCTCGCCATGGTTTCATGCAAGACCAGCCAGCCGGTCGATAAAGGGATGATTTTCGATGTCACCCGGGCTATGAAAAATCTGGTTGTCAAGGCACCTGTTCATATTGGCGATGTTCTGGTTGAAAACATTGCCGGCAGCGGTGCCGATCTGGTTGCAACCAAGAATATCGACCGGATTTAAGACCGATACCCCTCTCACACCCGGGAAGCCCGCTTCCGGTTTGAGAAGATCGACGAGTTCTACAAAAAGTCTTCCCGGTAAGGCAGGAAAATCCGCTTCGGCGGATTTTTTGTCTGTCGCGAATCATGTACCGTCTCTGGTGCCGATGCATGCTGCACGATATCATGGGTACAGTAAAGGATACCAATCATGACAGATACACAACAGACAACGAAACAGCCGCCGCTGGTGCTTCTCCATGGCCTGGGGCAGGAGGCGGCAAGCTGGAAGCCGGTGATCCGGCACCTCCCTCCTGATACAGAGCTTGCGGCGCCGGAGCTGAAAGAGTACCTCGAAAACAGCGCCCACTATGAACAGCTGGTCTTCGGACTGGAACAGACCATGTCACAGGTGGACAAACCTGCCGACCTGGCCGGGCTGTCCCTGGGAGCCGTGCTGGCCCTGAACCACGCCCTGCAGCATCCGGACGCCGTCCGATCCCTGATCCTCGTAGCGCCGCAGGTGAAGATGCCCAGAGCACTTCTGAAGATCCAGAATGCTGCTTTCTCTCTGATGCCGGAAAAGATGTTTGCCGAAACGGGCCTGAACCGGATGCAGATGAAGACCCTGTCCACCAGCATGATGGACCTGGACTTTTCGAAACAGCTGAAGAACCTCACCTGTCCGGTACTGATCCTGGTGGGCAGCAAAGACCGGGTCAACCAGAAAGCAGCCCGCCAGCTGCTGTCCCTGGTACCGCAGGCGCGTCTGCTGATCCTGGATGGCGGTCATGAACTCAACCGGGACAATCCGGATCAGCTGGCGGGTATGATCCGGTTCTTCCGGCGGGAGCTTCTGGCTCATGGATGAAGTCAGCCGCACGCTGTACATCCCGCTGTATGGCAAAGCCCACGTCAGCCGCAACGGCATCATTCTGTCAGATCCCACCGCCGAAACGCTCTGGGACCGGGCACAGATCCGGCTGACAGGGAAGTCCCGCTCCAGATGGCTGGCGTATTATCTCGCCATGCGGGCGGTGGTGTATGATGCCTGGCTGCGGGAACAGATCCGCCAGAATCCCGATGCGGTGGTGCTGCGGTTCCTCAGCACCAAGGGGCATATGACGTTCGGACACCCGTATCGTTACGCCAAAGAACTCAATCCCCGGCTGCTTGCGCTTTGCGAAAATCAGGATATATCCTTGGGGTGGACGGTGATCGACTTTGGCAATGCCCGGCTTGCCTCGGCGATCTATGAGCAGAATTTTTAAGCGCTGTGTGATTTTCGGAAAAACCATGCGGGCGGCGCTCCGCAGACGCGG
>OFHA01001915.1_pt1 | contig 13045 bp, 12 predicted proteins | sample 1521891 | NCBI WGS metagenome assembly OFHA01 (sample SAMEA3504089, study PRJEB24116) | mouse gut metagenome | biome: mouse gut; feature: mouse-associated habitat; material: faeces | place: Denmark | collected 2011 | reverse complement strand
TCTGCTGCAACCCGGCGCTGCTTTACGAGAATTATGAAAGCCCTTCGGCGAAAACCGCCATGTGCCTTGATTTAATCAGGAACGCCATTGAGGGAGGCCATAAGGTTTTACTGTTTTCACAGTTTACATCCATGCTGGAAAATCTGCAGGGGGAGCTTAAGGCGGAAAAGATTTCATTCTACACCCTGACGGGTTCGACTCCAAAAGAAAAAAGGCTGGAGCTGGTGGAGCGATTTAACGGCGACGACACCAGTGTGTTCTGTATTTCCCTGAAAGCAGGCGGTACCGGACTTAATCTGACGGCGGCGGATATCGTTATCCACTACGACCCCTGGTGGAATCTGGCGGTGCAGAACCAGGCCACGGACAGGGCCCACCGCATCGGTCAGAGAAACGTGGTGAGCGTCTACAAATTAATTATGAAGGATACGATTGAGGAAAATATCGTGAAGTTGCAGGAGCGGAAAAAGGAACTGGCGGAGCAGGTGCTTTTCGGAGAGAATGTGGGAAGCGGGAGCTTTACGCGGGAGGAACTGTTGGAATTGCTGGAAGGATGATGGACTGGCAGGCGGTTTGGGATAAGTGTATTTTTAATGGAATCGTATGTATCTTTGGTATTTGTACTTAATTCCAATAGTGCAATGTTTGTAAAGGAGAAACAGATTGATAATTTATTGTGATTGAAATATAATAAATGTAAGGAAAGTAAGGAACATAAGGAAACACTGAAAGGAGGTTGCAGGTTATGGAGCTGGCGAAAGTAACATCGAAGGGGCAGGTTACGATACCGGTTGCTATCAGAAATTTGCTTGGAATACGTGAAGGGGATAAATTGCTGTTTGTAGAAGACGGGAAGAAGGTAGTCCTTATGAATGCCTCAACAAGTGCTTTGCTGAAAGCACAGGAAGAATTTGAAGGTGTTGCACAGGAGCTCGGTGTTCAGAATGAAGAGGATGTCGTAAAGCTTGTGAAAGAGATTCGGGCGGAAAGAGGAGCACAGTATAAATGCGAATAATGTTAGATACGAATATTTTAATTTCGATGTTGTTTTTTCCGGGTGAGAAGTTTAAAAAGATTCTGGACTATATTACAAGAAACCATAAACTGGTTCTGTCTTCTTTTGTGATAGATGAATTATTTGCTGTTACCGACCGTAAATTTCCGACAAAAAGGCATGCTGTTGATTCCTTTTTGTCGGATTTATCATACGAACTGGTTTATACGCCCTACCATATGAAAGGAAATCTGTTTGATATCAGAGATATAAATGATTATCCGGTACTCTATACAGCAATAATAGAGAATATAGATATCTTTCTTACAGGTGATAAAGATTTTTCAGATATATCCATTGAAATGCCGGAGATAATGACCCCGGCGGACTTTGCAGAAAGATATATAAAGCCATAACCAGAGAACCTGTCTGCGGCGATATCAGATTCGTTCAAAAACTTCTCTAGGGAAACACTGATTAATTCAGGCATTTCCACGTGAAATGTAGTAAAATATAGGTATCAACTGAAAGGCGGGATACCTATGAATCAAATAACACTTACTGATATTGAATACTCCAATCGAAAAAAGAAAACCAGACGAGAGGAGTTCCTTGACGCCATGGAAAAAATAATTCCCTGGCCGTACTGGGTAGACATGATCCGCCCATACTACTTTAATAATAAACGAGGCCGCAGACCTATTGGTATCGAAACCATGCTCCGCATGTATCTCATGCAGATATGGTTCAATCTGTCAGATGAAGGAATCGAAGATGCCATCTACGACAGCTATGCAATGCGCTCATTCATGCACATAGATTTTAATGAACAGCAGGTACCCGATGCAACCACTCTGCTGAAGTTCCGCCATATGCTTGAAAAGAATAAAATTGGCGAAAAAATCTTTGCAGATGTGAATCAGCGTCTTGAAGAAGCCGGTCTTATGATGCACGGCGGCACGATTGTTGATGCAAGTCTCATAGCAGCGCCGAAATCGACAAAAAACCAGGAAGGCAAACGGGATCCTGAAATGCATCAGACTAAGAAAGGCAATGAGTGGTACTTCGGAATGAAGGTTCATGCCGGTGCCGATGCTGGCAGTGGATATGTCCACACCATAACCGGTACATCCGCCAATATACATGATGTAACGCAAACATCAAAACTGCTGCGGGAAGATGACAATGTCATGTATGGTGATTCCGGATATCCAGGCGCACCTGGACGCCCCGAGATAAAGGAAGATGAAGTGTTTTCAAAGATTGAATTCCGAATCAACCAACGTCCTTCCCGTCTAAAGATGGCAGATCATTTCAAGGGCCTCAACTGGGACAAGAAGATGGAACGTGACAAATCAAGTGTGCGCTGTAAAATAGAGCATGCTTTTCTCATAGTCAAAAATCAGATGGGCTATGCGAAAGTAGCTTATCGTGGAATCGAAAAGAACATGAACCGATTCAAGGTATTATTTGCCAGTGCCAACCTTGTGATGTGCAGCAGAGCCGGCCGAACCCAGGATTTTGTTAGAGGTATGGCCTAAGTGCGCCCTGAGAGGAAGATAAGTTTTCCACATGGCATATATCCCTAAGGGAACACAGCGTAAATATCTGCCGGCTTTTTTTAACTTTACAAAGTGGGATAATGCAGAGAATAAGATTAATTAATCAGCATTTCCCTAGTGCTACAGACTTTATTCTGATATACAGGGGAGGGGAACAGGTCGATTATGTCAATAATCTGAAAGAGACTGGTGGAATCTGTGACATGTCTTTGGGAGAAATAAGCCTTTACTATAATGACGAAGGGGAATATGGTGTATACTGGGACGGGCAGGAATGTTATGTAGTTCCGGCGGATATGGAGTATGGTATCAGGATTTTGACGTGTCAGGGAGAACGCCGGGAAGTATTGGCGGACTCTTATGCAAAATACTCCTTTAAGGAGACTTCGTGTGAGTTAGTGACAGAGATGAAAATCATTGTAAATTGTATAAAATAAATTCATCAGGAGGATTGACTCATGTTGTTTAATTCAATTGAATTTTTGATTTTTTTTCCAGTTGTTGTATTAATATATTTCGCCATCCCCCAAAGAATAAAAAATATATGGCTTTTAATCGCAAGCTATTATTTTTATATGTGTTGGAATGCGAAATATGCTTTATTGATTTTGCTTTCGACTATTATTACTTATATAAGTGGATTATTGCTAGAGAAATTTAAAAATAAGGAATGGGATGAGAAGAAGAAACGAACATACAAAAGAACAGTGGTGATGCTAAGCTTTTTTCTGAATCTGACAATTTTATTTTATTTCAAATATGTAAATTTTGCTTTGAATATCACAACAAAAATTTTTGCCTATATGAATGTTCAGCTTTCAGTGCCACAATTCGACATAATGCTGCCGGTTGGAATTTCTTTCTATACCTTTCAGGCGTTAAGTTATACTATGGACGTGTATAGGGAAGAAATATATGCAGAAAAAAATTTTTTTAAGTATGCTTTATTTGTATCGTTTTTTCCACAACTGGTAGCCGGTCCTATTGAACGTTCAAAAAATTTGTTAAGACAGTTGGAGGTTTCGCGGAAGTTTGATTTTGAAGATGCAAAAGAAGGCCTGTTTTTAATGCTTTGGGGATTTTTTTTAAAGCTGGTAATAGCAGACAGAGTGGCGATATTTGTGGATACGGTCTATGGGGATTATAATACCTATGCAGGCTGGTATTTGATTGTTGCTACGATTTTGTTTGCAGTACAGATATATTGTGATTTTTATGGATATTCCTCTATTGCCACAGGAGCTTCAAAAGTTTTGAGGATTCAATTAATGGAGAATTTTGATGCACCATATCTGGCAAGTTCAGTGTCGGACTTCTGGAGACGTTGGCATATTTCGCTCACATCATGGTTTAAAGATTATCTGTATATTCCTCTTGGAGGAAGTAGAAAAGGGAAAGTAAGGAAATATGTCAATAAAATGATAGTTTTTGCAACAAGCGGATTATGGCATGGGGCGCAGATATCCTTTGTCATATGGGGAATATTAAACGGATTATATCAGGTTATAGGAGAGATGATACAGCCATTAAGGGATAAGGCGGTTAAATGGTTACATTTAAACAGAAGTTCGCTGGGGCATAAGCTTTTGCAGGTTATAGGAACTTTTGTTCTTGTGGATTTTTCGTGGATTTTTTTCAGGGCAGATGGGGTTGGAGAAGCCATGAAAATTATCAGGCAGATGTTTTGGGTAAAAAATCCATGGGTTTTGTTCAATAATGCCCTTTATGACTGTGGATTAGACAATAAAAATTTTAACCTTATGTTAGTATGCATAGGCATTTTATTGTTTGCAGATTTTTGCAAGGTAAAGGGAATACAGATTAGGAAAGTCATACTTAAGCAGGATTACTGGTTTAGAAGCCTTTTTATCATTTGTGCGGTTATGATTATTTTGATTTTTGGTATTTATGGTTCAACATATAATGAAGCAAATTTTATTTATTTTCAATTTTGAGGTATTTAATAATGAAGGGGCTTAGAAATGTTGTTTTTAGTATGATTGTTATAGTCATTTTGCTTATACTGATTGCTTATACTGGAAAATTATTCAATCCCAAATGGACAGACAGAGCATTGGAAGCAGTAGAAGCTTTCCATTCCCTGCCAGAAGAATCGGTAGAAGTAGTTATATATGGTTCCAGTCATGCATGGAAAGGCGTAGAAACCACAGAAATGTATGAGAAGTATGGAATAAATGCTTATAACTATGGAGGAAATTGGCAGCATATTAATACAACTGCTTTGTTTGTTAAAGACTCGTTAAGAACGCAGACACCTAGTATAGCATTAGTTGAAACATATCGTGCAAATGCGGTTCTTGAAGATTCGGATTTAAATGGAGAAATTTATTATACGAAAAAGATAGGAATATTTAAAGATAAGTATAAGTATTTGAGGCAATGTTTCGGAGATAGACTGGAAAGATATTTTTCATATTATTTTCCTTTAGTGGCGTTTCATGGAAACTGGGGAAATTTAGAGGAAGAAAATTTTGATAAAAATAATGCTGTCGATTTCTTTTTAGGGAACAGAGGATATGAGAGTTCAGAAAGAACTGCAATAGCTGTTATTAAAAATTATAAGGATTTTAAACAATATGAATTAAGCGATGATGCAGTTTCTACTTTAAATGATATTGTTAGTGCTTGCCGAAAAAGAGGGATAGAAGTTATATTTTTTACGGTTCCATATGAGGGGGAGTATAACTATATTGATGCGATGAAAAGATATGCAGAAGCCAATAATTGCATATATTTAAATTTATTTGAAAAAATTGATGATATTGGTATTGATGGGAATACAGATTTTAGAGATATTGACCATTTAAATGATAGTGGAGCAAAGAAAGTGGCTGATTACCTTGGAGGGTATATAAGAAAAAATTATAATGTTGCAGATGAAAGAAAATTGCAGGATAATATGTAGATGAAGGCGAGAATTTATAAATTATAACTGAAAAGAGGAGAGAGGTTTATCCTTCCTCTCTTAGGTATTTTCCAACATTCCTAAAAAACTCGCCATAATCCTTCCCACAATTAGTTCGATTGGAAAAACGGCAATAATAGAAACTAACTGAAGATTGTGCATAAGTTATCAGAAAAAATCAAGGCAATAATCAATAGAACAAATATAATTGCCCAAAGAGTTTCTACTGGATAATTTCCCCACCCCATGGTAATATAAAAACCATCAACCATCATTGAATATTTCCACAAAAATAAGCCAAAGGCATGAAGGAACCAAAATGAAACTAACCCTCATCGGCCCCACCTACCCCTACAAAGGCGGCATCGCCCATTACACAACCCTCATGTACCGCGCGTTAAAAGCGCGGCATGAGGTAACCATGGTTTCCTATAAGCTGCAATACCCGAAGTTTCTTTTCAAAAAGGAGCAGAAGGATTACAGCAACAAAAGTTTTTGTATAGAAGAAACCCAGTATCTCATCCACACAGCCAATCCTTTCAACTGGCTAAGTAGCGCCCGCAAATTGAAAAAAATGAAATCAGATGCCATTATTATCGAGTGGTGGCATCCTTATTTTGCACCCTGCTATTACGTGATGTGCAAACTGCTGAAAAAGACAAAAATTTTGTTCGTCTGTCACAATGTATTTCCACATGAGCGCTTTCCTTTTGACAAAATATTATGTAAAATGGTAATGAAGCAGGGAAATTACTTTGTAGTTCAGTCCCACATGGATGAGAAAGACCTGCTCAGTATCAAAAAGGATGCAAAATACGTTGTAACTCCGCATCCCACTTATAATGCCTTTAAGATGGAAAATTTAAGCAGGGAAGAGGCAAGGAAGCGTCTGGGGATTTCTGCATCAGACCAGGCCATCCTGTTTTTTGGCTTTGTGAGAGAATATAAGGGACTGAAGTACCTTTTAAAGGCAATGCCTTCCATTAAAAAAAGGTTTCCTCAACTACAGCTATGGGTGGTAGGAGATTTTGGCGGCGACAGGGAAGAATACCTGATGATAATTGAAAAAGAGGAAATCAGGGAAAATGTCAGGCTTGTAGAGGGGTATATACCGGATAAGGACGTGGAACAATACTTTGCGGCAGCAGATTTGGTGGTTTTACCCTATGTATCCGCCACGCAAAGCGGTATTGCGCAGATTGCGTTCGGCTTTGAAAAGCCGGTTATCGTTACGGACGTAGGCGGCCTGCCGGATGGGGTGGAGAATGGGGAGACTGGTTACGTTGTGGAAAGCCAAAATGAAGAGGCAATAGCGGAAGCAGTAATAAAATTCTACGAAAATAATCCGGAAATTGACTGGCGGCAGAATATAAGAAATGCAGCCAGAGAATTTTCATGGGAAACCATGGTTTCCCGGATAGAAAATCTTCTGCAGAGGGATTAATTCCTTTCAGGCAAAAACGGAAGGTGTGCCTGTCGGCATATTGGACGATTGCCGCGCGGCGGACAGATTTCCGGAGGAGACAGTCTCTGCAATTATAAAAATTAAGAAGGTACAGATAAAAATCATATGAAAACAATCTCCCTAATCCTCACCACCTACAACAGCTCCCGTCTGCTTACCCGCACCCTCGAGAGCATTGAGCAGCAGGATTACCCCCAAATAGAAGTAAATATCAAAGACGGCGGTTCCACAGACGGCACACTGGATATCATTAAAGATTACAAAAACACCAGCCATAACACCGTCAACTGGACAAGCAATGACGACAATGGAATTTACGACGCCATGAATCAGGGCTATCAGCTTTGCAGCGGCGACATCATCGTATTTTTCAACGATTTATTTTTGCAAAAGGACGCCCTCTCCAAAATGGCAAACTGCCTTAACGCAAATCCCGAATGTGTAGGCGCCCATGCGGACCTTGTCTATGCCACGGATGAAAGGGTTGTAAGGTACTGGAAAATGGGGCCGCAGAAGAGCCTTCACCTTGGCTGGATGCCGGGGCACCCCACGCTTTTTCTGAAAAGGGAGATTTACGAAAAATACGGACTCTACAATCCCGAATACAGGATTGCGGCGGACTATGAGTTTATGGTACGATTCTTAAAGGATAAGGAAAACCGGCTGGCCTATCTGCCGGAAACAATTATCCGCATGTATTACGGCGGCACCAGCACTTCAAGTACAGGGAGTTATCTGTTATCCTTAAAGGAAGGACACAGAGCGCTGAAAGACAACGGCATAAAAGGAGCCGCGCTGATAGATATTTTACGGACATGCCGGGTGCTGTGGCAGTTTGTAAAAAGATAACAAAAATTATTCAGAAACGGAGAAATTATGAAAGTATTAGTGACAGGCGTAGGCGGCCAGCTTGGCCATGATGTGATGAATGAACTTGCAAAGAGAGGATACGAGGGTGTTGGAAGCGACCTTGCGCCGGTATACAGCGGCATTTCGGATGGGACGGAAGTTACAGGGATGCCTTACGTGCAGATGGATATCACGGATAATGACAGCGTGGAAAAAATAATTTCCGGAGAAAATCCCGACGTGGTGGTTCACTGCGCCGCATGGACGGCGGTAGACTTGGCGGAGGACGAGGACAAGCGGGAAAAGGTTCATATGGTCAATGCCGTGGGCACGGAAAACGTTGCGCTGGCTTGCAAAAAAGCGAACTGTAAGATGGTTTACCTCTCCACGGACTATGTGTTTGACGGTCAGGGAACCGAGCCCTGGGAGCCGGACTGCAAGGATTACAGGCCCCTTAGCGTTTACGGGCAGACAAAGCTGGAAGGGGAGCTGGCAGTTTCCGGCAATCTGGAAAAATATTTTATCGTTCGCATTGCCTGGGTGTTCGGCATCAATGGGAAGAATTTCATCAAAACCATGCTGAACCTTGGAAAAACCCATAACCAGATAAAAGTGGTGAGCGACCAGATTGGAACGCCTACTTACACCTACGATTTGGCGCGGCTTCTGGTTGACATGATTGAGACGGACAAATACGGTTACTATCACGCAACCAACGAGGGCGGTTACATCAGTTGGTACGACTTTACCAGAGAGATTTTCCGTCAGGCAGAAGCGCTGGGACACTCTGAATACAGCCCGGAGCGCCTGACTGTAATTCCGGTAACCACCGAAGAATACGGCGTATCGAAAGCAAAACGACCTTTCAACTCCCGGCTTGCCCGGGAAAAGCTGGCCCAAAACGGCTTTACGCCCCTTCCCGTCTGGCAGGATGCGCTTGCCCGATATCTGAAGGAAATTGAAATTTAAACCATAAAAATCTCACGGAGCGGAACTATTGGCAGTTTCGCTCTTATTTTTTTCCCGCAATCGTTCCTGTATATATTAAAATGTATTACAGAAGTTACATTATTACAGAGACGAAAGGAAGGAAAAAATTATGAAATCTGTCTTAATCATTGAAGACAACCCCACCAGTATGGAAATGCTGGCGAGAATTGTAAACGAGGTGGACCCGGAGATAGCGGTATACAGGGCTGTAAATCAAAATGAGGCATACGCCGCCGCCATGAAAGTAACTATGGACCTTTTTCTGGTTGACATTATTCTTGACACTAAAAATCCGGGCGACGTTTCGGGGGTAACCTTCGCGAACCGTATCCGGATGGTGGAAAAATATAAATATGCTCCCATGATTTTTATTACGGCGCTGGAAGACGCAAGGATGTACGCCTACAGCGATTTGCACTGCTATTACTATCTGGAAAAACCTTACGATGCGGACAAGGCCCGCAAGGTAATCCGGGAGGCATTAGAGGTTCCGCAGAGAAAAAACATACCCCACGACGTCTTTTTCCGGAAAGACGGTATTCTTTACAAAAAAAATATTTCGGAGGTAATCTACATTGAAAATGTAAAGGGCGGGCAGACGGTTCATTTTACGGACGGGGACCTGAGGCTGTCATATAAGCCGTGCAAAACTATTTTAGAGGAGCTGGATTCCGAAAAGTTCCTGCAGTGCAGCCGGTACATGATTGTCAACAGGGATTTTGTGGATGCGGTTGACACGGTAAACAGATACATTACCTTAAGGGGCGGCTATGGACAGATAGAGCTGGGGCTTACCTTTAAGAAAAAATTTCTGAAGGCTTTGAAGGAAACTTAGAAGATGCCGTGCCAATTGTTACATGCAGGAGTGCTATTTATTACATGAATGGAAAAAGACCTCCAAAGTCGGGTACAATGAAACTGCATCGGGCCTGATGACACGGTTTGCGGCAAACATTTCCAGTCTGTTTGCGGTTAAACGTTTCCAATAACAGTTTTGAAAAAGGAGGTCTTAATGAAAAAAAGAAGATATGGCAAAATCATTTTTGCCACAGCCCTTGGGATTTTTCTTGGGGGGGGGTAATTTAAAGCAGGGTTTTGTGTCTGAAGTCAAAGCGGCGCAGCCGCCGTCGGTATTCAACATAACCGTTTCCGCCTCAAAGGACGGCATAAGGGCCGGCTGTGATTTTTCCGGTTACCGGGATAAAAACGAGTATATTCTCCAGTTATATTTAACCAAAGTGGAGGAAGACGGCTCGGTATCGGAGGTGGCGAGTATGGAACTGGAAGCGGACGCATCCGGCGAAGGCGCAGGGCAAACGCCCTGGACGCATGTGGAAACCGGCGTATATAAGGCGTCCGCCGCGATTAAAAAATATGAGGGCGGAAATCTGACGGAAACCGTCTTTACGGATTCCGCTTTCTACAGGGTGGTAAAAGACAAGGATTCCTATATCGTCGAGCCATGTCAGAAGGAGCCTGAAAGCGGCCCACAGACAGGCGGTATATCCCGGGAAAAAGATTCGGAGAAGGTATTGCGGGGAGATGAAAGCGGCAGGGAATATCCGCCCTGCGGCCATGACAGGGTTTTCGATATCATACAGGAAGCTGACCCAAAGCAGGATGCTCTGATGGAGGAAAGGTGCGCAAAGTGCGGAGAAATATTTTCCTTTTGTTATGTGCCGAACTCCGCTTACGCGGCCTTTCTGAAAGAATCCGCCCGGGCGGTTTTAAACGCGAAAGAAGATAAAATTCTCATTGTCACGGACAGATGGATGAGCTTTAACCGGGAGGTGCTTGATGCCATTTCGGCCCGTCCAGACGTGACGGTAACTATTCATTACAGGTATGGCGGAAAACAGTGTGAGGTAACCGTTCCGGCGGGAACGGATGCGCAAGCGCTGGCAGATGAGAACGGATACTGCGGATTCCGCTGCATGCAGAGTTTATATTCAGGGGAGGAAGTGTTCTTATAGGGAAATGCGAATTGATTAATATCTGAAATGTCTGTACGGTGGAAAGGGAAGGGGACCCTTTCCACCGGTATTTTTGCAGCGGTGAGCTTCCGGATGATTTTCAGGCCGCCTTAAAGTCATGGCACAGCCTTGAAATCATGGCATTGTCTAATCCCCAAATATTTGTTATAATTTGAAAAGCGTAAATGCAGAGCGTATCAGGTACGCAAAATTGAATATGGGAAAGGCAGATATGACAGAAACAAAGAAATATTTCATTACCGGCGGAGCCGGATTTATAGGATTTTACCTTTCAAAGGCATTGCTTGAAAAGGGAAATCAGGTTACGGCAATTGATAACCTGAACGATTACTACGAGGTATCGCTGAAGGAAGCGCGTTTATCTATATTAAAGGAGTATCTGGGATTTCGCTTTGTAAAAGGCGACCTGGCGGACAAGGAGCTGATTCTCAGGCTTTTTTCAGAGGAAAAGCCTGATATCGCGGTGAATCTGGCGGCTCAGGCCGGGGTGCGCTACAGCATCGACAATCCAGACGCTTACATTCAATCCAATATAGTGGGATTTTTTCATATTCTGGAGGCGTGCCGGTATTATCCTGTAGAACATTTGGTTTTTGCTTCCTCCAGTTCCGTGTACGGCGGAAATGAAAAGGTGCCATTTCAGACAAAGGACCAGGTGGACAGGCCGGTGAGCCTATATGCGGCAACCAAAAAGTCCAACGAGCTGATGGCTTACGCTTACAGCAAGCTTTACGGGATTCCCCTTACGGGGCTGCGTTTTTTTACCGTATACGGGCCCATGGGCAGACCGGATATGGCGTATTTCAAATTTGCAAAAAAGATTATGGCCGGCGAGCCGATTCAGATATATAACAACGGGGACATGCTGAGGGACTTTACCTACATCGACGATATTGTGACAGGCGTGGTAAACATTCTCGGCAAGCCGCCGGAAAAGGACAAAAACGGCGCGGCATATAAGATTTATAATATCGGTAACAACAAGCCGGAAAAACTGATGGATTATATTGCCGTTCTTGAGAAGTGTCTCGGAAAAGAGGCAAAAAAGGAATATCTCCCCATGCAGCCGGGAGACGTTTACGAAACCTACGCGGACGTCCATGAGCTGATGGAGGACTTCGGCTTTCAGCCTTCCACCACCATCGAGGAAGGTTTGAAAAAATTTGCGGACTGGTTTATGGAATATTACGGTATATGAGAGAACCTCTGCGGAACTTAAAATGGAGGAGTAAAGTGAAAATAGCAGTAGCCGGAACAGGATATGTAGGTTTGGTAGCGGGCGTGTGCTTTGCCGAGAAGGGCTATGACGTGACCTGTGTGGACGTGGACGAAAAAAAAGTGGAGCTGATGCGGCAGGGGATTTCTCCCATTTACGAGGACGGCCTCGAGGAGCTGATGCAGAAAAACAATGCTGCTGGAACGCTGCATTTTACCACGGATTACACCCAGGCGTATAAGGACGCGGACGCAATTTTTATCGGCGTGGGAACGCCGGAGATGCCGGACGGAAGCGCCAATTTAAGCTATATTGCCACGGTTTCCCGCCAGATAGCGGAAACCATTGAAAAGGACTGTCTTGTGGTGGTAAAATCCACGGTGCCGGTAGGGACCAACGATAAGGTGGAGCAGTTTATCAGGGACTTTCTTGTCCATGACGTGAAGGTGGAGGTGGCTTCCAACCCTGAATTTCTGGCTCAGGGAACGGCGGTTCACGATACCCTCCACGCGGCCAGAATCATTATAGGAACGGAGAGCGCGGAGGCGGAGACGCTCCTTAAGAAAATATATGAGCCCTTTGAACTGCCCATTGTTTCCGTAAAGCGGCGTTCGGCGGAAATGATTAAGTACGCATGCAACGATTTTCTTGCTCTTAAGATTTCCTATATGAACGACATCGCCAATCTCTGCGAGCTGGTGGGAGCCGATATCACCGACGTTGCAAAGGGAATGAGCTACGACGAGAGAATCGGCGCGCGGTTTTTAAATGCGGGAATCGGATTCGGCGGGAGCTGTTTCCCCAAGGATACAAAAGCGCTTAAGTTTCTTGCAAGGGAGCACGGTTATCAGCTTAAAACGGTGGAAGCCTGCGTGGAGGTCAATTTAAAACAGAAGACCAGACTGTTTGAGAAGGCAAAGGAAAGAATGATTTCCTTCAGCGGCTTAAAGGCGGCGGTGCTTGGACTTACTTTCAAGGCCGGGACGGACGATTTGCGGGAGGCGCCTTCCATTGACAATTTAAAGCTCCTTCTGGCGGCGGGAGCCGAC
>OFHA01001914.1_pt1 | contig 13050 bp, 8 predicted proteins | sample 1521891 | NCBI WGS metagenome assembly OFHA01 (sample SAMEA3504089, study PRJEB24116) | mouse gut metagenome | biome: mouse gut; feature: mouse-associated habitat; material: faeces | place: Denmark | collected 2011 | reverse complement strand
CTTTGTGACGGAAACCTTTTGGCTCTATGAATTGCAAAATGGGGAAACTCAAAATTAAATATTAGTTGACTTTTTTGTAAAAATGGGTATACTATATATTGATAGATAGGATTACAATATGGTTATGCAGTATTAGATATGGTTGTATTTTGTTAATGGTTGCAGAATGTTATGTTTTGGGGCAATAGTCTGATTAGGCTATTGCCCTTAAGTTTTCGATTAACTGGGAATCCCAGCATCCAGCCCGCTATGGTATGAGAGGTTTCCAAGGCGCGCCAGCAGCGTTTCCATGCGTTCCCTATATTGGGGATCCCTGATACAAGGGTTTTCCGCAGGAAAACATCTCTTATTTCTTCTGATTTCCCCAATTTCTCTGCCTGTTCCCACAGCGAACAGCCCATCCAGTTCCACAAGGGTTCCCAGATATTCCTCCTGCGCCCCCTCTGCCAGCTCCAGGAAGGAACAATGGGAAACTAAGCTGGTATCCCAAGGGTTTTTCCACTCTCCATGGAGCAGGTTCAACGGATCATCGTGGACAGTGCAGTTATCGCTTGGAATCAGCGCGGAAAACAGGGGATGCCCAAAGGCAAGCTTTTCCAATGCGCCAATGATGGATTTTTTCCTCCCGGAAGGGTCGTTTTGGAACTTTGCCCCAAGCTGGAAGGAGCGGATGGATGCCCAAATGGTAATGGGCAGGATTCCAAGCTCTGGGTAAGTCCTGCGGTATGCATAATGGAGGATTTTGGTGACGGTGCGCATTTGCAGGCGGGTCAGGCGGATGGTGGAACCTTGGCAAAAAGCCGATGGCGCAAGGCCCCGGCAGAGCCTAAGCAGTTCCTTGTCGATATCTGCTTCAAATTCTATATGCCTTCCGTGGTACCCGCTGTTTTTCCCTGTGAATTCCGTTTTCCAATAGACATAAGGGTGGCAGCGGGTATCTAGGGTGTAATGCCCAAGGAATCCTGCAATATAGGCTTCTGCAATCTTTTGCTCCCGCTGCTTAGGGAACAGATCCCTGCTTCCTAGGAGGTGGCGGAGGAATAAATTTGTTTTTTCTGTATGGGCTACGGAGCCAATGTTATTTTTGTGGACGGCATAGGAGGGCAGGAAATAGAAAAACAAGTCGGGGCCCTGCAGGCCAAGGCTGTAGGCAGCGCGGTGGGTGCGTATGGCCTTTTTTAAAGGGAGATGTCTAAGCTTTTGGTAAGTGTTTTGTCCAAATAAGTAATGGGTCGTAAATCCGGGCATTGTATCGTTGTCCCCTTTCTCATAATATGATTAGGGTGCCAAAAGCACCTTTGGTGCTACGCTCATACCATATATTGCTATTGCAAATCAATTTGCACATCAATATATGGTATAGAGCGGGTGCGTCGCACCCTTTTGGCACCCTAATCATAACAATTGGAATTGTGCATTTTAGGATGCCTGGTTCCAAAAATTAATTATCTAAAGCAAAGGAGAGAGAAAATGGGTAAAGAAATGATAGCTATGCTTCTTGCCGGTGGACAGGGGTCCCGCCTTTATGCGCTGACCCAGAAGCTGGCAAAACCGGCAGTCCCCTTCGGCGGGAAATACCGTATAATTGACTTCCCGCTGTCAAACTGCGTAAACTCTGGAATTGATACGGTAGGTATTTTAACACAGTACCAGCCACTGGTTCTGAATGAGTATATTGGAAATGGGCAGCCCTGGGACTTAGACCGCCTGTATGGCGGGGTGCATGTGCTCCCTCCTTATCAGCAGGCTTCCGGATCTGACTGGTACAAGGGCACGGCAAATGCTATTTACCAGAACCTTTCATTTATTTCCCGGTATGACCCGGAATATGTTATTATCCTATCCGGCGACCAGATCTGCAAGCAGGATTACAGCGATTTTCTCCGGTTCCACAAAGAGAAAGGCGCAGAGTTCTCAGTAGCGGTTATGGAAGTGCCATGGGAAGAAGCATCCAGGTTTGGCCTTATGGTTGCGGATGAAAATGACAGGATTACAGAATTCCAGGAGAAGCCCAAGGAGCCCAAATCTAATTTGGCATCCATGGGTATTTATATTTTTAATTGGGACATCCTGAAAAAATATCTTGAGGAGGATGAAGCAGACCCAGAATCTGAAAATGATTTCGGCAACAACATCATCCCCAACCTTTTGAAAGACGAGCGGAAAATGTATGCATACCGCTTCAGCGGCTACTGGAAGGATGTAGGGACCATTTCTTCCCTTTGGGAAGCAAATATGGAAGTCCTTGACCCGGAAAACAGCGGCATTAACTTATTCGATGAAAAATGGAAAATTTACAGCCGGAACAGCGGTATGACCGGGCATAAAATCAATGCAGGCGCATCCGTAGAAAATTCTATGATTACAGACGGCTGCAACATTTCCGGCTCCATCAAGCACTCCATCCTGTTTGCAGGCGTGAAGGTAGAAGAAGGGGCAGAAGTAGAAGACGCAGTGGTAATGGGCAATTCCATTATCAAGGCAGGGGCGAAGGTAAAGCACTGCATTATTGCAGAAAACGTAATTATCGGGCAGAATGCCGTTGTTGGGCAGATGCCGGAAGGAGAAGAAGCAGGCGTGGCTACGGTAGGCCCTGGCGTTTATGTAGGCGATAATGCGGTAATCGGGGCAGATGCCATGGTAAACGATAATGTAAAGGATGGTGATAAACGATGATGAATTCCAGCAACACCAATGCACTGGGCATTATTTTCCCCAATGCTTATGATGAACTTGTACCTGAACTGACCAGCGAGCGGCTCATGGCTTCCATTCCTTTTGCAGGCCGTTACCGCATGATTGACTTTGTCCTTTCCAGTATGGTAAACTGTGGGATTGACAATATTACCGTATTGGTACGTGAAAATTATTTTTCCCTGCTTGACCATTTGGGCTCCGGCCGTGAATGGGATTTGTCCCGTAAAAATGGCGGTTTGAATATTTTCCCGCCTTATGCCCAGAAAAACATGGGGGTTTATACGGGCAGGGTAGGCATGCTTGGCAGTATTTTGGCATTCCTGAAATCACAGAAAGAAAAATATGTGGTAATGTCAGACACCAATATTGCATTTAACTTTAATTTCAAGGCATTGCTGGACGCGCACATTGCCAGTGAAGCAGACGTTACCATCGCTTATACAAAGGAAGAACTTCCAGAAAGCATTTTAACAGCGGATGATTTGAATAAGGGAAATTATTACACATTGGATTTGGACGGCGACCGGGTGAATAAGATACATATCAACCCACAGGAGACGGGCGTACAGAATTTCTCCATGAATGTGTATGTATTTGAGCGCGAGCACCTGGTGAAGCTGGTAAATGAAGCGTTTATGGCTGGCGGGCTGTATCTGGAGCGGGACATTTTAATGCCCCAGTTAAACGAGCTGAAAGTAAACGCTTATGAGTATACCGAATATGCCGCAAGGATTGGCAGCCTGAAAGGCTACTTTGACGAGAGCATGAAGCTCCTTGAGGATAAAAACCTGGAACAGCTCTTTGGCAAGAATTCTATTTACACCAAAATCCGTGACGACAACCCGACCCGTTATATCAATGGCTCATCTGCCAGGAATGTAATGGTAGCTGACGGCTGCGTGGTAGAAGGTGAAATTGAGAACTGCATCCTGTTCCGTGGCGTGAAGGTAGGCAAGGGCGCGAAGGTGAAAAATGCCATCCTGATGCAGGATACCGTCATTGAAGCAGGCGTCAATGCGGAATATATCATCACGGATAAGAAAGTGAAAATTTCCGAAGGCAAAGAGATTAAGGGCGCAGACACGAAGCCGTTCTTTATACGGAAAAAAGAAGTCGTTTAAGCCAAAAGACGCCAGATGTGCCTTGTTCTTTGGCTGGTAAGGAAAAATCCTTTAGCGGGAGATAGGTTATGGATGGGAAGAAACCAGAAATAAGCGTACGGAAGAAAAATGGGAAGGTTCTGTCCACCGGGTCTTCTGCCAGCAGGGGCATCGTGCCGGGCCGCAGCAGCAGCGCGGGGCTGTCCCGGCTGATACAGCAGTACAAAGAGAGGGAACATATGGCGTACCGCCAGACGGATTTAAATGGGACAGTAGATTTAGTGCCCCAGCTTTCCGTCAGCTACAGCCAGCTCCATGTGGAATTTAAAATCGGGGGCAGGAGGAAATACGTGCTGAAAAATATTATGGCCTTTGCATATGCCATGGGGCATGGGAACTTAGTTTCCTACGGAAAGGAGCTGGAGTTTTACCATATTCCGGAAGCATTTACGCCAAGGGGCCGGGCGCTGGCAGAATTTTTGGTAATGGAGGCGGAAAACCAGAAGCACGGCAGGCAAGGCTTGAATTATGCCGCCAAGGACGGGAGCCGGTATGTCCACATCCACAGCGGGAACATGGACGAATTTTTCCGGGCGGTGGGGACAGAGGAATTTCAGGTGGAGATAAATTACAACCCCAGCCAGCCGTGGCGCCTTTCGGATAGCTGCTACCGCCCGCTCCTGTCCATCGTAGGGCAGGAGGATGGGGCGGCGTTAGAGCCGGAAGGGCTGTTTTATACCTTTGGGAACCGGTATGGCTATCTGTGGAAAGATGGTGCCATTTACCGGATGCCCATGGAACAGGTACGGGAAATCCGCCCCTTTTGGGAATATATGAACAGTTACAGGTACGGGGAATGTTTTGTTTCCAAAGGGGAGCTGCCCGCCTTCTGCCGGGAACTTTTACCAGTGCTGGAACGGCATTACCAGATACGGCGGCATGGGTTTTTGGAAAAAGAATACCTGCCGCCAGAGCCAGAGTATGAAATTTATCTGGATGCCCCGGACAGGCAGGCCGTTACCTGTGAAATGTTTGTCCGGTATGAGGAACAGAAATACAATATTTTCGATAAGCCCCGCATGATAGAGAACAGGGACGAGCTGGCAGAATTAAAGCAGCGGGAAAAAGTACGCGTTTGGTTCCAGAACATGGATTTCCAGAAAAAGCAGATGGTAATTGCCGGTGACGACGGCAAGCTGTACGCATTGCTGACAGAAGGAATGGAGGAGCTTGCAAGGCTCGGGAGTGTTTTTGTCAGCGATGCGCTGAAATCCATTCAGGTAACCCCTTCCCCGGCGGTTTCCGTTGGGGTATCCTTAAAAGGGGACCTGCTGGAGCTGACGCTGGAAAGCGAGGAAATGCCTTTGCCGGAGCTGATAGAAGTCCTTTCTTCCTACCAGCGGAACCGGAAGTTCTACCGGCTGAAAAGCGGGGACTTCCTAAGCATGGAGGAAGATGGGCTGGCTGTCCTCTCAAGGATTCAGGAAGGCGTTTCCATCCCTGCCAGCCAGTGGGGGCAGGGCAGCATTTTACTCCCTAAGTACCGGGCGCTGTACCTGGACGGGGAACTGAAAGACCAAAACCATTTTCATGCAGCAAAGGACAGAGGGTTCAAGGCGCTGGTACGGAACATGAAGACGGCGGAGGACAATGATTTTGAAGTGCCAAAGTCCTTGGGAAAGGTACTGCGTGAATACCAGAAACAGGGATTTTTATGGCTGAAAACCTTACATGCCAATGGGTTCGGCGGAATCCTGGCAGACGACATGGGGCTTGGGAAAACCCTGCAGGTCATAGCCTTCCTGCTGTCGGAGCAGGAAAGGATGCAGGGCGCAGGACAAAGGCATGGGGATGCTGCAGGGCAGGCGGAAGAAGCCCAAAAGGAACGGGCTGGCTTGCAGGAAAAATTTGCATTAATTGTCTGCCCTGCGTCGCTGGTGTACAACTGGAAGAATGAAATTGAACGGTTTGCGCCAAGCCTGCGCCCAGTGACAGTAGCGGGCACAGCCCCGGAACGGAAGGAAACCATAGATTTGGCAGGAAGGATGGATATCCTTATCACCTCATATGATTTGCTGCGCAGGGACGAGGACTTTTATGGGGGATACACGTTCTGCCATGAAATTATTGACGAGGCACAGTATATCAAAAACCACAATACAAGGGCGGCAAGGACGGTTAAGAACATCCGTGCAGGGTTTAGAATAGCCCTGACGGGGACGCCCATTGAAAACAGGCTCAGCGAGCTGTGGAGCATTTTTGATTACCTGATGCCGGGATTTTTGTACACCTACAGCCGGTTCCGGGAAGAAATAGAAATTCCCGTGGTAATCGGGCAGGAGGAAGGAGCCGCAGGGCACCTACGGAACATGATCCGTCCCTTTGTGCTCCGCCGCCTGAAAAAAGATGTGCAGAAGGACTTGCCTGCCAAAATGGAGGAGGCAGTATTTACGAAGCTGGAAGGGGAGCAGGAGAAGCTTTACAACGCCCATGTACAGCGTATGAAACTGATGCTGGATGGGCAGTCGGAAGAAGAATTTGCTGCTAAGAAAATACAGGTACTGGCAGAGCTTACAAGGCTGCGCCAGCTTTGCTGCGACCCACTGCTGGTGTACCGGAATTATCAGGGAGAGTCGGCAAAATTGCTGATGTGCATAGATCTGATAAAACATGCGCTGGACGGCGGGCACAGGGTCCTGTTATTTTCCCAATTTACCACCATGCTTTCCATGCTGCAGAAGGCGATGCAGAAAGAAAACATCCCTTTCCTGTCCTTAACTGGGGCAACCGGGAAAGAGCGGCGCATGGAACTGGTGGAAGCCTTCCAGCGGGGGGAAGCCCCAGTATTTTGCATATCCCTGAAAGCAGGGGGCACGGGGCTGAACCTGACAGCCGCAGATATTGTCATCCATTACGACCCATGGTGGAACGTGGCCGTGCAGAACCAGGCTACGGACCGCGCCCACCGGATTGGGCAGAAAAACCCTGTGACAGTGTACAAGCTGATTGCCAAAAATACCATTGAAGAAAAAATCCTGAGATTACAGGAGAAAAAAAGTGAATTGGCAGAGCAGCTGCTGGGGACAGGAGGGCTCGAAGGGGTGAAGCTGACAAAAGAGGAAATGATGGAGCTTCTGGAACGGGCCTGAAACTGCGGTTGGCAGTTGGCAGGCAGGCTTACAAACAGAAAAAGGGCACTGCAACGAAGGTTGGAAACATTCGTTGCAGTGCCTGAATTTATGCCCTTTTGCCCAGGGCGTGTTTGGAAATTGCCAATACGGTTACAGGTTCAGCACCACCACGAAAGTGGCCCCGCCTCCCGGTGTATCCTCAATCCACAGTTTCCCCTTATGCATATGGATGATTTCCTGCGCAATGCAAAGCCCCAGCCCAAAATGGGACTTATCCTTATGGGATTTGTCGCAGCGGTAGAACCGCCCAAAGACCGCCTTTTTTTCTGCGTCAGGGATGCCCGCGCCGTTGTCGGAAACACGGAAGGACAGCCGTTCCATGGAAGCTTCCATGGAAAGGGAAATTCTGCCTTCCGGCGGGGTATAGCTGATGGCATTGTCCAGAAGGATGGAAAATACCTGCTCGATCCGTTCCTTGTCGCAGGGGCAGGGAGGGATTATTTTATCCGGCAGGGAAATGCTGATGGAAATAGATTTTTTCCGGGCAAGGGGCTCGAATTTTTCATAGGCGGACAGCAGCAGGGTATCCAGCTCCACGGGGTTTTTGTGGATGGAAAAATGGGAACTGTCCGCGCTGGAAAGGGCCAGCATATCTTCAATGAGCCGTCCCATGCGTTTCCCTTCTATTTCTATGTTTTTGGAAAAATGCTCCTGTTCCTCTGGGGAAGCCTGCTTCATGGCGGACAGGCTGGAAAGCATGACAGTTAAGGGCGAGCGCAGCTCATGGGAAGCAGATGCAATAAATTCTGCCTGTTTCTGCCGGTTTTTTGCCAAGGGCTGTATCATCCGCCAGGTGAAGAACCAGAAAAAGATCCCAAGGAGAAGCAGCCCGCCAATATCTGCCCAGACAAACAGGGTCCGCTGGAACCGGATGGTTTCCTTCAGGGCTGACAGGGGGGAGAGGACGGCAATATTCAGCGCGCCGCCGTTTTTGGGAATCAGCGCCATCGCCCCATAATAAGGGGTTCCGCCTACAAAAAGCTGAAATTCTTCGTGGGAAGACAGGATGGAGTCTGCCGAGATGGCTTCTTCCAGGAGCCCATACGTTTCTTTGGCCTTCTGGCGCACCAGCGCAAAATCATTTTCTTCCAGTGTAAAAGGGATTAAGGTGTCGAACACCAAATGGGTGCCGTTGTCCCGGATATCCACCTCAAATTGGGTGTCTGCGCAGAATTGTGACAGCCAGTTGTGGGAAATGATGTTCTGGTTTTCCAAATGGTTTACCAGCATGTTAATGTTGATTTGGAATTCTGCAAAATTCCGTTCCTTTAATTCCGTTTCTGAAACAGAAAGGCAGATAAAGGACATAAAAGCTAAAATTATGCTGCAGATAAACGTGCAGAAAAGCGTAAGCTGGATGTGGAGCTTTTGGAACATTTTGGGAACCTCCTTGGGGTTGGATTGCCTATGTAGGATTAGCGCACCCTTTTGGCACCCTAATTCTATGTAGGGAAACAATTAACATAGGTTTGGCGGTTCCAATTGGTAGCCTATGCCGCGGATGGTTTTTAACTGCAGGGTGCTTTCTACGCTTTTGAGCCTTCGGCGCAGGAAGTAAATATAGTTGTCCAAGTTCCCGTCCTCCACATCGGCGTCAGGCCCCCAGACCTTCGCCAGCAGGGAAGCCCGGGGGATGGTCTGGGCAGGGTTACGCAGGAAAAATTCCAGTAAATCCCCTTCCCGGGCAGAGAGGGAACAGGAATTATCTTTGCAGTAGAGTTTCTTTTGGCCAGTATCATAGGAAATGTCGCCTAATTCCAGAGGCCTGTTCCCTTCCCATTTCGGTGGGCGCCTTAAAATACACCGTATTCTGGCAAGAAGTTCTTCGAAATCAAAGGGTTTCACCAGATAATCGTCTGCCCCGCAGTCCAGCCCCGTAACCTTGTCATTTAACGCTCCCAGTGCGGTAACAAAAATAATGGGGGTGGAGATATTTCTTTCCCGGGCAATCTTCAGCACGGAAATCCCGTCCAGTACCGGGAGCATACGGTCCAGTAAAATCAAATCATGGGACTGCTGCTCAATAAAATGAAGGCCTTCCTCCCCGTCGTGGCATACGTCTGTTTCAAATTGGTTGTGCTCCAGTTGGAACCGGAGGGTTTCTGCAAGGGATTTGTCATCTTCTATAATAAGGATTCGCATGGGGACCTCCTGCCTTTCTTTTCAGATTTGGTTCGGGCGCCAAAAGCACCTTTGGTACTGCCCTTATCTATTATACCATAATCACTTCGTGATGAACTATGGCTGTCCATGCCACTCCGCTTCGCTCCGGGCGGTATCATAGCTATCGCTATTATACCATAATCACTTCGTGATGGACTATGGCTGTCTATGCCACTCCGCTTCGCTTCGGGCGGTATAATATCATTAGATATTATACCATGGCTATCTCTAAATAATCTCTAAAAATTTCTGCCAGGTTTAGAGAAAGATTAGAGTTTCCTGTGATATTCTCTTGTTAAGATATTTCTGAACTATTATTTTTGCAGGATGTGCTTTGCAGTCTGCGCATGAATTCAGCAAGGAGGTAAAATCATGAAGTATGGAAAGTTAAAACGTACCGCAGGAATCCTGTTATCGGCTGTATTGCTTTTGGGAAGCCTTGCAGGGTGCAGCGGGAAGGAAAATGTAGAACCCGGCGCCAGCCCCCAGGGAAATGGGAACAGCACAGAGGGGGAAGGCGGGGAACAGGCCATGGGGCGTTTTTTGGAAGATGACGTGAAGCTCCCCATTGTGTTCAGCGATATTTTTGACATGAGGAAATTGGAGGACGGGACTATAAGGGTGATTGGGAACAATGGGGACGACGGATCCAAAACGGTCTGGGATTCCAAGGATTCCGGGGTAAACTGGGAGAAAGCATTTGATATCCCGGCAGAACTGGAGGACGGAGAGAATGGGTATGTGGATGGCGCAGCCCTTTCTCCCAATGGGCAGTCCGTATGGCTCTACAACAAGGTTGCGGATGGGGGCGTCCGGTGCGTGCTGTACTTGCTGGACCAGAACGGGAGCCTGGCAGAAGTCCCATTTGAACTTCCGGCAGCAGAAGGGAAAAACATTACGTCATCGTCACAGCCTGTAAATACCTCAGAGGACTCCGGGGATGGCGCCGAAGGTGACGGCAGCATATCAAGCATCAGTAACCTGGTGACAGACATTATGTTTTTAGGGAACGACCAGATTCTGGTAGTGGATATGACAGATAAGGTGTTCCAGATAAGCACAGAGGATGGCAGCACGAAGCGGACGTATGAGTTTGGCGCCACCCAGGAAGCGTGCCAATTTTATACGGCAGGGAAAAAGATGGTTGTGGCGACGTCTACAGAAGCCCTTGTGTATGACACGGAAACTGGGGAGCAGATGCCCACGGAGGAAGCATTGCAGGGCAGCGTGGCAGACAGCGGGTTTTTCAATGCAGTAGATTCCACGGATGATGGGGAGAGCATTTATTATTTGACGGGGAAGGGCCTGTTCCATTATAAATTTGGCGGCAGCGTGATGGAGCAGCTAATTGACGGGAGCATGAATTCCCTGGGGGCGCCGGCATTTTACCCAATCGCGCTGGCAATGCTGGATGAGCAGAACCTGCTGGTGGCGGCAAATGACGAAAATGCAGAAGCGGCAGGAGGGGTTTCCCTGCTGAAATACACCTGGTCGGCAGACACCCCGGCCAAGCCGGATAAGGAACTGAAAGTATATTCCCTGTATAACAACCGGGAACTGCGCCAGGCCATCAGCAATTTCCAGAAAGACCATACCGATATTTATGTCAATTACCAGGCGGCAATGTCGGAGGATAACGGCATGACGGTTTCAGACGCGTTAAAAACCCTGACTACGGAAATTATGGCAGGGAAAGGGCCGGATTTGCTGGTTTTGGACGGGATGCCCATACAGAATTATATGGAAAAAGGGATTTTGAAAGATATTTCCGCGGTGCTGGCAGACGGGGAAGGAAAATATTTTGAAAATATTATCAAAGCCTACCAGGGGGATGGCGGGCAGGCATACGCAGTGCCTGCAAGGTTCCTGATCCCAATGGCCCAGGGCAGCAGCGCAAATTATACGCCGGGGGAAGATTTTGACACATTTACAAGCAAGCAGGGGGTGCTTTCCGGCATGATCCCGGAAGCAACGGTGGAAAAATTCTGGTATAGCTGCGGTGCGGCATGGCAAAAGGAAGACGGGACGCTGGATGCAGGGAAAATTACGGACTGGCTGACAAAGCTGAAAAATGCTTATGGGGAATATGACAGGCTCCAGGAGGAGAGCAGCACAACGTATGGGATTTCAGACGGAGGCGGCGCTTTTACACAGTTTCAGGAGTTATCCCTTAGCTGGGGGGATTTTGACTTGGCATTTGGAAGATACCGGGTAAATGTAGGGCTGAGCGGCCGGATAGATTATGGACAGCTAAGCGCAGTCAATGAAAAACTGGAGCAAGGGGATTATGGCCTGATGCCGGGGCAGGCGGGCAATGTGTTCGTGCCATCCATGGTGCTTGGCATCAGCAGCAAGGCAGCCCAGCCGGAAACAGCAGAAGAATTTGTGAAATACCTGCTGTCCCCGGAAGCCCAGAAGGCAGCCCAGTTTGGCGGGCTCCCAGTGGAACGGGATTCCTTTTTAAGCGTGATTGACGGGCATGAGTATGAAGGGAAGGATAATTGGGTTTCAGGCGGCAGCGCCGGGGCTAACGCAGATGAACGGCTTTCCTATAAAATGGAGCCTACGCCAAAAGAGGAAATTGAAAAGATGACGGCTATGGCAGAATCCCTGACAGTCCCAGCACTTTTAGATGACGTCATCAAGGATGCAGTCATTGAGCAGGGGACGAAGGTATTGAAAGGGGAAGCTGCCCCGGAAGAAGCCGCAGACGCCATTATGCAGAAGGTCAATATTTACCTGGCTGAATAACCAAAGGGAAAAATTATGCATAGGACAGTAAAACCCTCTAAGAAGGGAAATCATATGGCGAAGAAAAAATGGCGGGGCTTTTTCTGGATACTGCCCAGTTTCTCAGGGGTGGCGGCCTTCTACCTCCTGCCCTATGCAGACGTTGTCCGCCGCTCCTTCCTTGGGGCGGTAGACAACCGGTTTGCAGGGATTTCAAATTATCAGGCAATTATGGGGAACACGGCGTTCCGTCTGGCTGTCAGGAATACCATAAAATTCACTTTGTCCTGCATCCCGGTATTAATCCTGCTTGCCCTGGCGTGCGCGGTGGCGCTCTGCCGGAGTAAATATGGCGGCGTTATAAAAAGCGCATTTCTTATGCCTATGGCGCTCCCGGCGGTTTCCGTGGCGCTGGTGTGGCGGCTCCTGTTCCATTCCCAGGGTCTTTTGAACTACTGGCTGGAACATCTGGGCTTGGCAGGGCAGGACTGGATGAATGGCAAAAGCGCCTTCTGGATCCTGGTCCTTAGCTATATCTGGAAAAACCTGGGCTATGACATTGTACTGTGGATGGCGGGACTGGCAGGGATTTCAGAAAATATTTACGAGGCGGCTAAGGTGGATGGGGCAACCCCCATCCAGACCTTCTTTCAGGTAACGCTTCCACTGATGACCCAGACCCTTTTTTCCATCGGGCTTTTGCGGTTTATTGATGTGTTTAAGTCCTTTGATCTGATTTATGCCATGACCAAGGGCGGGCCGGCCAATGCATCCAGGACGCTGAACTTGTTTGCCTATGAGACCGCCTTTTCCTATTACAAGTTTGGGACCTCCTCCACAATGCTGATGATTTTGTTTGTGATTGTGCTGTTGCTTAGTGTGGGAGTAATGAAAATCCAGAGAAAGTTGGTGGAATATTATGGCGGTTAACCAATATAAGCTCCGGAAGCTTTTTAAGAGGGTTTTGTTTGCAGGGTTGGTGCTGATCATTGTTATCCCGGTTTTGTTCCCCCTGTATTTTGTCCTGATTTCTTCTTTTAAGAATATGGCTCAGGTGTATCTTATGCCGCCGAAGCTGATTCGGTTTCAACCGATACTGGACAACTATATTTACATATTTAAGACTCAGCACTATGGAACCTATATATTAAATTCTACTATTGTGGCTG
>OFHA01001912.1_pt1 | contig 13081 bp, 12 predicted proteins | sample 1521891 | NCBI WGS metagenome assembly OFHA01 (sample SAMEA3504089, study PRJEB24116) | mouse gut metagenome | biome: mouse gut; feature: mouse-associated habitat; material: faeces | place: Denmark | collected 2011 | reverse complement strand
CATCATCAAATGGTTAGACAGTGAAAACAAGAGCAACAACTAACCTGGTGGGTGCTTTGCCACTATAAAAAGAAAAGAAGAATCCCCGAATCGTGTTGCAGCACAATTCGGGGATTCGTTCCTTGTCCACATGGACTTGTGATTTCTTTTTGCCTATTGGCATTATAGCATATGATAATTTCTGTTACAAGATACATTTTTTCCAAAAAAATCAAAACACTCAATTTGTTTAGAATAAAAAGGGGTATTACCCCCTTTTTAACGGCTTCTTACTTGCCATCCCGGCTTTTCTTGGATATTTAGCAGGTGTCAGATCACACTTTTCAACTACAAACAAATTGCGAAACAAATCCGAATCAGGAAGCGTAAAAGAAACCTGTTCCCCGATTCTTCCGCCTAATAACTGAATCGCATACTCAGCATCTTTCATCTCTTCTACGATCTTCTCAGACTTATAGGAGATAAACTTTCCGCCAACCTTAACATATGGAAGACAATATTCCGAAAGAACAGACAGATTGGCTACCGCCCTTGATACACACAGATCATACTGCTCTCTCAACTGACCAGGTTTTGCAAAATCCTCCGCTCTTCCATGAATTACATCAATATCACTCAAATCAAGCTCTTCTATTACTTCCTTTAAAAAATCAACCCGCTTATTCAAAGAATCCATCAAAGTCACCTTCAAGTGCGGAAAAGTAATCTTAAGTGGAATTCCCGGAAAACCACCTCCCGTTCCGATATCAATAACAGAAATCGGGAGATTATCTCTACTGTCATAAGCCTTCACAAGAGAAAGACTGTCAATAAAATGTTTCTTCATAACCTCATCAAATTCCGTAATAGCAGTTAAATTCATAACCTTATTTTTCTCTATCAGCATTTCATAATAAATAAGAAACTGCTCAATCTGAGAATCCGACAATATGATATGAAGTTCCTCCAAATCCTTATGAAACTGTCTAAGATCATACTTTTGTAAAATATCAGCCATCTTCTATTCTCCCAGAAATAATGTAATAACATTTATATAGCATTTTTTACATATACAGGTATGAATTGATTCATGTTGTCTCACACTCTATGATAATGCTCCAAATAAATCAACAACACAGAAATATCAGCCGGCGAAACTCCGGAAATCCTCGAAGCCTGTCCTACCGAAACAGGCTTATAAGCGATCAGTTTCTGTCTCGCCTCCAGCCGCAATGAACTGATATCATTATAATCCAGATCAGCCGGAATCTTTTTCTTCTCCATTTTCTTATACTGCTCTACCTGACGCATCTGCCTTTCGATATAGCCTTCATACTTCACTTCAATCTCTACCTGCTCTATCACATCATCAGGGAGAGGCGTACGTTTCGTATCGATTTCTGCCAGTTTTTCATAGCTGAGCTCAGGACGGCACATAAGTTCCGCCAGATTTGTACCTGTCTTTAAGAGAGCACTTCCATGGGCAGTCAAAAATTCCTGATTCTCCTTAGCCGCACCGATAACAGTATTTTTCAGACGGTTAATTTCCTCCTCTATCATTTTTTTCTTATGCAGTGTCTTCGTGTAAATCTCCTCAGAAACCAATCCCACCTCATAACCGATCCGGCGAAGACGCAGGTCGGCATTATCCTGACGCAATAACAGTCGATATTCTGCTCTTGATGTCATCATACGGTACGGCTCAAAGTTTTCTTTCGTCACCAGATCATCAATCAACACCCCTATATATGCCTGAGAACGATCAATAACAACCGGTTGTTTTCCAAAAATTGTAAGAGAAGCATTTATCCCCGCTATCAACCCCTGGGCAGCCGCCTCCTCATATCCACTGCTACCGTTAAACTGTCCGCCGCTGAACAATCCTTTAATATCTTTAAATTCCAAAGTAGGATACAACTGTCTTGGATTAATACAGTCATATTCGATGGCATAGGCATTTCTCACGATCTTACAATGTTCCAGACCGGGTACAGTGCGATACATTGCAAGCTGCACATCTTCCGGAAGAGAGGAAGACATACCACCTACATACATTTCATTGGTATGGATTCCTTCCGGTTCAATAAAAACCTGATGCCTTTCCTTGTCGGAAAACTTTACCACCTTATCTTCAATAGAAGGACAGTACCTGGGACCAGTTCCCTCGATAATCCCCGCATAAATCGGCGATCTGTCCAGATTTGACCTTATAATATCATGTGTTTTTTTATTTGTATAAGTCAGCCAGCAGGAAACCTGGTCGATCTGTACATCTTCCGGATCCGTGGAAAAAGAAAAAGGAATCACTTTCTCGTCTCCAAACTGCTCTTCCATCTTACTGTAATCAATCGAATTGCCATCCATTCTGGCCGGCGTACCGGTTTTGAATCTTCTCATCTCTATGCCAAGACTTTCAAGAGATTCCGTCAGATGATCAGCAGCCTGCAGGCCATTCGGTCCCGTATAGGTAATGGCTTCCCCACACAGACATCTCGCTTTTAAGTAAGTGCCGGTACACAAGATAACCGCTTTACACTCATAAACAGCACCCGTAAAAGTCATAACACCAGTTATTTTCTTAGTAGCAATACATTCTTCACCTGAATAACAGTTGTAATCTTCTGTTAAGATCTTACAGATCTCCGCCTGCTTAATCGTAAGATTCTCTTGATTTTCCAAAACCTTACGCATTTCTCTGGAGTACTCTGCTTTATCTGCCTGCGCACGAAGAGAATGCACGGCAGGGCCTTTTGACCTGTTTAGCATCTTCGACTGGATAAAAGTCTTATCAATATTTTTGCCCATCTCTCCACCCAGAGCATCAATCTCACGGACTAGATGTCCTTTGGAAGTTCCTCCGATATTAGGATTACAGGGCATCAAGGCAATACTGTCCACACTGACCGTAAAGATCACCGTCTTTAATCCCAGTCTTGCACACGCAAGCGCCGCTTCACATCCCGCATGTCCCGCTCCGACTACACATACATCTACTTTTTCCTGTACATAAGATTTATCAAACATCTTTGGCATATTGTGTCCTCTATTTATTTACCCATACAAAATTTAGAGAAAATCTCATTCACAAGATCATCTCCCACTTCTTCTCCGATAATGCGTCCAAGCGATGCATATGCACTCATCAGATCAATAGAATAAAAATCTTCCGGCATATCCATTTCCAGACTCTTCTCAACCTGATTCATACTGTCAAGAGCTTCCCTGATCGCCTCTTTATGGCGCATATTCGTGATATACACCTGATCATTATACAATATTTTCCCGTGAAAGAACATTTCTCTGATCAAATCCATAACTTCTTCCATACCGGAATCCATTCTGGCAGATGTCTTGACAATTTTCACTTTTTCACAAAGGGCAGCGCATGTATTCCTGATTTCTTTTAAAATCTCATCTTCACATACGACTTCTTCAAGGTCCGACTTATTCAGCAATACGATCGTATTCTTATCCTGTATCATACGCATGATATCCCGATCGTTTTCATCCAGTGGAAGGGAAGAATCCACCACGTAAAGGATCAGATCCGCATCTGCAGAAATCTTTCTCGCTCTCTCCACACCAATCTTTTCCACCACATCCTGTGTATTGCGGATACCGGCAGTATCGACGATATTTAAAGTAATACCACCAAGAGAAATAACTTCTTCCAGCGTATCTCTGGTTGTTCCCGCGATATCTGTCACGATCGCTTTCTCTTCTCCTACCATCAGATTCAAAATAGAAGATTTACCCGCATTCGGTTTTCCCACGATCACTGTATTAATACCCTCCCGCAGCATTCTCCCGTCATCTGCAGAATGAAGCAGAGCGCGCAGCTCACTGCTGACAGATTCTGTTTTTTCTGACAGTCTGTCATGGTAACCGTCCAGACTGATATGTTCCGGGTCATCCAGGGCAGATTCTATATAAGCGATTTCATACAGGATATTTTCCCTGAGTTTTCTTATTTTATCGGATACGGAACCTTTTAGCTGCTTTACAGAAGACTGCAGGGCGAATTCATTTCCGGCATGAATGATATCCATAACGGCTTCCGCTTTGGACAGATCGATTCTTCCATTTAAAAAGGCCCTCTTCGTAAATTCTCCCGGTTCGGCGATCCTTGCCCCCGATTTTATAACAGTATCCAGAATCTTTCTCATCATAAGAATACCGCCATGACAATTGATCTCCACCGTATCTTCCGTCGTATAACTGCGGGGAGCCTTCATCACCGTGACCATAACCTCATCTATGATCGTTTCATTCTCTTCTGTTATATTGATATCTACTATAAATCCATAGTGTATCGTATGAGTGGCATACCTTGTCAACGCTCTCTCGTTCTTTTTATTTCTGTATATTTTATCAACGACTGTAAACGCCTGATCACCGCTGACACGTATGATGCCGATTCCGGAATCAGACATGGCTGTCGCGATCGCCGCGATCGTGTCTGTTTTCATATCTCTCATAACCTCATTCTATATAAAATTAAAATTAATCGACTTTCGCCCGACGGCAGGCTGAGCATAATGGAGTTTTACTATAATATATACTAAAAACGGCAAGATTGAAATATCCTGCCGTTTTTTAACTTATTTAATATTATCTGTTTCTGTCATACTTCTTTAAAACAACCACCACATGTCTGAACGGCTCATCCCCTTCGCTGTGTGTTGTAACATACTTATCATTCTGGAGTGCGGAATGTATGATCCTTCTCTCGTAAGGATTCATCGGCTCCAAAGATACCGGTCTCTTCGTCCTCTTAACCTTATAGGAAATATTCTTCGCCAGATTCTCAAGGGTTTCTTTCCTTCTCTGACGGTAATTCTCGGTATCTACCTTAACTCTGATATAATTCTCAACATTCTTGTTCACTACCAGCGATACAAGGTACTGCAGGGAATCCAGTGTCTGCCCTCTCTTACCGATCAGCACGCCCATATCGTCACCGCTCAATTCGATTTCCATGGAATTCTCGATCTCGTCATATTTTACATCCACAACAACTGTCATATCCATGGCTTCGAAAACATCTTTCAGGAAATCCCTGGCGGTATCCTGTATGGAAGATTTCACTCTCGCCTTGATAATGGCCGGCTTCGCTCCTATTCCCAGAAATCCGGAGGAACCTTCTTCTACAACTTCATATTCCAGTTTGTCACTGGTCACGGTAAATTTCTGACACGCTTCCGTGATCGCATCGTTCACTGTCTTTGCGGATATTTCAATAAATTCCATAAATACTAAATCCTCCATTTCTACACAAAATCAATCTATAGTTAACGACATTAGAAATTTCGTTTACTATAACATATCACACCAATGCTACTTATTATTCTTCTCGTTATACTGCTTCACCATGTTAGCCTTGGACATCATACTTCCGGGTTTGGCATTTTTGTTATAATACTCTGTGGATTTTCTCACTGCTTCTTCCTTCTCCTCAGCTGTCATGGAAGGAGTGGACGACGCTTTGGCAGCAGTGCTTACCTTCTTCGTATTCATATTGGCGTAAGCTGCCATCTGTTCGGCTTTTACACCTGCTTTTTCCATTTTCTTCTTAGCCTTAACTTCATTCTTCTTAATGATCTCGTCCAGATCCAGCTTATCAATATGTTTGTTGATCACAACCTGCTGGATACTTCTCACAACAGCACCGGCTACCCAGTAAAGACCGAGACCTGCAGGCAGTGTGTAACAGAAAACGGCAGACATGATGGGCATCATCATATTCATTGTCTTCATGGACTGCATCATGGTATTCTGTGTATCGTTCTTATTATCCGACTGGGTCTCCTGCTGCGGCATCAGCTTCAGATTGATCCACTGGGTCACAGCAGACAGAACAGGAATCGAGACGGCCGCCAATACCATCAGATAAGAACCTGCGCTGATAGCCTCTTTCATAATATAGGAAGGCGAATTACCGATATTCAATCCCAGAAAGTTATTATACTGGTTCAATAACCCCAGCGTATGATCCACATCTTCCGACAGACTCGGAAATTTGTCTTTGATGCTGAGCCATTCCGCCGTCGATGACTTGTTCAGCACATCAATAAAAGTATTCTGCACGTAAGTAGTGACACCGTTTATAAAAGACTCATTCTCAAACTGTTTGCCAAAATAACCGGCCTGTGAAAATGTTTTGATGAATTCCGTGCTCCCGGCCTGTGCGATCAGGTTGTCCACCAGAGGAAAGAAGGCTTCTTTGATCTTATCTACATAAGCGGGCATATTGTTGATGACCCGGTAGAGAGCAAACAGGATCGGCATCTGGATGATCAGCTGCAGACAGTTACCGGTGGGCGAAACGCCGTACTTCGCATAAATGGCTTTCGTCTCCATATTCATTGCCATCATGGCATCATTGTCTTTCCTGTTCTTATACTTGGCCTGAACAGCCTGCAGTTCCGGATTCATCTTCGCAGATAATTTGGAGAACTTCTGCTGCTTGATCGTGAGCGGCATCATAAGAAGATACATTACGATCGTAAACAAAATAATAGCAAGTCCAATATTAGGGATACCGATCTTATCAATAATAAAGAAGATACCCTCCATAATATAACCCAGAAGCTTTGCGATGGGACCGAGTATCTTACCGGGATCCTGGGTTAACAAAATATTTGACACTATCGATTTACCTCCTTGAAATCATGTTTTCTCAACTGTTTAAATCTTCCTGTTCTTTGAGATGTAACAGTTTAGCCTGCGGCTTCCCTGTTACGGAACAGGGTCATAACCACCTTTCGAAAAAGGATTACATCTGCATATTCTCCAAATCGCCATCAATCCGCCCTTAAAAGCGCCGTATTTCTCAACGGCCTCCAGTCCGTATTCGGAACAGCTCGGAAAATAAGGACATTTTGTGCTTTTCATCGGAGAAATATAGCTTCTATAGAATTTAATAAGATAAATTAGTAATTTTTTCATATCAATTTCTAAATCTACACTTCGTCACAAAGAATGTGATGAAGGCCCGAAAGATGTAATAATGCGCTTTCGATCTCAAAATAACCTACCGAAGCAGCACTTTTTCTTGCAACGACTACTATATCTAAACCACTATTAAATATATTCTCGTGTAGCCGGTAACTCTCTCTCACCAGTCTGGCGAACCTGTGCCTTACGACGCTGTTGCCCACCTTCTTACTGGCGGATATTCCCAGTCTGTTTCGCTGTGTGTTGTTTTTCAATACATACATTACCAGATACTTGTTTGCGTAACTTTTACCATTTCTGTAAACATACTGGAAATCATAATTCTTCTTTAAAGATTCTGAAAAAACCATTTTTCCTCCCAAATCTATAGCAAACCCCATTATGCTCAGTCTGCCGCATAATAAATTACAACTTACATGAAATCAGGAGAAAAAAAGGCCACATAAATGCGGCCTATGCTGATAATCTCTTTCTTCCTTTTGCACGTCTTGCAGCCAGAACTTTTCTTCCGCCGGCAGTACTCATTCTCTTGCGGAATCCGTGAACCTTGGATCTCTGCCTTTTCTTGGGCTGATAAGTCATTTTCATTTCGATGCACCTCCTTCTATGAAACCTTAATTTATATATAAGGTAGTTTTATTTTACAAATATTTGAAAAACAACATGTTGATTATATATAATTCACCGGGAAACGTCAAGTAAATAAGCCCATTTTTTCAATATAAAATAAAAGAAAAAGGCTGAAAAACCATACACAATATCCACAATCATGTGTATAACTTGTGCATAACTCCTTCATAAAATGGACAAGGTCCTGTTTTTCATTCAAAAATGCGGTGTTCATAATGTTTATATCTGATTTCACAGTTATCCACAGGTCTTTGCATTTACTGCAAAGGCCGTGAGAACATATAAAGGTTGAGAAGAATCTGGCCTCTTTGCCGAAGGCAAACCTGGAATAGGCCAGATTCCGCAACTATGAAGCCAAAGGCTGAATAGTTGCGATCCATCTGACATTCATTTTCAAGTTGCTTTTCTCCATAAACATGAAGATGTGGACAAACCTGTGGATATAAATATTATTTTGTGGACAACTTCATTTGAATTTTTAGAATATTTATATTAATATATAGTGTAGGAGAGTTTCGACGTAACATAAAAAATGAGGTTTATCAAAATATGGATTCAATCAAAGACAAGTGGGATTTAATAAAAGAGACGCTGCGGGAGGAATATGAGCTTACGGATATTTCCTACAATACCTGGATCGTTCCTCTTAATTTCTATCAGGTAAAGAATAATGTGGTGATGATCATCATCCCTTCCGATCAGGCTCACGCTCTCAACTACATCTCTTCCAAATATAAAAGTTATTTTCAGGTAACCATATCGGAGATGATGAACCATACCTACGATATCGCTTTTATTCTGGAAAAGGATGTGGTGGAAGGCTCTCTTGACGAAGACGACCCTGTCTATAATATGAAATATGAGCACGCAAACCTGAATCCAAAATATAAATTCGATACTTTTGTCGTAGGCAGCAACAACAAATTCGCCCACTCGGCTTCTCTGGCAGTGGCCGAATCCCCGGGCGAAATATACAATCCTCTCTATATCTATGGAGGAGCAGGTCTTGGCAAGACGCACCTGATGCATTCGATCGGGCGCTTCATACTGGAACAGAATCCAGACATGAAGGTCCTTTATGTAACGTCGGAAGTGTTTACCAACGAAGTCATCGACGGCGTCAGAAGCGGTGATATCGTCAAGATGAATAAATTCCGTGAAAAATACCGGACTGTTGACGTACTTCTGATCGATGATATCCAGTTCATCATCGGCAAAGAAAGTACCCAGGAAGAGTTTTTCCATACTTTTAACACGCTGCATTCCGCCGGAAAGCAGATCATCCTTTCCTCGGACAAGCCGCCAAAAGATATGGAGATTCTCGAAGAAAGGTTCCGTTCAAGATTCGAGTGGGGTCTGATCGCGGATATCCAGCCGCCCGACTATGAGACGAGGATGGCGATCCTTAAGAAAAATGCGGAAGTTTATCCGAAAGAAATAGACGATGAAGTTTTTCAATATATAGCGAACAACATCAAATCCAATATCAGAGAACTGGAAGGTGCTTTTAATAAGATCCTTGCCTTTTCCAAATTAAACAAGGTGGATATCAATCTGGCCTATGCGGAAGAAGCACTCAAAGACGTGATAGACCCGAATCTGCCAAGGGATGTCACCCCGACGCTGATCATCAACGTTGTGGCGGAACATTTTAACGTCAACCCGGCAGATATCACCTCAAAAAAGAGGAACTCCGAATTTGTACTGCCAAGACAGATTGTCATGTATCTGTGCAGAACCATGACGGACACGCCGCTTGCAGGTATCGCCAAGATCCTGGGCAAGAAAGACCACACCACTGTCATCCACGGAATCAAGAAAATAACAGAAGGCATAGTGGAAAACGAAGAACTCAAGAATAAGGTGGAACTGATCAAGAAGAAAGTAAGTCCTTCATAACGTTTCTTATCCACATATAAGGTGATCATACTATGGTAATCCTGTTGAAATCCGGTGGAAATGAAGTTGATATCATAAAAGAACAGTTTTCATGCAACCTGGACAGCAGAAAACCGATGTTGATAATGTAAGATTTATGATCAGGTTATCCGGAGTTTTTCACACGGTTATTCTTTTACTTTTCTGCTGATAAATAGTATAATAGACGGGGTTATCCACTTATCAACACCTGTTATTACTAAGACTATGAAATAAATTATTAATATATTACCTGATGGCAGCTCAAAATTTTTGCACATATACAAGAAAGGAACCTATACACATTATGAAGATTGTATGTTCAAAGTCCAGTCTCTTAAACGGAGTACAAACTGTTTCCAAAGCCGTTCCCAACAAGACGACGATGTCTATTCTGGAATGTATTCTTGTAGATACGAGAACCGGTGAGATCAAACTGACTGCTAATGATATGGAACTTGGTATAGAAACTGTCATTGACGGTGAGATCATAGAGAAGGGTATTATCGCGTTAGATGCCAAAATTTTTCTGGAGATCGTAAGGAAACTTCCGGATAATGATATCACGATTGAGACGGATGATTCTTTTAAGACGACCATTACCTGTGAAAAGGCCAAATTTAACATTATCGGGAAATCAGGAGAAGATTTCTCTTTCCTGCCGGAGATCGAGAAGAATGACTGCGTGATGCTGTCCCAGTTTACTTTGAAAGAAGTGATCAGACAGACGATCTTTGCCATTTCGGATAACGATAATAACAAACTGATGACAGGAGAATTATTCGAGATCAGTGACAATACGTTGAAGGTGGTTGCGCTTGACGGCCACAGGATCTCGATCAGAAGGATACTGCTTAAGAATTCTTATGATTACAAGAAAGTGGTCGTACCCGGTAAGACATTGAATGAAATAAGCAAGATCCTTTCCGGCGATATGGATAAGGATGTGAGCATTTATTTTACAAGTAAGCACATTTTGTTTGAATTCGATAATACGATCGTTGTTTCCAGACTGATCGAGGGCGAGTATTTCAGGATTGAACAGATGCTGTCCAGCGATTACGAGACAAGAGTGCGAATCAACAAAAAGGAATTGCTCAACTGTATCGACAGGGCCACTCTGCTTGTAAAAGAAGGGGACAAGAAGCCTGTTATCATGAGTGTTATGGAAGGCATAATGCAGCTGAAAATGAATTCCACTGTCGGAAGCATGGATGAGGAGATCGATATTGACAAGGAAGGGAAGGATCTGATGATCGGATTCAATCCAAAGTTCCTGATCGATTCCCTGCGCGTGATCGAGGATGAAGAGATCAATCTGTTTATGGTCAATCCGAAGGCTCCCTGTTTTATCAGGAATGCGGAAGAGACTTATATCTATGTGATACTGCCGGTGAATTTTACGACGGTGAATTAAGGAAGCATACTCTGAAAGTTGGTTCACGATTATCAAAAGTTGATGGGAATAAGATAGAAAAATATGGAAATAATAAAGATCAGGGACGATTTTATCAAGCTGGGACAGGCGCTTAAGCTGGCAGGTCTGGTGGAATCCGGTGTGGATGCCAAGATCGAGGTACAGGAAGGACAGGTTAAGTTAAACGGTGTTGTGGAGGTGCAGCGCGGTAAGAAGGTGCATCCGGGCGATGTGATAGAATACGGCGGACAACAGGTTAGGGTAGAGAACTGATGATTATAAAATCATTGGAAATTGCAGATTACAGGAATTACGACTCTTTACATATTGATTTCAGCAGCGGCACAAGTATTCTCTATGGAGATAACGCGCAGGGTAAGACGAATATTCTGGAAGCGATCTACATGTCGGCTACTACGAAATCCCACAAAGGAACAAAGGATAAGGACGTCGTCAATTTCAGGAAAGAGGAAGCGCATATCAGGACTTATCTGGAAAAAGAAGGTATAGAGACGAGAGTGGATATGCATCTTCGGAAAAACAAGTCCAAGGGAATTGCGATTGACGGCCAGAAGATCAAGAAAGCGGCACAGCTGCTTGGTTTGTTGAATGTTGTTTTCTTTTCTCCGGAAGACTTAAGCATCATTAAGAATGGTCCGGCGGAGAGAAGAAGATTTGTGGATATGGAATTGTGTCAGCTGGATCAGTTCTATCTCTACAACCTGAACAATTACAACAAGATCGTAAACCAGCGCAATAAGCTGTTGAAAGATATGTATTTCAATCCTTCTCTGCGCGATACCCTGAATATATGGGATTCGCAGCTTATCTCTTTCGGAAGTAAGATCATAGAGAGAAGGCAGCTCTTTGTGGAGCAGCTGAATGAGATCATATTGGAGATACACAGGAAACTGTCGGGCGGCAGGGAGAATCTCGTCATTCAGTATGAGCCGGATGTGCTCATAGATGAGTATGAGAAAAAGATGTCGTTGAATCAGGAGCGGGATGTCAAGTTAAAGCAGACCAGTACGGGGCCGCACAGGGATGATTTCAGTTTTGTGGTGGCTTTAGTATTTCCAGAATTTTTTCAATCTGTTACCATGACAACACTGTCCCGCATTTTTCCTGCGTTTCCACTTTGCCAAGACAGGCATTCAAGCTTAATGTTACAATGCTTTCTTCACATATCCATGCTTTTCCAGACGTAAAAATTTCCCCTGACGCAATAGAGCCAAATTCATGTACAACCCCCATACCTTCGTAAGACGGAGTAAACTCAACTTCGATAAATATGACATTTTCTTTCTGATATTGCGTAATTTTGTATATATCAATTTCTGCCATACCAATTTTTGAAAGTTTTGTTAATAATATTTTTTCTGTTTCCCTATAAACATTTTCACTATCTGCTTCCTCTAATACAGTTTCACCAGCAGATTTATAAATTGATGCACACTTTTCATATAAAAATTCATCTTGATAATATGCACCTGTTCCATGTGAAAAACTTGCAGTCTTTTGTCCGTCTGATACTTCACAAACAGGTGCGCTCCCAAAGACGGAAAAGACTGCCCTATCTTCTGCCTGCTCGTTTTCTGCCTTAGATTGTTCCATTTCCTTTTGTGCTACCTCTGATAAATCCTTAATATTTCCTGTTTCACTTTCTAAAAACTCTGTCAAAAGGTCTTTTGTAAGCGCTTCATTTTCACTCAGTACCATATGATAGACATTTTGTGGCACATCCGGCATCTGTGCCTGAATTCTGATTGCATTATCTCCCGTACCAATGATACTGTTAATTTCCTGCATATCATTTTCCATTTCACTTTCGGACTCATTCACTATTGCAGCCACTTCATCCTCCACTGAATCTTTTGCATGAAGAATGTCCCCATCAGCCGAACTTTCCGGAGCCTTCTGGCAGCCACAAATACCAACTACCATCAACATTGTTACAACCACTAATCCCAAAACTTTATTTCTCATAATTGCCTCCTGTACGATTTATTATGAGCATATTATAAATTCAATTTTTTTGTTTTCTTCTGTATTGCGAAATTCGACCACATTATTGCCGAAATCCACCCAAAAGAGCTGTTACAAAATCATATCGCATCTTTCAGCATGAATTTGCAACAGCCCTCTGCTACATCTCTTTTACATACATCATAACATCCGTTT
>OFHA01001911.1_pt1 | contig 13089 bp, 11 predicted proteins | sample 1521891 | NCBI WGS metagenome assembly OFHA01 (sample SAMEA3504089, study PRJEB24116) | mouse gut metagenome | biome: mouse gut; feature: mouse-associated habitat; material: faeces | place: Denmark | collected 2011 | reverse complement strand
GCATGGACTGTCCAGCCTGTGCAAGAATGTTGTTCTTGCTGTATTCAACCATTTCTTCAGCCATATCTGTATCACGGAGACGTGATTCAGCAGCCTGTGTATTTTCAGAAATGTTATCCAGGTTAGAAATTGTATGCTCCAGTCTGTTCTGTAATGCACCCAGGTAAGAACGCTGTTCGGATACCTGATTGATAGCGCTCTGGATCTTTGTCATAGCGCTTCCTGCAGTAGAGAATGTAGACATGTTCAGGCTCTTTACGCCGATTGTAGAAGCATCCATATTTCTGATAGAAATTGTGATACCCTGGCCTTCCAGAGAACCAACCTGAAGATTCTTCTTTGTGAAAGATCCATCGATCAGGTCCATAGTATTGAACTGTGTAGCGGAACGGATTCTGTCGATTTCAGAAGTTAACTGGTTAATTTCCTTCTGGATAGCGCCTCTATCGATAGATGTATTCGTATCGTTAGCTGCCTGTGTAGCCAGTTCGTTCATACGCTGTAAGATGGAGTGAGTTTCACCTAAAGCACCTTCTGCAACCTGGATTAAAGAAACGCCGTCCTGTGCGTTGGAAGAAGCTTTGTTAAGACCTCTTACCTGACTTCTCATTTTTTCAGAAATTGTTAAGCCTGCTGCATCATCGCCTGCACGGTTAATTCTGTAACCAGAAGATAACTTTTCAGAAGATTTTGCCTGAGAAGATGTTGTGATACCTAACTGTCTGTTAGCGTTCATAGCTGTAAGGTTATGCTGTACTACCATAAAATTTTTCCTCCTTGAATTTAATGCATCTTCCATGATGCATGTGCTGTTTTTATTTGTTGCGCGCATCTGTCTGACTGGCCGTACGCTCCACCCGGACTTCTGCTTCAAGTAACAAAGGTTATCTTGTTTACTTGTATTATATATCGGATGTTACTTTAAATACTTTATAGATAATTTCAAATTTTTATCAGTTTTTATTGTCTAAAAACTGTGCGTCGACGTAGTTTGTTTTGGTCATATTGCGGTAATACTGGCTGACTGCTCTATGGCTTGCTTTTACCTCGCGTACCTGCTTTTTGATCGACTCAAATTTACTCTGCGCCAGCTTATAGTTCCGCTGTTCCTCCGCCTGGATGCTGCTTCCCTCTGCAGTGACCTGACGAATCAGTTCCTGCAGTCGTTTTATCTGCTCATGGTATTTTTCTTTTCCCGCATCGAGCTGTTCACGAATGCGGGCATAAATCTCCTCAAACCCTTCGTCCAGAAGGTTTAATTCGTCTACCAGCGCTGCCTTACTGTTTATATTCTCTTCGAAGTCCTCTGGCGTTAACTCCGGATCTGACAGCAGCACACGCTGCTGTTCATTTTTTACACGTATCTGATTCAGTACTCCCAGCTTCTTTTTGAGACTTTGTTCCAGGATATTCAGATAATTTTCCTCAGACATGCCCACCCCTTTCCTGCGTCCCTGTCAGGACTATGCGTTTACGTTTTTCTTCATAACTTCTTTCCATGTGTCACGCATTGTACGCAGATGCTTAAGTACTTCTTCTAATATTTCCGAATCTTTTTTTATATTTGCTTCTTTCAGACGATCCTGAAGATATTGATACACATTATTAAAATCTTTCGCAACCGGATATTTAAAATTAAGCGTAGACTGAAATTCTTCAATAATCCGCTCTATTTTTATAATATTCGTATGCGCTTTTTCGATATCGTGTTCCCCGATAGCAGCAATTGCCATATTACAGAACTTGATTGCGCCGTCATATAGCATTAGCGTAAGCTCTGGTTTGGAAGCTGTCATAATTTTATTATTTGCATATGCTGCATATCTGTTATTCGTTAACATCCTGGTCCTCCGTGATCTAAGATATTTTTATTCATTATCTATCAGGAACCGAGCATTCCTGCGAACGCAGACTGCTGGCTCTGAAGTTTTGCCAGTGCGGTTTCCATAGCGGCAAATTTCTTATAATAAGAATCTTCCATCGCCGTTACTTTTTGTTCCCACGCACTGATCTTACGTGTGTAATCGCTGTAGCTCTGCGCCATCGCCTTGTCATTGTAAATAGACTGGAACGAACGCAGTGTAGAAGTCTTCATCTGATCATGCAGATTGTCGTACAATTCGTTTGCGGCGCTCTGTATAATCGAAACGACTGTATCCGGATCCGAATTCAGCATCGACATAAGCCTGTCTGCGTTTGCTGATACAGTGTCATCGTCTGCATCACCATCGATATGAAGCTCGTATCTGTTTGCCGGTTTTGTATTAAAATAACTGCCCGTTTTAATTCCAAGCGATGCAAGGCTGTATTTTTTGCCGTTGATGTCGTATGACTTTGACATTGCGGAAGTCATAGAGTTCATCAGTGCGGACAAATTGCTGTCCCGCCGCAGCAGAGAATCTTTTACTTTTTTCTCCCATTCTGCGATATCTGAATCAGATAATGCTTCTTTTTCTTCTGACGTCAGCGGCTCATACCCTCTCGCAGACTCTGCATTGTAGAGAGCAGACATTTCGTTAATAATGCTGTTGTATTCTGAAATAAAGTCTTTTACCTTATCATAAAGACCCTGCGTGTCCGTTGCTGTCGTAATCGAAATCTCTTCTTTGGATTCTGCAAGCGCCTGAATCGTAAGTCCGTTTACATTAAATGTATTTGTGCTGGATGTAAATTCTGCATTGTTCAGGGTAATTACAGCGTCCTGGCCGTCTACCTTGTTTGCTCCTTTGCTTGCGTATGCATCTTTTAATACATAATCGTTGCCCACTTTGTCATAGCTGTCGTTGAAAAATTCAACTTTATCCGCCAGCGAATCGATATACTTTTCAAAGTCTGAGGCTGCGCCCTGATTTGCCGGGTCTGCCCACTCCTTTGTGATCGCGGCGCTGTCGATGTTTTTATACTGCTGCAGTATTTCAGCCTGTTCTGCCAGCTGCTCGCTTTCATTTGTAATCGCTGTATTATTATCTTCAATAAAACCTGTATATTGTGTACGAAGCGCGCCAAGATCCGTTGCGTTTGCAACTTCCTGCGCATACGTTGGATTGTCTGCCGCATATTTATCCGCTGCCGTAACGTTTGTATTATATGCTTTAATCTGTCTGAAGATTTCTGTTTCCTGCTGCACTGGCTGGCCGTTTTTATCCAGTACCGGCTGGCCGTTTTCCATCTTCGTCTCTGTTTCTGAGAAATTGTATGTTGCCTTTAAGTTATCATACTCGGTCTTTCCGTTAACTAACGTGACCTGCGTCAGATCGTCGTCGCTTGTCACAGCACGTATCGTTCCGTCGGCTTCTTTGACATAATCTTTATCGCGATCCGCCTCTGACATTCCAGCGAAAAAGGATAAATTATGCGCATCTGCTTTCGATATTTTGTTACCGCCTGCATCCTGCAGATCCTCAACGGCTCTTACATTTTCTACGACGCTGATATAAGATAACGCTCCTGTTAACTCCTTGTTATGACTCTGTCTTGCGCTGATATCATTTTTAAGCGCTTCCTGCATTTTCTTTGCTTCAGCAACCTTGATGACATCCTGTTTTAACTGATCCTTAATAATGTCTCTGTCAGCATTATAATACTTGATCCACTCTGCGGCTTCTGCGCTGGATGTTTGAGACGCTACGCTGACGCCAAGCGCCTGTAATGCCTTCTGTCCGTTTTCATCCAGTCCTGTCAGTGTAAAATCTGCATCTTTTCCGGTTTCTTTGGAAGAAATAAACAGTCTTTGATTCGTTTCGTCATAAGATGCCTGTACACCGGTTCCTGAACTGTTAATCTGTGAAACAAAATCAGATATTTTTGTATTTTCATCGATCTTAATATCCTGTGTCACTCCATTACCGGAAATACGATAGGTTCCTGCGCCGATTGTTCCGGACATACCAGAATTTTTATACAAATCTCCAAGAGTAGCCGCGCTGCCCTTTTTATTTCCCTTTAACTGGGCGCCTGTAAGATATCCGCTTTTCGCGATTTGATCGACGCGCAGTGTCTGTGTTCCATTAACTGCGCCTTTTCCAGCGATTACTGTTGCTTTTGTTGTATCTGATACTGAGGTCTTTTTCATGTTATAGCCTGATGAAAAACGCAGACTATCCAAAGACTTATACAGATTTAATACCTTTGCGTTCAGACTTTTCCACTTATCCTGTGTCCAGGACAGTTTTGTCTGTTTCTTTTTTAACTTATCCCCTTTTGATCTGTATGCTGAAACCAGCTCTTTAATAATGGAATCCGTGTCCAGACCTGAATTCAGCCCGGTAATTCGAATTGTCATATCTTCTCTACCTCCTAACCTTTCTCGTCAACCATAATACCTGCCATCTCCCAGACTTTCTGTATCATGTCCAGCGTCTCTTCCGGCGGATATTCTTTAATCACATCTTTGGATTCTTTATCCACAATCTTAATCATGACACGATTGGTTCCCTCGTGGATGCCGAAAACCGCTTCTGTCTGCGCCATCATGTTCTTTTTCAGCTTCTCCACAGCCTGCTGAAGCTGTCTGCTGGTCTGGTGGCCATTGCCGCTGCCTGACTCGTCTTTATTGCTTTGTGCCTTGCCTCTGGCTGGCTGCAAAGGTTTTACCATCCCGTCTTCCGCCACAGTGACTGCCGGCTGGCTCCCGCCTGCGTCTGACACATATTTTTCTGTTTTTACAGATTCTTTTGCCTTTACCGGCTTTGCTGCGTCTGACGCACTTCCCTGATAAGTCACCGCAGCTGCTTTCATAGCTTCAATCGCCATCATCTTCACCTCCTTGTGAATACATTTGTGCCTGTTGACATTACTGCTTTTCGTTTGTTGTATATATCGGTTAAAATTTGCAAATCATTAGCTTATCAGAAAGGCTTTTCATTACAATTGACCTGTCGGCATACAAATCCGGCTGAATCTGAACTGTTATTAGCCGACAGTCCAGCCTCAGCCGGTTTCTTCTTTCAAAATCTTCCGGAAAACCGGTTTTATTTTCCTTCTGAAAACATCTTTAACGCTTTCAGACTGGCTTCGCTTGCTGCCGCTTCATTTTCTTTCTGTATCTGAAGATGTACTTCTTTCCGATAAATAGGCACTTCTTTTGGAGCAGATACGCCGATCTTCACCTGGTCCCCTCGTATTTCCAGGATCGTGACTTCTATATTATTGTTCAGCATCAGCGCTTCGCCTTTTTTTCTGGTCAGAGCCAGCATATCTACTCACCTGCTTTCTTTTTATTTAATATCTCATAAATCTTATATTTGACCGGATAATCGTCTTCTGCAATCATCTGTACACCCTGCAGATTATCCGCATTGATAATAAACGGTGCTTTCAGATTGACTGACATCTCTTCGATATTCTGAGGAACGGTAATTGTTACAAGAATAAACGTATTCTCTTCGGTCATGGTTCCAAGCGGTTCCAATCCTTCCTCATTTACAGTCAGCTGATAATCCGGTTTTACATCCAGCGGATTCATAACCGGCAGTGCAAAAGCCGGATCGTCCATGGACTGCAGCCATTTGATACTGCCTTTGCCTTCTTTTTCTTCGTCATGAATCAGCGTAAAATTCTGCAGATCCGGAAAACCTATAATTCCCTCTTTTAATTTGATAATTTTATCATCTTTAATATCGATCTCGCCAAATAATCTTGTATCTGCCTTCATTTCTATACTCCTTTTAAATAAAGTCAAGCAGCGTCATTTTTCCGATTTTGGCAGCTGACTGAAGCGCTGCCTGATAAGCTACGGAAGCTGCCGTATAGTTAATGACCAGATCTGATAAATCCATATCTTCATTCATCGATTTTAATTCTTTGAACGTCGACTTCTGGACGCTCATCCGGTTTTTCGTCAGTTCCACACGTGCCTCACGACCGCCCAGATTCGTAATTCCAAGATTGATATCGTCCAGATATCCCTGAAATTTTGTAATATAGGAGCTATAAGTATCATGCATATTTTGCTTTGCATAATCAAACTGCTTATTCGCCGCATCCAGCCATTTATTTAAGTGTTCCAGTTCGTCTGACGTATAATCTCCATTTTTAATTTTTGCCTCTATCTCTTTTACGGTATTTTCCGAAGATATCGCCATCTGTACAACATCGATCAGTTCTGTAATATCCCGACGGATATTCGGATCGAATACGTCCCTTGCTTCAGTATTAATCTGCATCTGCTGTCCGCTGGCAATATTGTATTTGATCGCCTGTGTGATCCAGTTTCCTTTTTCGTCAAAGTTCTCATATACAATATCGTCTCTTTCGGTCATATATCTCGTACAATTGAAAAAGTATTCCGGATGCAGCTCGCCCTCTTCAAAGCCATTTTTGTCATATGTGAACGAAAAAGATGCTTTTCCTGCATCGAACGCTTCTGCCACGCTGTCCTGAAACAGCAGTTCGCCGGTTTCATTGTCAAATACAATCTCATTCGCGCCAACGTCATATCCGTTCTTCTTTAAATCCGCCGTATCTCTGACTTTGTACACAATCGGTTTGGTAACCGGAGGATTCACAGAATTGTCCGTAATCATAAGATCGTTTGTCGTAAGTTTCTGATCTGCCGTCGAATCATAATTCACAGATACAGCCTGCCCTACAGCGCCCGGTTTTACCGGAGGTACCTGCGTCGCGTCATAATCTTCCTTACTATAGATCTGAACCGTATGCGTACCATCCGCAAGAGGCGCGGAAGTAGCCGGAGGTACCGGAGTGCCCGCAATTGTAGACGGTACCGCGAAATATCCTTCTGGAACATTTACTGAAATATAATCATTATTCGCTGCGTCCTGCTGTACGGAAAATGTGCATCCCTGTGACGTAAGCGAAGATCCATCTGCCGACAGCGTAATTGTATTTTTCTTGTTTGTAGCAGGATCTGTATAAGTAATACTCAGAGAATTCTGATCTGCCGTAATATTATTATAAGACAGACGAAGTCTGTTCAGATCCACTTCATCGAACACAGGCACCGAAGGCATGGTCGTCGAGCCAGGGGCGCCGATCATTCCTGTATCCGACGTATCGTCAAAGCCGCCCTTGTAATACTGTTTTTTATCGATGTCTTTGAAATCAAAAGTTTCCGTGATCTTATAATGCTCAGCCTTCGCTTCTTCACTGCTCATAAACGTCACGTCCTGATTTGTCTTATAACCTGTAAAAATAGTTCTGCGATCATAATCTGCATTGCCTTCGCAATAAATCTGCTGCTGCAGCGACTGAAGTTCTTTTAAAATTGTCAGACGATTTTCCGGTTCAAGTACATCATTGGCTCCATATACCGTCTGTTTGTAGGCATCGGTAATCAGGTCTTTCATATTCAGCATTGCCGTCTGCGTACAATCCATCCAAGATTCTACATCCGGAATATTATTATCATAATACTGTGTAATCGTACTCAGCGTACTGCGCAGTCGTAAAGAACGAATCGCAATAATCGGATTATCCGAAGGCTTTGTAATTTTTTTCTGAATTGACATCTGGTTATTGGTATGATCCACTTTCGCCCGATTGGAATTGATGTTCGTTTTCGTTCTTTTCACGATCATGGAATTTGTTACTCGCATCATGGCTGTTCCCCTCCTTATACACCGGTCTGTGTGATCAGACGATCATACATCTCATTCATCGTGGATATCACCTTGGATGCCAGATTGTATGCATTCTGGAACTTCACCAGATCCAGACCTTCTTCATCTTCATCGACACTTGATATAGACATCCGATAAGTATCGATTGTACTTCCGATATCAAAATAATTAGAATATAAGATTTCCGCTTCCTGTGAATCTACGGAAATATCTGTAATAATATACTCCAAAAACTGATTGCCGCCGGATCCTCTGTAAATAACTGTTTTTGACTCCAGCTCCAGCATCGTATCTACCAGTCCGGCTTCACTTTCATCCGTATCTGTACGGGTAGACGTTGCAAAATAATTTGGATCTTTCTGGCTTTTATCATTTACCGCGACATTTGACGCCGTCATCTGATAGTAATTTCCGCCTATGGCATCTGATTTGTAAGTAACTGCGACGCCTTTTTCTCCATCTGATTTCTTTGTATCTAAAAATGTATTTTCCTTACCATCCGGCTTAATGGATACAAAAAACGCGCCCATCTGGTTACCTTCGGTATCTGCCCCGCCGTTTTTATATTTAAACTCTTCCGGAATAATTTCACCTGTGATTTCATCAACCGTATACCGGTCTGTTACCGGCGAACCGTCCAGTTTTGTCGTACCGTCGCCTTTTCCATAAATCTGCATATCGTTAAATTTACGGCAGAAAGAACGCAAAAATTCATTCATCTGAGACATGTAATATGGAATACCGCGGGAATCGATTGTACGGCCAATCGTTACTTCTCTGCCGTTTTTACCAGAAAGCGCCGTCAGATCTTTATCTTCCATCTCGAACATATACGTATAGCTTTCTTTACCGTCTTTATCTACGGTCACAGACATTTCAAATCTGGAATACGTATAGGTACGGTTCGCAATCGTGATCGTTCCTCTTTCCGGCATATTCATGGCTTCTACCGTTGTGATATTCGGATTCGTAATATAGATCTGTGATTTGGCTGCGTCTACTTTGGAAAGCGTACCCTGGAAATTTTCTTTATTATTGCCGTCACGGATATTCAGCACCGCTTTTAATTCTCCGGACATCGTATCCGAAGATGCGTTAAATTCATTGCCCGTATGTGCCCAGCGGATATCATACAATCCCTCTATATCATTCTGATTGACTTTTTCTGTACGGCTGTAACATTCCAGTTCATTGTAATCGCTGCCGTCTACTAACAGCTGACCTTCCACACGTACACGAAAACGGGTGCCTCCGACATACATATCAGGATCATTGCTGTTACGAACCTCTGTTTCCTCTGTCTCAATCGGCACAATCGCTGAAAGCTGATCCAGCAGATAAGCACGCTGGTCACGCAGTTCATTTGCGCGTCTTCCCTGAATTTCTATCGTATTTATTTTATCGTTGATGATAGAAATCTTCTGTGCATAAGAATTAATCTGACTAACCAGAGCGCTTACTTCCTGATTACAATCTGTCTGCAGATCCCGCAGACTTCCGGCCATATTATTAAAATATTCCATCAGGCTTTGCGCGTTATTGATAAACTGATTTCTTTTGTATAAATCCGCACCGCTGCCTTTTAACGAGTCCAGTCCGTTAAACATTTCTTTATAAATAGAAGAAAATCCGGTAGCTGATTCTTCAATATCATCCCGAAACAGATTTTCCATCTGTGCCATATAATAGCCTTTTTTTTCATACTGCCCGACACTGCTGTTATTCGTCCAGTATCTTACATCATAATAAGTATTTCGCAGCTGCGTGATAGAGTCTGCATCCACGCCGCTTCCCAGCGTACCATAAGTATAATTACGCAAAGATGCTTTTGCCACGAGATTCACTACCTGTTTACTATAACCCGGCGTATTCGCATTTGATACGTTATTCGCCGTTGTATTAATTGAAGCTGAAAATGCGTTTAACGCAGACCAGCCAATATTTAATCCAAAAAATGTAGAACTCATATACTCACCTCATATCTTTCAAAGCGCTGTTACAAGCATCTCTATCATATCGCTGACTGTCTGGATATAACGGCTGGAAGCGTTGTAAGCGTTCTGATATTTAATCATTCTGGTCAGCTCTTCATCTGAAGATACGCCGATCACCTCATTACGCTGATTTTCTACCGCAGATACCGTTCCTTCCAGATTTTCTGCTGTCGTTCCATACACAGAGCCAATGATACCGATCTCTCCGATCATTTCTTTATAATATTCGCTATACGAATATTTGGCATTTGTATAACGCGGGCTGATCGATAAGGTTGACTTATCCCATAAACTTGCCAGCTTAATCGCCATATCATGCGCAATCCCGTCATCCTGATGGATATGAGGTAAATTTTTAATATTTTTCAAAAGATCATAATTTACGCTGATTTCCAAAGATGTGTACTGTTTGGACGTATCGTAATAATAATCTTCGTTAATCACCCACTGGCCATCTATCTTCTGGCCTGTATATTTCATGTTTTCTTTTTTATCCCACGGCGTATATGGCTTTTCATTTAATACAGATGTGAACTGTAGTTTGCCATTGTCAAGATCGAGAGTACCGTCCGGATTCGTCTTAATCGTAACATCTGAAACTGTTGTATTTTCAGGATTAAACACCCGGTATACCCTGCCGTTGCTCATATAATACGGGATAGAATCGTCTACATCTTCCTCATTGTACATGTAGTAATCCCGCCATTCGCCGGTCTTTTCGTCAAATGCCGTCACTTTTTTGTAACGGTCGCAGCCGGATCTGGTAAACAGTTCCTGCGGCGGTAATTTGCCGTCTGCCCCGACACAGCAGTTTTCTTCATCCAGCACCTTGACGTTGCAGTATCTGGAATAAGTGCCGTCTTCATTTTTTACGACAAGTTCATCCAATTTTTTATTCGGCGCCAGCAGATCGTTGATCTGCGTTACAATTCCATGAATCAGCTGATCGAACTCCGCCTGCGTATTCTGCATAACGGACAAACCGATAGAAGCGTCATATTTATCCGGGTCCGCGTTTAAAATATCATTAAAATTGGAAATCGTCTCTCCTCTTGCCTGCACAAGCGCCTTAAGTTCACCGATATCCGTATTAAACTCCGTACAGATTTTCTGTGAAAAATCAAACACTTCCGCATATTTTCCATTCTGTTCATTCGTCAGATGCGGCCAGTAAGGAGTAATGAATCCGGTCATACGGTCTGTTTTTTTACCAATCGTATAATAAGAAATATCGTTCGTTACGAGTTCTCCTTCAAACTTAACCGTAACGACTCCATTTGCTCTCTCTTCATACATAACGTTGCCGTATTTGCTCAGCTGGTCGAGCGCATAATCTCTTGCGTCGCGCTCGTTCATTGCTGTCTCGCGGCCGCCGGACTCTATCGCCTGAATTTGTATGTTCAGATTGTAAATCTGTTCTATATAATCATTTATTTCATCTATATCATCAGAAATCTGAATATTGATATTTTTCTGATAATTCATCAGGCCTTTAAAAATCGCCTGCGACCGGGTAGCAAACAGACTCGCTTTTTGTATTACAAGGTTTTGCGCGGCCATATTAGACGGATCCTTGGAAAATTCCTCAAACGCCTGCCACAGACTTCCTTCTTCCGAGTCTAAGATCTGCTGAAAAGCAGTGCCTTCCAATTCCTGAAAATAATTCTGTACCTCATCCACTGCTTCAAAAGTTGCCTGATAATAAGATTGTCTTCCGTTCTCTCTTCTAAATGCCTTATCCAGAAAAATATCTCTGGCATGAACAATCTCCCCAATAGAAGTGCCCTGCCCGATTAACTTCTTATAATTATTTTTTGAATATGCCAAATTGCTGTAGCGTGCATCACGAAAAACAACCTGCTGACGTACATACCCTTGGGTGTTTACGTTAGCCAGGTTGTTTGCTACATTATGAATCGAATCCTGAGAGGCTTTCAACCCTGAATGTCCAATGTATATGGAACCCATTCCATTCGCCATAACTGCTCACACTCCTGTCTGTTATTGTTTTGCGTCAAATCCGCTTCCACCTAATATTTCTCCCGTATTATAAGCGTTCTTGTTGTAATTCGCTGTCTCGGGTGCGGTGCGCATGCTTCGAAACAGAGTCAGGTCAAACTCTACCATTTCCAGAGCCTGATTTAGCAATGTCTGGTTTTGTTCGTTGATATTACGAACTTCATCTAATGTCGTTTTTAACTGTTTTTTTACGTTTTGTAATCGCTGCTGTTCTTTTGGCTGACTGCTCAGCATTTCGATAACTGTGTCGATCGTAAAATCCTGTTCTGACTGATTCAGCACGACTGACATATCACGCATAACTTTTTGTCTGCGGTTATCCAGATTCTGAATTTTACTCGCTACATCCTGTTCCAAATCCACGATTTTTTCCAATGCTGCAACGTTGGCATCTATGATGACCTGTTTTTTCTCCTTAGACAACTTTGCCAGCTTTTCATATTCTTTGTTCTCGCTCTCTAAGACCTGTACCAGGTCATCCATTAAACTTGCCACGTTTTATCCTCGCATTTCCGTAACTGATTTTGTTACTTTTTAATTAGCTGCATAATAACTTGCTAACAATTTGCCTGCAAAATCTCCAGTATCAACGTCATAGTTTCCAGATTTTATGCCTGATCTAAGCTCTGCCACTCTATCTTCCCTGATATCCGAAGCTGCTGCAACTGCCTGTTTTGCGATCTGATAATCTCTCCCTGCTCTTGAGATCTGAACCTGATCACGAGCAGAGGTAATTTCTGCTGTACTTTTTGCCTTGGAAGGCTTTGTCGTTTTGTATAAAGCTGCGATCTGGTTATAAGCATCTATACGCATAATAGGCATCTCCTTTCATCGTTTCGTCCCTGAATGATAATTTTTAGATACTCCACTTCCCTTGTGAAGTTCTATACCTTGTTTATCGGACGTTTTTTGAATTTTGTTAGTTGTTTTGATAATTTTATTTAAAAATAGTAGTCAGTAATATAATTTCATGCGTAGTATATCCATTTTTTATCTTTTTACTCACAGCCTGGTTTTTGAATCAGCTGAATCTGTTTTTATAAAAAGTTAATATCTTTTGGCATGGAGCTTCGATCAGCACATAGCTGATATATGCCGCTGCAAATGCAGCTGCAGTGCATGCTATTAAAAAAACACTTCTTATACAGCCTTCCTTGTATATGTGAAAAAGTTCAAAGGCTACAGGATGCATTAAAAATAAAGAATAGCTTATTTTTGATACAAACAGTATACATCGATTTTCTGTCTGAAGCTGTCTGATATAAAGATCAATAAAAAACGCCGGCGCTAATATAAATGAGGCAAGATAATTGTACCCGTGTAATCCGTCACCCACAGTAAAATCATATCCTATAATAATTGAAGCCGCTGCCGCCGCAAAAAATACAAGCACTGATACCTTTACTTTATTTTCCTCGAGTAATTTTTCGTGGTGCAGACGCAGTATATGCCCAAGCAGTGCCGCAGCAAACAGCAGCATTATTCCAACCGGCAGT
>OFHA01001908.1_pt1 | contig 13104 bp, 9 predicted proteins | sample 1521891 | NCBI WGS metagenome assembly OFHA01 (sample SAMEA3504089, study PRJEB24116) | mouse gut metagenome | biome: mouse gut; feature: mouse-associated habitat; material: faeces | place: Denmark | collected 2011 | reverse complement strand
CCCAACGCCACATAATCAAACGCGTCAAATACTTCCGCATCCACATTGTCCAGGCCGCCCACAGACACATCCTCCGAATCACACCGTCCCGCGCCGGTTACAAACTGGTGAGCCACAAGAATATTGCGCTGCGTGCAGTCAATGTCCATCCGCCCGGCAGCTGTCTTTACCGCATCATGATAGCTTTCCGGCATATCCGTCCCGCCCTCGCGTTCCAGCACATGGCGCACGGCGGCAGGCTTTAGAAACGGCAGCAGGTAAACAAACAGCTCTCCATACGTGTCTTCCAGCCTGATTTTTACCGTATTCCCGTCATACACCGGAGATACATATACGCCCCTGCCGCTCATAAGCTGTGCGCCAAATGCAATCCGCTCCGGCGAATCGTGGTTGCCGCTGACCGCAAATACCTTTATCTGCCTGTCCGCAAGCCCGGTCAGGAAGGAATCAAACAGCCTGACGGCTTCCGCAGACGGCACGGGCTTGTCATAAATATCGCCCGCAATCAGCACGCCGTCCGCCTGTTCTTCCCCTGCAATCCGCAGTATCTGGTTCAGGATATATGCCTGGTCTTCCATCAGGGAAAATTCATTCAATCGTTTTCCAATATGCAAATCTGAAATATGGAGAAATTTCATAGCTGTCCTCTTTTCCGGCTGTCTGCACGCCATTCCTCTATCCTGCAGCTATGATGCTTTTTCTCATCATAGCTGATTCCAACCAGCAGAATACTGCCATATTTTTCTGCACGCTGCATATATCCGCGGTTTTTTATCTTATTTAATGCTTCTTCACAGGTACGGCCCTTTTTCAGTTCCAGTATAATCGCCGGACGGCCTGGTTTTACCGGCAGAAACAAATAATCACAAAAGCATTTCCCGCGAGCTTTCCACAATTTCCCGGATGCCGCCAAAGCTTTCCCGCTCTAATATCTCCTGATACTTTTCCATTAATTCGCGGTTGGGAATTTTCAGTTCTCCGTCATAATAGGATAAAAATCCATATACAGCCATTGCAGAAAGAATTTAATCCCTCGTATTTAACCGCTGCTCTGCCGCGCTATAGCCTTTGAGCCTGGCAGAAACCGGAATGCCGGCAACCAGCTTTACAATATCTTCCCGCACCTCATCCACGTTATGTTCGATACAGTCTGCAATTTCATTCATAGGCCCTGTTTCTGTCCAGTAATTCAGGCACCTGCCCCGCAGCCCGGGATAAGCTTCCAGCAGGTCTTCTTTCAGCCTGGCAATCACGCTTTTGAGGTATTGCTCATAGCTGCTGCAAAAATCCGGCATGCGGCTGCAGTCTATATAAATCACATGATACTGGTTCAGATGCTTTTCATAACTGTCAGACTGCGCAATTGCAAGGCTGTCAAACTGGCTGTGCGTATCATAGCCTTTTGTAAAACAGGCACCCAGCATGCCCGCATTGACTGTCTTGCCAAAACGCCGCGGCCTTGTCAGGCAGATATAGCGGTTTCCCGTGCGGATGTTTTTTGACACCTGCCTGATAAAAAGGCTTTTATCGACATAAAGCTCACTGTTCAGACAATGCTGAAATAACACGATAGGAATTTTTGTATCTAAATAATTCATCCGAAACACCTCCCCGCATCGGCGGATTTTCCATGCCCTGATTTCTTACCAGACAGTTTATCATAATATCCCGAAACAGTCCATAAGCCGGCATATAATCATCCAATCTGTTTACTGCGATATTCAGTATACAGATTAAAACTATCCATTATCCCCCATCTGAATCAGCTGGTCCTGCACCTTTGTCATCAGCGGATGGCTGACTACCGAAAGAATAACGCTTTGGGAATAAAAAAGACAATCCCGGACACAATTTTCTAAAAATATAATGCATAACTGATTTATATCTGATATAATTACATGAATAAAACCTGACAGAAGGAGGCAGCATTATGCCAGCAGTAAATGTAAATATTCAGCCAGAAATCATACACTGGGCTTTAAGCCAGACACCAGAAGAAAAGCTTGGCAATAAATTAATGAACAATATAACCAAATGGCAAATATTCAAGACTGGATGAAATCATACAGACAGGATTGCGGATTTGATAAGCTGTCAGCTGCCGGATGCCTGCAAGGAAATACGGATATACATTTTATCGCTGACAGAATGCGCCTGGATTTAGGCCTGGACGATACCTGGTATGAAACCTGCAAAAATGCAGGCGAAGCTTTCAGCCATATCAGAAAACAGCTGGAAACATGCGGTATTCTTGTTATGATAAGCGGTATTGCGGGCAAAAATACGCACCGCACTTTAGATGTGAATGAATTCAGGGCATTTGCAATGACAGATGATTGGGCTCCACTAATATTTATCAACACGGCAGATTCCAACGGTGCAAAATTATTTTCCATATTCCATGAAGCAGCTCATATCTGGCTGGGCAGTGATGATTTATTCAATGACAGAGAACACCGGATAACCGGCATGAATCATTCCGAAGCGGTTTGCAATGCTGCAGCCTCAGAATTAATGGTACCATGGAAAGAATTTTTAAACAAATGGGATGAATACGATATGGATATATTTGAAAAAATTACAGAACTGTCAAGGCATTTTCGCTGCGGAAAGATAGTTATTGCACGAAAAGCCCTTGACTGTAAAAAAATCGGGCCTGATATTTATCACCAGTCAGTACAGTCTGCAATAAATCATTATAATCAGATGAAAAAAAATAAGCGGGCCGATGGCGGTAATTTTTATAATACAGCTGCTTCCCGTTTAGACGGCTGCTTTATAAGGGCATTATGTGAAAGCATCCATATGGGGAGAACTTCTTATTCAGAAGCATACCGCCTGACTAATACCAGCAGCAAGACATTTTCAAAAGTGGCACAGCATCTGGGAGGTATCGAATGACAGAAACATTTTTAATTGATTCTAATTCTTTTATGACGCCATACAGACAGTATTATGCATTTGATCTGGTTCCATCTTATTGGAAAGAACTGTCCAAGTGCATAGAATCCTGCAGCTTAGTACTGCTGGATAAACACGCTCTAAAATAGGGCTGCCGCATTAAGAAAAACAACACAGGATATACTATATTTTGTATATGTTTTGCTTAATGCAGCAGCCCCATTTTTAATTGGTTCTGATTCTGCATGCTCCCCAGCATATTTTACAATGCATTCGCTGCATGATACCCGCTGCGGACAGCCGCTGCGATATCTGCCGTGCGCTCGCCGGAGCAGTCTCCGATATAAGTTACCGGCACGGTAATGCCGCTCACATCAAACTCATTTTTCTTAGAGCCGAGTGCATTGACAATCGTATCTGCATGAATCGTTATTTCTGTATGGTCTTTTGTATTTTCTGCATAAATTACATTATCACGGATTTCTTTTACCCTTGTATTGACATGCTGCTCCACGCCGTGCTTTTCAAAATCCTTCGTAATCAGCGGCATTACGGTAGCAGACTCCCCGGCTGCTATCTTATCCATCATTTCGATAATGACTGTCTTACAGCCCTGTGCTGCCAGATATTCTGCTGTTTCGGTTCCGACCAGGCCCCCGCCCAATACGGCACAGGTTCCGGTAACCCCTGCACCTTTTAAAACATCCCAGGATGATACGACATTGCTGTTTTCCACCGGCACTGGCAGCTCCATATTGTGCGCCCCGGCTGCCACAAGCACGGCGTCATACTGGTTTAATTCCCCGGCAGAAGGTTCTGTGTTCAGTTTCAGCTCGATATCCAGCGACGGCAGGATTTTTTCATAATAGGTCACGGCGCGCAGGATTTCGCTTTTTCTTGGCGGCACGGCTGCCAGATGAATCTGTCCGCCGATTTTATCATCCTTTTCAAATACCGTTACCTGATGCCCGCGCTTTGCAGCCACGCGTGCAGCCTCAAGCCCTGCAATGCCTGCCCCGGCAATGGCCACTTTCTTTACCGTTTCTGCCGGCCGGATGCATACCGTTGTTTCATCCCCATTTTCCGCATTCAGCACACAGGAAATATAACGGCGGTTTTGGATGGCATCCACACAGCCCTTATTGCAGTTCAGGCATTCCCGGATGCACTCGCCCGCAGCCGTTTTCACCGCGATATCCGGGTCTGTTAACAGGGAACGTCCATATCCAATCATATCCGCTTCCCCGTTTTCCAGAATCTGCTCGCCCGCTTCCACCGTAATTACCCTGCCGACCGTGGCTACCGGGATATTGACCGTATTTTTGATGCGCTTTGCAGCCGGAAGCGTCCAGTTATACGGCACATCCCCCATAGGCGGAATCGTATCGCCCATATTTCCGGTATGGTTTGCCTGTGCTGCCTGTATCATATCCACGCCCGCTTCTTCCAGCATCTTTGCAAATGCCACGGCATCGTCTTCCAAAAGCCCGCCTTTTCCGCGCAGAGAGCCGTCCTGATTCACCGTTATAATCGGAAGCTTGTATTCCACAGCCAGCGCCGGAGCTGCTTTTTTAATGGCCGCTACGACTTCCAGCGCATACCTGGCACGGTTTTCCAGGCTGCCGCCGTATTCGTCCGTCCGGTGGTTTAACATTTCCGAACACATCGAGCCGAGCAGGCGGTCTCCGTGCACTTCGATGGCATCCGCTCCGGCCTTCTGCGCCCTTGCCGCACACTGTGCAATGCTCTCACGAATCTTGGCAAGCTGCTCCGTCGTGGCTTCGGTTGCAAAATGCTGCATTTCATAACGCAGCTTGGCATATGCATCCTTTGTCATTTTTTCTGCCTGCTGCGTCTGTTTTTCAAATTCTTCCTCATTTCCGGCTGCCTTCGCTTCTGCCGCCGCTTTTCTGGCTGCCCCGGCTCCCATAATCAGCCGCCCGACACCCGGCACATCATATTCCGGGTGGAAAATCTGCAGCGCCAGCCTGCTGTCATGTGCATGCAGCGCATCTGCCAGCCTGCGGAAGGCCGGAATCTGGCTGTCATCATAAAGCATCGGTGTCGGCGACGCCGTGCGCACCGGCGCAACATCCCCGATTACGATATAGGCGACGCCGCCCTTTGCAAGCCTCTCATAAAAACCAAGGCTGCGTTCTCCAATGGAACCGTCACGTTCTTCATACCCCGTCGTCAGCGGCGGAAACATAATCCTGTTTTTCAGTGTCATGCTGCCAGCCTGCAGCGGCTCTAATAGTTTTTTCCCCATAGTCTTTCCCTCTCTTTTTCCAGAGCTGTCGCACGAAATCTTATATCAATTTTCTTAATGCGGCAGCCCCTTGCTAAAACGTTTTCATAAATTCATATGCCGATGTAACCGCATCCTTCAGATTTCCGGTTTTCGCGCAGTCCCCAATTACATGCGCGCGTTCAGCGGCCACCGGTGCCGGAGCATAGCCCACGGCAAATATAAGCGTGTCAGCAGGCTCTTAGCCGCGCCGCCTTCTCCTGCCATCAGGTTATTGGTCATTTCGATAATGGCCACATCCCGGTTGACCGGAAAACGGTCGTCTGCAAGCGGAGCCAGATAATCTGCGGTTTCACAGCCCACGGAACCGCCGCCGAGTATTACCACCTTCCGGCCCGGAAATCCGTTTCCTGATAACACATCATCTGCCGTCATCGTCTGCTGAAAGCATTTGAATGCATCGATTTCTTTTGGCCTTGCACCGGAAGTGCAGATAATTTCATATCCGCCGAACTCACCGTCTGCCATTTCCGGTGTCACCTCGCAGCCTGTGCGGACATCCACCCCGGCATTGTACAGCCTGCGGCTCATAAACTTAATAACCCTGCACAGCTCCTGTTTTCCAATCGGCACCGCTGCCAGACGCAGCAGCCCGCCCAATTCTGCTGTCTTTTCACAGAGCACAACCTCATGCCCGCGCATCTTCGCCATATAGGCCGCTTCCATGCCAGCCGGGCCCCCGCCAATGACCAGCACTTTTTTCTTTTCTGTGCAGGCTCTATGGCATCCGACTGTACGGAAGGATTGACGGTACATGCAATCGGCTTTCCGAACATAATGCCTGTCAGGCAGCGCCCGCAGCCGATACACGGCCGGATATCATCGGTTTTTCCGGCAGCAGCTTTGTTTGCAAATTCGCTGTCGCAAAGATTCGGCCTGCCAATCATGCAGATATCCGTTTTCCCATTGGCAATCAGCTCAAAGCAATTATATATGCAAAACAGGTGAAATAATTATGATTTTTTGATATAATACTATCACAAATTGATGCTTTTATTTACAGGGGGAATTTTATGCAGATACAGGCCTTATACCGAATCAGCAGCTATCATTTAAATGCACAGTCCAGCCGCACCTTCCGTTCCGGCCAGAAATACCTGCTGCTGTTTGTAAACAGCGGCATATGCAGTTTTTTGGGCAATGCGAAGCTGCATTCCTGCTGTTCGCCGGACATTATCCTGTTAAAGCCCGGGCAGACGCTTGTTCCTGCCACAAAGAAATCCTGCTGCTCCCTGATGGCGGTCAGCATCCCGGAGTCCTCGCTGGCTGCATTGTCAGACAGCACCTGCGACCTTGTGCAGAAATTCCGCTTTGCCCCATACGGCACCTCGGTCATCCGCGCGGAAATCGCGTCATCCATGCTGATGCGCACCATGCTGGCCCGGCTGGATTCCCTGTCCGCAGAAACGCACGAGCTTGGAACACAGCTGTTTGAAAAAAGCCTGTTTACATCTTTTCTCATTATCTTTCTGCGTGCCTGTGTCCAGAATGACCAGATACACCAGCTGCACGAAAAAAAGATTCTGATTATCGACGATGTATTTGAATATATCAGCCAGCACCTGACCGAAGACCTCTCCCTCAGTACGCTGGAACAGGAATTTTTCGTTTCCGGCGAACATATTTCCAGGGAATTTAAAAAAAGCACGGGCATGACCCTGCATTCCTATATTACGAAGTCGCGCATTGACCTTGGCAAAAAATATCTCCTGCAGGGACTGCCGGTACGGGATGTGTGCCATCTGTGCGGATTTGGCAGCTACAATCATTTTTTCAGGGTATTTAAAACAGAATGCGGCATGACGCCTATGGCATATTACCGGAAGGAACGCAGTCCGGTATAAATATTTTTATAACACAAAAACAGGGCTTTCCAGCCCTGTTTCTGCAAGAAATCTTATGTTAAATAAATGATGAAGAAGTCTGGTTATTCATATTCATACAAAGGTATCGTAAAGGAGCATTTTCCTTTTTCTGCTTTATCCGCTGCAAAATAATCCCTGTAGGCCGCCGAAACGGTCCCGGCATATTTTTTGCCGTTATCTGTTACCTGTATCGTAACAAACTGGAAGCACTCATTCCTGCTGATACCCGCCTGTACCTGCTCCATCAGCTTGTCAAACGTCTCACGTCCGTTTTTTTCTGCCATCCAACGGCTTTCGCTGGTTTCATTTACCAGCTTAAATGTCATATTCGATTCCACATCATAGGCTGTACCGCCTGTAATCCTTGGACTGCTGCCGCCCTGAAACTGCACGCTTTCGTATGGAATGACAGTACGAATCCATCCTTTGTCCGGTGCGGCTGCAATTGCAGAACCGGAAATCACCTCGGACCGGAAAGACAGTGTCATGGATGATTTCTTTGCCAGGTTTCCTTTGAAGGTCTTTTCTTTGTTTGCAGCCGTAATCATTTCGGAAAAAGGCATGATAACCCATCCTGCATATTCGCTGCCCTGGTCTTCGATGGTCACCAGAACCCATACGCCCCTGCCCCATTCCATGGTTTCTTCCAGATTATCCAGGCCCAGTGAGTCTGTATTGTAAACATATCTGCCTGCACTATCTGTTTCAAATGCATACATATAAGCGCCGCGGTGTCCGCTCCACTGCAGATTTTTAATTACCGGGCTGACGCATCCGCTTACCACGATATCCTTTTTGTCAATAATCAGCGCGCCCCTTGTCGCTGTATCAGGACGTACCGACGCCCTGACGCTGACAGTTGGAAGCGTTCTTTTTACCGTGCTGTCACTGCCGGAACCACTGCCCGGATAATACGTCCCCGGATTATATGTCCCTGACCCGGAACCCGTCGCCGGTGTCACGGAATACGGCCGTCCGGTATTTGGCACATTTTGCGTAGTGCCGTCTGCTTTTTCGACCGGAATCGGCTGCAGGGTATTATTTGTCAGGGTCAGCTTGATGGAACGCAGGGTTGCTTTTATTTTGCTGCCCTCAGCCCCTTTGCCGAATACAAAGCTTGCATCTACATCGGTAGTTACCTGTACCGGTACCGTTGCAATGACTTCCGTTCCTGCTGCATTTGCCGTCAGGATAACCGGCACGCTGACTGCTTCCCCGGAAATTTCAATTTTCATCGTTGCGCTGACGGCTACGCTGCTGACTGCCCCATGGACTTCGAGCTTAATATCCGCACCCTTTTCCATAAAGTCAATTTTCTCTGCACGCGCATCTTTGCCTACCACAATCCTCGCACTTGCAGCTGCTACCTGCAGATTATTTCCAATCGCTTCTTCCAGCCATGTATTTTCCCGGATAGCCAGGATTTTAATGGACTGGAACACCCCGTGGTTTTCGATTTCTGCATTCGGTGCATCCACCGTAAGTGCCACGCCGGAATAGCTTCCTGCCGGAATAACCAGTTTTACAGCATCTGCTGTCTTAATCGAAAGTGTTTTTAACGAAGCATTTGCCAGCGCTTCCTCAAGTTTGGCCTGGCTGGACACTTCCATCGATGCCTCGCCCGGTGTAACCGGCGGCTGTATCGGTACTTCCGGTTTTTCCTGCACTGCTGTTACAGGCACAACCCGGACGCGGCATTTCAGTTTTTTGACATTGTTCTTTTTGCGCTTATTTGTCTTCAGCTTGAGGGTTACTGTTGCGTTTCCTTCTTTTTTGCCCTTCAGCCGGATGGAAGCGGCTTTTTTGCCATAAGCGCCAGCCACGGACTTGTCCGAAACGGTTACCTTTTGAATCTTCCATCCTGCTTTGTTATTCGTCAGATACAGCTTATAATTGGACTGCCCTTCTTTGAGCGTTTTAAATGCTGTATTCAGCTTGACGTATTTTGGATTTTTTACAGACGCTGATACCGCTGTCACCTGCACCGCAGCCGGCATCGAAAACGCCATTGCAGCAGAAAGCAGAACCGCTGCTGCCTGTTTCATTTTTTTCAGTTTCATGTCTCCTCCTTCATAAAAAACGGTGAATCTTATTTCATTCCAGGGCCGTTGCATTAAGAAAAATGATACAAGATACCGTTCTTTTCAATCGTTTTTTAATCGTTCTTTGATACGATATCCTGAATATATTTTGCTTAGGGCAGCAGCCTCAAATCTTCTTCCCATACCCCCTTTCTTTTGTATAAGCTGCTCCTGTTAAATGCAGGAAATGCTCTCTGTTTCCATTTCCTGACAGGCACTACGCCCAGTATACCCCCCCCCGGTAATTTTCTGCAAGTATAAAATAGCGTATGTTTGACTGTATCATGAAAAAAACGCGGTACTGCGTGTATAAAAATAACGCATCCGATGGAAAAAACATTTCCTGTTCCTTCCATCCATGCGTCATCCTGAATGCCGTCCTTTTGAAGCCAGTCCAGATATCCATATCCGGCATTCTCATTATATATACAGCACATAATCGCGCATTTCCCTTTGAAATCCCGCGCCTGCAAGCGCCCCGGCTGCCCACTGCGGGTATTCTTTGACCACAATCCGGTTCAGTGCCGGGAAAATCCTTCCCGCCCTGTATTCTTTTACAAAAAGCTCCAGTATCTGCGCTGCCATATCCGGTTCAAAAATCCGCAGCACCTTCCCCTGCCGCTCCATCACGGCCACCGGAAGCCCGGCATAGCAGGCCGCTGCATTTCCAGGCACATTTAAAAAGCTGCGCCCTTCCTGATGCGCCAGTATTTTTCCCCAGCACTGCGCCGGATCTGCCGCATTGACCCAGCACAGCTCCTGCTGCGGGTTTTGCAGAAGGCGCACCACGGCCTGGTAATCACTCCCGCGGATAAACTGCGCACCGGACAGCCCTTCCACAAAATATCCCCTTCTGGCCTGCCCGGTATATTCCCAGATACGCAGCACGGACAGGGCATCCTGCCAGGAAAGCCCGCATGCTGCCACGGTTTCCCGGCATGCAATGAGGTTTCGGTTAAAACACCGTTCCAGCTTTTTTTCGGCTGTCAGGCACGTTTGCGCAAGCGGCCTTGCCACATCCCATCTTCCCGCACGCAGCGCCTTTGCCCGCATGCCTGCAAGCTGTCTGACCGACAGCTTCTTTGCCTTTTCGCGGTCGAGCCACTGGCGTACCGGCAGAAAGCTGTCTGCACAGACGAGTCCTTTTTCCATTAAGGACAACAGTGTATCATACGCAGATTCCCCCAAAAACAGCCTGTTTAATGCCTGCAGAAAACTCGCGCCCCGTTTGAGCAGCGCTTCGCAGGCCTTCTGTTCTTTTTCATCCAGATTCTGCAGGCAGCTGTCCATATCCGCATCCCAGTCTATGTCTTCCTGAAATGCAAAATGCAGCCCGCCTTTTTCATCCATCTGCCAGAACATTTCCCCCTCTGCCAGAAACGCATCCAGCATGGACGCCCGGTAATTTTTCACACGGGCAGGAATCAGCACGCCTTCCCAGAAAGCCGCGGGCAGGACACTGCCGGCATACTGCCTTAACAGGCTTCTGAGGCATTCCTCCGCGGGCGCGCTGGATGCCATCTGCGCAAGCATCGCCGCTGCATACGCCTGCGGCGGACAGGTGCGTGCTTCTTCCCGCAGATTTTTCAGCGTGCGGTTTCTGGCACGGCGGTATAATACGGCATGGTAATATTTCCCGTCATGAAGGACAGCCTCACTGCGGGCGCACAGCTCCTTTAAAATTTCTTCAGCTTCCGCAGCCCGCCAGCCATACCGCGCCGCAGCCTGTCCGGCATCCGCCGCGCCCCGGTAACGCAGCATCCGCCTTACTATATGAAGCTGCCCGTCCCTGCACGATGCAGTGCTCCTGCCTTTTCCATCACAGCCTCCCAGCGCCGCCAGATATTCTGCTTCCTGCTCTGATGCAATCCAAAGCCCTGGTTCTAAGTACCGCACCCGCTCCTCACGCGCCAGCTCGTCCAGCCACTGTACCGGAATATCCAGCTCTCCGGCGGCAAGGTCGCCTTCGGCCATCAGCAGCGCATGCAGCTGGTTTTTATCCTGCGGCAGCTTCCGGCCACTGTCACGCTCCTGGATTTCCAAAAGCTCCCGGGCTCCCGGACGCAGCAGCTCCTGTTCCCGGGCCAGCGCTTCTTCGACTGCCGCATGGACGCCTCTTGGCGTCGGTGCATAATCATACATAACCGCAGCTTCCTGGCCCCATTGCAGCGGGAGTGACATCGGAGACGGCACCTCGCTGTAAAATTCCCGTACCTGGACAATGCCTGCACGGATATCTGACAGCAGTTCCCGCACCCCTGCTGCGTCCCACAGCTGCTGCATGCATTCCCGCCTTGTTTCCCGGATAAGCGGATGCCCGGCTTCGCGTACTGCCTGTTCCAGCATCTGGGCGCTTTTAAGCCGCTGCATCCACAGCGGCTGGCGTCCGTTTTTCCGTACCCCCATCATCAGCGCACGGCCGCAGTTATAGCGGAACGCCATATTAAAAACCGGTGTTTCCGGCAGAAGGATTTCCAGCTGGCGGATGCAGGTGTCCGGGTCTGCATATTGCAGCACTCCTTCCGGCAGGTCGTCTGCCCCATACGCATACAGCAAAAACCCGTCTTCCTCGTCCACGCTGCCGACCTCCATCCCGGTACGCTTTCCCGCAAGATGCGCTAACAGCAGTGCAAGCGGGGCATTGATGCGCCTTCCAAAGACAGAGTGAAACATCAGCTGGCTGTTTCCCGATGCATCCCGGAAATGTTCTACCAGAATCGTTTTATCATCTGCCAGGCTTCCTGCTGCCTTTATCTGGCGTTCCAGATAGCCAGACGATAACAGGACTGCTGCCTCATCCATGCCATAGCTGCGCAGCAGCTGCGGAAGCGTCCCGTCTTCCTGTGCCTTTTGAAAGCCGCGGAGCATGCGGCCGAACGCTTCGCCGGTCCGTTTGTCCCGTCCCTTCATCTCGCCTTTCCAAAACGGCAGCCTTGCCCCTTCCATCGGAGCCTGCACTACCGTCACGGTGTCCCGGCTGATATTGACCACCCGCCATGCAAACGAGCCTAAAATAAAACGGTCTCCCCTGCGCGTCTCATATACAAATTCCTCATCTGCCTCGCCCAGCTTCACGCCTTCTTCGGTCTTTACGGCATACATGCCTTTATCGGGAATCGTCCCTCCTGCAGACACCGCAAGCATCCGGCTGTAGCCGTCTCCCTCGGCCCTTTCATGAATGCGGTCATACAGGATTCTCGGACGGGCCGGAATATCCTGCATATGCTCATAGTCCCCGGCCAGCATGCCGAGCACGGACTTTACATCTTCTTTCGTAACATTCCGAAACGGCCATGCCCTTGGCAGGACCTGCATTACTTCATCCAGCTCATAGCTGCGGAATGCCCCCATCGATACCAGATGCTGGGCCAGCACATCCAGACACCCTTCGGGCGGGCTGACATGCTCCACCCCGCCGTTTCTTGCCAGCTCGGCTGTCATCGCACAGGCTGTGCATTCTGCCGCAGTCCTTGGAAACAGGTACATGACACTGACGCGGCCCGGATTATGCCCCGCACGTCCCAGCCGCTGCATGGTCCCGGAAACCGTGCGCGGGCATCCGACCTGCAGCACCTGGTCAATTTCACCTACGTCAATGCCAAGCTCCATCGAAGACGTCGCACACAAAAGCCGCAGCGTTCCATCCCGCAGCGCCAGCTCTGTCTCCATGCGCTGTTCCTTTGACAGGCTCCCATGATGCACTCTTGCAAACCCTTCCCCGCCCACCAGGTTGACATAATAGGCCAGCTTTTCCGCATACCGCCGTCCTTCCACAAATGCGATGACACTGCGGCTGCCCTGGCAGCGGGCATAAACCAGCGCGCCCAGTTCTTCCCACACCGGGTCTTTTTTACGTCCCTTTTGTACCTGGGCAAACGGGCTTGTAATTTGAAGCCGCACTTTTTTGTGCATCGGCGGCGCCGCTATTTTTACCGGCTCCGGTGCCAGA
>OFHA01001905.1_pt1 | contig 13140 bp, 14 predicted proteins | sample 1521891 | NCBI WGS metagenome assembly OFHA01 (sample SAMEA3504089, study PRJEB24116) | mouse gut metagenome | biome: mouse gut; feature: mouse-associated habitat; material: faeces | place: Denmark | collected 2011 | reverse complement strand
TATAAAATCAAATGCCCTAATAAATGCCTTAAAACACCTAATTAAGAAACAGGGGCATCATTTATAAAGTTGTAAAGTAGTGTATACATTTTGGAAATATAAAATAATGCGCGGTCGGCCCATATTTTTAATTCTGACAGCTGAATTTCTGTATCGATCTGGGTATTGTCCTTTAGAAGGATTCTGACATCAAGGATTCCGAGCTTATCATCGTCATGCATTTTGCGCAGATGTGAATTTAATATATGGGATTATTTCATATTTTCGGGAGGAAGCTGGAGTATGGCAGACAGGAACCCGATACGCGCCTTTTCATTTTCCATGATTTCTTTGAAAGCGAAATCAATTTTGGGTTTCATTAAAAAATTGTCCATAGTTTTCCTTTCCGTTCATGTCCGGTTTCGTGACAGGCTTTGCGTCTGGTATTATGTAAGGAAGAAAACGAATGTGATGGGATAAAGTTATATTATCAGAAAATTTGATTTTATTCAAGGAAGTCTTTTGAATTTATTCAGGAATACCGGAGGCTGGTTCTGGTAAAAAAGTTGCTATCAGACAGGGAAGAGCGGTAAACGGAAAGGTTGGTGAACATTCTCTTAAGAATTGTTATGTAAAATATGTACTAATGGTGAATATAATAGAGCAAAATGTTTGCTGATAGTATTCAAACTGGGGAATCCGGATCAAGCGGCCATGCGGTAAGAATCGGAGATATTCTTAAGATGATTGTACAGCAGTCGAAGCTGCCGGTTCGTGTGGAATCGGATCCAAAGAAATTCCGGCCGCTGGACGTACCGGTAGTGGAAGCAGATATCGGCAGGCTGCAAAAGGATACGGGCTGGGAGCCTGCGATCTCTCTGCAGCAGACCCTGCGGGAGACGCTGGATGCGTGGCGGCGGGCAGTCCGTGCCGAAGATTAGCATGCAGGAAATGCAAAACCCCGGTGTGAACAGTCACAGGCATACAGATTCAGAATCTGTATTTAGTAGTTTACACAAACATTTATTTATGCTACAATACCAAAAGGCAAATTTGTCTTCATTCCATGAAAACAGGATAATCGTTCCGATCAGACAGTTTTGAGAGCGTGGATAAGTTAAGAGGAGAATACATAATTATGGCGGAAAAAGACAGAAAATCTGCCGCATGCGGATACGAGCCGGATGCGTAAAATATTGGAAATAACCTTTAAAAAGGTGTTTCAAATATAAAACGGTGAGTTCGAGACCTTCCTCACCTAAAACAAAACTAAAGGAGAGAAATTATGAGAGACAAAAAAGTACTGTTTATGACGCAGGCGGCAATGATTGCGGCATTGTATGTTGTGCTGACGCTGCTTGCAAATGCGCTTGGACTTGCGAATTATGCGATTCAGGTGAGGTTTTCAGAGGCGCTGACCGTGCTGCCGTTTTTTACGCCGGCTGCGATCCCCGGACTTACGATCGGCTGCGTGCTCAGCAATGTTCTGACCGGATGTCTGCCGCTGGATATTGCGTTTGGCAGTCTGGCGACTCTGCTTGGGGCAGTTGGCACATATCTGCTGCGCAAATATAAACTGGCAGCTCCTGTTCCGCCGATTATGGCAAATACGCTCATTGTTCCGTTCATTCTTGCATATGTATATCAGCTTGAAGGCTCTGTTCCGTATTTTATGCTGACGGTTGGACTGGGAGAGGTGATATCCTGCGGAATTTTAGGTATGATATTACTGGGAGCTCTGATGAAATACAGGAATGTGATATTTAAATCTTCCCCGATGGAGATTTAACGATAAATCCATGTGAAAGAGTCGGCGGACTCTGACACATGGACTTTTATTGTTATTGAAAATAAGAAACGACAGGGAGAAAAACGGGCGATGTACCAGAAGATGATAATGCGAAAACAAAGTACACAAAAGCAGGAGGCCGTATGACAGAAAAAACGATTCTTTGTTATGGGGATTCCAATACTTATGGATATAATCCTCTCAATGGAATGCGTTATGCATCGGATGTCCGCTGGACGGGCAGACTTGGCAGACTGCTGGGGGACGGGTATCGGGTGATTGAAGAAGGATGCAATGGGCGGACGACCGTGTATGATGATCCGGCAGACGGGTGGAAAAACGGACTGGATTATCTGCGCCCATGTCTGAATTCGCATAAGCCGGTCGCGTTAGTGATTCTGATGCTCGGGAGCAACGATCTAAAGCAGACGTTCCGGCTTTCGGTCAGTCAGATTGCGGAAGGTGCGGAGACACTGGTGAAAGTGATACGGGAGTTTACGCAGGAAAAGCAGGGATTTCAGCCGCAGATTATCCTTGTCTCCCCGCCTCAGATCGGACCGGAGATTGTCCGGTCATCTTTTGGATTTGCATTTGCGGCGGATGCGGCAGAAAAATCCAAACAATTTCCAAAATACTACCGCCGGGCAGCTGAGAGACAGGGGTGCATTTTTTTCGATGCGGCGCAGCATGTCCTTCCGTCCGCGGCGGATTCGCTGCATCTGATGCCGGAGGCGCATGCTGTGCTGGCTGAAAGACTGAGCGAAGTAATCAGGGGCCTCTATGAAAGCGATAACATTAACAAAATATAAACATTCTCAATTTTTTCTGAAAACATGCATCATCCCATTGACAGAAAAATGTTTCGCATATACCATATATGATAGAACATAATGTGCAAAAGGAATAGGAGTGTGGGAGCATGAATGGATTTCGGCAACGGATGACGAGGTTTATGTATGGCAGATATGGCAACGATCAGCTGTCAAAGCTGTACGTCGGTCTGGCAATGGTGTGCCTCATTATCAATTTATTTACCAGGCTGCAGCTGTTTTATGCGGCAGGTTTTTTGCTGTTGATTTATGGGACGTATCGTTCTTTTTCCAAAGATATCGCAAAAATGTCGGCGCAGAATCAGAAATATTTAAACTGGCGGTATCAGACAATTGTAAAATGGAACAATTTTAAAAAACATTGGGCGCAGCGCAAAGAGTACCGGTTTTACAAGTGTCCGGGCTGCAGGCAGAAAGTCCGGGTACCGCGGGGCAGAGGAAAGATTGCGATTACCTGTCCGAAGTGCCGCGCTGAATTTATCAAAAAGAGTTAAAGCCTATGTTTGGATATATTAACGTCAACAGGGAAAAACTAAGCGCACAGGATAAGAGTATCTATCAGTCTTATTACTGCGGTCTTTGCCAGAAGCTCAGGGAAAATTTTGGAAGAAAAGGCCAGATGCTGTTAAATTATGATATGACGTTTCTGATTGTGCTGCTTACCGGGCTTTATGAACTGGAAGACCAGACAGCCGAATTTATCTGCGCCATACATCCGGCGAAAAAGCAGACGGCACGTTATAACGAAGCTACGAGATACGCGGCGGCCATGAATCTGTTGCTTTGCACAAAAAATTTTGAAGACGACTGGAATGATAATCATTCCTATACGAAAAAAGCGCTCTCGCAGGTGTTTAAAAAAGATTATGAGCGCATTGCGGCATGTTATCCCAGACAGGAACGGGCGATTCGTCAGTATTTGCGGAAACTGGAGCTGGCGGAAAAGAGCAGGGAACAAAACGTGGATGCGGTAGCCGGACTGACCGGAGAGATGCTGGGCGAGATTTTTGTCTGGAAGGAAGACGATGTCTGGGCGGAAGAGCTGCGGTGTCTGGGATTTTATATGGGTAAGTTTATTTATCTGATGGACGCGTATGAAGACATCGAAAAGGACGGAAAGAATCATTGTTATAATGTGTTCCGTCTGATGCAGTATGAGACAGAACTGGATTTTGAGACGTTTTCCAGGCTGCTGTTAACGAGTATGATGTCAGAGTGCGCAAAGTCTTTTGAACGCCTGCCGATTCTGCTTCATGCGGAAATCTGCAGGAATATTCTGTACTCCGGCGTCTGGACCAGATATGAATATCTGCGCCTAAAGAGGCAGTCAAAGGAAGAAAAAAAGCAGGAGAAAAAGCAAAAGTCTGCCAGAAAGTCAGATCTGAAACGTCAGACGCATAAAAAGTAAGCCGGCCGGATACGCAGGAGCGAATGCGCAGGAAATGAAAAGAGGAAACTGCAGGTTATGGGAAATCCATATAATGTGCTGGGAATCAGTCCCGGTGCAACTGATGAAGAGATAAAAAAAGCATACCGTACGTTAAGCCGTAAATATCATCCGGATGCGAATGTCAATAATCCAAACCGGGAACAGGCGGAAGAACGATTTAAGGAAATCCAGCAGGCATATAATCAGATTATGCAGGAAAAACAACAGGGCGGCAGCGGCTTTAACGGTTATGGGTCGGCCAGATACGGAGGCTGCAGCAGTCAGACGCAGGATTCGCCCCAGATGCAGGCGGCGGCCAATTATCTGGCGAACCGCTGCTATCAGGAGGCGATGAACGTCTTAAATAATATTTCCGATCATAGTGCACGCTGGTATTATTTTTGCGCAGTGGCGCACGCGGGACTTGGCAATAACGTAACCGCACGCGAATGTGCAGAGCAGGCAGTACGCCTGGAACCAAGCAATATAGAATATCGTCAGCTGATGCAGCAGCTGAATTACGGCGGTACGTGGTACAGCAGTATGGGCGAAGACTATGGCAGACCATATGATAGTTTTAACCGTTTTTGCATGTCGATGGTGCTGATGAATATGTGCTGTACGTGCTGCTGCATTTAGAGCGCGTCTGAAAGACGCTTTCTGTGCCATGCATTTTCGTACACCGTTCATGCAATCGTTTACAGAACGCTTTTTTCAGACACGCTCTGGCAGATTTATAGTTCCTTGCAGCGATTTAACAGCAGAATGGCGCACAGGGAGGTCAGCATCTGGCTGACAAGCATGCCGTACAGATAAGCGCGGATTCCATATACGGGTACAAAGATCCGGATCACGGCAATCCGCAGCAGACAGCCGCTTAAGTTCAGCATCAGGGTAGCGGTAGGATGACCGAGGCCGTGTAAAATACTGTTTAAAGTGGTGGACAGAAACATAAACGGACAGATAAAGCTGAGCGTTCGGATATAAATGCCCGCCAGTGTGTTCGCAAATAAATACTGACCAATCAAAGAATATGTCAGCAGGAAAAATAAAGTACTGGCAAATCCAAGAACCAGGCAGGATTCTATCGTACGTCGGATGGTACGATGGATGAGCGTCTGGTTTTTTTGCGCTTTTGCCTGCGAGATGGATGGGAGCAGCATGACAGATACGGAATTCGTCAGTACGGAAGGGAAGAGTATCATAGGCATGGCCATTCCGGTCAGAATACCAAAGATACTCAGCGCATCCGCATTGGAATAGCCATACATCTTAAGGCAGATTGGAATCAGAATCGCTTCCGTACTGTTAATAAAATTGATCAGTACCCGATTGGCTGTCAGCGGCACGGAAAACAGAAAGATACGGCGCAGACAGGCAGACAGACGTTCGCTGCATGTTTGAAAACGTAAAACGGTTACAGAAAAAAGCGCGCCGGAAAGTTCTCCAAACACAATTCCCCAGACAGCCATGGCCGCGGTTACCGGACGTCCCTGGCTCTCGCAGATTTTATAAATCAGCCAGACACATAAAACGCGGCAGATCTGTTCCAATAACTGGGACACAGAAGGAACGACTGTTTTTTGCAGTCCATAGTAATAGCCGTTGATACAGGAATGAACAGCTGCGAGCGGCAGGGCAAACGAAAGAATGCGAAGCAGCGGCGCGCAGTGAGGTTCATCCAGAATGCGGGCTGCAACCAGATCAGAACCCGCGTAAATAAGCATGGAACATAGAAATGACAGGCTGACCGAAAGAAGCAGTCCGGCATACAGACAGGTCTGTGGATTGCGGCCGGCTCCCGCGGCTTCGGCAGTGTATTTGGATATGGCTGTCTGTACACCGGCGCCGCAAAAGGCAATGCCGAGCGCGAACACTGGAAAAATAAGCTGATAAATTCCCATTCCCTGTGCACCAATTGTATGGGAAAGGAATATTCTATAGAAGAAGCCGATCACCCGGCTGGCAAGTCCGGTGATGGTAAGCAGGGCTGTACCAAGCAGTACAGGATGGCTGGCGTATTTTTTCATATTGGATAAGTTAGGCATAGGCAGGGTCCTTACAGATAGTTTCTATGTTAGTTCTATATATATGAGTGCGTCAGAAGATTATGCGTATATCAGGCAGACAGGAGGAGATGTTATGATTTATCTGGATCACGCAGCTACGACGCCGATGGCAGAACAGGTAGCTGCAAGTATGCAGCCTTACTATGCAAAAGACTATGCGAATGCATCTACCATATATGAGTTTGGAGAAAAAAGCAGGCAGGCAGTCGAACATGCGAGAACGATCATTGCGCGCTCGCTGCACGCGCATACAAACGAGATTTATTTTACGGCAGGAGGCAGCGAATCGGATAACTGGGCGCTGAAAGGAACAGCTGAGGCATATCAGAAAAAGGGCAGACATATCATTACCACACAGATCGAACATCATGCGGTACTCCATACATGCAAATATCTGGAACAGCAGGGATACGAGGTGACCTATCTGCCTGTAGATGAGCAGGGATTTGTAAATCTGCAGCAGCTGGAAGAATCCATCCGGCCGGATACGATTCTGATTTCTGTCATGTTTGCGAACAATGAGATCGGTACGATTGAACCGATTGCACAGATCGGGCGGATTGCCAGACGTCATGATATCGTGTTTCATACGGATGCGGTCCAGGCTTATGCACAGATACCGATAAATGTGGATTTTTATCATATCGATTTGTTAAGCGCCAGCGGGCATAAATTTTACGGCCCGAAGGGAACCGGATTTTTATACATTCGAAACGGGATAAAAACAGCGTCTTTTCTTCATGGCGGCGGGCAGGAGCAGGGAAGACGTGCAGGTACGGAAAATGTACCGGGAATCGCAGGAATTGGAAAAGCAGCGGAAATCGCAATGCGTACGATGTCGGAGCGAATGTATCGTGAGACAAGGCTGCGCGACTGGATGATTCACGAGATGAAAAGCCGCATTCCGGGGGCATGGCTGAACGGTGACCGCTATGCGAGACTGCCGAATAACGTCAATTTCAGCTTTCAGGGCATCGAAGGAGAGACGCTGCTGCTGCTTTTGGATGCGAAAGATATCTGCGCGTCCGCAGCGTCCGCCTGTTCCACAGGTTCAACAGAACCGTCGCATGTGCTGACAGCGATCGGCAGAGAACCGGAACTGGCGTTAGGAACGCTAAGGATGACGCTGGGAGAGGCTACAACGTGGGAAGAAGTCCGAATAGCGGCAGACGCGGTCATAGAAAATGTCGAACTGCTGCGGGAGGTAGAGGCGGGGATGTAGTATTTCCGGCGGCAGCGCAGGCAAATACAGAAGAAAAGATTGAGGAATCGCCCAAATTGTGATAAGATATTAAAATACGAAAGAACGGCTACAAGGGATGGAAGTCAATATGAAACATATGCGAAAGACAGCGGGAATCTCGATTCTGCTGACGCTTATATTTATGATCACTGCGCTTTTTCGGTATCAGACGGCGGAAGAAATGCCTCTGCTGCCTGAACAGACCGAAATCGTACTAAATGAAAACTGGACGATGGCATTGCTGGAACCGGAGGAAGCATATCTGTCGGAATCGTGGATGGAACAGCCGGATGAGATCGGCAGGCGTTTTGAAGCCGCACAAAAACAGGGGAAATGTGAAAACGTAAGTCTGCCTCATCAGCAGCAGGCCGGCGACGGCAGTATGCTGGTTTTCAAACATATCGTGCCGGCGGAATGTACAGGACTTACTTTGCAGTTTTATTCAGAATATGCGACCGCGTATGTCGTTTTGGACGGCGAGATGATCTACCATTTACGGCCCGAAGAAATACGGGAAAAGGATGATCTGGCCGTCAGACAAAGACATTATGTGGATCTGCCGAATGTCGTGGAAGTCGGGGAGATTTATATCGCACTGCAGCCGCTGCAGACGGATACGCCGGTATTGCTTGGAGAGACCAGCATGGAAACGCGGGATCTGGTACTGATTGGTCTCGTTGGAAACAGTATTATGGATATTGGATGCTGTTTGCTGATCGTTATTATGGCAATTATTATGTTTGTACTGGCTCTGATACGCAGATATACCGGACAGCCGTCGCGGGGAGAAATATATCTGGGACTGGCGGGATTTGCTGCCGGCATATACTGCTTTATCGGTACAGATACGCTGAGTATTTTTTACAATATGGATGAAGCATATGAGATGCAGGAATATCTTGTGCTGCTGCTTCCGGTCTTTTGGGTACTATATCTGGAGCACAATTTAAAGATCCTTTATCCGCGTCGTTTTTCGATGCTGCTTGGACTGGTAAGCGTTCATGCGGTTGGACAGATTTTTTTCCATTTGTCCGGCATACGGGAGTTAAAGGATATGGTGGACATATCTGTGGCTGTGATCGTGACGGTATGCGTGACAGCGATTGTAAGTCTGGTTCAGTATGATTATCAGAATAAAAGCCGTCAGACAACGATTCTGGTACTGGGGATGCTTGTGCTGCTGTCAGGAGCAGTTGCAAATATACTGATGAATATTTTTTTCGACCGGAGTTATGTGAACATCGCGGGGCAGTATAGTATGACCGTATTTGGTATTCTGATGGCTGTCACGCATGTGCTGCAGATTTCCAAAGAATATCGGGCGGATGCGGAGGAGCGCGTCAGGGAGACCAGACAGCAGAATATCTGGCTGGAACAGGCAAAGCATGAGGCAGAAACGGCCAGACAGGAGGCCTTGGCTGCAAATGAAGCAAAGGGGAAGTTTCTGGCGCATATGTCGCATGAGATAAGGACTCCGATCAATGCGGTGCTTGGCATGGACGAGATGATATTGCGGGAATCCACCGAGCAGAACATCAAAGAATATGCCATGGACATTTATACGGCTGGTCAGACATTACTGTCGCTTATTAACGATATTTTGGATTTTTCAAAAATCGAATCCGGCAAGATGGAAATTGTGCCGGTGGAATATGATTTTAGCAGTATGATTCACGATCTGGCCAATATGGCGACACAGCGGGCGTCGGATAAGAATATTCGGCTGGAAGTCGAGGCGGATCACGAGATCCCGTCAGGACTCTGCGGCGACGATGTGCGTATTCGTCAGGTATTGACCAACATACTAACAAACGCTGTCAAATATACGCCGCAGGGAACCGTCTGGTTACGTGTCAGAGTCCGCAGCAAAACGGATGAGACTGTGGTACTGCATTTTGAGGTGGAAGATACAGGAATCGGTATCAAAGAGGAAGATTTGCCGAAACTTTTTGCAGAGTTTGAGCGGATCGAGGAGGACAGAAACCGCAATATCGAAGGCACCGGACTTGGCATGAGCATTACGATCCAGCTGCTGGCTCTGCTGGGGAGCAGACTGGAAGCAGAAAGTGTCTATGGGCAGGGTTCCCGTTTTTCCTTTGATCTGGAACAAAAAGTGACGGATCATACGCCGATCGGAGATTTTGAGACAAGAGTTCGCCAGCTTGCGGAGACTTATCATTATCATACTGCCTTTTGTGCGCCGGACGCACATATTCTCGTCGTCGATGACAATGCAGTGAACCGTAAAGTGCTGCGGAATCTGCTGAAAGATACGCAGGTTCATGTAACGGACGCCGGGGGAGGAGCGGAGTGTCTGCAGCTTGTGCAAAAAAATCATTATGATCTGATCTTTCTGGATCATATGATGCCGGAGATGGATGGCATTGAAACGCTGCACCGGTTTCGGGCGCTTTCTGACTTTCCATGTCAGCATACGCCGGTTGTTGTGCTGACGGCGAATGCGGTATCTGGCGCCAGAGAAAAATATTTGTCAGAGGGGTTTGACGACTTTTTGTCCAAGCCGGTGGTTCCAAAGAAACTGGAACAGATGATTCAGAAAATGCTCCCAAAAGAGCTGATGCATGAAGCGGTCCTGAAACAACAGGAGCAGCCGGATTCGTCCGAAAGTTTTTTGGAAGAGCTGCCGCAGGTAGACGGCCTGGACTGGCAGTATGCGTGGATGCATCTGCCGGATAAAGATTTGCTGGCATATACGTGTAAAGAGTTTTACGCCCAGATTGCATCTGCCGCGGAACGGCTGGAACAGGAGTATGAGCAGATCGCGCGATATCCGGAGTCGTCGGATGAGCAGGAACGGCTCCGGCATCTGGATGCGTATCGGATTCAGGTGCATGCGATGAAGAGCCTTGCAGCGTCAGTGGGAATGGTACCGTTATCCGGACTGGCAAAAATACTCGAGTATGCGGCGCGGGACGCAAAGGCCGAAGAGGTGCTGTCGATTACGCCTGTATTTTTGGAGGAATGGCGCAGCTGTCATGAAAAACTGCACGGCGTCTTTGGTATCGGCGAAGAACAAAAACAGGCTGTTACAGATGTTTCGGTCATCCGGGCGCTTGTGGAAATGGTGCGTATCAGTATGCAGGAGATGGATATCGATCAGGCGGACGCGCTTGTTTCACAGTTAAGGTCATACGAATATCCGCAGGAGACGGAACGTCTGATTCAAAAGCTGGCGGATGCGGTTACCAATCTGGACGCGGAGGACGCGGAACGTCTGGCAGATCTTTTGTCGGACCTTTTGTCGGACGAGCCTGGCGCCGGCAGGTTTTAAATTTGGAGGAGGCAGAGAATGAAAAAAATATTACTAATTGGGAAACTGAACAGTGTGTTGAAAGAAACGAATCACTTTTTGTCGCAGTATTTTCATGTGCAGCTATGTTCTGAAAATGCGGGGGTACTGGAAGGAATGTTAAAGATTGTGAATCCGGATCTGGTTCTGATCAGTCTGATCGGGGCGTATGATATCGATACGTCGATCTTTTTTCTGTTAAATAACAGTTATTCGCAGATTCCGGTGCTGACAATTGGCACAAAGGAAGAAAGCAGTACATTTTTTAAATATTATGAAGACGGACAGTTTGAAAATCTGATCCGTCCGGTAGAGAATTCGGCAATTATGGGGGCGGTGTGCAGAAGACTATGCATCGATATCGAAGAAGCGGAACAGGAAGCGGCTGGGCGGAAACAGAAAGCATCGGGTAAAAAACGAATCCTGGTTGTGGATGATAACGGTACGGCGCTTCGTACCATGAAGGCGATGCTGGAAGACCGTTACGACGTGGCGCTCGCAGTCTCGGGCGCACAGGCAATGACATCGATAGGCAAACAGCGTCCGGATCTGATTCTGCTGGACTATGAGATGCCGGTCTGCGACGGCCGGATGACGCTGGAGATGATTCGCGCGGATGAGGAGATGAAAGATATTCCGGTTGTTTTCCTGACGGCCATCAACGACCGGGCAAATATTGAAGCCGTGTTAAAGCTAAAGCCGGCCGGGTATTTTCTGAAACCGCCGGTCAAAGATCATCTGCTCGGCGAAATAGAAAAAATTCTGCATGCAGAATAAACAGCCGGCGGGATACATACGCAGCTCTGCAGCATGCGGCCAGTGAACGATCCACAGATCATACGGCAAACACTGGCGCTTTGCAGAGCGCCTGAACTCAGACTTTCAAATATTTGCTGGGCGTTTTTCCGAACTCTCTTTTAAAGGCTTTCAGATAATTGGAATAATCTCCAAATCCGCACTGAAAGCACGCATCCAGTACCGAACTGCCATTGCGCAGCATGTTTCTGGATACGGTCAGTCTTTTTTTCATAATATACTGATATAGCGACAATCCGGTAAACTGCTTAAATTGCCGGCTTAAATAATATTTGCTCGTATAATGTGCGGCGGCAAGGTGCTCCAAAGAGAGATCTTCGGTCAGATTTTCATTGATATATACGAGAATTTCGTTAATCTTTTCATTTTCTACTACATCGTGCCGGATGGATTCGGGCGTATCATAATAGGCGCGGCTGATCTGCACGAGCAATTCGGTCAGATAGGCGGAGGCCAGCGCATAGCTGCCGAGTTCTTTGCTTTGCCTGGCTTCGGATATGCGGCTGCATAGCTTTTTCAGCTGGACGATATGCTGATTGTCCGGCCGGATCAGACGATAGTCGTTTACCGCGGCATCTGTAAAACAGGCAGTCAGATCTTCGCCGTAAAATTCTTTCAGATGTCCAAAAAAATCATCTGCAAGCCAGATGACGATTCTTTCGTAAGGCTTTCCGGCATGAATATCCGGCCGGTGAATGTCAAGGCTGCCGGTCAGCAGGATGTCTCCGGGACGCAGGCTGTAATTTTTCCCTTCTATAATATAGTTCACATTTCCGGATAAAAAGAAAAATATCTCATAAAAAGGATGCTGATGAAATTCTACGGTCGGAGGCGTTTCATTATAGGAATGGTGAAATTCAAAATACCGTTCTGTCATAAATTGACTTGGATTAAACTCTTCTTTGTACATAGTGCATAAAAACCTCCCTCAATATTAGATAAAATGCATAAAACAGAAGGATATATGGAATATTATATAGCAAGATTCACCAGATTTCAAGCTGGAACTACCACGTTCCAATTGGAATTTTTTGTTATACTTGGTCTATCAAAAGCAAGCCGGTTTTGTTTTGAAACACACAGAAAAGGAGGAAGTAACAATGAAACGATATCGCAGAATACTGCCTGTGATTTTTGGTGCGGGAATGCTGGCTGCGGCCCTTTCCGGCTGTGGAGGAAGCGACGGTGGGAAGCAGATTGTCCGAATCGGGCATAATCAGGCGACGGATCATCCTACAAATATTGCATTGATGGAATTTGAGGAGTATGTAGAGAGTAAGCTGGGAGATAAATATAATATTGAGATTTATCCGAGCGAGCTGCTTGGCTCTCAGACCGATATGGTGCAGCTGACACAGACAGGAGCCATCGACTTTTGCGTGGCAAGTAATTCCATTCTGGAGACATTTTCAGAGAACTATACGTTGTTCAATCTGCCATATTTATTCTCGTCAGCAGATGCCTATCATATGGCGATGGACGATCCGCAGATTGTAGATCCGATCTTTGAATCCACCAAAAAGGCGGGATTTGAAGCTGTTACATGGATCGATGCCGGTACTCGTAACTTTTATACGGTGTCTACGCCGATTGAAAGTCCGCAGGATCTTAAGGGATTAAAAATTCGTGTGCAGCAGTCCCCGACCAATGTCCGTATGATGGACCTGCTTGGCGG
>OFHA01001904.1_pt1 | contig 13143 bp, 10 predicted proteins | sample 1521891 | NCBI WGS metagenome assembly OFHA01 (sample SAMEA3504089, study PRJEB24116) | mouse gut metagenome | biome: mouse gut; feature: mouse-associated habitat; material: faeces | place: Denmark | collected 2011 | reverse complement strand
TCAGTTACAGGGGAAGGAAACGCCTGAGGTATGTGCTGTATGAAGCAGCGATATCATTGATCGGGAAAAATGCAGAGTTCAAGGCAATACATGAGTATTACCGGACACGCAAAGAAAACCCATTAAAGAAGATGCAGTCTGTAGTAGCGGTAGCGTGTAAGGTTCTGAGAGTATTCTACACAATACTGACAAAAGGCGTGGACTATGATGCCGGGAAACTGATGGGCGACATCAGGAGACCTCAGGTCCAGGCAGCGTAAGAAACGGACATAAAACACAGGCAGGCAATACCCTGTCATAGTTGGATTGAGCTTTCAAATGTATTGGTTGGGAGCTGAATCCAGCTGTGACAGGAAGGCTGGAAGGCATGAGGAACGATCCGGGAAAACGTCCACCCAAAGGTGCCGGAGAGGGAATCATACAGAAAAGGTCAGTAATACTTAAAAACAAAGAATGAGCCGGTAGTCGGCAGGGATATTATCCATAGGGCATGACCCTGTAAAGGAGCTGAGCTGACACCCTGGTTATGGACAGGCGGGACGAAGGAAGTCAGGACCCGGCAGAGATGCTGGTGATCCTGGCAGACACGGGAGGTTCGCTGCCGTAGAAGGAGGGGCATACACAATTCCATGTAGAGCGGAAACGGAAGACGTTCTGCTTCGTATACCCCAACACCTCTATTTTTGTACCAGATACAAAGAAATGTCCATCATCCTGGCTCATTCATCTGAGATATGTAACTAAAAATCCTTGAAAAATAAGGAAAAAAGACTTGAATAAATAGGGAGGGATGAAACAGGTGGAGATAAAGTATATCGAACAAGAAAAAACGTTTATGCTGTCTAATGGACGTATCAGCTATGCTTTTAGCGTGGAGAAAAACAGGTATCTTATGCACGGGTATTTTGGCAGGAACATTCAGAATTACCGTGGAATCAGCCGGCCGTATTTTTATGACAGAGGCTTTTGCTCAAATCCGATTCCCGAAGAAAGGACGTTTTCGCTGGATACGCTTCCGCAGGAATACCCGGACATGAACCAGGGGGATTTCCGCAGTCCGGCTTATGTGATACAGACAGAAGACGGAAGAAGGGTTACGAGATTTTATTACAAGAATTATAGAATCATCCGGGGCAAACCGATACTTCCCGGGCTGCCGTCTGTATATACGGAAGACGATGAGGAAGCGCTTACCTTGTGTGTAGAACTGGAAGATAAAACCATGAATGCCGGGATTGCACTTTATTATACGATTTTCCGGGATTATGACGCTGTCTGCCGCCATGTGGAGATCATCAACGCAGGAAAGCAGGAGCTGTACCTGGAACGGCTGATGAGTATGAGCATGGATTTTCCGGGAACAGGGTATGACGTGCTGACCATGACCGGCGGGCATATGAATGAGAAGAATTTAAACCGCAGGCCGGTCAGCAGTGACTCCGTTGTGGCAGAGAGCATCCGGGGATGCAGCAGCCCCCAGGCAACGCCGGGGATTGTACTGATGGAGAAGGAAGCAGGGGAACACAGCGGGGAAGTGTGGGGATTCCAGTTTGTATACAGCGGAGATTTCCAGGCGGTTGTCCAGGCAGGCCAGTTTAAGAGTACCAGGGTACAGATGGGTATGAATCCATTAACCTTTGGATGGAATTTAAAAAGCGGGGAACGGTTTGTGTGCCCGGAGACTGTGCTTGTTTACTCCGGGCAGGGATTGAACGGGATGTCCCATACCTATCACAGTTTGTACCGGAAACGGCTGTGCAGGGGCATTTACCGGGATAAGGAAAGGCCGGTGCTTCTAAATAGCTGGGAGGCTTTTGAGTTTCATGTGAATGAGGAGAAGTGCCGCACGCTTGCAGGGGAAGCCGCAAAGCTGGGGATTGAGCTGTTTGTGGTGGATGACGGGTGGTTTAAAAAACGCGTAGATGATAAAAGGGCGCTTGGGGACTGGACCTGGGACAGGGAGAAATTTCCGGGCGGAATCTCCCGTCTGGCAAAGGATATCCGCAGTATGGGGATGGATTTCGGCATCTGGTTTGAGCCGGAAATGGTTTCACCGGACAGTGACCTTTACAGAAGCCATCCGGACTGGATAATCCGAAGTCCGGATTATGAACCGGTTTTAAGCAGATACCAGTATGTGCTTGACCTGTCAAATCCCGAAGTCTGCAAATATGTCATCCATTCGGTGGCAGGGCTTTTGGAAGCGGCGGACATCAGCTATGTGAAGTGGGATATGAACCGCCATATGACAGACCTTGGTTCTTTCTATCTGGATAGAAAGCAGCAGAGAGAGCTGTCACACAGATATATGCTTGGGCTGTATTACATATTAGACACGCTGAACCGGAAATTCCCGGAGGTTCTTTTTGAAGGATGCTCCAGCGGCGGGGGAAGGTATGACGCGGGAATGCTGTACTATATGCCCCAGACCTGGGCAAGCGATAATTCGGATGCAATCTGCCGGATGAAGATTCAGTATGGAACCAGCCTGTTCTTTCCGCCTGTGACTATGGGAGCGCATGTTTCCGTATCACCCAATCTGCAGGTAGGAAGGGAAACACCCCTGGCCGCCAGATTTACGATTGCCATGTCCGGCAATCTGGGATATGAAATGGACTTTCGGATTTTGCCGGAGAAAGAAAAAGAGACCGTAAAAGAGCAGATTGCCTTTTATAAAGAGGTTCGAGAGGTGATTCAGAAGGGAAAGTTTTACCGGCTCATAAATCCACAGACAGGGAATGTGGCTGCATGGAATTTTGTGTCGGAGGATGAACAAACCGTCATTTATTGTTATGCGCAGATTCTTTCGGAGGCAGTGCAGGTGAATACGCCCGTAAAATTAAAAGGTTTGCGTGAGAACTGGAACTATCGGTTTTTGCAGGACGGCTCCTGTTATGGAGGAGATGAACTGATGTATGCCGGAATTACCGCAGAGCCGGTAAAGAAGGACTTCATCAGCCATGTATATATTTTTAAAAAAGAAGGAGAAAACAGGAAATGACGAAGAAAGAACGCTGCCAGGCTTGTATTCTTCGGGCAATAGAAATATAATGAAGCAGATTGCAGGAGTTGCAGAGATGAATGATATGGCGCTAAAAGAAGCAGATATGAGGACAAAACAAGGAAAGGAGCTTAAAAATGCAACGGATACTCTATGTTGAGGACGATTTAAGCCTGATTGATGGCTTGCAATATACTTTGGAGAGCAGCGGATATGCCGTAGACAATGCGAGAACTGTCAAAGAGGCATTGTCACTGTTTCAAAGCAGCCATTACGATTTGCTTCTTTTGGATGTTACGCTTCCAGACGGCACCGGCTTCGATGTTTGCAAAGATGTACGAAACAGTTCAACCGTTCCTATTATATTTTTGACAGCCTCGGATCAGGAAATCAGCATTGTCCGGGGTTTGGATATGGGGGCTGACGATTATATCACCAAGCCGTTCAAGCTCAATGAACTGCTTTCCAGAATTAAAGCACTTCTTCGGCGTTCTCTGCAATTTTCTAAAGCAGAGGCAATCTTAACGGCAAATGGTATTCGTGTAGATACCACCGAAAGGCTTGTCTGGAAAAACGGCGGGCCGATTGACCTGCCTTTGGCAGAATACAAACTTTTGTGCCTGTTCATGCAAAATCCTAATCATCTCATGCCGCGGGAAATGATTTTAGACCGCATGTGGGATGGCAACGGGAATTTTGTAGATGATAATACTTTATCTGTTTATATCCGGCGGTTACGAAACAAAATAGAAGATACACCAAATGCTCCTAAATATCTGCTGACCGAGCGGGGAATTGGGTATAAGTGGGTTGTTGAGTGAGGCGGATTTATGGGCAAATTAGGGAAAGAAACAAAGACGCTGTTAATCGCTATTACTGCTATCTGCCTCGTTTCCTTTCTTCTGGCAGGAGGAATTGCCACACTTATGGCAAATAATTTTCAGCAGGAATTATTGCTCCATGATTATGGCGTTGCAGGCCATTTGCTGAACAATGAAAACGAGCTGTCAATCTCCGCTTTTACTTCACAGCCAAACGAGAATGACATAAAGTGCGGCAGGGATGCATTAGCTTCTGTTGGATATGATGAAACGGTTTCCATGCGTTTTTTGCCTGCTGTCCAGACATACCGAAATCAGACGATGCTGTATGTATTTCTGCTGTTGGCTTTTCTGTTTGGGGCAATCTGCTTATCGCTGTTTCTCTATCTTCGCCGCCAGCACAAGGCTTTCAGCAGCGCAGAAAATACTATCCGCCAATTTCTTGATGGCAATACCCAGTCCCGCATCGAGTGTTCCCAGGCTGGTGACTGGTACAGCCTTTTTCATGCCATCAATGAAATGGCAGCCATTCTTTCTGCTAATGCTGAAAATCAGCGGCAGACAAAGGAATTTTTGCAGGACATTATTTCGGATGTATCACATCAGATTAAAACGCCGCTGTCCGCCCTGAAAATGTACCATGAGATTATAGAGAGCCATAAAGATGATGCAGCAACCGTGAGCAGTTTCACCCAAAAATCTGAAAGAGAGATTAAACGGATGGAAGATGTGATTTACACCTTGCTGAAACTGGCGCGGCTGGACGCGGGAATTATTCAGATGGAAAAGACCCCGGAAAATCTTTCTGTTCTCATGCAGGATGTTTTAGAACGCTTTGAAACCTGGGCAGAACGGGAGCATAAAACAATTACGCTTTCTGGTAAAGAAGATGTTGTTTTATCATGCGACGCTCTGTGGGTATCGGAAGCCATCGGCAATATTGTAAAAAATGCCCTGGAGCATACAGAAAACAGCGGTCATGTCGGAGTAAAATGGGGACAATCCCCTTTAATGACACAGATTGAAATTTCCGATGATGGAAAAGGAATACACCCGGAAGATTTGTATAACATTTTCAAACGGTTTTACCGCAGTCGTTTTTCTTCGGACGTTCATGGAATTGGCTTGGGCCTGCCGCTGGCTAAATCTATTGCAGAAGCTCACGGCGGAACTATTTCCGTAACCAGCACTTTAGGCGCAGGCACCACGTTTACAATGAATTTTTTCAACCTTACAGATGAGTAAGATGGATGTCACCTGGAAGTAAGTTACGGGGGGTATGATGTTGTCCGTAAGGAGGTTTTGAATATGAATATTCTTGAAGTACAAGACCTGTGCAAAACCTATGGCACAGGCGAAACAGAAGTTCACGCTTTGAACCATGCATCATTTTCCGTCCGCAAGGGCGAGTTTATCGCCATCATTGGCGAGTCGGGTTCCGGCAAAAGTACCTTGCTAAATGTAATCGGTGCGCTGGACAGTGCCGCTTCCGGCAGGGTGTGGATTGACGGACAGGATATTTTTTCTATGCCGGAGAAGAAACTGACTGTGTTCCGGCGGCAGCATATCGGATTTATTTTCCAGTCGTTTAATCTGATTCCGGAGCTGAACGTGGAGCAGAACATTACATTTCCGCTGCTGCTTGACTATAAAAAGCCAAATCAAAAGTTCGTCAACGAATTGCTGCAGGTGCTTGGGCTGAGCGAGCGCCGGAAACACCTTCCCGGCCAGCTCTCCGGCGGCCAGCAGCAGCGTGTGGCCATCGGGCGCGCCCTCATCACCCGGCCTGCCCTCATCTTGGCCGACGAGCCGACCGGCAACCTGGACTCACAGAATACCGCCGAAGTAATCAGGCTGCTGAAAACGGCGTCCAAGCAGTACGAGCAGACCATCCTTATGATTACCCACAGCCAGAGCATCGCCCAGACGGCGGACCGGGTTCTGCAAGTATCGGACGGCGTGCTGACAGACCTTGGGGGGTGCCGGGAATGAGGAGCTATTTGAGCCTGATCCCGATTTCCGCCAGAGTGCGGCGGCAGCAGAACCGCATGACCCTTCTGTGCATTGTCATTTCTGTGTTTCTTGTAACGGCGATTTTCAGTGTGGCAGAGACGTTCACAAGAACGGAAGAGCAGATTATGCGGGACAAACACGGGAGCTGGCATATTCAGATCACGGATCTCTCCCCGGATCTTGCGGACGGCATCAGCCGGAGACCCGATGTAACGGTAATGGGCTGGTGGGACCGTATCAATTTTGACGCAAGCCAGCCTTACTACATTGGAGAGCGCAGGGCGGCTTTATACGGAACGGACGAAGCCTATTTGGTTCAGCTGATGAACGGGGTGGAAGAAGGGAACTTTCCACAGCGGGATGACGAAGTTGTCCTGAATTCAGAAGCGAAGATTGCGTTGGATGTGGGCATTGGCGACCGTGTGACGGTATGCACACCCGCCGGAGACGCGGAATTTACGGTATCCGGCTTTGGAACAGACGACAGCGATTACTATAAAGGACAGACCTTTATGGTTGCGGTGTATATGACCCGGAACGCCTTTCATACCCTCATGGCCCAAAACGGGTTATCGGAGAGCCCCGTCTGTACTATCCAATTTCAAAGTGCGGAAAAGGCGTCCAAGGCAAGAGCGGAATTACAGGAAAGCGGCGGAGTACCCAAAGAAACGATTTTAGAAAACAAGGCTGTCATGGGCATTGCCGGACAAAGCGACAATGAAGCGATCAGCGGGATTTATGTGATAGCGATTTTCTTGTTTCTCCTGGTCATGGCAGCTGGCGTTCTGATGATTTCCGGCAGCCTGAACAGCAGCATTGCGCAGCGGACACAGTTTTTCGGAATGATGCGCTGTATTGGCGCAAGCCGACGTCAAGTGATGCGTTTTGTCCGCCTGGAGGCACTGAGCTGGTGCAAAACGGCGGTGCCCTGTGGACTGGCTGCGGGTACTTTGGTCAGTTGGGGAATCTGCGCCTATCTCCGCTTCGGCATCGGCGGTGAGGAATTTTCCGTTATGCCGGTGATTTCTTTCAGCCCCTTGGGAATCCTCGGCGGCGTTCTGGTCGGCGTGGTTACGGTCTATCTGTCCGCCCAGGCCCCCGCGAAAAAAGCGGCGAGGGTGTCCCCTGTGATGGCTGTTTCCGGGAACGCGGAATTACCTGAGAGCTGTGGTCATGCAATGACGCTCCGTTCCCGTAAAATTGAATCTGCATTAGGGATTCACCATGCAACAGGCTCCAGAAAAAACTGGTTTCTGATGACGGCCTCCTACGCCCTGAGCATTATCCTGTTCCTGTGCTTCTCTGTGGGGCTGAGCTTTGCACGGGGCTTACTGCCCTCCCAGCGCGCCTATCAGCCGGATATTGCACTCAACGGATACGCCAACGCTCTTGTGATAGAGCAGGATATAGCGGATAAAATCAGAGGCATTTCGGGCGTGGAATATGCCTATGGCAGCTCTTATCTGCGCGATATTCCGGTAACCTCGTCCAATCCGGAAATTGACCACATCCATCTGGAGTCCTATGATGATGCGCTGCTGGAGCTGGTCAAGGAAAGCGTGGCCCAGGGAAACCTGTCAGGTATTTTCGGGGACAGCAATGAGGTAATTACGATTCTGAACAAAGATAATCCCCTGAAAATGGGAGATACCATTCAGATCGGGGAAGAAGAACTTCAAATCACCTGTACCCTGTCATCCAGTATATTCCCAAGTAAATGTTTGATCATCTGCTCCCAGGAAACCTTTGCGCGTCTGACGGGAGAGCAGAATTACACGATGATCGGCATCAGGCTGAATCCCCAAGCCGATGATTCGACGCTGAAGGAAATCAACAAGCTCGTTGAAAGCGACGTGATTTTCGGGGATCAAAGAGAGAGCAACCGGTCAGACAACTCAACCTTTATGGCAGTTCAGGCGGCAGTTTATGGGTTCCTGGCAATCATTGGTATGATCACACTCTTTTACACCATGAACAGCATTTCCATCAGCACGGTTTCCCGTGCGAAACAATATGGGGCCATGCGCGCGGTTGGCATCAGCAACCGGCAGCTCTCCCGGATGATTTCCGCAGAAGCCTTAACCTATGCCGCTTCCGGCCTGATTGCCGGTTGCGGAATTGGTATCCCATTGAGCCGGTTTCTGTACCTTCGCATAGTCACGCGCTATTTTGGAACGCTATGGCAACTGCCGATCATCACGCTATGTATCATTATCGTGTTTGTTTTCTCCTGTTCCGTCATTTCTGTGTATGCCCCCACGAAACGGATTTGCGGCATGGCGATAGTCGATACCATCAATGAATTATAAATATCATAAACTTGGCCAATAGAACGGAGACTGATACGGTGGCCTCTGAGGAGTCGAGGCTGCCGTATTGGTTTGTGGCCCTGCAAAAGAGTTAGGAATGAGTTCTTATGATAGACAAACTGATGCCCTATTTAGAGCCCGTTAGAATCGCCGTTTTGGTGTTTCCGTTAATTGCGGCGTTTTTCACTATTCCGTTTCTGATTCAGAATTACCGCAAATACGGCGGAATTGCCATGATGCGAGTGTTGGTCGTATATTCCTTCATCCTGTATAGCCTGTGTGCTTTTTTCCTGACCATTCTACCGCTTCCCAGTCGGGAAGCGGTGGCGGCTATGGCTCCAAAACCGATTGGCTGGATTCCTTTTACGGATTTGAATACGGGCCTGGTGAAGTCGGGAATGGATATTGCCGTCCCTGCGACACTGTTCAGCGGGGGCTGCTGGAAAGCCTTTTTCACATCCAATGACTTTTTCCAAATTATAGCGAATATCATCATGCAAATGCCCTTGGGGTTTTATCTGCGGTACTATTTTCGCTGCTCCTGGAAGCGAACCGCCTGTATTGGCTTTCTTGTCAGCCTGTTCTATGAAACGACGCAGTTCACCGGCCTTTGGTTTCTCTATCCACAAGCGTACCGCTATGCTACGGTAGATGACCTGATTTGCAATACTTTGGGTTGTTTGCTTGGCTTCTGGCTTTCGCCGATTTTAACCCGGTTTCTTCCCAGTCGGGAGGAAATTGACAGGATTTCCTATGCCAAGGGCCAGCAGGTCACACCTCTGCGGCAGGCGGTGGCCGCTTGTGCGGATGGGGCTTTGTATCTCATTTTGACTGCTACCCTGCTTCGAGTCGTTTCTCCATTCAGCCGGCAGTTGGACGTTCCCCTGCGGGTATGGCTGATTAGCAGTTTTATGGTTTACTTTGTACTGCTGCCATGGCTGACAAAAGGGTACACTCCCGGCTGTCTGCTGTTGAAGTTTCGGATTACAAACGATGATGGTACGCCTCCGAACCCCTGGCGGCTGTTTCTTCGGCACAGTATCCTGTTTCTTGTAGAGCCAATTTTCTTCTATATGGCAGTATTGCCGCTGTCTGTGTTGCTTTTGATTCTGATAAGCGTGGGATTAAGCTGGAAAATTCGACTTGCTTTTGCGGGCTGCTGTCTGCTGGCAGTATTGCTGTGCTTAGGATTTTTGCTTCGATGTTGGAATCGATGGGGCGTCTTTCCCCACAGTCATTACAGCCGCACAAAAACAAAGTGAACTTCTGTTTAAGTACTGCTGCGAGAATTTTACGGAGTTATCCTATATTTTCACAAAGTTGAAATATCACTAATTTGTGACATTTCAGGCTATTATTTTAGCTAAGCAAGTCATTGCTGTGATACTCTTGTAACATTCGTAGCCGATAATAAAGATTAGCGAAAAAGGTTTTTCCATAGAAAACAGCCAGCGGGCAAGTCTTTTTCTTTTCCTGCTGGCTGTTTTCTTTATTTTCTGAAAATAGATACATTCTTATGGATCGGCAGAATGGTATGCTGCCAAATACGCTATTCCATCCGGTCCTCCTCTTTATTCTGACGGGCTAATAGTTTCTCTGCAAGAAAGTCCAGCGTTTCAAGGAGCAGCAGTTGGTTGGAGCGGCTACAGACCCTGAATTTTCCGAGGAAACGATTGATCTCCTCTTCCTGCTGATCCGGCTCCACGTTGAACAGATCACTTGTCGTAAGTCCCAAGCGATTGACAATCGGGAACAGGATCTCATAGGATGGATTAACGCTTGCATTCTCTATGCACTGGATCATCTTGATTGAAACGCCTGTTTCGTCCGCCAATTCCTGCTGTGTCAGATCGCAGGCCTTTCTTGCGTCATGGATACGGGTGCCTAAGTATTGCAGTCTGTCTTCCGGCATGATTTATCACCTCAAATACATTCTATATTGCCGGTTTTGACATTTACACTCCTAAATAACGCCTATTAAATAGGTAAAATCTTGCTTGCTTTATAAATAAAATTTTGCTCCCGCTGAAAGGCCAATAAAAAAACGGCTTTTCACAGCAGGGGCTTATAAAACGTCTGCCTATGATTTGCCGGTGGGAGAAAATCATGGGTATTTTTCTTGTCTACACTAAAACAGATAATCCGCCAAAAAAATTGGTGCTTCGTATGCGGATATCCCTAAGTTAAAAACCGCAAAATTCGACCTATTTTTTACGCAGTACTTCGCTGTTTTACTTGCATGGATACAAACCGCCAGAGAGCATACCAAGCTCTCTGGCAGTTTGTTTTGTCTGTTTTTGTCGAATGACTGGATACATAAGCGCTTATGGCAGCCCTACATAGCCAAGTACCCGTGACCCTTCAATCTCAGCCTGCGCACCCAAAAAAATTTGAGATTGGAGTAGGCAAAATGCACTATGACATGAAAAAGTGTGGAGCGCGCATCCAGCAGCTTCGCAAAGCGAAAGGAATGACACAGGAGGAACTGTCCGCAGTGTTGGGAATTGGCGACCGGCATCTGCGGAAAATTGAAAGTGGGGAAAGAGGCCCGTCCACTGAAATTTTTGTCGAGCTGTCCGAACTCTTTCATGTTTCCTTGGACTACATCATCGTAGGCAAGAAACCGCAGGATAATCTGCAGAAAAGGCTCTTCGCTGTGATCCAGGAGCTGTCCGCAGTGACGGATGAGTTATAACCGGCCCTAAAAGGGCCGGAAAATTGGACCAAAGCGGCCCTACTGGGACCTAACAAAATATCTTGCGCTCCGTTAAACTTTAATCACAGCCACAAAATGCGGCTGGATGTACCTTGAAAATTTCATACCAGCAGTACGGATCACCACGCAGACAGACGCACAGCGCGCGCCATGACCCGGAGGGGACAAGTTCCCCTCCGGGCCGCGATAAAGCCTGTGCGGGGCAGTTTTGGCAAAACTGTCCGTCACGATTCGGGTTGAAAGCAGTAGAGACCCCCAGCGTGTGCCTGCGAAGGTCCGCCAAGCCTTATCCGTTACTGTTCCCTATTGTAAACAGACAAAAGGGTGTACCATTTTTCGCCAGGGGAGATGGGCCAATTTTCGCCATCTGCGGTATACCACTTAGCATTAGAATCCCATTTGTATGGGTTTCAAGAAATCTTGTTCAAAAGTTGCCAGAAGTCTGGCAATCTATCGGATTGACAGACTTGATTACCATTTTGCGTCTCAGGCGGCATCTGTCAAGGATGGCTATGCCACTTGCGAAGTCCTTGAAAGATGCTGTCTGAGATGCTTCCTGGGTGGTATACTTCGTGGCGTAAATTGGCCCCTTTTGCTTGTCTGCTTACACCTATACCTCATCGGGGGGGCGAGCTGCAAATACGATGAGTAACGAGAAGAAACCCAAAATGACAATTAGGGGTAATTTACGGATATGAATATCAATGACAGGCAGAATGCCCATAACGATATCGATCACATTTTCAAAAACCTTTTTCCCGCCCAGGCCATGCCGGAGCGCCCGGAGCAGATTGCTCTGAGCCATCGGATGCTGGACGCCATGCTGGGCGGCGGTATCGCCCTGTGCGACGCCGGGACGGGGATCGGCAAGACCTACGCCTATCTGGCAGCGGGGACGGTGTACCACCGCTTCCGCGCCGCCAGTGGGCTCCCTGTCCGACCTATTTTGATCTCCACCTCCAGCATCGCCCTCCAGACCGCGGCGCGGGATGAGTACCTCCCCCTGCTGTCCGATGTGCTGACGGAGGACGGCATGATCGTCCAGCCCCTCCAGGCGGTGATCCGCAAGGGAAAGTCCCACTATGTCTGCGATGACCGTCTGGAACGGCGGCTGGGCCAGTTGGATCTCCGAAAGAAAAACTGGAGGGCCGGGAATGCCCTGCTTGCGCTGCGGAATGAGCTGGACATGGACGAGATCGCCCATCTCAGCCACTATGACCGGGAACGTGTCTGCGTCCCCCAGATCTGCAACTGTTCGCAGGAGACCTGCCGGTATCGTTTCTTTTTGGAGAAGTGCGATTCCGGGCGGTATCTTTTCCAGATCTGCAACCACAACCTGCTGCTGGCGGACGCCATCCACCGGGGCAGCGGGCGAAAGCCCATCCTGCCGGACACCTGCGCCCTCATCGTGGACGAGGCCCACAAGCTGCCGGAGACAGCCCGCCAGATGTTCGGGGTGACCCTGGCTGCGGAGGACATCCGTGCGCTCACCCACAGTCTGCGAGGGGAACGCTTCCTGCTGGCTGCAGAAGTCCTGAACGACAGCGCCAAGGGCCTGCTGCGGAAGCTGGACCGCCCGCCGGAGGACAGGCCCTTCGTCCACTACAAAACATCGCTGGCCGCACCGGAGCGGAGCCTGACGGTGATCGCCCGGCAGCTCCACGGCCTGCTCACGCCTGCCACCCGCAGGCGGCTGAACAGCGTGTCCTCTACGGTGTCCCTATTCCACCAGGGCCACCCGGATATGGTTTTCTACACGGAGGAAGATACTCACGGCGGCACCATGCTGTGCGCCACCATTTCCGATCTGACCGCCCAGCTCCGCCAGACGCTCTGGCGGCAGGAGCGGCCCGCCATCCTCACCTCCGCCACCCTGGCCGTGGGCGAGGACTTTCGTCGCTTCAAAGAGGAAACGGGCCTGCTCACCGACAGCCGTGTCACGGAGTCGGTCGCACTTTCACCCTTCGACTACCAGAAGAATTGTCTGCTATACTTACCGCAGGTTCCACCCAAGCAAAAGGCCGCAGCCTATTATGACGAGCTGGCAAAGGAGATCGCCGCCCTGCTGGACGCGGCCCAGGGCCACGCCCTGGCGCTGTTCACGTCTTATGCCGCCATGTCGGCGGTGAAAGAACGTCTGCCGGGCCACGGTCTGCGCTATCCGCTGTTCACCATGGGCCGCAGCGCAATCCATACCACGGAGCAGTTCAAGGCCAGCCCAGGCAGTATGCTGCTGGCGGCGGGGGCCGCCTGGGAGGGCTTTGACTTCCCCGGCGACTGTGT
>OFHA01001903.1_pt1 | contig 13160 bp, 10 predicted proteins | sample 1521891 | NCBI WGS metagenome assembly OFHA01 (sample SAMEA3504089, study PRJEB24116) | mouse gut metagenome | biome: mouse gut; feature: mouse-associated habitat; material: faeces | place: Denmark | collected 2011 | reverse complement strand
CCATTTTGTTAAAACCGTCGCGCTTTGTCGTGGAAGTCGCACTGATCCCTTCGTCAGATTCTGTCAAGCACGGACTAAAAATATTTTGTAAATAAATTATGAAATTTATCTTAGCTTATCAGATTTTGTCTAATCTTCTGCATTTCCCACAATTTCGAATGATGAAACCATTTCTCTCATAAATCACAATGTTTCTAACCTTTTATCAAAACCTGCAAACAGCAAATAGAGCATATCATCTCAAGTTATTCATATCAGTTTTTCCAGCTGTCCTATTAAATCAGGCAGTTCTTCAAAAACAACATTTACGATAATATTCCAATTTGTACCGTCATAGTCGTGAACCAGGCGATGCCTGAGCCCGGCTATCATCGCCCACTGTATTTCATTGAGGGCTTCCTTATATTTATCAGAAAGGTTATAAACATGTTCTCCAATATTATATAACGGCGTTGTAACCAGCCACTGCATAGGAGCTTCTGTCAGTAAATTCTCTTTCTTTATCTGATGTGCCTCAATATATTATGTAATTTCACTGCATAGCCATATATCTTTTGAATACGCTGCTGATCTGAATATTTCATGCAACAAACATCCTCTCTTTCATAATTGTATGATAAAAATCACTGTCTTTGTTAATTTCGCTGATTTCAAAGGCCTTATGATGTCACTCAGCATCTTTTCCCCATCATAATCCACGCCTTTTGTCAGTATAGCATAAAACACCCGGATCAGCTTACATGCCAACTGCTATGACCGACTGCATTTTCTTCAGCGGGTTCTGTCCCCTTGTCTGGTAATACTTGTGAATTTCTTTAAATTCCTTGTTTTTCCCTATTACCGATATGGTTGCTTCATATAATGCGTATCTCAGGCGTTTTCTGCCCCTATAGCTGATATGGCTCTCCCCCTGGTGCTTAACTGGATCTGTCCTCCACAATTGCAAGGCCTGCCAGTTTTTGCAGCTCCTTTTACTGTAGTGTCAGATAACCGATAGAGCTAAGAATTCGCTTACGGTTATACTAGCCTTCTATGTATTCAAGGACTGCTCGGCGGGCTTCCACACTCCACATGATGCCCCGCAAGGGGCAACATTTCTCACCAGAACGCCACAACTGTAGCCACACTTTCCGAAGTTTACTACCATTCCCATTGTCATCTGCTCCGCAAAGGTATAACACACACGACTTTCCAAGGAAAGTCGTGTACCACGAAACCAACAGTTTTTCTTTGGATTCTTCCGGTCAAAGGGGAGCTCTATCCCCTCTGAACACTTCAAATAAAGGAAAATGCCATTTCCCCTTTGGAATCTCCCTGCCAACAGGGATGCTGCTCGCCCTCCTGTAAATGTCATGGTAAAGAGAATTCTCTAATGCACATACTAAGTACTGAAAATAGGAACTGATATTTTGCTGAAATATCCACATAAAAATCAGTATACTACCTCAAGATCAGAAAAACTCGGTGCCATTTGTCCCGAATTATATTCTCCCATATCTGTGCTTAATTCATTTCCAGAATACTCAATAGTATAATAACCATACTGTATTGCCCCAGAATTACTATAAATATTGCACTGAATATGTATTATCCCATTGTCCCTTTTAAAATACTTGAATTCTAAGGCTGATGTATCTTGCTGTCGTAACTCTCCTTCAATCTTACCTTTTAGTTCTTGCGAATTTTCGTATTCCATAAATTCGGTTTCAGATATTTCGGTTGCCCCATATTCCTTGTAACCGTTTCCATCAAAAAATAGATATGTGTTTTTCCATGTATGCAGAATCAGTCCACCAATACTAGGATCATACGTTCCATCATATGCCTCTACATTGAGTGTAATATCTCCATCGTCTGCCATAGATACATAACCATATCGATTGGAAATTAGACTAATAATTTTTTGATTATTCAACGCTATAATAGAATAATTTTTCCCGGTTCCCATCATTCGGTAGGCGTTCAAAACAATGTGTGTTTCGGTTCCTAGATCTAACAACTCAATTTCACATCCATCCATTCCATCGTTATTTTGATGCACTAAAACACAAGTCTTTCCATCGCCACTACAATACCATGTCTGATACAATCCCATTTCATCTGCATAAACACCAATTAGCTCACTGATTCCATCATGATCCATATCAATATATACATGGTTTTCTATTTTGTGGTTGGAACTTGATTCCATTATAGCAAGCAATTCTGTTTCACTTAATGCTCTATTTTTGAATTGATCAATCCATTTGATAAGCACACCATCATTATATTTGCTCAGATATTCCTCGTTGTCTGTAGGTAAAAAGCCAAACACAAGACCGTCATTAGTTTTGCCTACCCCTTTAAGTTCAACCATAATCTTTGCAATTTCATCATTAATACTATTTTGATAATCAATAAGTGGCTGTATTTTTTCCTTAGTTGAACCGGATTTATTTGCAAGGGAGGCTAGAGCTGCCTCTCTGGTTACATAACAAGATTTCAGATAAATATAACAATATTGTGAAAGCTCATACATATTCTCTGCTGTAATATTTCCAACATCGTCAAATACAGAGTTGCGCTTGCTTAAATAATTCAGGAAAGTATCACCCTGAAATACCATCGAATATAACGCAAGCTCAAAATTATCTGCACCCGACAAACCGTTTGCAATGAATGGAATAGTATTGGAGGCGATATCCCAAGCAATCAAAGCTGTAGCTGCCTGTGTATCTAACACTTTGTGTAGAGGAACTTTCTCTTTTGCTGCATCCAACATCCACTGATCAATATTGTCAAAGAAACGTTTAACCATGTATCCATCAATAGACTTTGAAAGGGAATTAGCGTAATCAATCATAGAAGCTTTCATTGCATCCGGCAACTCCAAACCGCTGTTAGTGCTTCTAAGATAATGAGTGAAAGCAGCAAGAGAAAACTCATCCTGATTTTGGAATTCTTGCGCATATCCAACGATTTCTGCAACCTTTACGCCAACATCTAGAAAGTTAAATGCTTTACCGGTCCCACTGGACACTCCTTTTTGAATGTCCAAAATATTCCCACCTGTACGTGAGAACCAGGTTTGTTTATTTAAGGCTTTTTCTAGAGCCTGATACGCTTTGCTGTAGTCAACAGAAGATGAGTTCCCCATTTTAATGCCATTCAGTACAGCTTCACATTGTTTGTGCAATGAGCCCACTTGAAAATCTGACATGTCAGATGTGAAAGAAAGGAGCTTACCTAAGTCTCCGTCTGCATTCAATAAATCACTGAGCAATTTCACCTTATCAGTAGTTGCCTGTAATTCCTTGTCTGATTCCGTGCAAATAAGCATAGCAAGATTTTCACCGTACTTCTTATCATAGGAATCCATACTCCCTGCAAATTGTTGAAACAAGCTTGCCCAAGAAGCACCATCAAAAACCAATACACCATTAAAAACATTTATTAAATGGCTACTTCCACCCAGTACCTTAATGTTCGTTTCTGTATATCCAAAGTCATCGGCCCAATCAAAACTGTATTCCGTTGAATTCTTTGCCACATCAAAAAAGTAATCAATAACCTTTTTTTGAGGGACATCAATCAGGAGCGAATCCTCTGTAATCATCATACTGCTGTTAATTATCAGCAGTGAGTATTCAAGCGGAATCCATCTGCCTTCGCTATTTTTTACGCTTGCGAAGGGTGCCTCATATGTATCAATCATGTTATTGAACAGCATATAAGATACCTGAGTGCTGTTATACTTAAATTTTGTGATACCGAATGGGAGATTGTTCGACGTATCTCTATTGAAAATCACAGCACTCTCGCCATTCTCCCCGAAAGTATATCCCAATCTTTCCGCTAACATTTTCGCATCTACAAAGACATTATCATTTTGAATCATAACATCCAATGATTCTTGATGCCCAGTATTATCCGAATATTCCACTTGAATCGTATAATATTCTTCACTGGTCTCAGTGGCAAATGCAGGAATAGTCATTGAAATCATTATAACAAGTGCCAAAAATAGGCTAATTGCCTTTTTCATAGTTAATCCACCCCTTCCGTATACTCTTCCAGCATTTCTAAATAAAGTGTTTTATAAGCGTCAAGAAGTCCCCCTGTTACTGCATTGATAAATTCTTCATCTTGATAATTCACAATAGGTTTATCGTCCACAAGGATATACTCAAGGGAAACAGTTGTCTGCTTAGTTTCCGCACTTTGGGCATAATTCTTGATATATTGTAACAATTCATCTTGTGCCATGTTCGTCGCATTTGTATCTATATCCATAAATACCTTGCTCATATCTGGGGCTTCAATTTTATATTCAATCGTACTATCAGTTGTTTTTTTGACTTTGACGATAATTAAATCAAAAACATAAGCCAATACTCCATCCTGAGATTGAGCATCTTCTCTCCATATATCTGAAAGTCCATCATCAATCTCAATTTCATTTGTTCCCAAAATTGTTTTATTGATAGTTTCCATATCACCATCTGTAAAAACATCAGCTATTACTTGTGCCTCTGTTTCTACGGTCTCGTTCTGTTCTTCACAACCAACAAGACTGAACAATATTGTGCACAGTAAAACACTCAAAAAAATCTTCTTCATTCTACCTACCTCCTGTTTCCGATTTATATAGTAAGAAATTAGATCATCCCAAAGAGCTTCAATGCCTCCTTCGCACATTATAATCCGCCACTTCAATCCTTCTGGTTTTATCTGAAATACCAATGGCAACTGTTCCCCGTCAACATTTGCAAAAGCAACAAGCATAACTGCCATTGCTTTTGGGTCAATATTTATACTCTTTCGGTCAAAGATCTGCATTTCATCAAATGCTAAAACTTTAATAGTCATCTAGCATCTTCCTTATGCACCCGCTTGCCGATTAAAAACATAGTCCATTTTCTTAATATATAGAATTGCTTACTGTAACCCACTCTTTAACTTTCATTCCACAATTACTTTAAAACAGCATACTTCTTCTGTTTCAAGTTCTTCACATATTACACTAACCACTATCTCATATATCCCTCTCTTTGTTGCAACAATTTCATATTCATTAGATATGTAAGTTCTGGTATGTATCAAATCCTTAATCCAAATCAATAAATTATTATCTTGAATATCTTCTTTTGCAGTTTGTTCATAAGGTGAATAAACTGTTGTCACTTGAGAATTAGAGATATTAGCATGATCAAATAAAAGACTATTTTCATTCGCTTTTTTCTTATTTGAATTTTGTACAAGAATAATATTCTTAGGAATTTCTATTTCTATATTAATATCATTTGCTTTTCCAGTTCCAATATTTTTACATAATATTTGAAATGATATTTTGTTTTTCTTTCTGTTTTCGTTCATCTCATAATTCTTTTGATATTCTTTAAGCCCTTTTTCATTTGGCACAAACATGCTTGTATCTGTCTGTTCTGGATCCTGGATATTTCTTATATATTGTTCTTCCTCTTTGTCCAATATATCTAAATAAAATTCTTTTGTCTTGCTTAAATCAATATTCTGATATGGTATGCTTATTTCTTTCCCATCATTAATCTCAATCAAGAACTTAGGCATTCTTATTCTGACATTCTTTTTTAATTCATCATTTTCTTTACTTAACTCTCTGATTTTCTTGCTCATTTCAACCAGCTCTTTTTGTGTGCCTGCAAAATCAATTGCATCTGTCCTGATCCACCCTGGTCTCTTCCCTCTGCTAATCTGTTTTATCAAAGCAACAGACACTTTGCCTGCCAAATCCTCCGGACTTGTCCACCATTCAACCATTCTGCCTTCTTTCACCTGGCCTTTGAATTCCTCCAGCTTTTTCTTTTTAACAGGATCATCCTCCATCCTATCAGGTGTAATTGAAGCATTATCATGAATCAAAAACGCCAAAATAGGTATTTTCCTACTCAATGCATATTGAAACTCCTTTTGCGTATAGCTAATTCCTGCATACTCGTCCTTTTCAATCACACTGCCATATCTATGCCCAATAATCAATATATAATAATCTGAACTGTCGATTGTTTCCTTGATAACCTTCCATTGTTCTTCATTTGCAGCGCTAAACATTTCCATTCCAATCGGAAACTGGTACATAGAAAGAATGGTGTCTTGAACTTTTCTCCTTTCCTCTTTTAAATCTTCATATGTTGAACTAATGAATATCTGATATTTCTTTTCCATCTATTATCTCCTATGTCTTACAGAACCGCATCCAAGCTGCCCAATTGAATGATGCTTGCAGTAATTATTTTACAATAATCGATCAATAAATTTATTTCACCTAGGCATCAAGACCTCTGTTTTTAGATACATTATACTATGTTTGTATAATTTCTCAATAGCTTTTTCCATTATTTTCTAATGGATATACTGTAACATTTTCCACCAAAACCCTATCTGTGTCAAACAAATATTTAATTATACTGCACGCCAGTAAAATTTACAGTAACCCGACTGCAGACTGCCAGCCAGGTACTTTCCTGGTTGTATTACTGTAAATTCTGGCGGTCTGCAGTATAACATACTGACATAAAAAACTATTTCTATATATTTCCTCAATAAAAAGTGATCTGACTTGAAAAAAGTTTCTTTTCGATTCTCTTTTCACTCTTATTTATATTTGCCTTAATAATGCGAAATACCCCTTCCTCTTTTGTTGGTTTATAGTACCTATATGTAACAAAATGTGCTAAAAACTGTTCCATATTGCCATTGCATTCTTCCATATTCTTCTCAATCTTAGCCCATACTTCTTTTGCACGATCAATAGTATATTGAGGCTGCGCATATTTAAAAATAAAATTTTTTAACAATTCACTATCTTCAAGATCGACTCCTCTTGCATTTAATATTTCAAAAATATCGTAACAATCCAATTCATCTTCAGATGCAATATGTATAACTTTCATATCCAAAATAATATCTCGAACCATTACCAGTTCTGCAGAAGAATTGTAATTCTCTAATAAAAAATTATAATAAAAGTATAGACATTTGACTACCTGCTTATTTCCATCACCTTCTTTACTCATTAATGCCCTATCAAGTAAATTGCCTTTGCTTAGATTTTTTCTATATTCACTTGATTGCGACATGATAAACGATATATTGTCTATACTTTTATTTTCCAATCTCATAAATTGTGACTGTAATCCAATATTTCCACTTAAATACTGCCTTGTTTTTCCATGTTCTTCTTTATCATTAATCTCATTAAACCGGAGGCATATTGCCGATAAAATTATAAACAATGTTGTTATTCTCTGCTGGCCATCTATTATTTCATAAGACGAATCCTTTTCCTGCAATACAAAACTCCCCAAAAAATGAGATATATCTATATTAGAATCCCTTTTTCGTTTGTTAATGTACTCAATATCACCCATCAATTCTATCCATTGTTTTTCCTCCCAAACATATTTTCTTTGATTCCTTGGTATCATAAACCGAGCATCTCCCGAAAATATTTTCCTTATTTTTTCTTCATGTGCATCAAAACTCATCTTACATCCTCCTGGTCATATCGATTTTGCATTCCTTAGTGAAACTGTCCATATTCCTGCTTTGGCGAAAATAATCAAGGCAGTTCTCATTTTTTAGTCCTGACATATCTCTGATTCCTGCTATTTGGCTTAGAAGGCATTGTCATTTTTATCTGTTCTGCATCTAAAAGCGGCCTTAGAATTTTCTTCCGAAAATATTCCCTGCTTGCAATTCCCATAAATTCCTGCATTTCCTGCCTGCTCCTTTCTGTAGAACAAAATTCCAGCAGTCCCACGATACGTCTGTCCTGAACGACTTGCACACTATCTTGCACAGTGCAAGTATGCAAGTTATAATTCACATTTTTAAGGACAACACGAAAATCAGCCGGGGTAGAATAAAATTCCGGCTTCTGCTCTTTTGTATAACCGGGAAGCTTTTCTGTTTCATTTATAATCTTTTTCAAACCGCTGCCACGCCGCTCCATATATTTCATTCGATGGAAAAGATCCGCAATCACAGGATTGCGTCTCACAGAGCCGATCGATTCAATATCACATTCCTATACCGGCCTGCCCTCATACATTCCACCTGGAGACTGGATCTCCACCCTGTCATCATACATATTAATATGGATCTCACTCCCCAGCACAATATAATCTCTGTAGATCAGCGCATTAACAATTGCCTCTGTCACAGCACGCTCCGCATAATCCGGCTTATCCAAACGGTAACGTGCAGCTTTTGTAAATCTTACTTTGGAATTATTCCTTACAAATTCACACCCGCTTTGCAGCAGATATATCAGATTTCCCTCATATTCTTTGTCATCCAGTGCATCATCAAAAACAGATCCCTTTTCAAGTCCATTCCAGCGGGTACAAAACATTCTGGAGTTAAATACAATATGCTGGTCTGTCAGAAGCCTTCCAGCATTTGTAAGATTCCCCTCCCTATCGGCAAGTCCAAAAGACACATAATCTGACATTGAAAAAGAAAGCCCTGTCCGCTCCTTATAGGTTGCTTCCAGCAAAGTAAAGCTGTGCTCATCCTTGTGAGCACTAGAAATCAATGCATCAAAAGATTTGTTTGTTCCTTTTAAAATCAGCTCATTGACCACATAATCCGGTGCCGCTACCGTTTCATTTCCAACACGGATGTAAGCTTCCATAACGCCGTCTGCCTTATAATAATATGGCGTTGACCGTCCGGCGGTAACAGACAGCACCAGCAGATCCTTTCCCTGCTCCCGCACTGGAGTAAGTACAAACTGCGGCAAAGGTGTAATCCGTTCTTTGATTAACCGGCTAATGCTCTCTGCATCTGACTGAATATCTGTCAAGCCTGCCACTTCTCTATTATCCCTGACGCCAAAAAACAAAATACCGCCGATTCCATTGGCAAAAGCACTTATGCTTTTCAGCCAGCTTTTGGGTTTCTTTGTTTCCAGCATAACTTTAAAATCACAATCTGTTGATTCCGCGATCAATCGTTCCATCATAGATAAATACCTCTTAAACGCCTGTTGCCTATCTAATTAATATCATCTGCTTTATAAGCATGTAACTTTAAACATATGAACTAAATCTATCTTACCATAAAGTCTTGCACCCCTCAATATCTGTTTTTATTGCCATCAATTATATTCTTAAAAAGTGATGTAATCTGAAACAAGATATTTGATTCCTCTTCTCATTTCAAATTATATCACTTTTCTACAAGAAATCCTATTTTTCGACCCGTATCGCCATCGTCAGATTCTGTCAAGCACGGACTAAAAATATTTTGTAAACAAAGTATAAATTTTATCTAAACTTATCATATTTTGTCTAATCCTCTGAATTTTCATCCGCTTTCTTCATTTTAACGTCAAGAAACAGATTTTCCAGTTCGTCCCGATAGTTCCAGACGATGTTAAACACTCTGTCTGGAAAAACTACAATTTCCTGCAGCACATCATTCACAATATCTGCAGTCAGTTCCTCAATTTCAGCATACTGCTGAAAACTTTCTGTAAATTTATTTTCCAGTCTTCCGCTTTCCGAAGCATTCCGAAGTTCCGCTTCCAGTTCCCTGATCCGCTGGTCCACCCGGTCCTTTTCCTCCGAAGCCAGCTTCTTTTCTTTCAGGTACGCTTCCTTATCCATTTCCCCGAATATTGTTTTTTCATAAATATCCCGTATATGGTTATCAAGCGCAGAACGGGACTCTTTCAGCCTGGATAAAGCTTTCCGCAGGCCCTCCGTATCCTGTTTCTGCAGCCGCTGTTTTTCTTCCCATATGCGGCTTAAATCTACCGCATAGAGCGCCTGTATCCGGAGCTGTTTTAACACAGCCTTCTCAAAATCCTTTTCCGGCATCCGTTCCACAGGGCATGCATACTGCTCTGTGACGCGCGGCGTATGGCACACATAATATGGTTTTTTCTTTCCCACCCTTGCCATGATATGGCCGCATATTCCGCATCTCACTTTTTTCAGGAACGGGCTGCCACTCGGCTGTCCGCAGCCGCGTTCCTGATACTTACGCATCTGCTCCTGTGCGCGGTCAAATTCCTCCCGTGTCACAATCCCCTGGTGAGTCCCGGATACAGATATCCATTCCCTGCGGTCTTTCTTTACCGTATGGCTCCTCCCTATTTCGTCCCGCATCCTTTTTCCGTAAATATTCATCCCCGTATAGCGTTCATCCCGCAGGATTACTTTCACAGTCTCCCGTGTCCAGAAATTTTCCTCATGGATGCCCTTCCATTTTCTGGTGCAGCCCGCAGCACGTTTCTGCAGCATGGGTGTTGGAACCTGGTCTGCATTCAGTGTCCGGGCAATCTTCTCCGTTGTCTGTCCGTCTGCAGCCATTTCAAAGATTTTCCGCACTATGCCCGCCGTTTCAGGATCAATAACCAGATGATTTTTCTTCTCCCCGTCTTTCTTATAGCCATATGGCGCAAAAGGCGAAAGGAACTCCCCTTTTTCCGCCTTGATTTTTTTTGCGCTCCGCACTTTCCTGGAAATGTCCCGGCTGTAAATATCATAGATCAGCGTCTTAAAGGATGTTTCCAGGCTGTCCGCCTCCATAGGCCGGATGCTGTCAAAACCATCGTTTACAGCTATAAACCTTATCCCAAGAAATGGGAACACGCGGGAGATGTAATTCCCTACTTCCAGATAGTCACGCCCAAAGCGCGACAGATCCTTTACCACAATACAGTGGATTTTTCCCTGTCTGGCCATATCCAGCATTTCCCGGACGGCAGGGCGGGTAAAATTTTTCCCACTCCATCCATCATCACAAAATTCAACCACTTCTGCACCGTCAAATTCCGGCATCCGGCTGATGAAATCCGTGATAAGGTTCCGCTGGTTCGCTATGCTGTCTGATTCTGTTTTTGCTGCCTGCCCCCTGTCCTCATCTTCATCGGAAATACGCAGATAGGCGGCAACCGTCAGCCCGCTGGAATATTCTCCCTGCCCTTTTGCCGGTGCTGCACAGGTGCAATCCATGCCGCTCACTGTCCGGCCTCCTTTTCTGACTCCAGGAACTCTGCAAGTTTCCGGTATTCATCCTGCCACCGGAGGCCGATACTGACGCTGTTGTCTGTGCCGATTTCCACACGCAGCAAAAGTGCATGGGCCATTTCCTCCGTAATCCCTGTTTCCCCGTCAAAGCCTGCACATGCTTTCAGCCACTGGTTTTCTTCCATCTGCCGGGTGCGCTCCTTTATTTTTTCATTTATGGATTCCAGTTCTTTTTCCGCCTGCTCCATGCGAATCCGGTATTCCTGCCGCATCCGTGTGTATTCCTGCTCTGTCAGCGCCCTGTCCACGGCATACACCGGATACAGCCCGTCATAAAGCGTCCTGGCCCGTTTCAGTTCCTGTGCGGCTGTAGAAGCTTCCCGTTTTAGAGCCGCATCAGCCTGTTTTTTCGATGACCGTACATCTTCTATTTTTCCGGACATCTCCGCGGCCTGCCTGATCTGCCTTTCCAGCGTATCCCACAGGATTTCCAGAAGCTTTTCCTCCGGCATGTATTTTTTCGGGCATAAGTCCGGGTTTTCCTCATGCTTCGGGCATTTATAAAAATATGTCTTTTTTGTCCCCCTGCAAGTGACGGATTTATAGCGTACCATCGTCCGCCCGCAGTCTGCACAGTAAACCAGCTTTTTTAAGATACCGGGCGTATTTCCAAGCACATCGTATTTCCCAAACCGCCCCTGGTATGCCGCCTTCTGCTTTTCCGCCATTTCCCGGACTGTATGGAACACGCTTTCATCAACAAGCGGTTCATGGGTATTATGCACAATGATCCATTCCTGCTCCGGGCGCACATGCTGCTTTTTCCCCTCATAAAAAGATTCATATTTGCGCCCCTGCACCATATGGCCGAGATAAACCTGGTTTGAAAGTATCTGCCTTACAACATTAAGCTGCCAGACAACATCTGCATAGCGGCTGCACCTGGCATCCCCTTTCAAATAATGGTAGCGTGACGGCGCCGGTATCCCCCTCGTGTTCAGCTCACGTGCAATTTTCCGGTAGCCTGCGCCGAGGCTGCGCAGCCGGAAAATTTCACGCACCACCGGCGCTGTCTCTGCATCCGGCTCAATCCGGTGCGGGTTATCCTCACATTTCTTATATCCGTATGCCGCCCATGAACCGATAAACTCGCCCCGGCGCTGCTTGACAGCAAGCGCGGACCCGACTTTTTTTGAAATATCCTTACTGTATACTTCATTGATAATGTTTTTCAGCGGGATGATATAGCCATCGCTGGTGCGGTCCGCTGATAGCGTGTCAAAACTGTCAGACAACGCAACAAACCGCACATCCATAAATGGGAATATCCGTTCCAGGTAATTCCCCGTTTCACGGTAATTGCGCCCGAAACGCGACAGGTCCTTTACCACAATACAGTCTATTTTTCCTGCACGTACATCCTGCATGAGCGCTTCAAAACCAGGGCGGTCAAAATTTACGCCTGTCTGCCCGTTATCGCGGTACATGCCGCAAAGCTCCATATCCTCCCGGCTGTCTATGTAATCCCTGACCATGCATTCCTGGCTTTCCATCGTATCCGCACCGGGTTTCCCACTGTCTTCTACAGAAAGCCGGATGTAGCCGCCCGCATGATAGATGCGCGGCTTCGCCGGTTCTTTGTCCGGCATTCCTGCAGGCTGCAGATGGTTTACCTTCCTTTTCGTCCTTGCCATATGTCAGACAGCCCCCTTTCCAGGCTGCCCCTGTCCGGCTGCTGCATCCGGCACACTGTCCGGGATTTCCCTGTTTTCTTCACCATCGTCCCCGCTGCTGTCTGTCCCCTGGGCAAGTATGCCTGCAAGCCACTGGAACTCATCCTGCCAGTTATATCTGATTTCCACCCGCCTGTCACGGTATATGAATATCCGGTCTATCAGAGTTACGATTACCACCCGGTCAAGCTCCGTAATGTCCCGGTACTTTTTAAACTGGTCCATCCAGCCGCACCCGTCCGCGGTATCTTCCATCACACGGCCCATTTCTTCCCGCATGCTTTCGGCCTGCTGCTCTGCCTCAACGACCCTATCAACTACATTATTATGGCCGCTGTCTCCATCGGCGTGTCCTTCGCCCTCACTTGGATGTTCGGATATAAGGACGCCGCCCCCGCGGAGCAGAAAACTGTCCAGCCCAAATCCG
>OFHA01001900.1_pt1 | contig 13178 bp, 8 predicted proteins | sample 1521891 | NCBI WGS metagenome assembly OFHA01 (sample SAMEA3504089, study PRJEB24116) | mouse gut metagenome | biome: mouse gut; feature: mouse-associated habitat; material: faeces | place: Denmark | collected 2011 | reverse complement strand
ATACCGTAGATCAGTTGCGGGATACGGGGATGCTGGTGATGATGGATGATTTTGGAAGCGGCTATTCTTCTTTAAACATGCTGAAAAGTATTCCTGTGGATGTAATTAAAATCGATATGCGGTTTCTGGAAATCGGTGTGGGGGAGGAGCAGAAGGGAATCGGTATCTTAGAGTCTATTGTCAATATGGCACGGCTTATGGGATTGCCGATCATCGTGGAAGGGGTGGAAACCCTTCAGCAGGAAAATGTGCTGCGCAGTATGGGATGCCGGTATATGCAGGGGTATTATTATTATAAGCCTCTGTCTATTGACCAGCTTGAAAGGGCTCTGGCAGATGAAAGGCACCTTGATTTTACGGGCCTGCATGGAAAACAGGTGGAAGCTTTTCATGTCCGTGAACTGATGGACGGCAACATGTTTACGGATACGATGGTGAACAGTATTCTGGGAGCTTCTGCGATCTATGATGTATATCATAATCAGGTAGAGATTGTTCGGATCAATGAGCAGGGGTATCGTCTGGCAGGCCTGGATGTATCTAATACAAAAGAATTGAGCAAAAGAGTCTGGAATAATGTGCTGGATGACGATAAGAGTGTTCTGCAGGGGCTTTTTGAACAGGCATATGAGCGGCGCCCTGACGGGGTAGAGGGAAATATTCATTATCTGCGGGTGGACGGCAGGATGCTGTGGGTTCGTGTCAAAATGTTCTTCCTGCAGGAAAAAAATGAACATCGGATGTATTTTGCATCGCTGTCAGATATCACCGCACTGTTGGAACATCGCAGAGAAAATGCCCGTTCGCAGCCGACGCTGCCATTGTTTGAGGGACGGGAATTTCAGCAGCTTGAACAATTTTACGGAACCCTGCCCTGTGGTTTCGGGCTGTCTAAAATTGTGCTGAACGATAATGGAGATCCCGTTGATTACGATATTATTTATATCAATCGGGAGATGGAGAGGATGTGCGGCGATGATATTAAGCGCCTTCGGTATCTCATAAACAAAGCTTTTGAAAATAATATCGAAATGCTGCTTGAAAAGGCGTATCATGCGGCACTTCTGGGGGAGGAACTGAAGCATTATGCTTACAGTTCGGTTACGGGGCATTATTTGCAGCTTACACTGTTTCAATATGAGTATGGTTATGCCGGATGCCTTCTGCGGGATATAACGGATCTGCAGGCTTATGAAGGTGCTTTCGGGGGCATGGTGCGGGCATTTAAGGAGGTATATTATCTTCAGCTTCAGGAGAATTATTGCCGGATGCTCTACCCCGATGAAAATCTGCTCCAGGAGAGAGGAAACTACGAGAGCATGGTAGAGAGTCATTTTGCAGTCGGCAGGATTATCGGGCATAATGAGAAGGATGTACGCAAATTTTTATCTCTGGATAATCTGCGGAAGGAACTTGAGACGCAGGATCTTGTGGAATTTCGGTACAGGCGTTCTTCGGAAGGGAATCCGGATGAGTGGTGTGAGACCAGCGTTTCCGTCAGTGAGAGAGAGAACGGCAAGCCTAAAACGGCGGTAGTTACGATCCGCAGCATTGATCAGATCATCAAAGAGGAGGAAGAACAAAACAAGGCGCGTATTATGGAGACGCTGGCGAACATGTCGGATGCTTTCTTTATTTATCAGGCTGTGAAGGAGGAACGTATTCTGTATGCAAATCCGGCAGTGATGGATATTTTTGGCTGTGAGTCCATGTCGGAACTGATGAATCTGGTGGGGTATTCTTTCCGGGGATTGGTACATCCGGAGGATCTGGATCGGGTGCAGTGGGAGATCAGAGATCAGATAGAAAGTTCCGCTAAAAATATGGATTATGTGCAGTACCGGATTATCCGTAAGGACGGGGAGATCCGCTGGATAGAGGACTGGGGACATCTGGAGACATCCAAGTGGGGAGAAGAACATCAGTTGTTTTATGTATTTATCAAAGATATTACAGATTCTATTACCCAGGATCAAAAGGCTAAACTCCTTGATTCTAACCGGTCTTATGGGAAAGAGAAGCAGCAGAGCCTCAGCGGGGGGGTATAAATGGGCAGTTAAGGTATTTTGCATTGATAAAATGAGAAAGGGCCACCTGATCCGGTCGGTCCTTTCTCATTTTCTATCCCATATTCAGTTTTTAAGTAATCGGTACAGAACTTTTAAAAGTCTGTCAGTTGGTTGCAGCGAGCCCTATCATGGTTTTGTTTACATCAAACGGATAAATATTGTCCTGAGTCTGTGCTAACAGATCCTTGTACCACTTACTGTATTTGTACATACGGTAGGTCGTGCTGAGCCTTGCGAGCCGCTCAGGATCTTTCAGGCGTACGGTAAAAGCCGTCCGCTCTTCCCTGGACATGTTCGTGTACTCAAGATAAGTGATCTGTAATTCCGTGAGAGACGCTTCACATCTCGGGCAGGACATTTTATGCCCGTTTAACATATGGACTTTCTGGCAACGCTTACAATAATGCATGTACATCATGAAAAATTCCCCTTTTTTCAAAAAAATATTGTAATACGTTAGTTAAATTTTGGCAGTAAATGCCAGAAAAGTCAATAGTTTTTCTTTTTTTTCATCGACAAATTGCAAACTTTTGGAAGTTGCCGGGAATCCTTGAATTAGAAGGAAAAAGGTGGTACAATGTTACAGATATTGTGTATAAAGGGAAGTGCCGCAAAAAATAGAAAGGTTACATAGTTATGAGTTTGTTTGGGAAAGAAAAGAAACATAAAAAGAACAACAGACGGGGAGTTTCGGGAAGAAAGGGTTATTTTCCTGATATAGATGATTACGATGATGAGTATGAAGACGGGGAATATGAAGATGGCGGATACTATGAGGATGAATCCGAGGAATATGAGGAGGAAGAGTATTACGGAGAGGAGTCCGAAGAATATATAAGAAATCAGTATGAAGAGGAGCCGGAAGAGTATACCGAAGAGGAATATGGTGAAGAGGAACCTGAGGAATATATTCGGGAACAGTACTATGAAGAAGTTGACGGCTGCTGCGAAAATGAAGCAGAAGAAAGTGAGTACTACGAAGAGGAATACTACGGCGATGATGTAAATTATTATGAGGATGGTGCGGAGGACGAGGAGTTCTATGAGGAGGATGAGGACGAAGATCTGTACTATGTGGATGATGGGGAATATGAGGATTATGACGAGGACGACGAAGACGATGATTTCGTAGCCTACCACAGGAAGAGAGGCGTGGCGGGCGTGCTTCTTGCCTTCCGCAATGCGCCTTTGGTTGATAAGGTGATTGCTTTTACGGGGGTGGCAGTCCTTGTGTTTGCCGTGCTTACGGGTACTATTTTTATGACCGCAAAGAGCCGGGAGAAAGCTGTCGCTGCGTTTACGGAGGTGGGAACTTCTCTGGACGGCATAAAGATTATAGGGGAGAGCGGCCTTTTGGCGGTGGCGGATGCTCAATTGTCGAAGGAGACGGCTGCTGAACTGGAAGAGGAGACACAGGTGGTGGAGGAAGAGCCCGTTCAGGGTGCCAGTGTGGCGCTGAAAACGACTTCCATAGTGAAGGACCTGAAAATGAAGTTTGTGAATACGGCGTCCGATAAACTGATTGCCAATGTACCTTTTCAGGTGGAGGTGACGACACCGTCAAAGAAAACGGAAACCTGGACGGATGATGACAGGGATGGTGTGATTTATAAGGAAAATATTGAAGCAGGTACTTATAAGGTCAGGATGCTGGAGCTTACCGGAGAGGGATATTCGGATTACAAAATTTCTACGGAAACACAGAGTGTGGAAGTGAAGGCAAACATCGATTATAAAAAAGTGGACGTGAAAGAGGAGATCAAAACGGAGGCGGAAGTCAATGCGGCTGTGGAGGATACGGCAGTTGCGGAAGTGGTGGAGGAATCCAAGTTGACGGATACGGTTCCCTTTATCAAATCCACACAGACGGGCGGCGGAGAAATTTCTTATAATAAGATCGATAAAAGTACAATCATGGAGCCTGGGGCAACGGCGTCTATTGATGTTTCGGATTATTATCTGATGACGGCGCCACAGACGCGGGACGTCAGCGAGAATAATCCGCCGGAAGAGCCGAAAAAGGTGCTTTCTATAAATAAAGGGCCTGTTTCTGTAAAAGTGGGAGAGTCTGCAAAGATAGAAGTTAAGGAAAATACGGCCGGGACAATCACGTGGTCTTCGGGAAATACCGGCATAGCTACAGTGGACAGTTCCGGTACGATAAAGGGGATTGCGGCAGGTACCACCAATATTACGGCAAGCGCCGGCGGACTGATGGAGAATTGCACGGTCACAGTTACGGCTGCAGCGGAAAAACCGACACTTACAATCAATCCAACCACGCTTTCTCTGGCGGCAGGGGCAAAGGGAACCATAACGGCATCGACGAATCAGGCGACGGTATCTTGGGTGTCTTCGGATGCAAATGTTGCCTCTGTGGCAGCGGCATCGGATACAAAATCGGCGACGGTGGAAGGGAAAAAAGCAGGGAAGGCGACAATCACGGTAACGGCGGGCGATGTGGTGCAGACCTGCGCGGTGACGGTAACTGACACGGGTGTCGTTCTTGATAAGAACAGTGTACAGGTACAGGTGCAGAAAACAGTTGACGTAAAGGTGACCACCGTGCCGGAGGGCGCAAAGATAAAGGAAGTGGTCACCGGCAAGAAAGAGATTGCCACAGCGGCATTTAAGGACAAGGTCGTGATAGTGACAGGCGTGGCGCTGGGCGATACGGAGATTATTATCAGATGTGACAATGGAAAAGAGGCAAAGCTTGCGGTAAAAGTAGTCAATAATTTTGCACTGGATACCACATCTTTATTAAAAGATAAGAACGGCAATCAGGTTTTTGTATACGAGAACGGTAAATACCGGAAAGCCGTATATGCGGATTACTATAAATTCAATGAATTTTATCTGGAATCCCAGGAAATTCTGTATACGGGCTGGCAGAATATTAACGGAAAGACTTTTTATTATCTGGAAAACCATCAGTATGTGACAGGGGAGCAGGTTATCCAGGGGGCGAAATATACCTTTGCCAGCGATGGAACGCTGGTGACAAGTTCCGGTACATTCGGGATCGATGTCTCGAAGTGGAACGGCAATATTGACTGGAACAGCGTGAAGTCATCCGGCGCCTCCTATGCGATCATCCGGTGTGGTTACCGCGGTTCGAGTACCGGTGCGCTGATTACCGATCCGAAGTTTGCGGCAAATATTTCCGGCGCCAACGCGGCGGGGCTGAAAGTAGGCGTGTACTTCTTTACACAGGCGGTAAATGAGAAAGAGGCGGTTGAGGAAGCTTCCATGGTGCTGGATCTTGTGAAAAAATATAAGATTTCCTATCCGATCTTCCTGGATGTAGAGTCGAGCGGCGGCAGGGCGGACGGTATCGATAAAGGAACCCGTACTGCGGTCTGCAAAGCATTCTGCGCGACGATCCAGAATTCGGGATATACGGCTGGCGTCTATGCGAACAAGACCTGGCTGAATAGCAAGATCGATGCGGGAGCGCTGGGCTCTTATAAGATCTGGCTGGCACAGTATGCGGCGGCGCCCAGTTATAACGGCAGATACAACTTATGGCAGTACAGTTCCAAGGGTTCCGTACCTGGGATAAAAGGAAACGTGGATATGAACCAGAGTTATCTGGGGTATTAATCAGCAGGATTACCGGAAGCACATAAGTCGATGTACAGATGCATGTCAGCTGTAAATCGACTTCGGGAAAATGTGGTGTAGGAAATCCTGCGGAACTGGAATAAAAACGTGGATATGAACCGGAGTTATCTGGGATATTAAAAAACAGTGGAAGATATTTTAAATGAAAGAACAGCCCCTGCTATTTACCGTCTTGGTGTAATGGTGTTTGGTATAGAAGAAAACCTTGATGAAATACTTGGAGCGAAGAAAACAATTAAAGCAATTTCAGATTTTTGTTTCAATACACTTGGATTAAAATCTAATCTTTCTGATTTAGGGATTGATGACAAGTATTTTAAGGAGATGGCTAAACACGCTTGTTTTGGAAGTATAATAACAGGACCTGAAAATCTTACTTCTTCTGATATAGAAGCTATCTATAAGATGTGTTTATAGTATTTTAGAGATTAGAAAAATTATTATTGATATTTTACTTGGATTAAATGAAATACTTTAAATAATGATAAAAACATTTTTATCTACACAAGGATATGAAATGACTAGATGCTGATAGGATGTTATATATTAAGTGTATTTAAAAGAAAATGACTAGTAATCTAAAAATTGCTAGTCATTTTAAATATAGTATGAAATATGTATGTTAGCTAAATCATGAATAATTTTATTGTTTAAATGTAATTTCAATCGTAATCTATTTTAAATTTCCCTTTTTTAGAGTAATTATATTAATTTGATTGGGACAAAATAGCTTATACTCAAATCCTTCTTCTGTTAATAAACCATTAGATATAACTAACTGGCTTTTATTTTTGCTATGATAGCCATGAACATATTTACTACCGTTATTTTTTTTCAATAATCCTCCAATTCCAGGTAAGTATATATATCCTCCCATTGTATGCCCAGATAATTGTAAAGCAATATTACTTTTAGAAGTATTAGTAAAATAATCTGGTTCATGAACAACCGCTAGTTTATAAAAATCTTGATTATTTTCATTAATTAAACCAGAAATATCTCCAGTTCCTTCTAAACCAAATAGGGCGATAGCTGCATTGTTAAAATAAATAGGTCGATATTCATTATGAAGTACTTCAAATCCACCCTCGTTTAAAATATTAGTGACATCATTTAATGAAGCTAGATCTTTTTCACCTAAAACAGCAAATTTTCCATAACTTGATTTTATATTTGATAATATTTTAATTACCTTTTCATTATCAAAAGGGGTATTTGAATATAAATCACCACCAAAGATAACCATATCTACATGTTGTTTATTTAATGATGTAATAATTTTTTCTAGTCTTGTAATATCACTACTATTTTTAAGATTAATATCACTAATGAATCCTATTTCAAAGTTTTCAAATTCTTTAGGAAGGCTACTATTGTTAATAGTGGTTTTTTTTACAGTATAATTATTGGGAGCAATATAATGACTATAATAATAGCCGAATCCAGCCCCAATAATTATAATTACTAATAAAAGAATTTTAATAGTTCTTAATTTTTTTCTCATAGTTTCTTGTTCATAATAACTGGAATAATCATTGGATTTCTTTTAGTTTTGCGATAAAAATATGAAGATAAAATATCACGGGTTGTATTTTTTATTTCTCCAAATGTAGTTTTACCTTGTAATAATTTTGATAAAGAATTTTCTACTAACCTTTCAGCTTCACGAATCATATGAAAGCTGTCTTTCATATAAACAAATCCACGAGAAATTATGACTGGATGAGTTAATAGTTTTCCAGCTCTTGAATCCATACTAATTAAGATTGATACCATTCCATCTTCTGATAAAATTTGGCGGTCACGAAGTACAGCAGTTGATAAACCGCTAATATCATTACCATCTACATAAATATCTTCAACATGGATTCTTGGTCCTAAACGAGCTGTGCCATTATTTAAAAGAATCGTATCTCCATTTGAAAGAACAAATGAATTTTCTGCTGGTACCCCTACTTCCTGTGAAAGAGCAGCATGAATTTTTAACATCCGATATTCACCATGAACAGGAAAGAAATATTTAGGTTTTGTAAGCAGCATCATTAGTTTTTGTTCTTCCTGTGAAGCGTGACCAGAAGTGTGTAGATTGTTAAAAGCAGTATTTGTAAGGACTTTAGCTCCTGCTCTAAATAATTTATTTACTACTACATTGACACTATAAGCATTACCTGGGATTGGGTTTGATGAAAAGACTACTGTGTCACCAGGTTTTATTTTCACATATTTATGAGTTCCATTAGCAATTCGACTTAATGCCGCTAATGCCTCACCTTGAGATGTACATAAAATTAAAATTTCGTTATCTGGTAATTTTTTTGCTTGATCGTTTTTAATAAAAAACTTATCAGGACACTTGATATAACCCATTGCTCTAGATACTTGGATATTATTTTCCATTGAACGACCATATACTAAAATCTTACGATTAAATTTAACAGCTGCTTCAACAATTTGTTGTACTCGATGGACGTTAGAAGCGAACGTTGCTACAATTAAACGTCCTTCAGTTTTTCTAAATTCTTCTTGTACACTATTAGCTACTTTCTTTTCACTAATTGAAAAAGTTGGGACTTCAGAGTTAGTAGAATCACTCATTAATAAAGTTACACCAGTTTCTCCTAAAAATGACATTTTTTGGTAATCAGCGGCATCACCTACAGGTGATAAATCGAATTTAAAATCACCAGTTTCTACGATTCTACCATTAGGGCTATTGATAATTATCCCCATTGATTCTGGAATAGAGTGATTTGTTTTGAAAAATCCAATATTAAAATATTTCGTTTTAATTTGATATTCATCATTTATTTGAATTATCTTAGTAACATTAGTTAATCTTTTTTCATCAAGTTTTCTTTTAATCATTGCACTAGCAAGTGGGGTTGCATAGATAAATGGTATTTTAACGATTTGTAATAAAAATGGGATTCCACCAATATGATCTTCATGACCATGAGTAATCATTAATCCACGAATTTTCTTTTCATTTCTTTTTAAATAAGAATAATCTGGTATTACATAATCAATTCCTGGAAGACCTTCTTCGGCAAATTTAACTCCAGCATCAATAATAAATAATTCATTATCATGTTCGATACAATACATATTTTTTCCAACTTCATTAAGTCCTCCTAAGGCAAAAACTTTTGTATCGATATTATTACGATTTATTGTTTTTTTAGTTACAGAATTTTTAGATCTATTATAATTTCTTTGATTAGTTCTGCCAGTTTTTCTATTATTTGTATTTGGCTTTTCTTGCATAATTTCCTCCTTGTTTTAGTTTGTCTCTTTTTAAGTATTATAACACATAAAAAGGCAAGAAACGAAGTTTCTTGCCTAGATAATTTTTTTACATGCTGCAATTGCAAGGGCATGTGGTCCAATATGACATGAAACACTTAACGATAATGGATCACAGATAATTGCTAAATCTGGATACATCATCTCTAATTCTTTTTTTAATTCTAATGCTGGTTGTTCATCATATGTATAAGCAATACAGATACGAACATTTTTTCCTTTTTCTTCAGGATCAAGACGTTCATCAATATCTTTTTTTATTGCTTCAATCATAATTTTTGTTGCTTTTGACATTGTTCTTGATTTACTAAAAGTATCAAGCTTTTCACCTTGAATCTGTAAAATCGGTTTAATTTTCATCATTCCACCTAATATTGCTACAGCAGGAGTAATTCTTCCACCTTTACGAAGATACTCTAATGTATTAACCGTAATATAGATAGAGGCATTTAATTTATTTGCTTCAAGAATCTCTTTGATTTCTTTAGCTGATTTTCCTTCTTTAATAAATTTAATAGCATCATAAACATCACATTTTTGAGTGACAGATACTCTTTGTGAATCAACAACTTGAACTCTTCCATTATATTCACTAGCTAACATTAATGCAGTTTGACAAGAACCGCTCAAACCACTAGACATAGGAATATGAACAATTTCATCATAGTCTTTCAATACTTCATCCCACAGTTTACTAACATCACCAACTACTGGTTGGCTTGTGAATACTTCAGCACCACTCATCAGTTTATCAAAAAAATCACTTTGTGTTAAATTGATATCTTCATAGAAGGTCTGACCATCGATAGTAAAAGGCATTGGCAGTACATAAATACCTAATTTTTTACCCTCATCTTGTCTAATTCCAGAATTACTATCAGTGACAACCGCTACTTTACTCATAAAAAAACCTCCTATCTCTAAAACATATTTTACTTAAAATAATAAAAATTGCAAACTATTTAAGTATTATTAGTGAAATATTTACATATACATATAATCAAACAATTAACTGTATTATGTCTTGTAATACAGTTTGGCATTTGGTATACTACTAAGTGTAGAGATGATTTTAGAAAGGAGACAGTATGAAAATAGATATTAACAATTCCACACCAATTTATGAGCAAATTTATAAACAGCTGTTGGAATATATAACTACAGGATTAATGCAGGCTAATGATAAATTACCTTCAGTTAGGGAATTATCTTCATCAATTCATATTAATCCTAATACTGTAGTAAAAGCTTATCGGCTTTTAGAAGAACAAGGTTTTATATATTCTTTACCAGGGAAAGGAAGTTTTGTTAGTTCAAAACAAAATGTTCAAACAAAATTATTTCTGCAGCAAATTAATGAACTGAGTTTGGAAATAGTAAATAAAAGTAAATATATTGGTATGGATTTTGAGGAATTATGCCAGTTATTAAAGCAAACATGGGAGGATAAATAATGTTAAAAGTAAAAGAACTTTCAAAAAAAATTGATAACAATCAAATTTTAGACAACATTAATTTAAATATACCTAAAGGATCAATTTATGGAATAATTGGTGAAAATGGAGCAGGTAAAACGACTTTGATTCGTCATTTAGTAGGAGCATATCAGGGAGATCAGGGATTTGTAGAATTAGAAGGCATGAGAGTTTATGAAAATCCTGAAGCTAAAGCAAAATTAGTTTATATTCCTGATGAATTTTTTGATACATTTGGTCAAAATATTAAAGATATTAAAGAGTTATATCAAGGTATTTATCCAACTTTTGATGAAGAACGGTATATAAAGTTAATGAAATTATTTAATTATAATAGTATAGAAAAGTTTAATAAATTTTCTAAGGGAATGAAAAAACAAGTAATGTTTATTTTGGCACTTTCAATTATGCCAGAGTATCTAATAATGGATGAACCTTTTGATGGTTTAGATCCACATATTCGAAAAATTATTTGGGATATTTTAATTCAGGATGTAAGTGAACGTCAGATGACAATTTTTATTTCAAGTCATCATTTAAACGAGTTAGATAGTATGTGTGATCATATTGCATTAATTAATAATGGAAAAATTGTTTTTGAAGAGTCATTAGATCATTTAAAAGAGGGATATCATAAATTACAGATTGTTTTAGAATCAGGTGATGAAATGTATGCATTGGAAAAAGAATTAAATGTTTTAGCTCATCAAATGATGGGGCGAGTTCATACCTTAGTTGTTAAAGGAAATATTGAAGAAATAGATGCTACAGTGTTAAAATACAGCCCAATTATTAATGAGACATTGTCATTATCATTAGAAGAAATATTCTTATTTACATTGGGGGGAAAGTATGATGAACTCAAGGAAGTCATGGGTTAATAAACCGTTATTAAGAAATGTTATTAAGAATAATCTTTTTCCAGCTAAAATTTCTTTAATTGTTTTTTTTGGTTTTGTCGCTTTAGCTTTAATATCGGCTGATGGAACAGGAATAGGACAGTTATGTATTGGACTTTTTGGTATTAGTGCTGTAGTTTTAACAACAGTTTATCCATGTCTTATTCAAAGTTATTTAATTAATAAAACTAAATCATCAATGATGAAAACAATTCCTTTACAAAGTAGATGTGTTTGGTTTACGAATTATCTAGCTGGTTATTTAATTGTTTTAATAACTTTGTTGATTGAAGGGATTGGGATTATTTTTATTGATATTGCAAGATCGTATAACCTAGTATTTTCTGGGAATATGTTATTTCGTTTTATTTTAATGATATTTATGTTGTTATTTATTTACTATACAATTACTTTTTTAGTTTCAAGTATGGCAGGAAATCGTTTAGGACAAATTGTTTTTAGTATTGTAGTTTATACTTTACCAGTTGTTTTATTAGGGAGTCTTTTCATATTCAGTAAATATTTAGTACCAGGAACAATTAATCACTTTGAAACTTATTATATATATGTAGTATTTCCACTTGCAGCAGGATTAGAATTTATTAGTACAGGTAATCTGGTAGTTATGATCCATTGTTTCATTGCTTTAGTATTATTGGAATTAAGTTATTATGTATATAAAAATCGTGATGATGAGCATATAGATGAGCCACTTGTATTTAATAAAATTGGAATTGTACTAAAATCAGGGATTGTATTGATTGTAACGATTACAATATTTTATTTGATTTTATTGTTTAGTTATATTGATATTACATTTGGTATAAAGGGAATGTTAATATTGTTAATGATATATTTGATAATTGGTATTATTATTGCAGTTTTTGTTGAAATGATTTTTAAGAGTCAATATATATATCGAAAGCTTTTAATATATATACCAATATTATTAATATTCTTTGGAATTAACTATTTTATTGCGAATAGTCAATATTATAAAACATTAGATGAGGTTATTAGAAAGCCAGGTGTTGCTGGTAAACTTCATATTTATAGTTTTGAAAATGATGATTCATTATCAATAAATATTGAACGTGATCAATTGTTAAATTTGATTGAATATTTAAATAAAAATCGTGATAAAATTCACTATCAACAAATTATGAATAATAACGCTAATATATATTTTGATTTATATAATATAGATAATCATGGTAATTATAATTATACACTTTTACAGTATCGATTTGATAAACAGCTTTTTATTGATTATTTTAAAAATCAGGAAAAATCTTGTTTAAATAGTGATAATTTTGAAAATGAAAGTTATTTAATGGGTTATTATGATGGAATTGAAATTTGTTTGAATTCAAATGAAACTAAGCAGCTTTATCAAATGAGTAAGAATCAAAATATTGTTGTTGAAGATTTTTTTAATGGGAATATGTTGGAGTTATCTGGAAGTAGTGGTAAAAAATATAATTTTAAGGGAAATGAGAAAATTCATGAATTTTTAAAGGATGAAAAGATAATTGGACATGCTAAGTTTCTTGAACAGTGTAAAAGATTTATTTATGATGATACATTATTAACTGATGAAAATAGTAAAATATTTGAATTTATAAAAGAACAGTTAAATATTGAAACATTTACTTTATATAATAATGGAATTAAATTAATTGAATTTGATGATATTTATGCTGCTTTTTCAATGAACATAACAGCAGTAGGTGAAATTCAAAATTATGATATAAGTTTAATGATTAAACTAGAAAATGAAGATGAAAAAATTATAATTAGTTCAA
>OFHA01001895.1_pt1 | contig 13206 bp, 12 predicted proteins | sample 1521891 | NCBI WGS metagenome assembly OFHA01 (sample SAMEA3504089, study PRJEB24116) | mouse gut metagenome | biome: mouse gut; feature: mouse-associated habitat; material: faeces | place: Denmark | collected 2011 | reverse complement strand
CCACCTCCTCCGGGTCCACCGTCTCCACCTGGCCCTCCCGCTCCACATTGGCATAGTCGGGACGAATGTCCATCAGGTCGCTGATATTGCGGCGGCTTCGGCCCACGGCATAGCCTTGGAACCACTCGCCTACCTGATAGAACAGCATGACGGCAATGGCTTCCAGATAATCGCCATTTTCATAGATAGCCAACGCCATCGCGCCTACCGTGGCTACCGCCATCAGGAAGTTTTCGTCAAATACCTGTTTGTTGAGGATGCCCTTGATGGCTTTCCGCAAAATGTCATAACCGATGATGAAGTAGTCAATCAGGTACAGGGCAAACCGCACCCAACGCCCTGCGGATGGGAACAGGTAGCCGTCAAGCTGGGCAAACGTCTCCGCTGGGAGGAACTGAAGGCCCAGAAGCATAGCGGCGGCGATCAGGATGCGCACCAGCATAGTTTTCTGCTTCTTCGTCATACCGCTGTCCGCCCGTGTTCCAATGAAGAAACGCAGGATCACTGCGGTCAGAATGACAACGGCAAGCAGTCCGTTGATAATAAGCTCTTGCATGGAAAAAACTCCTCTCTACGATTGCTTAACTGTTTATTTGTTCGGCTTTAAGAACGCCCCCTCAAAACTGTGGCCATGCGTTTTGAGGGGGCGTTCCGCTTACAGGAAAATCTCGCAGTCCGGCTCCACCTTCTTGCAGGCGGCCAGGACATCCTGCATGACGGTCTTGGGTTCCTGCCCCTCGGCAAACTCCACGATCATCTTCTGGGTCATGAAGTTGACGGTGGCGCTCTGGACACCGGCGGTCTTGCGGGCGGCATCTTCCATCAGGTTCGCGCAGTTGGCGCAGTCCACTTCGATCTTATAGGTCTTTTTCATAACAGCGATCCTCCATAAAATTTTTGGAATTGATAATTAAGTACTTGTTTAACTATCATGGCCGTAGTATAATACCCTCAGCGGTATAAGTCAATGCCCGTGGCGCATTCCCTGCCAAACGGGCAAAAGGAATTTCCTTTTGGGCAAAAGTAATGGAGAAAAGAAAGGAGTGTCAGTTTTGGACGAGATCAGATTGCCCCACCAGCATGGCGATGGAGACAGCACCGCTTTGCTGCAGGAGGAATTAGACCGAATCGACTACTTCCAGACGGTAGCGGAGGTCTTTAAGCAGCTTGACGATACCACCAGAATCCGAATTTTCTGGCTGCTGTGCCACTGTGAAGAATGTGTTCTCAATATTTCCACAATGATGAAAATGTCAAGTCCCGCAGTGTCCCACCACCTCCGGCCATTGAAAAACAGCGGCCTGGTCGTCAGCCGCCGGGAGGGGAAAGAAGTTTATTACCGCGCGGCGGACACGGAGCAGTGCCGTCTGTTACATCAGATGATCGAGCGGGTCATGGAGATCACCTGTCCAGAGCGGTGAGGTGCGATTTATGGAGCATAACTTGAATCAAATTCCTCCAGGCGGCAGGAATGAACGTATTCCGCTTTTTCCTGGCATTGATCTGTCCTATATAGATATTGCCTCAGATTCTTTTTCTCACCGGCACGAGGCCATGGGACATATCATGCAGATCAATCATTGCAGAAGCGGGCAAGGCGTGTGGGATATGGGGAGCAGCAGCATTTTCCTGAACCCTGGGGATTATTCTGTGCATACATTGGATGTCTGCACAGATTCCACGTTTCGTTTTCCAACCGGCCAATATCAGGGCCTTGCCATTTCGATTGATTTGCGGGAAGCATCTGCTCATCCGCCTGAACTTCTTGCAGAAACAGGGATTTTCCATGGAGCTCTGCAAGACAAATTTCATATGGGCAGCGCAGCGGTATTTCTCGCGGGAAACCAGCAGACAGAGAGTATCTTTGCGGACTTTTACAATCAGCCGGAAGGACTGAGACTTGCATACCAGAAGATAAAGGTCCTGGAGCTGCTCCTATATCTCGCTCAGATGGAACCTGCACCTCCAAACCGGCTGACGGAATACCCCGCAGAACAAATTGAGATCGTCCAAGTGATCCATGACCAGTTTATCCGGGACATGGAGCGAAGAATTACGATTGAGGACCTATCCAAGCAATACCACGTCAATCCAACTACATTAAAATCCGTGTTCAAATCTGTCTATGGGGCCTCCCTTGCGGCGCATATCAAAAAACACCGCATGGAGCGGGCTGCTAAAATGCTGCGGGAAACCGACATGAGCGTGGCGGAGATCGCGGCGGCAGTTGGGTATGAAAGCCAAGGTAAGTTTGCGTCCGCTTTTAAGAACCAATTTGCAACACTTCCCACAGCTTACCGGAAGCAATATCAAAAGTGACTGTGCATACTATCGAACTATGGTTCAGTTATGAGTGCCATACTCTGAAATATTAACATTTTTCCAACGTGGCCTTTGCAAAATTCACCATTTCTTTTGCACACTCGGTACGGAGATACTTTGCATCCAACGCATTCGGCCCCAGCCGAAAACGATCCAGTGCATCAGCATCCTTAAAAATCTGATACAGTAAGACAGCGCAAGGATCATCTGTGAATCTTTCACTCAATACACGCAGCCCCAACATATCATCACGGTCATGGTACGCCATAATAAAATAGGCGCGATCATCATAATGAAGGCGGCTGCCTGCACAAAATTCCTTGTAGTAGTCCGCAGCACGCTGTCCATGTCCTACATCCAGCCAATCATCCTGACGGCGCGTGTCGTGAAAAATCGCTGCCATACCCAACGCATCCATGTTTTGCTCCGATAGCTGAGTATGCACACCAATCAACAATGCGTATAACAGTACACGACTACAGTGGGCTTTTGTGTGGATTGGACTGCCCTCCAGGGAAAAGGACACTTTTTCCTCCATAAATTGAAGCCATTTCTGGTACGGTTCACAGATTTGTGGCCATTCAGGGAGTTGGGCAAGATATTCTTCTGCAATCATTAAGTTTTGCTCCCCACAATAGCGTTAATTGCCACACCAATATCGCCGTCTACCCCGATAGACTTTGCGGCAATTTCGGCTGGGATATAAACTTCACCTTTATTGAATGTCACATAGACGGCATGGGGTTCAGCAGCGGCCACCTGCATGAGAGGGGCTTTGATGAGCTGATTCCGCCAGCCAACCCCAAGCTCTAAAATCACAAGTTTTCCATTATGGTGCTTCTGCACAAAGCCTTGATACTCTGCCTGTTTCTCCTGCCAACTGGTAGAGCGGAAAAACGACTGATCTGCCGCCATATGGATTTTCATATTCCCGCCGCACTTTTGGCATCTGGGGAGAAGTTCTGTGGGAACAAGCCCGCCCTGTTCAGCCAAGGCCATGCGTGTTATTGCCTCGTGGTTTGGGTAGGCGGCATCGTGGCACCCTCGCGCACAGCACATCTCCGTGAATTTGCCCTCGATTTCAAAGACCTGTTCTGGCGCAAAGCCCGCCGGGACAAAGTGATCCTCTCCATTGGATGTGATCACATAGTAGTCCTTTCCGGCCACCAACCGGTACAAATCCAGCATGAGCTGGCTTGGCTGGACAGCGATGGACTTCCGATAAACCAGCCGGCTCCAGAAGGCCCACATTTCCTCCGGTGTCGGGAAGTCAAAAAACGCGCCTTGCAGGACGCTGTGGATTCCGTACTTTGCCCGGAAATCCCCGAAGTTTTCCTGAAACCAGCGGTCGTCCGCAAACAGGTTGAATCCTTCGGAGATGGACAGCCCATTGCTGGCTCCGATCAGGACAGCATCTGCCTGATCGATCTTTTCTCTGATTGTTTGGTAAGTATTCTTGTCCACAGTTATCCCTCCTGCTTTTGCTTCCGTTCAACAGCTTTCCGAAGAACATCCGCAATATCCTCTTTGATTGCCCGTCCCTTTTGCGCCAACTGCTTGGGCAGCAAGGCGTCTTTAGGATTGATCGTGATATAGTACGCCTGCGGAAGCTGATAAGTCAGATTCCAGAACGGCTCTTGGATAAACATAGGCGTCATTCTTCCAACGCCCAACTCCAGAAAGAGGATTCTGCCATTCTTATTCTGCTGCAAAAATTCATTGATTTTCCTGTACTCGTCTCTATATTTTTCCCCTTCCAAAAATGTGTACCCCCTGACCCACGGCTCCAGTTCCGCTCCACACTGCGGACAGCGGGGAATCAGTTCTGAGGGGATGCACAGATTTTCGTCTATGGCTGCATTCATGGCGTAGATCATATCTTTGTTATAAAATATTTCATCATGACATCTCCGACTGCATTGAAAATAACGGGAGTCCCCTTGAATGGCACTCAGTTTTTCTTCTGGAACAACTCGTGTAAACTGGAAGTCCTGATTTGTGGTCATGATGTGATAGTTTTTCCCTGCCAATAGAGTCATCAGGTCATAGTACGGTTTTCCCGTCTCACATTCGTATTCCATGTAACCCATCCGGGCCAGGAACGCCCAATGCGCCTCAGAAGATGGATACCGATAATAGAAGCCATTGAATGCGCCGGTGAATCCATATTTTTTATGAAACTCACCCAGGTATTTCTGAAAATAACTGTCGTTGTGGTAGAAGAAGTCGAAGCCGCAGGCCGCAGACATCCCAGCGGCGGCACCGACAAGGATTGCGTCTGCCGTCTCTATCTTTTCCAACAGATGAAGCGCATTATCGGGTTGCTTTTCCAAAAACATCGTTGACTTTCCTCCTTCGAGATATTATTTTATAAATAGCAATTCTGGCTACGAGTATATCATGTTATTTTATAAATTGCAACATCTTTTTGGAGGAGATGCTATGAAATATTCTACGCGCCTGAGCGATGCGGTTCATCTTCTGCTCTTTGTCCAATTAAATCCTGGTCAGCCGCTCTCCAGCGATGCGATCGCAAAAAGTATCTGCACGAATCCCTCCTATGTACGGCAGATGATGGCAAAGCTGAAAGCCGCCGGTCTGCTCAACAGCAGCCGGGGGCAGGCGAAGCCATCCCTGAGCCGGGCGGCGGGGGAGATTTCTCTGCTGGATGTTTACCGGGCGGTGGAAGGGGACAAGCCTCTGCTTCACCTGGACACCCATACGAACCCGGACTGTGGAGTTGGCATCCACATCCAATATGCATTACAGACTTATTTCGATCAAGTGCAGAAAGAAACTGAGACAGCAATGCGTCAAATTACACTGCAAGATATCCTGGACACCTATTATCAGAACGCCCACATAACAATGACATGAGAACAACTGAAAAACCTACTAATCCTTTGCAGATTTCCTTGCAAAATTGTGATTTAACGATTACTCCAATAAAATAACGGTAACCAATAAATCAACGATAGCCAAACCCAGATAACTCCTAAAAAGCAAAAAGGCACCGTCTCCGGCCCAGCTTTCTGCCTGGTCAGAGGCGGTGCTTTTCTCAAAAGTGTTATAAAATCCGCTATTTTCAACGGTTTTTGGCAAAAATAAAGGACGATTATCCCGATACCCATTGTATCAGAATAACCGTCCTTAGATGGCTTACCACTACAAAACTACTATTTTCGGAAAGAGCAACGGCACAACCGAGTCAGAGATTTGGCATACCGGTTTTCGTAAAACACGATATAGAGATCCTCAAATGACGCGGCTGGTTACATCTATTATCTTGGCAATGATGTACTCCAACACTTCATCGGCACTACTACACCGCTTTTAGACTGATTTTGTCCTCATGCCCCGCAGAATGTGCTTCACCGCTCCGCCGTTCAGTTTTTGATAGGGCTGCCCAGCCAGGAGCAGCTGCTCTACCTTCAGCCGATCCAGCTGATCCACCGGTAACGCATAGGGACTTTCCGACAGTACAACCATATCCGCCGCCTTTCCGATCTCCAGGCTGCCCCGCTCCTTCTCATCGAAGCTCTGGCAGTACCCGTTGTAGGTGCACATCCGGAGGGCTTCATAGACGGTCAGAGACTGCTCCGGCACACTGTGATTGCACGCTTTGTAAATCCACTGGATGGGGTCTGGGTCGGTACAGGAGGCATCAGATCCGGCACTGAGCACCAGCCCCATGTCCTGCATCCGGCGCAGGGGGTTGAGGTGCTGGCTGCGAGCCGTGCCCAGGATCTGTTCCAGATACTCGTCCGGCTCCTGGGGCCAATTGATAAAGGCACTTTGAACCGCCAAATGGATGTGGTAATCCCGGCAAATGGCCAGCCCTTCGTCTGTGGGCAGACAGGCGTGGATGATGGTATGGCGGTGATCTTTTCTGGGGTAATCGTCCAGCGCAGCCTTCATCGCTGTTGTGGCCTGACGGAAGGCTTCGTCACCGATGGCATGAACCTCGATCTGAAGGCCGAGGCGGTTGGCTTTTTTGCAAAATTCGATGATCCGTTCATCCGGGTAATAGAGCACGCCCCGGCTGTCTGTCCCCTCATAGGGTTCCAGCATCGCCGCATCCATGGAGCCGAAGCAGCCGTCCAGTGCCGTTTCAAAGCAGCCGCCAATCCGTGGCAGCTTCCGTTTCACCGCCTTATTGACATCCAGGGACTGCACGTATACCCGCATCTGCATCCCGTTGTTCAGGCCGGAGGCAAACCACCGCTCCAGATCCATGTCCAGATCCAAGGGGAAACCCACTCCGCTGACGGAATGGATCATGCCGATGCCCTTTCCTGCCATATAATCCGCCGCCCGCTGCATACTTTGAATCAGCTTTATCACGGGGACAGAATTGGTCACGTAGTCGGAGACGGCAAAAAAAGCCTCCTGGTTCATCTCGCCAGTCTGCTCATGATAGCCCCGCAGATTGGAAATTTTCTTCTTTACCCGCTCCAGCAGTTTGGTGTTGATGACGCAGGTATGTCCATCGTATTTGATCAGGAACACCGGCCGGTCGGGACAGGCAATGTCCAACTGGGAGCGAGAGATCAGCTTTCTATCGGAGACTGAATAGGGGGAGGCACCGAAGCCCATAATAATCTTTTCCTTAGATCGGGCGGCATGGGCGCGGAGCATCTCCGTGATCTCCTGGTTGCTGCCAGCGTTCATCACGTTGAGGCCGGCGTGAAAAACGGAGAAACTTGCAAAATGGATATGGGTGTCCGCGAAGGAGGGCAGCAGTGCCCGCCGCCCAAGTTCCGTTACCTGGGCTTCGCCGTAACACTCCGGAAGGGTATCCCCAATGTAGATGATGCGTCCCTGATCCTCCGCCAGATAGCTGGCCACTGTATTTTTCTCGTCGCAAGTGATGATTGAGCCTCTGTAAACTTTCATCTGGCATTAACCCCCTTTTCTTATCTTTTCAGAAATTGAACGAATTTTATGATGCCGCTTTCTTGACGATCAAAGATATTATATCAGACAAGCTCCGACAATGATAGTCCCAATTGCTGCTCGCTCGGCTTTGCTGTATAATCTTCAGAGAATTCTTTGTAACAGGAGGAGTCGCATGAGGCGTCTGAGCACAGAAGAAAAACGGGCATTGGTAGCCCGTTATCATGCAGGAGAAGCGGCCGCGGAAATTTGCGCTGATACTGGCATTGCGAGAAGCACGTTCTACACTTGGATCAAACCTTACACAACGACTACAACAGATTCAGGTCACGTGGTCAGCCAGCAGGAATTCATCAAGCTAAAACAGAAAAATCAAAAGCTGGAACAAAAATTGGAGATCCTGCAAAAGGTAGGCTGTACTGTGTCCTCACCTCTTCAGGAAAAACTGCAGGAACTTGCCAAATTATATGGCCAATACAGCGTGCACGCGCTCTGTGAAGCTTTGTGCGTCTCTCGCGGAACCTTCTATAACCATATCTTCCGACGGAAAGAAGTAACTGCTTATGACAAACGCAGGGCTGAAATGAAGGAACACGTCAGGGCCGCCTTTGATGAAAGCCATCAGCGGTTTGGCGCGAATAAAATTGCTGCGGTTCTATCCGAACAGGGAATTCGCATTTCTCCTAAATATGCCGCAGAGCTGATGCGTGAAATGGGACTGCAAAACGTCACACTCTACTCTAAACGGGATCATCAGAAACGAGAACGGCTGTCTCAAAAGCAGAATATCCTTCAGAGGCAGTTTCAAGCGGACGCGCCTAATCGCATTTGGGTCAGTGACGTGACCTGTTTCAAAATCAACCAGAACTATCTTTATATCTGCGTGATCCTCGATCTTTTTTCCCGCAAGGTTGTGGCGCACAGGGTGTCCCCCAAGAACAGCACCTACCTGATCACCTCGACGTTCAGGCAGGCATTCCAGCGCAGGAACGCCACTCAGTCTCTGGTATTTCACAGTGACCAAGGGGCGCAGTATACGTCAAAAGCGTTTCGTAAGCTGCTTCGGATGAACAAGGTCGTCCAATCTTTTTCCAGATCCAGACAGCCTCATGACAACGCTGTTATGGAGTCCTTCTTTGCATCCATGAAGCGAGAGGAGATCTATCGTACACAGTACGGATCCGAGCGTCAATTCGTAAAAAGTGTGGATGACTATGTCGAATTCTATAACATTCAAAGGCCGCACAGCACGCTCAACTATAAAACGCCAGCCCAGTTCGAGGCCATTCATGAGAGCCAGAAATAGGCTTCGGGACAATTCAGACAAGGGGGTTCAAAACTGGTCATTTTCGCGTTTTCGTCTCAGGATCTCTGGTTTTTGGACTCAGGCTGTCCAATTTTGCAGTTGCAGCGCAAAAGCAAAAAAGTCTGATATATCAGGCTTTTCGAGATGAAATAAGGGTAGAAATATTGGACAGTCCAACTTAACTGTTCAATACTCCTACCCTAATTCACTACGAAATCACTATTTTCGGGAAGCGTTGCGGCGCAACGGTTTCCGAATCATCAAGGCAACCATGCCCATCACGCACTGTAGTGAATTTGGCTGAACTAAATAATCTCTATCAGCAGTTATCTTTTGAAACCCCTATTCCATTGCGTCTCCCCCCCAAAAAAATCTATCCCGCTACAAGCAGTGGCACGTACTATTCAAGAGTACATGCTACTTTATTGAACTCTATTGTATTTTCTCGTATTCCACATCCTTTTACAAGATGCCAGGAAATTTGACATTTACAAAATGGATGGAAGGATAGAAAGAGAACAGATGGACAATTTACACAATTTCAAGGACATCCTCTTTTAAAATGTCATTATCTCCAAATATTGTCTATTGAATCGCTCTAATAACTTTGCCTGCTTCATTTTCTTAGGTAATTTAAGATTATTTATACGCACATCTATAAACCCTTCGCCATATCCCTCTATGGATGCAATATCCGTTTTACCAAATGGATGACAAATCCAATTAGATGCCTCAGAAACAAAAAACGGAACAATTTCTTCAACAAAGCTGGAACGTATACATAGGTACAAATGGCATGTCCCAAAACGCAATTTCTTTTCATATTGTTGCATAGAATTCTCCAGCATATCTTGATGGCATGTAAATTGAAAGGTCTCACTAATCTGTGCAAAAATGTACTTAGTATATTGATGCGTTTGTACTGGTATTAATGAATAGCACTTAGAATCAACTAAATCGTCTTGCGGAGGTTGTGGATGCAAAGAGCAACTTGAAGATTCTTCCTTCCATATTCTACGAAGAATTTCAGTGCAGTCATTGCTACGGTATTTTTCTGTAATCATTTTGAGCAAACACACACATGCTTTGCCCAGATTAAGCGGTTCTTTGCAAAACACGGAATAATCGCAAAGAACCCCCGCAATTAAGTAGATCCCTTTGCGATTACTTCTCGGTTCTCGCATTTCTGACTTCCAATAATATACTAAAGAAACCTTTTGTTCAATTCTAAAGATGCGATAATAAGATGAATCAGAGATTTTTTTGTCAAGATATTGATGCAAGATGCGATTAAACTGCGAATAATTATCACGTATAAAGCTGTCCTGTATGAGAAAACAATTCTGATCCTCGATCATTTGCGTTATAACAAACGGAGAATATTTCTGTTCCATATGCCCTCCTCAAATTGGTCTCAGTTGTTCAAATAATCTGTTTAATTGTTCCCCTGTAGATGAACTTCCTTCAACGCAGCTAACATGAACAGACGCTTCCTCAGCAGCTTCACAAAGCAGTTCCATATGACTTTTATAAATGTTCTTCTGTACCGGAACATATTTATCAAAAAGCAAATCGCTTTTATTAATAAAAATCACCATTTTATTCAATTCACTACCATGCGCACGAATTACTGTTGTCCAAAATTTCTGTATATCTAAAAGCTGCTCTTGTATAAAATTAGCATCAATATCTTTATCCTCATTGGATTTTGTGTGCGCTAGGATTAGTAGTAAAATTTTGTTTGTATAATCACTAGATAAAAACTTCAACACATCTTGTGGACTTTGACCAGGAACATCAATAATAGTTCCGTCAAAAATTATACCACCCAGGCTGTTTTGAATTTGTACTTGTTGAACATCACTCGTTGCTGTCGGTTTCACATTTTTTATGGCTAGGTACATTGGCGTTGCGGGCTCTGTCATTTTATTTTTCAGTGTAGTCTTACCAACTCCTGTATTTCCAGCTAAACAAATCGTACCATACCTATGCTCCCGCTCATTCTTCTCTCTATCAGATTGTTCTTTTCGATCCCATAATTGCAGAAAGAACCCCGCAATCGATGTTATTGCAGGTATTATGACAGTTATTAACACTGGAACAACTACTATTGTTAGAGATAAAATTGGATTGTTTTTACCCCAAGATACTGCAAATTGGAAAAAGTTTATATATTGAGTCTTGACACCTACAACTTTCTCTAACAATACCTTTAGCTCTAATGTAGAAACACTTTCCCGCAAATTGTAGAGTTTTTCAATATCATTGGTATTATAATAGCCCTGATTTACCAAACCCTCAATTTGTGGCTTTGCCCAATTATCAAACACTGCTTTTGCAAAAAGAATAGGCTGGTTTTCCATATTAGTATTTTCAAAAATACCAAGGCCTCTTCCTATAAATACCAGACACGCTTGTTTACTTGCTTCTTCTTCCAAATGATACGCTACATCATCACCTTTCAACATTTTTATATTGAGTGCTTGTGCAATCGTTTCGTTTGCAGTCTCGTTTTTTTCAAATCCTTTCTGCTTAAGACCAAGAAACACATCAGAAATAATTAAAATTACTTCCCGCCGTGTTAAACAGTAACTATCATCGTAATCATTGCCAAGTGTTTTGACCATTGAGCTATTTACAAGGTTATCGGCATCCTCAATAAAACACGGCTGTTGGCTGTATATCAATAATATATGTATGAGTGTAAATATTAAAACTATTAAACCAACAATAGGCATCACTATCCATTTTCTTTTCGATATATGTTTCTTTTGCCCTGTATAATTTCTCTGCATTGATATGCCCCCTTCAACACATTTTTATCATTGTGCCAAAGACACAAAGACAAGAAAAGACATTAATTTGTAAGTTTATTAATGTGGTCATCCCTCTACCTCAGCTCAACAAATGGTATGCATTGGTTATAAAAACACCAAATATAGTAGGTGGTACCCTCTCCGTCCTGTCAAATGCAGACAGCGTTACATAGGCACTATGTAATCGATCTGCATCTGACAATTTAGTGGGGACATTGACCACTACATTTGGTGTGTCCCTTTTTATACATACTACAAGCACAACTAAACGTAGTTATCGTAATAAGTCAGTCAGCCCCTATAGTACCAGATAATAGGACTGTAGAATTGATAGAATAGCCGCACCAAGGAAGTGGGGCAGCGAAGATGCGCCAGCAAAAGGGATGAGCTTCAAAGAGTTTCTGCAACGATTCCAGACGGAGTAAGGCTATGGGGCAAAGAGATCAAGATTACGTCCTTTCCGGCATCATAGAGTTAGACGATGCCTGCTTCGGCGCACCCAAATCAAACGGGAAGCGGGGCCGGGGAACGGAGAAAACCAGCGCATTGGTTGCAGTGTCCCTTACCAGCCAAGGACATCCCCGTTTCTTCATACAGGTGTCCAAATTGGATGCCGAGTCAGTGAGTGCCGTTGCCCAACGCACCATTCATCCTGACAGTGAAATCTATAGCGACGCCTTTGGGTCTTTTTGAACGGCACTGCGTGAGGGATATGTCCACCATTACCAGGTCTTTGATAAGAACAGCGGCGTTTTGCGTTGGGTACACACTTTGATCTCCAATTTAAAGTCCTTCCTCTTGGGAACTTACCATGGCCTGGGCAAAAAGCATCTACAAAGCTGCTTTGATGAGTTTAGCTTTCGCTTCAACCGCCGCGTCTGACCTGAGCAGCTTTTCCCCAGACTTGTCTGCGCTGTGGCTGCTTCCAACATCTTGGGCTATGGTAACTTAACGCGATAATCACGAAATAGAATGCCAGAAACCACTGCGTCAGTGGCATATGGGTTCTTTGAAGTACCATTCCCGCTGTCACTGAGGCCTAGTGGTGGCACTCGACGCATTGATATCGGCCATTGGATAGCAGGCAAACATGACGGCAACCGTATTGAGGGCAGACAAACCCGTCCGACCACCGCAAATTTACTAGGTATCCCCGCATTTTGCTTTGGTTGAAAACTCCCTCATAAACGTTCCCAAAGGATACCGCTTTTTCTTCGCCATGACCACTTGAGCTTTCTTTTTTTGCTCCAGAAAATGTTAGTTCAATAAATGCGCTAAAGTTGTAAATATCGCGCGAGAATGCGAAAATATTCTCTCATAATATTCTAAATCTCGGCACGTCATAAAAAGATGTCTAAACAGATTTATAGAATATTTGTTTTGGTAGATCGCGCAACAAACCAATCAATGATAAATGGAACGCTCGGGGTGTCCAATATGATTTCAAAATCATGTTGGAACGATCCATATTTAGGAACTTTGATTTTTATGAAAACTCTAAGAGCCTGTTTAAAATCTTTTGACAAAAATGGCGGAGTGGGAGATAATAGGAAAAAACAAGCGGGAGCTGGGGAAAATGCATCAATACCCAAGTGATATCAGCCGGGAAGAATATAAGCTGATCCGGGAGGATTTGGAAGGGGCAAAGAAAACAACCCGGCCCCGAAAATATGATTTGTATGATGTGTTTTGTGCAGTGCTGTACGTAATCCAGGGTGGAATACAATGGCGGATGCTGCCCAGTGATTATCCCAAATGGCAGAGTGTGTATTACCATTTCCGTGTTTGGTCGGAGAAGGACGAAACGGGGGTCAGCATTCTGGACAAAGTGCTGCAAAAACTGGTGAAACAGATACGGAACGAAGA
>OFHA01001893.1_pt1 | contig 13220 bp, 8 predicted proteins | sample 1521891 | NCBI WGS metagenome assembly OFHA01 (sample SAMEA3504089, study PRJEB24116) | mouse gut metagenome | biome: mouse gut; feature: mouse-associated habitat; material: faeces | place: Denmark | collected 2011 | reverse complement strand
TAATTTTTGTGTAGAAGTGTTTACTATCAATTCCTCTGGAAAATGAACCCTTTCTAATATTGCATTGCAATAGGCGAAATCTCCTATTTGTATATAGAAATGTGCATCACTTCCTAATACAATAGGTGTTTCATATTCCATGGCATATTTTAATATTTGTTCAATGATAACATCGCTACCCTGTCTAAAGCCATTTGGTACAAGAGAAGCATTATTAATTTCAATTAAACATTTTGTTTGTTTTGAAGTTTTTACAATTTCCTTTACATCAATAGGATATCTTGGGTCACCTGGATGTCCCAAAACATCAATAAGAGGATTCTCCATTGCTTTGATACACGCTCTGGTGTTTTGTTGCATTGTGCCAAATGGTATGCATGGAGGGTGCAAACTTGCTATGGCAATATCCAATTTTTGTAATATATCATTTTCTAAATCAATATTACCATCATAATCCATAATATTTAATTCTGCACCATGCAATAATTCTACGCCATTCAGTGTATGAGGCAAAACATGATAATTTGTAAAAAAGGCTCTAGGCGCTGTGTTTTTCATGCCAGGTGCATGGTCTGTTGTTGCAATTAATTCTAATCCTTTTTGATTTGCTGCTTTTGTATTTTCATATATAGTACTATAAGCATGCTGACTGACAACAGTATGCGTATGAATATCTACAACATATTTCATATTTATTTCATCTCTTTTCAATGATTTTGTTATGAAACAAGTATACCATGTTTTGACTATATTTTCAAAACAAAAATGGAGAGCAAAAAGAAAAAGAAATTGTGATATCATTATTTTCTTTTATCAATATACCTTCTATAAAGTAATGTAATAATATACTATTTAATTGTGGTTCTGTGTGATATAGTTGTTTGTGTTGTATAGATTGCAATGATTTTTCTATATTTTGTATTTTTTTTTGATAATTTTTTTGATACTCTATTATGTCATTTTCTTCTGCTATGCCATTTGCAAAAGCATATAATAGTCTTTTTTTACCTTCATGATATTTTTTTTGCTCTTTTTCTAATTGTATTTGTAATTGTTGTTTATTTTGCTGTATTAACGCAATATCTGGGTTTTCGTCAAAAAGCTCAAATAATATTTTTAATAGATATTGCAGTATATCAATCAATACTTGCTCTTTTATAGTGTGGGGAGTACAGGCAATATTAGGAGCATTTTTATAACTACTGCAACGATAATAATACATTTTTTGTCCTTTTGTATCATTACTATAACAACGATATAATGCTCTACCACAATCGCTACATTTTAATAATCCTGAAAATAATGCTGTATTTTGCTGTTTTTTTATTTTTCTTGTTCTTTTTTTTAACATTTGTTGCACAATTTGAAATGTTTTTTCATCAATAATTGCTTCATGTGTTTGATTGATTTTAATTTCTTTTCCCTTTTCAATAGGTACTTTTATTTTTCGACTTTTATCATGTTCTAACACTTTTATCATTTTTGTTTTTTTTTGTATTAAATTGCCTATGTAAACCTCATTAGAAAGTATTTTATGTATTGTAGAATACGTCCATATATAAAAAGGATATCCTTTTTTTGCTGGCTGATACAATGATTGATTTTGTTTTTTGTATTCCGTAGGACAGTATATTCCTTTCTTATTTAGATAAACTGCAATTGATTGTTTTGACATACCTTCTAAATAGAAACAAAATATTTTTTTTACAATATCTGCTGCTGGCTTATCTATTACAAGTAAATATTTATTATTACTATCTTTTTTATAGCCATAAGGAGCAAAAGCTCCTACAAACTTTCCGTCCTGCCTTTTCATATCTAAATTCATGCAAACTTTTCTGGATATATCTGCAGGATAAGTGCTATTTAATACTGCTAAAAAACTCATTTTTAAATCATCAATACCATTTTGAGTATATAAACTATCAAAGCCTTCTCCCAAAGACACAAATCTAATATTTAATTTTTGTATATCGTATTCTATAAATTTTAAGGCATCTACGGAATCCCTGCTTAAACGAGAAAAGTCTTTTACAATTATCATGTTTATTTTATTATTTTTGGCATCTTCTAATAGCTTTTGATATGCTGGTCTGTCTGTAACAGTGCCTGTTTTGCCGTCATCAATATAATAGGAGGTAATTTCAATATCATCTTGACTATTTTTGACATATATTTCAGCTAATCTTTTTTGATTTTCAATACTCTCAGAAGTGGTACATTTCTTTTTTGTTATATCCTCTTTTGATACTCTTGCATATACTCCTGCCCTTCTTGTAATAGCATCTTTCATAAAAAGCACCTCCGTACTTTTTGATATGCACCCCACGCTGCGTCAAAACTAATGGAAACTTTTTGCTCTGGTGTATCTACGCAATAAATAGGTAATTTTCTTTCTGCTTCTGCTACATGAAATACAGATTGTATTGCTGGTGGAGCGATATGTACTGCAAATGCAAGTGCTACAATGCCTCCTATTAAACATAGTATTTTTTTCTTTGTTAAAACAATTGATTTTATCATTTTCATAAATCATACCTCCTAAAATATTATATTCTTTTTCAATATATTCTAGTTGTTATGATAATTATGCACAAAAAACACCCTTTCAGTATAACCGAAAAGGTGTTTCTTCATTTTGCTATATTGTATAAATACGCAATTTTTCAATTCTATTTTTGTCAACTTCTTCTACTACAATTTTAATACCATTTTCTTCTACTTCTTCCCCACCATCTGGCAAAGAACCAAGTATACCTATTACATAACCACCTATTGTATCAAAATCTTCTGATTCTAAATGTAACCCTATCATTTCGTTGACATCTTCTAATCTTGTAGAACCATCGACAACAAATTCATCTTCTTTTATGACTTCTATTTCTTCCTCTTGTTCGTCATATTCGTCAGCAATATCTCCTACAATTTCTTCCACCATGTCCTCTAATGTAACAAGCCCTGATGTACCGCCATATTCATCTAATACAATAGCCGCAGGAATACGATTGTTTCGCATTTCTGAAAATAATTCTGAAATAGGTTTGCTTTCATAAGTAAAAAATGGCTCTCTCATATAGTCTGTTGTTTTAAAATGTTCCACATCTATAAATATAATATCTTTTACATATAAAATACCTACAATATTGTCTACACTTTCATGATAAACAGGCAGTCTGGAAAAACGTTCCTCTTTGAATATAGAAACAATTTCGTCATATGTGATATTGTCCTCTACACAAATCATATCTGTACGAGGTGTCATAACATCTTTTGCTTTAGAATCACCAAAATCAAACACATTGTTTATCATACGTCTTTCGTCTACTTCTAATACGCCCTCCTCATGGCTGACATTTACCATTGTTTTTAATTCTGCCTCTGTTATGGTAGGTGTTTTGCCTGAAGTGTCGCCACCCAGTATACGAATTAAACCGTTTGTAATCAAATTCATCACTTTTACAACAGGTGTGGATATGATTACAACACCAGAAATAATTTTCGCTACTCCTAGTGAAACCTTTTCTGCATTTTGTGATGCTAATGTTTTTGGTGTAATCTCACCAAATATCAATATGATAATGGTAATTATCATTGTTGCTGCACCAACACCAGATTGCCCACCTAAAAGAGATACTGCAATCATTGTTGTCAAAGATGCTGCTGCATTGTTTACTAAATTGTTTCCAATCAATATGGAACTTAACAGTCTATTGGGGTCGTCTATTAGTTTTTGAATTTTGTCTGCATTTTTCACATTTTCTTCTACCATATTACGCAGTTTAATTTTGTTTAGTGATGTTAATGCTGTTTCTGATGCAGAAAAAAATGCAGAACCACATACCAAAATCAATAAAATTAATATAAGCCACCAACTGCCGGGGTCTTCCACTGAAATCACACTCCTAAAAAATATAAATCATAATTGTATTACTTACACGTTAAAACATTATAACAGAAATATTTGCAGAATGCAAATATTTCTACATTTTTGCAACACCTGTACGAATTGCAGCCTCTGCAACCGCTTTTGATATCGCTGATACAACTCTTTTATCAAAAGGAGAAGGTATGACATAATCTTCTTTTAACTCTTCCTCTGTAATTAAATCTGCAATGGCATACGCTGCCGCTAATTTCATTTCTTCATTAATATCTTTTGCTCTCACATCTAATGCTCCTCTGAATATTCCCGGAAAAGCAAGCACATTATTGATTTGATTTGGATAATCAGAACGTCCTGAACAAGCAACTTTTGCTCCTGCTGCTTTTGCCTCATCTGGCATGATTTCAGGAACAGGATTCGCCATAGCAAATATAATAGGGTCTTTTGCCATTGTTTTTATCATTTCTGCTGTTAACAGTTTTGGTCCAGATACACCAATAAATACATCTGCACCTACTATAACATCTGATAATGTTCCTTTTTTATGATAAGGGTTTGTTATATTTGCTAATTCTGTAAATGCTTTATTTTCATAAATTTCTTCACTATGAATTGCTCCACTACGGTCAACCATAACAATATCTTTTATGCCAGCATTTAAAAGCAATTTCGCAATCGCTGTGCCTGCACTGCCTGCACCAGAAATGACAACAGAAATTTCATTCTCTTTTTTACCCACAATACGTAGTGCGTTTTTTAATCCTGCAAATACAACTACTGCTGTACCATGCTGGTCATCATGAAAAATAGGAATGTCTGTTACCTCTTTTAATTTTTTCTCAATTTCAAAACATCTTGGTGCAGAAATATCTTCTAAATTGATGCCACCAAAACTTCCTGAAAATAAACTGATCGCTTTTACAATTTCATCAACATCTTTTGAACGAACACAAAGAGGAATAGCATCAATATCTGCAAAACATTTAAAAAGTGCTGCTTTCCCCTCCATAACAGGCATACCTGCCTCTGGACCAATGTCCCCTAATCCTAATATTGCTGTGCCGTCTGTAATCACTGCAACAGTATTCCATCTTCTTGTCAGTTCAAAAGATAATTCTGGATTTTTTTGTATTTCAATACAAGGTTGTGCAACGCCTGGTGTGTAGGCAATGGAGAGTTCCTCATTGTTTTCTATTTTTGCCCTGCTGATTACTTCTACTTTCCCCTTCCACATTCTATGCGCTTCTAATGCTTTTTGTTTCAAATCTTCCATTTGTTATGCTCCTCTTTGTTTTTTTCTATTTCTTCCGCTAATTCACTCAGGTATACCCATCTTTGCATAGTATCCTCTAATATTGTTTCTATTTCTTGTTTTTGTAAAGTAATTTCTTGTAATTTCACGTAATCACTTGCACATTCACATTCTTGTTTTTCTATCTCCTGTAATTTTTGTTCCAAATCGCTTATGGTATCTCCTATTGTTTCATATTCTCTTTGCTCCATATAAGTCATTTTTTTGACTCTTTGTGTTCTCATTTGTGTATTTTGTTTTTTTACTGTGGGGGTTTGTTCTACAATATCATGTTCCGCTTTTTGTTTATAATCACTATATCCGCCCTCATATTGTTTTATATTTCCATTCTTTTCAAATGCAAATATTCTGTTTGCAATTTTATCCAAAAAATATCTATCATGAGATACTGTGATGACAGCACCAGAAAATGTATCTAAATAATTTTCTAATATGGTGAGTGTTTGTATATCTAAATCGTTTGTTGGCTCATCTAAAAACAATACATTAGGTGCTTCCATAAGCACTTTTAATAAATAAAGTCTCCTTTTTTCACCACCTGATAATGTGGATATGGGACTTCTTTGCATATCCAATGAAAAAAGAAATTTTTCAAGCATTTGTGATGCTGTAATTCTGCCGTCCGCAGTGGGAACATATTCCGCAATATCTTTGATATAGTCAATTACTCTTTGTGACTGCTCCATATTTTCATTTTCTTGAGAAAAAATACCGACTTTAACTGTTTCTCCTATCTCGATTGTACCACTATCTGGACTTAATGTACCTGTCATCATTTTAACAAGTGTTGATTTCCCACACCCATTTTTCCCTACAATACCAATTCTATCATGACGCAGTATAGTGTAACTAAAATCATTGATATATGTGATGTTATCATAACTTTTTGAAATATGTTCTGCTATAATAATTTTTTTACCCAAACGTGAAGAGGCTGCACTGATTTCTACATTTCCTCTTTGCTCTGGTGCTTTTTGTGAAGCAATTTCTTCAAAACGCTGTAATCTTGCTTTTTGTTTTGTGCTTCTTGCTTGTGCGCCTCTCCTTACCCATTCCAATTCTGTACGTAAAAAATTTTGTCTTTTTCTTTCTCCAGCCTGTAATAGTTCTTCCCTTTCTGCTTTTAACTCTAAATATTTACTGTAATTACCTTCATAGGGATATAATTTTCCTTGTTCTAATTCTATTGTACGATTTGCTACTCTATCCAAAAAATATCTGTCATGCGTTACCATTATCAATGCTTTTGTATAATGAGAAAGATGCTTTTCAAGCCATTCTACGGTATCGTTATCAATATGGTTCGTTGGTTCATCTAGTATCAATAAATCTACTGGAGAAATCAATACTCGTGCTAATGCTACTCTTTTTCTTTGTCCTCCTGAAAGTTGAGATGCCTGCTGTTGAAATTGTGTAATTCCCAATTTTGTTAATATTGTTTTTGCTTCACTTTCTAATGACCATGCTTTTTGTTTATCCATTTGCTCTGTTAATATTGCAACTTGCTTTTCCCAATAAGCATCAGAAGGGTCAGATAAATTATTTGTAATTGCTGTTTCGTAATCTCTTACCAGTTTCATTGTTTCGTCATTGCTTTCAAATACTTGCTGTAATACAGTGCCTTTATGATGAAATGCTGGGCTTTGTGGCAAATATGCTATTTTTAAACCATTCATTGTAACAATTTGACCACTATCCCCTTTTTCTACTCCCGCTATAATTTTAAGTAATGTGGATTTTCCTGTACCATTTACACCAATAATACCAATTTTATCGCCCTCATTAATGCCAAATGTAATATCATCAAAAAGTATTTTATTTCCAAAACTTTTATGGAGTTTTTCTACTGTCAATATATTCATATATCGTTGCTCCTTTTATTTACTTGCCATATTGCTGCATTGCTTTAAAAACGGTTTCATATGCTTGTTTTGGTACAATAGAAATTTTATCAGACTGTCTTTCTAAATAATAAACATGAGCACCTTCCTCTACAATAGACGCAACCATAAATGCCCTGTCTAATGTTTGCGCACCAGCTACAACACCATGATTTGCTAATAAACAAGCATAGTTTTTACCAAGTGCTTTTACTGTTTCATCAGCAAGTTCTTTACTTCCTGGATAAGCAAATGGTGCTATTTCTATTTCTCCAGAGCCTGCTAAACCCATTTCTGTTAGTACAGCAGGTATTTTTTCTCCTTGGGAAGCAAGTACAGTAGCATACAATGAATGGGTATGTATTACAGCGTTAATATCTTCTCTGGCATGATATACCGCCAAATGCATAGGCAACTCCGAAGAAGGTTTTTTATTATTTTCTAAATATATATTACCCTCTAAATCTGTAATACAAATATCTTTTTCTGTCATATCTTCATAAGATGCACCAGAAGGTGTAATTGCTACAATACCTTCTTTTCTGTCTATCATACTAATATTACCAAATGTACCTGAAACTAATCCTGATGCTACAACTGCTTTTGCTGTTTTTAGTACTTGCTTTTGCATTTCAAATAAACCTTTTTTGTCATGAGGTTTTTTCCCTTCTTTGAGTGCTTTTAAACTTTCTGAATAAGGCGGATAAGCAACTCCTTTTTCTGTAATAATTGCTGTAATATTTTGATGAGGTGTTACATCAAAAGCTGGATTGAATATATTTACATTTGTTGGTGCTGTTTGTTTTTCACCAAAATGACGCACTTCTTCTGCATCTCTTTGCTCAATGGGTATTTCTTCTCCCGTTTCCATATCAAAATCAATTGTGGAAAGAGGCGCAGCAATAAAAAATGGTATATTGTGTTCTTTTGCTAATATAGAAAGACTATACGTACCAATTTTATTTGCACTGTCTCCATTTTTTGTAATACGGTCTGCTCCTGTAATGACAGCTTGTACCCATTTGTTTTTCATGACAACACCAGCCATATTATCACATATTGTTGTGACATCAATGCCACTTTGAGAAAGTTCCCACGCTGTTAGACGACTTCCCTGCAAAAGTGGTCTTGTTTCATCTGAAAATACTTTAATATTTTTTCCTCTTTGTTGCATAATATATGCAGGCGCAAGTGCTGTTCCATACATAGATGTTGCTAATGCTCCTGCATTACAATGTGTCAAAAATGCTTTAAAATCCGTAATATTTTCTAATATATCAGCACCATATTCTCCTATTGCCTTGCACGCTGCAATATCTTCTTCCAACATTTGTTGTGCTTCCTGCAATAACTTCTGTGTCATTTCAGATATTGTTGACTTCTTTTGTAAATGACATTTCCAAATGCTTTTTGCTTTTTGTTTCATTCTCTCTATTGCCCAATGAAGATTAACCGCAGTTGGTCGTGCTGTGTCAATATAATCACCTATCTCTATTACTTTTGTTAAAAAATCATCTACAATAACATTTTTTGTTTGTGACCAATTTTTTATACCAATATAAACGCCGAATGCTCCAGCAAGTCCTATTGCAGGCGCACCCCTTACTTCTAACTTTTTAATGGACTCCCATACTTCTTCTATTGTTTTCATTTCTTTTACAATGCACTGTTCTGGTAATTGTGTTTGGACTAATATCATTACTTTGTCATTTTCAAACCATATCGGTTTTGGTAACATTTTTTACACTCTCCTTATACAAGTAAATATAGCCTCGCAATATACGAGGCTAATGGATAAATTATAAATTATACTGCTGCCAATGCTTTGATAGACGCAATAAAATCTGCATATTCTTGTGTATCTTTCATATCATCTAATAAATTGCCAAATCTCTGTTTTGGTTTGCCATGTGCTTTGAAAAAGTCTGTACAAAGTGTTGTTACTTCCATCGCTTTATCTGCTTCAATTCTGCAAATTTCTTCTCCTATCATTGCCTCTCTGCCGAATCTTCCGCCTATAAATACTCTTAATCTGCCCTTTGGCGCACCCATAAATCCTAAATCGTTTAATTGTACTTTTGCACAGTTATTTGGACAGCCTGTTACATTGATTTTAAATTTATGTGGTAAAGCCATAGGATAAAATTTGTCATGCAATTCTTTACAAATTGCTTGTGTATCTACCAAACCAAATTTGCATACTGTACCTTTGCAACATACAAGAGGACGCACTCTTGCACCTGTTCCACCATAAGATAAACCGAGTTTGTCCATTTCTTCTTTCATTGGAGCAATGTTTTCATAAGGAATACCTACAATTTCAATGTTTAAACGTACTGTAACAGCGCCAATTCCCTTACCATACTTTTCAGCTAATATTGCAACATTTTTTAAATCTTCTGCTGTTGCAAGCCCTGCTGGAAATACAATACGAAGAACAAATTGTTCTTTATCTTTCATTAACAAAAAGCCTTCCCCTTTTAATGCAGCTAATTCTTCAGCTGTTAAATTTACCATATATCAATTACCTCCTTTTTGCACTTTTTATAGCATAAACTTATATTCATTATACCATAATAAGGTTATTTTTCAACATATTTATTCCCTATATAATAGATATTTATACAGTTCACAAATAAACTAAAAAAGCCATTTATTGAAAAAATATCAATGAATGGCTTTTTATTTACATCAATTCTAAATCTTGCTGTGATATTACCATATGCTCATTGCTCTCTGTGCATACAACGTACTGAGGTGAAACATCTTCAACAAGAGAATATACATAATTATTTAAGTCATGTATCACGCCAACATCTTGCCCTGTTGTTTTGCATACTCCCTCATATAGTATAAAACAATTCCATTTTTCACTCCAACTTAATGTTTCTACAACAAAACGGCTCTCTACAATTTGAAATGTATTATCTTCTGGTAAATTTATGCTGTCCTCTACATTTGATATACTATACTCTTGCGCTCTATAAATATATAATATAATTTTATCAACATTGTTCCATGTTAAATTACAGTTTTGTTGTGCTTTTTCCCATTGCTTATTTTGAGAACTACAATCTATCCATGCATTGTTCCAATATGCTTTAATATTATATGGTGTATTTAATACTTGAGAATAAAAATTTCCATTCCATAAATATCCTTTTAAAAAGTCGCTTGTCTCATAAATTCCTGTTGCCATGTCTACTTGTTCCCTAAACAATATCAATGTATTTTTTGATATTGGTTCTAATATAAAATTTACTTCTACAATTTCATAATATCTTCCAAGTACAGAGGATATTGTGCAAAAATCTCCATATTGTTCATATATTGCAGCAAGTGTATTATTTTTATCAAATTGTACTAATATCAATATAAAATTTGTATCATTATTTAATAAATTTTTTTCAAATATTTTGATTTCTCCTTGACAATTTTCTTCTGATAATGTACCAGCATCACAAGCCGTTATAATAGAATGTATAATCAATGATTTGTTTTCAGGTTGTGTACAATTTTTAATGCAAGACATAGATAATTTATTTTGCTGATTTGGCATATGCATTCTCCCCAAACACGTTATATTTATTTTAAAAGTTTTTTTCTATTTTTAGTGTATGCAATATTATTCTATATTATTACAAATTCTATACTTCTATCAAAAATATATTATAATTACAAGCATTGACACAATTCTTTACAGTATATTATAATTTGATAGAAATAGAAAAATTTTAATAAAGGAGGAATTATTTTGAAGTGTTTGAAAAAATTATTTTCAATACTTTTGAGTGTTATCATTGCGTGTCCAGTATATACAATGTATTTGCCAAACATTGCTATCGCCTCAGAAAACAACGCAATGATGATACAAAGCGACGCTTCTATTGCCTTGACTGTAAAATTTGATTTACCTCAGTCATTAGACACAATTAAAAAGCGTAATATGAAATTAAAATTGACTAAAAATGAAGAAAATGCAACATTTTCATTCAACACAGCAACAAAAACAGGAACAGGATTTCAATATGCTTCTGCGGAAGTTGTGGCAAAAAATAAAAATGGTATAGAACTAACTACAGAATCACTGATTGGTAGTTATGATATGATGGTTTCTCATCTGGAAACTGGAAATTATACCATTGAATTGAGCGGAGAGGGTTTTGCAACATTTACACAAAATATTTCGTTATTTGATTACAGTCAGCATATTGTTGTAAGTACATCAAATGGAACATTTTCTTTGGGAGATATCAACAATGATGGTATTGTTGATGAAAATGACAGAAAAATACTTTCTAATGAATTAGGACAAAAAAATAGTACTGCTTTATATGACCTGAATGGTGATGATATTGTTGATATTTCTGATATCGCTTATATACATTACAATATAGGAGTTTCTGGAAATGCTCAAAAATATGAGACAGCCGCTATTGTTAGTGCATCTCTTGATACAAATGAACTCTCCATACAAGGTAATGTTCAAAATTTATTCAATGGTAAAGAAGATATTACATTTTCAAATACAAACAGTACTGATATTATTATACCTATTACATTTCAAAATAGTGTTGAAATGAGTGAAATTGTATTGACAAGTCCTTATGGTGCAGGCGCTGTTGTTGCTGGAACAGCAATATTAGAATTGGCAGACGGCAGTACAGAAGAATTTCATTTCGATAATGAAGCACCTAAAAATGTTCATGCAATAGGTGAGTTGATAGATAAAAGTACTGTAACAATCAATTTGGGTAAAAAGGTTGCCGTAAAAAAAGTAACAATTAAAGTAACAAAGGTGATTGGACAAGATGGTATACCACAATATATTAAACTTACTCAAATACAATTTTTAAAAGATGTAATATTAGATGATGCACAAAATATTGACAGTAAAGTAAAAGGACTTTCTGCAACACCAAAAGATGGAGCAGTTGGATTGAAATGGAACGCTGTAAGTAATGTTACAAATTATGTGATTCACTATGGTACAGACAAAAATAATTTGAATCAAAGTACAACAACTAACACTACAACAGCAGAAGTAAGTGGACTTAAAAATCTTACAACATACTATTTTCAAGTGACCGCATCAAATGGACAGTGGAAAGGTACACCATCGGATATCATTTCTGCTATACCAGAAGCTTCCAAAATACCAGGTGCGCCTTCTAATATTAGCGTTACACCTGCAAATGAATCTTTGCGTATTAGCTGGGGAAAAACAAAAGATGCCTCTTATTATCAAGTGTATTATAGAAAACAAGGCGAAAGCAATTTTATACAATTTGGCAAAAATATAGAAAATACAAATAGTGTCATTACAGGGCTTGTAAATGGTACAATATATGAAATTGCAGTAAAAGCCGGAAATAGTAAAGGTGTTGGTCCTTATTCTTCTACTGCATTGGGTACACCAAATTCAGAAAATTTTGACCCCCCTGTTTTCCCAACAGAAGGACGTATTGACAGAAGTGAAATAGAATCTATCGTCATTGCTGATAAAAATAATGTAGATAAGAATCTTTGTCCTAATTTTGAATTAGAGCATGTTGTTGATAATGATGCAAATACATATTGGGTAGCTAGTAGTTGGACAAAAAATAGTGCAATTACATATACATTTAAAACACCTCATGATATGAATTATATATTGTTTGCACCTTATTTGGACGCAAAACATACCAAAGTAATTAACCGCTATTCTATTACAGCAGTAGATGATACTGGTAAAACTGTTTTAGGTAATATTGTAACAGATGATAAAGGAAATCAAAAAGTTGTAGGATTTAGCAGAAAAGCTGGAGCATTAACAAAAGATAATTATATTGTTATGACATTCCCAGAAATTAAAAATGTAAAAAGTATTACTGTGGAATTAGCAGAAATAGAAGGCGGTGGAGCACGTGTAAGTGTTTCAGAAATCGCATTTTATGACGCTGACAAACTTTCCTCTGAAATTGCCTCACTCTTTTCTGATAATGCATTTACAACATTGAAATCTGGTGTAACACAATCACAAATTCAACAATTATCAGATAGATTGACACAATTAAGTGTTTTCTATATGGACGTTGATTTATTAAAACAAGAATTGGAATTGGCTCAAAAACTTTTATCTGGAGATAATAGTAATATTGGTGTA
>OFHA01001892.1_pt1 | contig 13239 bp, 6 predicted proteins | sample 1521891 | NCBI WGS metagenome assembly OFHA01 (sample SAMEA3504089, study PRJEB24116) | mouse gut metagenome | biome: mouse gut; feature: mouse-associated habitat; material: faeces | place: Denmark | collected 2011 | reverse complement strand
CGTCACCGTCTCTGAGCTTGACTTCTGTGTTCGGGATGGGAACAGGTATTTCCCCTACCACTTCACTTTTGATACAAAAGCCACCCGATTACATCTAGTGGAACCCTTTATGTAAAGGTGATTCCATACGATAAGACAACTAGCATAGTAACAACCTTTTGCGTCGAACTCCCTGGAACCCCCTTGAATATATAGGGGGTTCATTTTCATTAGAAGGGGTTCATTTTAAATGAGGGGTGCATCCTTACTCAACACCAAGAGCTTTAAAAACAGCATCCTCGGCTGAAGTGTATGGAATGAGCTGAAAAGCACTCATGAGTTCAGGTGGAACAACAGCTATGTCTGCAAATGATGTTGTTGGCAGTAAAACTTTCTTTGCTCCTGCATCCAGGCATGCCTGCAGCGTATTAGCCAGTTCATCGGCTTTTACAATCGCTCCACTAATCGTGATATCGCCAAGGACAGCAGTAGAACTCTGAACTGGTTTTCCCAGAGCAATGCTGCTGATTGCAATCAAGGTCGGTAAGGTCAATTTGGAAGTTATTCCAATTCCCTGCAGATCTTGATAGTTGATGATGTAATCCTTGGATGTTGTAGAAATACTTCCTGAGATTCGATTGGAGTTGGCCTTTAAATAATTGAAAGCCGTGTTGGTTGCTTCTTTGGCTTCTCGATCTGACCCCAGGCCTGTTCTTTCAAACTTACCGTTACCTGGCAGCATCTGGCTTTCCAAACGATATACACCGATCATTCCAGATTTGCTTCTGGAAACTGTATAGACCTGACCTGGATTGCCAATACCTTCAGGAATGAGATGCTCTCCTCCCTGCTCTGGCACAGAAACATATTTTTCTTCAAAAGTGTCATTGTCGATGTAGGAGAAGTTCACGTCATAGAACTCCATACCACCAAGCTTCTTTAGCTGTTCTTTGACACGTCGTCTCATTTCCAGAGCAACCCGAAGCACTTCTTCCAGTTCATCCTTCGTGAAATTGCCATCCGGATAGATCAGCTTCAACAGACCGTCCACCATCTTTCGGACAGCGATGGTATCTCTCTGATTGAGATTTTTCCCAAGATGGAAGTAGGTATCCAAAGCATCTCCGTATTGCTCTTTACGGAGTTCCCGCATGAACTCAGCCAGGTAATCCGTTATGAATCCATAGTCATTGGTAAAATGTTCCGGGCGATATTTCGGAATTTCCCATCCCGGAATGTAGCAATGAATCCGATCCAGGAAGGCAGTGTCAGTTCCCATTTCTGATGGGAAGGGGTCAAACAATGAGGAAGTCTTCAAAAGAACATCCACACTCTGGTTCACATTCCCGACAAAGACCATGGATGCAGAAGCAGCTTTCTCTTCCTTACCTCTGGCAAATGAACCGGACGCCATATAATCCTTCATGATCTGAATGCCGTCTTTGTCCTTGAACTTAATACCAGCCACTTCATCAAAAGCCACGCAATCCCAAAGACCGACCAGACCAACAGTTTTCTTTGCCATGTTGTAGAACAAATTGGCGACCGTTGTCTGACCTCCGGAAACCAGAATGGAATTGGGTGAAATCTCTTTGTACAGATGGGATTTTCCAGTGGAACGAGGTCCCAGCTCACATAGGTTAAAGTTGTTTTCCACCAAGGGAATCATTCGGGCTAATAGTAGCCACTGTTCCCGTACTGTGAACTTATCCGCTTCCATACCAGTCGAGCGCAGAAGGATCTTGATCCACTCCTCTTTGGAGAAGTTTTTCCGTCCTTCTTTTAGCTCATCGATATCGATATGGGGCATCTGGATTGGCGTTAGTTTTCGGATTCGAATGGGAGATGCTTTCTTGTCTTCCTCAATGAATTCGTAATCCAGCTGAACGATACACCAGATCCCACCAGCCAAAAGCCGATCGTACTTTGCTGCATATTCTTCTGAAATAGGAACACCCGAAACACCCAGGTTGGAGAAAGAAGCTTCATAGCGGTCTTCTTTCATATTGAGGGTGACCGTAATCATATCGATCACTGTATAAGATCCTCTCTGCCGTAAAACAGAGAGGGTCTTTTGAGCTTCATCTGGTCGAACGTAATTATTTGCCAGAATTTTCTTTACATTCTCGACACCCCTGGCAACCACTTCTTCATCTTCTGAAGAGCAGTGCTGGCCTAACAGGAATTCAAGAACATAAACAGGTACATTAGCTCCTTCTTTGATCTTCTTCGTCAGATCTTTCCGGACGATCTTTCCATCAAAGTTCTGCCGTAACCGGAGGTTTAAATCATCATTATCCATTTCCAGCCCTCCTATAAGTCAAATCCGAAGTCATCCGCTAAAGCAATATCAATCGTGAAATTCTCCTCAACAGGAATGTCTGTTCCATTGGAGATCACCAGTTTGTAGTCCTTCTTTCGATCGTATTGTCCAGGCTTCAGGTTAAAGCTGACATGATATTTGCGATCGATATTATTCGGGGAATCTTTATCTGCAATTACTTCTTTAATATCGCTGACAGTATTTCCGTCCTCATCCATCATGAAGATCCGATAGACAGCAGGCAGGATCTTATCTCCCACCGGAACAGGCTGATAGAAGTCCAGACTGAAACCAAGATTGGAAATCTTATGGTTCTCAGAAAGCAGCTGGATCTTTGCCAGTTCCCGTTCGGTAAAGTCTTTATTCTTGCTCTTGTATTTGCTCTTGAACTGAATAACCGGAACCATCATCTCCTGCAGGCTGATACCGCCATGAACAAAGTTGGCTCCGCCACCTGAAATCTTAATCCGGCTGGTATCTCTAGGCGTAAACCCAACCATTGGGGTTCCTCCGAATTCATGTGATATATTCACTGGCAGCAGGTAATCGGCCTGCGTTCCTTCAGGAGCCAGGATATACCGCCGTCCAACCTCGTAAGCCTCGCTATCCAGAACCTTGCTGGAAATCTTGTTCATTTCCTGAAGGGACTCATAGGTATAAAGGAAGCCATGATCGGCTGTAATCAATACTTCCGAAACATTATCATTAATCAAAGTCTTGACCAGAGATCGCAATTCCTCAACCGCCTGTTCACAGGCTTTGAAGACATCCTTTTCTGTTGGAGCTTTATCACCAATCGCATCGATCTTGTTGTGATAAATGTAGATGACTTCTTTACCCTTCAGATATTCCCGGCGTTCTTTCATCTTCATGGCCTTATAGTCTTCAGCCTGGATTGCAGCGGATTTGGGATTAATGGTCTGCAGCCGTTTTTCCCTGTCCTTGGTAGACTTGGTCGAAAATCCATCCAGAAGGACTTCCGGAGTCCCATTGCTGATCTCAATAGAAGGATTCCAGACGTTGAGCAGACTAGCCATTCCAAACTTTGTGATGGATGGAAAAACAGATTGTCTGGCAGTAAGCTCTGCTGCACCATTGGTCTGGGTTACCAATTCATCCCGCAGCTGGGCAGCCACTTCATAGCGCAAAGCATCTGAAATGATGACAACAGATCGCCTGGAAGGTCCTTTCTTGTTTTCCAGATTGACCATATTGGAATAGAAGTCCTTTTGACGGTCAATATTTGAAACATAACCCAAAGAAGCAAAATCCGATTCTGCAAGTTCTGTCCATTTTTCCATCAAGCCTGCCAGGAACCAGTTGTGATACAGTTTCTCGACAGTCTCAGCAGCCTGACGCAGGTTCTCTTCCAGAACTTCATTATTTTGTGACAGAGCGTTCTGAAAAGACAGCTGGAACTTTCGATAACAGGTATCCATCAAGTAGGCTTCATCTTCATAAAACTTCCAGACTTCCTGGGGTTTTGTAAAGTGGAAACCAGAATTATATTTCAGATAGAACTCCTGCATTTTGGCGGCATAGTAAAGACAGTCATAGAAGTCTTCAAACTCAGCAAACCAGGCCTGCGTCCGTTTGGATTCCACAGCCAGGAGGATATCCTCAACTTTAATGACATTTTCGCCAATCTCAGAGAAATATCTAGATAAAACAGCTTCATCAATCCCCGGAAAAATATCGCTGGAAAGAAGAGCATCCACATCTGCTTTCTCGAAGCGGGATGCTAACCGTAGTCTGGCCTCCACATCTCTGGCCAAGTCAAAGTAGCTTTTCCTATCCTTTGACAGCATCCATTCATGGACAAAGCTGTAACAGTTGGCATTCTTGGTTCCAGAAATATAACTCTCCAGCCCCCTCAGCAAACTTTCATCAAAGTTTTGAGCCAAGGCACTGATCAGTATAAAAGCTGCCAGTTCTTCCAGATCTAGCTCCTGATTTTCCGGATACCCCGTAAACCGATTGATAACCTGTTTAAAAGCCGGTAAAGACCCAAACGAGGATATATTCTCAATGACAGTATTCGAAGAAGCATCCAAATCATCGGTCAGCAGCTTCTGCAAGATCTGTGAAATAGATCCAGACTCTGCCCCTGCTAAAACAGCCATGATATCCAGGTGTAACTGGGTAGGAGCCGTATAGGTGTTCTGCATTTTAACCAGTTTGGCTCCCCTGGCCTTTGAATCGAAGAACTTGGAATACAGCTTTACCGTCTTTCGTAGTACAGGTGTGTCATCAATCCCTAAAGAACTCATCCGCAGCGAAGTCAGATCAGACCGGAACTCTTCGGAATACAGTTCAATATTCAGTAACCAGTTATCTTCAGGATGTTCATAACTGATTGGAGAATAGACAAGGTAGTTTCCAGTCAAATCATCAGCGGACAAAAGTTTCTTAACCTCAAAGGCATTGCTGCCATTCAGCTTGATCTTGGAAACTCCATCCAGTTCCAGTTCATCAAATACAGATTCAAATTCCTGGTCTTCATCCTTCCAGAAGATGATTCGCCTATCATAAAAATCAGAAAGAGGAGTGGAAAAGTGCTCCTCCAATCGTTTCTGTATATCTTTGTAAGGCACCTTTCCACTCCCCCTTATTTGATCTTTGCCAGTACATCCTGGAACAAAGCGTAATTATGCTTCACACCATCATCCAGATCAATCTCAATCATCTGGTCAGCCAGATGATGCAGTTTCTCTTCAAATACAGCAACTTCCTTTGACTTTGCTTCCAGGTCCTTCAGTTCTTTCTTCATCTTGACCTGTTCTGACTTGGGTACTGTATCTATGGTCTCCTGGATATGCTTAATCTGAGACCGATAGCGTTCCTGCTGTTCATGAACATAGTCAGTGCGAATCCGGGCAAGGGTATCCGGTGTATAACGGTGCATGTAGATCAGACACTTAAAGCCATTCTTCTTACCTGAATCAAAAAGCCAGTAGATTGGGCGTTTTTGATATACCTTGCAATGATCGAAAAAAAACTCATTAATAAAATAATTACGTAGTATCTTCCTTGGCGATCCTTGACCACCTAAGGCATTAGCTATGAATACTAAGTTTTCTTCCCAATGTTCTTTACCATAAACAGCTTTAATGAAGTTAATAAATCTCTCTACAATATCATCTTCAAAATATTCATCCGATGTAATCGGTAAAATACCATCACTATCTACAGAAACTAAAGGAAAGGAGATATCTCCATTCTCTTCTACTGAAAAACGGCCCATAATGCATCCAATTCCATACGAAATTAAGCTTTTAATATCTCGGTTTAAATCAGCTTTTCGCACTGTAACGTCCTTATCGTTAATATCAGGAACTAAATCATCTTCAAGATGATAGAGCCTTATAAAAATATCATTTAACTCTTCTTCATTTTTTTTCAGTTTAATGAATCGTTTATCGCTTTTTATTTCCCACTCTATATAAAGCTCTTTTAAAGAGTAATTCTCGCGTACTTGCTTATTAAGATTACTGGGGATTAATGGGTGCCTCTTAAAATCCCAAGATATTTCAAAGGAGTCCCATTCTTCTTTTGAAAGAGATATATTATCTTGTGCTAATTGAGAGACTCTCTCTGAATCTCCGAATATAAACGGTAAACTTCCTATATTTCCAACTTGAAATGTTGTTGTAGGGTTTAACATTTGCAGATAATAAATAGCAACGCAGGAGTTCAAAAAACTCAATAAATACAATCTATATTCTGAAGAAGGATAAGTTGACGAGCCTTTAACATCACATATAAATCCTACTGGCAAGTATCTGCATGCAAACCTGGTAGAGGCAATATCTGACCACGAAATTCCTTCTCTGCACAAGTTTTCAATATTTTGAATATATCTAGACCAGTGTTTTCCTTTGTTACGTATTACCGCATAATCTTTGATCTCTCTACCATTATTTTCCCAATTTACAACCCTATCGAAATTGCCATACCATCTTCTAAAATTTCCGCCCTTATTATAAGGAATCCATTTATACTCTGTTGTTTCTAATTTAGAATGTGGTATTGAAAATCCTATTTTTTCATATTTAACTTCATACCACATTCTTAAAAAGCGTTCATTATCTCCGGTATTTTGACCTACTCTTGGCCGAGATATTTCTGAGAGTGGTATAGCTTTCTCAAAATTCTTCAAGGCCTGCGATGAAGCCCAATAAACGATAGGAGAACCGGAGATTTTTAAAAAATCAGTCTGCTTAACTATAAATCTTTTTTCTAATTTTAAAAATTCGCGCTCCTTCTCTTGAGCCGAATTAACATCTACCAACCTAATATAAGTACTCTTATATTCAGATTCATAAGAGTTTCTAAGAATGAAAGATGTTGTTTGAACTACTTCTCCTCCAATATCTTCGAAAGCTCTAGCCCCTAGATGAACCATATTAATAGTATCTAGATCCCTTAATTTCAATCTTAGTTTTTCAAAACTTTTCAGGAACATCCAAGCATGTTGGGTAATCATAGCTTGATAGCCGTTTTTGCCTAAATTGTTAATCCAGCGGTCGATAAATACCGAAAATATATCGCTTTTACTATCAGAAAATTTTTCTTTAACTAAATATAAAAGCTTATCATCCAAATTCGATCCCCCCATATATGGGGGATTTGTACAAACGATTTCATACTTTCTCGATAGTATTCTGCCAATCTCTACTAAAGAGGCAATTTTTTTATCAATTTCCTCTACACCCAATATCGAGTCATTCCTAATTTCGTTAAGTCTCTCTTGCAACCTGTCAAAATCAAGTTCAGACACGGTAATAATAGATCCGTATTCCTTGGCATCCTTCATCTCTTTGACTAATGTCTTTAGATCAGAACGAAGTTTCTTATCTCCCCTTGCTACATAATCAATTAGAGAGTCATCGATTCCATTACTTTCCTGTATCGAATATAAGTTTGGCTGAATTCCTCTGCTGAAGATTTTGCGGTCATATTCTCTAGCTTTCATCATGACCGCAAAATAAGCCAACTGGGCTGCTCGATCATCAATATCTAGGCCATATAGATTGTTTTCGAGAATGCTTTTCGCTGCTTCTCTTGGACGGATGCCTTGGCTTTCGTAGATTTGCATGAGAATATCGAAAGCAACCACCAAGATATGTCCAGAGCCCATAGCTGGATCCAGGAACTTAATATCCTGCGGGTTCAGCTTGGAGTATTCTTTACGAATTTCCTTCAGTTGTTCTTCTACTTCCGGTTCCTGTTCTGCTTCTTCCAAGTAATATTTCCATGTGGATTTCAGCTCATCATTAGGATGTCCTTCAACCCACATTCTACCCAGAGAGTTTTCAACCATATAGTGAACGATCCAGTCTGGAGTAAATAACTGGGTAGCAGCAGGAATTCTTTCCTTGCTGATTTTTTTGTTCTTCTTTTTCAGATCATTGAAGGTCTGGTCTTTGAGTTCCTGGTTGTAATACTGATATAGCCAGCCAATAATCTGGACCTGTCCGCCTTCGCTTTTTACGTCCCAGTCTGCTTCATCAATATCGCTGACAAGTTTTCCAATAACACTGTCTGCTTTGAGTAGATTGTACGGAAGTAGTAATTCTGTATAGCCGCCAATCTTTTCAAACATCTGAGGCAGGATATCGTTTAGTGCATTACATTCTGTTAATAACAGGTAGCGATACAGTTCTTCGTCATCGTTTTTATCGATGAGATCCAGGATCTTCTTCTTATCGAAATGAGGATCTTCCAGGTCAAGCGCTCTGGTTTTGATTTCCGGCTTAAACTCATTGTTTGCATTGGAAAGTACCCGAATATGCTCAGGAAGATAATCATTTACTTCCATAAAACGCAGGGCAATTAGACGGTTAAACCATGTGTAGCTGACTTCCTCAACAACCTGATCAAACCCTTTTTCTTTAACCAGGCGGAATAACTCGTTGCGCTGTTTTCGCTCTGTATCTGTAAGAAGACGGCCATCTCTTGCATAAACACAAGTTTCATCTTTGCCATCAACATTGATCCCATCTGCATCGATTCCGAAGTAATACCCTCTTTTGGCAATCTGATCTCTCAGTTCATTTCTTGCCCAGATGGCATACTTTTGAATTGCACTTTTGTTCATAATCAAGTTTCCTATTCAATTCTGACTCCGTCGTTATTGGACAGAAGCCTCAGCAGTTCCTTACGAATATTTTCAACATAATTGTTCACGTCTTCTACGCTGGAAACTAGTTTAGCTGGGCAAAGAACTCCTCTGTAAATGTGTTCTACCTTTTTAGGCGGAACATACGGTTTCTTGGGCTTATTTGGAGGTGTTTGATTTACCTTGTTCTGGACGTCAATGGTTCTCTGAATCGTAGCCAGAGTGTTGTTCACCAGATTGTTCACCTGAGTAACTGCAGCATCCATCTGGGTCAACGTTTCATTCTTCTTGACCGCTTCTTTTTTCTGTCTCAGGAAAGACAGACCTTCACTCACACTGGAATTGGTGCCTTTCATCTCCTGCATCTTTGTTTCGATTTCAGAGATTCCTCGATCCATCTGAGCTTCCAGATTCTCCAGCTTTTCGTTCAAGAGTTTGGAATACTCCCCTTTTGCTTCCTGAACCAGTTCCGGGAGCTTTTTAATTTGGTTATACGGGTGGTCCATCTTCAGAATACTGTTGATTTCTTCCATGGACTGCTTCATCTGTTCATTGTCAAAGAAATAGTCTCTCTCCCGGTTGAGATCTGACAGGTATTTTCTGGCACTATCAAAGACAGATTTCTGTGATTTGAAGAAATCTTCAACTACTTCCAAGTCTTCCTGGCTGTCCAGAAGGTCGTCCTGCTTTTTGATCAGGATAGATAAAAGAGCATCGTTGTCATTTTTACGGCTCAGAATTTCACTCAGTAATTCATCAGCTTCCCCTACCAGTTCCTTATCGGGGTAGATCTTAACTCTATATTCATTGTTCAACAAATCCTGGTAGTGGTTTTTCAAGACTTCCAGCTGCTCTATTGTGAAATCAACCAGTTCCTGTTCGGTTTCCGGTACATCCTGTCGGTTGAGATAATCACGGAGGAATTTTACGCTCTTGCGTTTCAGATCTTCACTGACTGCAATCCTTCTGGATACCTGGACTTTATCAACGTCTTTGGGGTTGCGCAGATAGTCAATGACCTTTCTGTCTGTCGGGTTGATCTTCTGCCCGCCATACTTCAATTCAATCTGGTGTCCAACCAGCAGTCTGGCAACTACAGCAGCAATATCAATCTGTTTCCAGCCATAGGGCTTATCCTGATAACGCTTCTGAATCTCGCCCATGGAGGTTGGCTGGTTCAGCTTCTTCCGGGTTTCCAGGAAGGTCCCTACTTCTTCCATCGCTTCATCGTTGAGTCCATCCAGATTCATCTGCTGATGCTTGGAGTTCAGAATTTTAAGAATGTCGGCATCACTGTCTACGTTGGTTTCGATCATGTAATTTTTGTTATAGACGTGTTCTGCCAGTTTAGAAAGAACCTGTTCAATCTTTGCTTTGGCATTTCCAGCCAGGACATTGATGCTTTCTCCACCCACATACACTTTTCCATCCAGGATAGCTTTTTCCAGAGAGTCTTTGGCTCTGGATTCGAGTTGCCGCATCTCTCTACGCTTTTTGGCAATGATTTCCTGAACGGTTTCCGGCTGGGTAGATGTGTTCTGCTTTTTGACATACTTGTCGATCTTCTTAGCCTCTTCCAGCTGATTAAAATAATCGTTATCTTCAGGAAGAACAATGAACGCTTCTGGATTGGAGAAGGTTTGGTTCATCAGCCACATTTCATTGTGAGCCTGATCATGAGCGACTGTGATAAACCGCAACCCCATGCCAGATACAGGTGCTCCGTGCTGCGTTTCATCTACATACTGATTGAATGAGAAGTCATTCTTTCCGTATTTAAAACGTTTGCTGGTGAAGATATCGTCATAGACGGTATCTCCGATCGCCTTGATGATCTGCGCTGTATCCACTGGTGTATTTTTAATATCCCGGGCAATATCCTGCTCTTCATCCGTCAGGAAGTAATAGGTATCGCCATTGCGGGAAATATAGTTCTGGTTATAGAGACGGTCCAAGGATGCCTGGACTTCTTTGCGCAGGTTGATCTTGTCCGTTTCAATATTGTCGATCATCAGGATCGCAATATTATCCACATTAGCTTTGATATCGTCGAGATAGCGAACCAGATAGAGCAGTTTTAGAACATCTACGTCTCGTGGTTCGATTCCATCATGATGTTCAGCTGCACTCTGGCAGCGTTCAATGACCCGGCGAATCGGGCTGTCCAGGAAGGTATGAACCGTATCGTAGAAGTTATAGAAAGGAACCAGGCTGGTTTCATCCTTGTCCTGTACTTTCTGCGCGGCTTCCTGGAATGCTGATAACATAGAACGTTCTCCGGAAGAAAGATGCTTTCCAGAGTTTCCATGTTTCCGGATCTGTGACAAAACGTCCTGAATGATTTTGAACTGATAAGGAACAAAGGGATAAGTCATGGCAAACTCTTCCGGGCCGGTATATCCCTTAATATCCAGAACACTGTCCGAGAAGGTATACAGATTCTTCAGGACAGCCTGTTCTTTGTTATATTCCATTTCCAGCAGCGATGCCGCTTCTTCATTCTTGGCAAGCACACGCTTTTCAATGACTTCGTCTACTGAAGAGCTGGACAGAGATAATCTCGTATTAAAACGTCCCTGAATCTTGGAGAAGTCATCTCCGGAAACCTTGACGATTTCATCAATGGCTTCCTGACTGGTTACCATGACCCATACCTGACCTTTACACTGCGTTCCGATTTCTTCAACCAGAGACTGAAGATTGAGCATCAAATCGGAATCATTGCCGATGTACTGGCCAATTTCGTCCACCATGAAAAGAAGGCGGAAGTTTTTGCCTTTGGAATCTACGTATTTCTTGATATCAGACACAAGGTTCTTAATGGAAAGCTCGTTGGTATCTTCCCCTTTGAAGGCGTTCTTGGCTGCATCTTCGCTCATCTCACAGACAGCCATCAGGGATTTAACGATTCCATCCTGATGGAAGCGATAGCGGGCCCTGGCTTCTTCCCAGGATTTGCCTCTTCGCTTTTCGAATTCTTCTTTGAAGTCCTCAAGTTTTCCTTCTTCATCCAGGAACTGCTCCAGATGAACAACCTTCAAGTCAGAACCGTAATAACCCAGATGGTCATAAAAGACCTTTGCAAAGACATTTTTGATAGCCTCTTTGTTCTTCTTCTTTCCTTCGATATCAATATTGAAAAGAATGGCTTCTGTTGGAACACCGGTCGCTCTTCTGGCTTCAGCCTCCATGTAAGCATCATCGAATTTATCTTCGAAGTATTCAAAAGCTGTTTTCCCGTTTACTTCCTTGTTTTCCAGAAGGTAGGAAAGCATCTTCAGGAAGTGAGATTTACCACTTCCAAAGAAGCCGGAAATCCACACACCCATTTTGTCTGTAGGCTGATCCAATGCAGCTGTGTAGTTTTCCAGGAAAGTGGAAAAATGTCTTCTCAGCTCTCTGGTAATGATGTATTCATCCAGTTCCTGCTGGACACTGTCGAGATTATCGTCCCCGACCTTTACAACGCCATTGATGTTACGGTTAATGTCCTTTTCGAACATGTTCTTCAGCTTCATAATCTCTTCCCTCTTCTCCTTGGTTTAAAACAGGCTGAACGCCCGGTAGTAATTCTTATCGTCAATCTTGTTAAATAGCTTCAAATCCCGGCCATTATAGGTGCCCGGATAGAAAGCAATCACAGGAACTTCTACTTCCTGCTGCAAAGCATTTAAAACATAATGAGCCCGGACAAACGGAAAGACATCTCCAATTCCAGTAAGTAATAGAAGGTCTTTCCCTAATTCCAGATCTCCTATTTCAGCCGCTTCCATTAGCGCTTCCAGATCTGTATCCAGTGAATCCAGGAGTTCTTCTTTGCTGACTTCCCTTTCAACTTCAGCAACCTCGTCCAGGATTCCTTCATTCTCCAAAGCTTTCAAAAATGACTTATACAGGTCGAACTCAACAATATGGCAATTCAGGCTGTGATCATTCTTGAGTCTTCGAACAAAGTCCTTTACGATCATTTCTTCTTTTGGGTCGTAACAGAAGACATGAATGCCAACTTCATTGCTCAACCCTTTATTATTCAAAAAATCCGGATTGTTGATCCGTTCTTTCAGCTTTTCAAGTTTATCCGTAACCATCGCATTACCTCATACAGTGAAAGGCAGGGAGAATCTCTTCCTCATGGTTCGCTTTAATCAGGTTCTCCAGAAGTTCATCAATATAGATGGAATTGATTTCAGTACTTTCCTTGGAATCCAGATATCCGGCTTCTACCAAAAATTTATGCAGGATTTGAGCAATATGAGGAGGGGTACTTCCCTTCCACTTTGCTGCTGCTTCATCCTGCGCCTGCAAATTGGAAATAAAGACATTAATGTCCTTACGGGAGAAGGAGGAATCATCATTCTGGAATTTTTCTCCAGGAACCTGCTTCAGGAATTCCCAGACCAGGCCATTGGTTCTTGCAATGGCATACAGATTGATGAGTCTTGAAATATCCTTGGGGCCATTCAGCATCACTTCAATGGCTTCCCTGTCTTCCAGGGCATCAAGCCTTTTGTAACAGGTTCTGGTTATCCGCCTGGTATTCCGTTCTGTTGGGAACTGGAACAGGTTATCTTTGGCAATAATTGCAGAAGTCTCATCCAGAGCCTTTCCTTCCAAATACAAAGGAGCCGTAATCTTTATTTCGTTATATAAGAACTGATCAGTGGTGATTGAGCCACTGATTTTTTTATTTCTTTCCATCTTCCACCATATCTTTTCCGCTATTTATTCATTATAAAGTCTGCATCAAATCTAATAAAGTTTCTTGATAGACTACCAAGCTCAGTTAATGGCTTATCACACATAAATAGCGCCAGTA
>OFHA01001891.1_pt1 | contig 13240 bp, 12 predicted proteins | sample 1521891 | NCBI WGS metagenome assembly OFHA01 (sample SAMEA3504089, study PRJEB24116) | mouse gut metagenome | biome: mouse gut; feature: mouse-associated habitat; material: faeces | place: Denmark | collected 2011 | reverse complement strand
CCGCCAACAGCCTGTTCGGCTGGGGCATCGCCCACGAGATCGGCCACAACATGGACAAGCTGGGCAAGGCCGAGATCACCAACAACATCTACGCCCTGGCGGTCCAGGCCTGGGACGGCGGCTCCATGATCCGGGATACCCGGCTCACCCTCAGCAATATCTGGCCCGCCATCTATGACAAGACCGCCCAGGGCCGCCCCGGCTCCGCCGGAAACGTGTTCGTCCAGCTGGGTATGTACTGGCAGCTCCATCTGGCCTACGACAGCGCGGCCAAGCCCCTGGACTTCTTCAACCGCTTCTTCACCGCCTGGAAGGCGGGCAGGCACAGCGGGTACACCTACGACGAGCGGGTGGCCCTCATCGCGTCCGAGACGGCGGGCCGCGACTTGACCCAGTTCTTCACCCGCTGGGGCCTGATCCTGGGCGACGGCGCGAAGGCCGCCATGGCCAAGCTCCCCGCCGAAACCCGGGCCCTCTGGTATCTCAACGACGGCTCCTACGCCTACCGCCTCCAGAACGGCAGGGCGTTTGGCGGAACTATTTCCGCCTCCGCCTCCGTCAGCCAGAACCACGCCACCGTGACCATCTCCGGCGGGAACGACACGGTGCTGGGCTATGAGATCCTGCGCAACGGCAAGCCCATCGGCTTCACCACCGGGAACGCCTATGTGGACGATCTGGGCGCGGCCAACAACCTGACCTATTCCTACTCCGCCGCCGCTGTGGACAAGCTGGGCAACCGCTCCGCCGCCGTGTCCGCCGGGGAGGTCCGGGTGGCCTATGACAAGACCATCTCCCCCAGCCTCTACACCCTGTCCCGGAACGGGGCGGAGGTGGAGATCACCATGAACAGCGGGGCCGTCTCCGTCACCGGACTGAAGGTGGGCGGCGGCAGCCTGTCGGGCTGCACCGTCTCCGCCCGGCTGGAGGGCGGCGGGGACTGGACCCCGGTGGCCCTCGGCCCGGACAACGGCGGCACGGCCTACTTCGCCAAGCCCGGCGCACCCGGCGACAGCCGGATCTGGACCTATGACGTGACCGCCCTGCGCGTATCCGGCCTGCCCGCCGGGGCATCGGTGGAGCTGCTGGACTACCCCGGCGACCGGATCGACTTCTACGAGGGCGCGTCCGTGGGCAGGCTGTCCCAGCCCCTGGCCTATGACGGCGGCGTGGTGCCCGCGGGCACCGTGGTGGTGGTGGGCACCTACCGGGGAGATCCCGTCTACAACACCCTGGAGATCCAGGCCCGCTACAACACCACCGCCGAGGCACAGGAGGAGAACGGCGTCACCAGCACGGAGCGGCCCATGAACGGCTTCGCCCTGTTCTACGCCGACATCCCGGCGGACGGCGCGGTGAGCGACACCAGCGACGGCTTCTGGGTGTTCGTCCCCGACTGGGAGGCCGAGGAGGCCCTCAACGCCCAGACCCGGGACATGGCCCACCGCCAGCGGCTGGAGTCCATCGGCACCCTCACCTCCGGCATCGCCCACGAGTTCAACAATCTGCTCACCCCCATCATGGGCTACAGCATCCTCATCCTGGAAAAGCTGCCCCCGGAGGACGCGGAGTCCTACGACAACGCGCTGGAGATCTACAACGCCTCCCAGAAGGCCAAGCGGATCATCTCCCGGCTGTCCAACCTGTCCCGGAAGGGCGTCCCCGGTGAGCCGCGCCCGGTCCGGCTGGACCCGCTGGCGGCCCAGGTGCTGGAGGTGGCGGCTCCCGCCCGGCCCAAAAATGTGCGGGTGGAGACGGGCTTTGCCGCCGGGGACGGCCTGATCCTGGGGGACGAGACCCAGCTGTTCCAGCTGACGCTGAACCTGGTGCTCAACGCCTTCGAGGCCCTGTCCGCCCAGGGGGGGACGGTGCGGGTATCCACCGCCGCCCGGGGGGGCCGGATCACGCTGCGGGTGGCGGACAACGGCCCCGGTGTCCCCGACGAGGTGAAGGCCCAGATTTTTGACCCCTTCTTCACCACCAAAGGCTCCGGCAAGGGCATCGGCCTGGGTTTGGCCATCGTCCAGCAGATTGTGGAGGCCCACGGCGGGGCCATCTCCCTGGACAGTGCCCAGGGGCAGGGCACCGCCTTCACCGTCTCCTTCCCCGCCGCCCCGCCGGAGGGGGAGGGGCCGCCCCCGGCGTGACCGCCGCGCCGGGGACATTTGTCTATTTCTTAACAAATATTAAGGAGGCGTATATCTGCCGTTAAGGCAGCGGGCGTAAACTGGTCGAAAAAGAGGAGGCGGTTGTTATGCTGGAGCAGCTGGTGGAGCTGGTGCTGGAGGTGCTGATCCCCCTGTGCGAGATGATGGGCATCCTGGTCATCGCCGTGTCCACGCTCACCGCCTTTTGGAAGTATTTCCGGGGGCTGTTCACCCGTTCCCCCGGGGACGTGAAGTCCCAGCTGGCCTCCGGGCTGGCCCTGAGCCTGGAATTCAAGATGGCCGCGGAGATCTTGAAAACCGTGCTGGTACGGGACATGACCGAGCTGATGGTGCTGGGCGCGGTCATCATTCTGCGTGCTTTGCTTTCATTCCTGATCCACTTTGAAATGAAGCAGCATGATACATCCAACCATGAGACCATAGGAGGAATTGTAAAATGAAACGGATTACTGCCCTGCTGCTGTCCGCCCTGCTCCTGCTGTCCGCGCTGGCGGGCTGCACCACCGTAGTGGTGGGCCCCGAGGGGAACAAGCCCTCCGGCGGCACCCCCGCCCCCGGAACCCAGGCCCCCGTTGAGACCCAGCCCGCCTCCGGCGGCGATGCCGTCAAGACCGGGCTTGCCGTGATCCCCGGCCTGGGCAGCAGCAAGGACGCCTCCGCCGAGGGCGACGGCGTGGCCCAGAGCGAGATCCTGCTGGTTGCCGTCACTGTGGGGGACGACGGCGTCATTGACAGCTGCGTGATCGACAACATCCAGGCCAAGATCGGCTTCAACACCTCCGGCGCGCTGACCACCGATCCCACCACCACCTTCCCCAGCAAGAACGAGCTGGGCGACGGCTACGGGATGCGGAAGGCCAGCTCCATCGGCAAGGAGTGGAACGAGCAGCTGGCCGCCCTGGCCGACTACGCCAAGGGCAAGACCGTGGAGGAGCTCAAGACCATGGCCGTGGGCGAGGACGGCAAGGCCGGGGACGTGGATCTGGCCGCCTCCGTCACCCTGTACATCGGCTCCTTCGTGGACGGCATCGAGGCCGCCGTGAAGAACGCCGCCCACATGGGCGCGTCCAAGGGCGACAAGCTGGGCCTGTCCAGCGAGACCAGCATGAGCAAGAGCAAGGACGCCTCCGCCGAGGAGGAGGGCCTGGCCCAGGCTTACGCCACCATCGCCGCCGTCACCTTTCACGGCGACACCGTCACCAGCTGCTGCATCGACGCGGTGCAGGCCAACGTGAACTTCGACACCGCCGGACACATCACCACCGACCTGACCGCCGCCCCCAAGACCAAGAACGAGCTGGGCGACGATTACGGGATGCGCAAGGCCAGCTCCATCGGCAAGGAGTGGAACGAGCAGGCCGCCGGCTTCTGCGCCTACGTCACCGGAAAGACCGTGGCGGAGATCAAGGGCCTGGCGGTGGACGAGGGCGGCAAGGCCGCGGACGCGGATCTGGCCGCCACCGTCACCGTGGGCATCGGCGAGTTCCAGACCCTCATCGAGAAGGCCGCGAAGTAAACACCATGGACATCAGGGGCGGCCCCGCCGGCTCGTCCCTGATGGTGAAGGAGGGGCAAGGATGAAATTCAGGCTTTTGGCGGCCGCGCTGTCGCTGCTGCTGCTGGGCGGCTGTGCCGCCGGAACCGTCCCGGGGCAGGGGCCCCGGCGGTTTGAGGCCAGCTTTCTCACCCTCTTTGACACGGTGACCACCATTGTGGGCTATGCGGAGACGGAGGAGGACTTCCGCCGGACCGCCCAGCAGCTCCACGACGAGCTGCTGGAGTACCACCAGATGTTCGACATCTACCACGAGTACGCGGGCATCAACAACCTGAAAACCGTCAACGACCGCGCCGGGGGCGAGCCTGTGGAGGTAGATTCCCGGCTCATCGATCTGCTGGTGTTCTGCCGGGAGCTGGACGAGCTTACCGGAGGGCGGGTGGACGTGACCATGGGCAGCGTGCTGGCCCTGTGGCACGAGGCCCGCAGCAGCGGCGTGGACGACCCGGAGCACGCCGCCCTTCCCGACAGCGGTGCCCTGAAGGAGGCGGCGGAGCACACCGGATTCGAGCTTTTGGAGATCGACCGGGAGGCATCCACCCTCCGGCTCACCGACCCGCTGGCCCGGCTGGACGTGGGGGCGGTGGCCAAGGGCTACGCGGTGGAGCGGGTGTGCCAAAACGCTCCAGAGGGCCTGCTGCTGAGCGTGGGCGGCAACGTCCGGGCCACCGGGCCAAAGCCCGGGGGGGAGCCCTGGGTGGTGGGCGTCCAGGAGCCGGACGGCGGCAAGGAGGATTACCTCCATACCCTGTACGTCTCGAACTCCTCCGTGGTCAGCAGCGGCGACTACCAGCGGTATTACACCGTGGACGGCGTGCGCTACCACCACATTATTGACCCGGACACCCGGTATCCCGGGACCCGGTGGCGGGCAGTCACCGTGCTGTGTGCCGACTCCGGGCTGGCGGATGGGCTGTCCACCGCCCTGTTCCTCCTCTCACAGGAGGAGGGGGAGGCCCTGGCCCGTCAGTGCGGGGCCGAGGCCCTGTGGGTGGCGGCGGATGGAACCCTGTCCTGCACCGGCGGCTTCCAGGAGGCCGTCCGCACTTGAGAGCCTGTTCAAAATCTGTCAAAACGCCATCCCGGCACATCTTTTCCCGCTGGGCCGCGTTGATTTGACTGGAAATACACAAAGTATTCCTGCGTCAAATCGCCTTGCCCAGCAAAAAAATCTGTGCCCGTCTGGCATTCCGCCAGATTTTAAACAGGCTCTAAGAGAATGTCCGGGCGGAGCTGTTGGAAGAACCTCACCCGGACACGTTATTCTTATTCTATCACATGAACCTGCGGTTTGTCCAAGCTAACCGCACAAAAACCGTTAAAATTCGTCAGGAAATTCCATCCGAAGGGGGAATGCCAGCCCTCAGCCACGCCAAAACCGCCTGGGGGGTGCGGGCGGGCAGGGCCATGTACTGGTGGGCGTCCCGGATTTGGTCCAGGTAGTGGGCGTCGCTGCCGTCGAAGTGGGGCACCCCCCGCAGGTCGGGCCGGTCAAACAGATCCGGCGGGCAGTTTCTGGAGATCTCCGCCGTGGAAAAGCCCATGGCCGGGTCCCACAGCCCCAGGTTGGCCAGCAGGGAGAAGGAGGGGCGGTCGATGTGGGCGGGGAAGGCCACGCCGCCGAAGGACGCCGCCAACGCCGCCGCGTCATAGATGCCGATGGAGGAGGCCCCGGCCAGAAAGGCCGTCTCCTCGCCCAGAACGCGATCCTCCTCGTCCATGTAGAGCTGGGGGCCAAAGACGGCGGGGTTGTTTTCGATGGGGGGCAGCTTCTCCCGCACCAGGGCGGAAAAGGCGTCCGCCTCCTCCAGGCCGGGGAACAGGCACACCACATGGGCCTCCTCGGCGGTGGACAGCTCCATCCCCGGCAGGGCCAGCAGGCCGTAGTGCTCCGCGGCGCGGCAGAAGGCGGCGCAGTTGCCGCAGGTGTTGTGGTCGGTGAGGGCCGCCACCTCAATGCCCGCCAGGGCGCACATACCCGCCAGGTTGGCGGGCGTGTTGTCCTCCCCGCCGCAGGGCGACAGGCAGCTGTGGAGATGGAGGTCGAAGGCATATTGTTCCATGATCCGGCCTCCAGTCCGTTTATGATTTCCTCACGCCTCCAGGAGACGGCCCAGCCGGACGGCGCAGTCAAACACGGAAAGCTCCGTGCCCAGCAGGGTGATCCCCTGGGCCTTTGCCCGGTCCAGCAGGGGCGGGTCGGGCACCACGCCCTCCGCCAGCACCACGCAGGCGGTATCCGCCAGGGCGGCCACCGCCGCCACGTTCACATTGCTCATGATGGTGAGCCACGCGCCCCCGGCGGGGGCACGGCCCATCACCCAGCTCAGCAGGTCGCCGCAGTAGCCCCCCTCCACCGGGCGATCGGGGTCGTCCAGGTGAAATACGGTGAGGGGGATGGAGTCGATCAAGCCCTGTACTGTTATCATGGTATCACCAGCCTTTCATCGGTCGTCCAGCAGCGGGGGCAGGCCGCCGCAGGCGTCCTCCTGGCGGCGGCGGAAGGGGGCGGGGAGATACCCGTCCGCGTCCGTCTTGCCCGCCATGTGCTGCATCCGCTCCCGCACCTTGAAGATGCAGTCGTCCTCGCTGGCCCGGCCCATCACCACGTCCTCGGCGAAGGCCCGGCAGGAGGGGGCACCGCAGGAGCCGCACCGCAGGCCGGGGAGCTGCTCCTCCAGCTTCTGGATGGCCCGCATCTTCTCCATGGCCCGGCGGCGGTTGGAGTCCAGCTGGAAGGTGGGCAGGAACTCCGGCTTTTTGGTGTAGTCCAGAATGTCGCTGACTTCCTCCCGGTCTGCCGTCCGGGGCCGGACGGGGGAGAGGTTGGTCATCAGGCCCTTCAGCCGCATCTTGGCGGTGAAGGGGTTCTCCACCGTGAGACAGCCCCCCAGGCACCCCTGGGTGCAGGCCCGCAGCTCGATGAAATCCGCCTCGGGCATACGGCCGTCCTCGATCTCCTCAAGTATGCGGATCACGTTGTTGATGCCGTCCACGGCGATGTAGTTCTTGTCCCGGCGGGACAGGGCCTCGCCCCCGGCAAAGGCCCAGCTCCCCCCGGCGGCCCCCGCCGCCATGGGCTTCAGGCTGTCCAGGTCCAGCTGGCGCATGGGGTCCAGCAGGGCCAGGTAGATATCCTTGATGGCGAAGGCCCCGTCCACCACCTGCCGCTTCAGCCCCTCCGGGGACGCGGCGGCGGTGACCTGGGAGGTGCAGGGGACGATGGTGAACACACCGATCTCCTCCGGGGACAGCCCGGTGGACTCCGCCGCCCTCCGGCGGGCCAGGACGGCGGCCAGCTCCAGGGGGGTGATCACCGGGGCGATGTGGCCCAGCAGGTCGGGGAAGCGGATGCAGATCAGCCGCACCACGGCGGGGCAGGCGGGGGAGATCTCGGGCTTCAGGGTGCGGTGGTCCAGGCAGTCCGCCAGCAGCTCCGCGGCGGCGGCGGACTCGAACACGTCGTCAAAGCCGATGGACAGCAGGCCGTTGAGCACGATATTGATATCGTCCAGGTGGTGGAACTGCCCGTATAGGGCGGGGTCGGGGACGGCGATGTTATACTGGAAGCGTTTCAGCATATAGAAATCGCTGCCGGTGGACTGCACCGCCTGGTGGGGGCACACCTGGACGCAGGTGCCGCAGTCGATGCAGCGGTTGGGCAGGATGGTGGCCTTGCCGCTGCGCACCCGGATGGCTTCCGTGGGGCAGCTCTTGATGCAGGTGGTGCAGCCCCGGCATTTTTTCAGGTTGAGGGAGACAGAGTGGCGCACGCCGATTACCTCCTTCGGTTTTGATGCAAAGCGCGGCTTGCGGTGCGCCTCACTCAATGTGCACCACCATGGTGACGGTGGTGCCCACGCCGACGGTGGATTCCACCGTCATCTCGTCGCTGTACTTTTTCATGTTGGGCAGGCCCATGCCCGCCCCGAAGCCCAGATCCCGCACCGAGTCGGCGGCGGTGGTAAAGCCCGCCTGCATGGCCTTGCCGATGTCGGGTATGCCGGGGCCGGTGTCGGTCAGGGTGATGGTGATGTCGTCCAGGCCCACGTCCACCCGGGCGGTGCCGCCGTTGGCGTGTATGACCATATTGATCTCGCCCTCGTACATACACACGGACACCCGGCGGATCACGCTGGGGTCCAGCCCCAGCTTCCGCAGGGCCTGCTTCACGCCGGAGGACGCCTCCCCCGCGTGGGTGAGGTCACCCCCCTCCACCTGGTAGGACAGGGTAATGCAGTCGTCCATGGCACTCACTCCCTCAGCCCGTTGAGGTACAAAAGGCCGCAGGCGTTATACATCCGCTCCTTGGTGGCCATCACCACCAGCTGCCGATCCTGGGCCAGATCCAGAATGGCCTGGTCGGGCTGCTTGCCCCGGACAAAGACGATGCACTTCATGTCCATCATCTCGGCGGTGCGCACCACCTGGGGGTTCACCAGCCCCGTCAGCAGCAGGGCCTGGTTTTTCACGTAGGCCAGCACGTCGCTCATAAAATCGCTGCCGCAGGCGGAGCGGACCTCGGTGTCCAGCAGCTCCTGGCCGCACAGCACCTCGGCGTGCAGAATGTCGCGGACTTCTTGTAACGTCATTCTAAAGATACCTCCTCATTCCCAAAGTCCCTACCAGCATACCATAAAATTCAACAAAAGCCAATAGAAAAAATTGAAAATTCTTGTGAAAGCTGCGGACGATGGGCAAAAACCGTCCCCGGCTCCAGATTCTGGAGCCGGGGACGGTTCATTTGCCATCGGGAACTGCTCAAAGGTGCTGACGGGCTTCCGGCTGAAGCACCCGGGCCAAAATAGTCGCCGCCTGTGCGCGGGTCAGCTCGCCGTCGCCGTGGAAGCGTCCGGTCTTGTCCACCCCAACCAGGATGCCGGCCCCGTAGAGCCGGAGGATGGCCCTCGTGCCGTACCTATCCCCCAAGTCAGGGATGTTAGAGGTATCGTTGATGACCTCCAGCTCATCCGCCACAGCCCCGTCGATCAGGTAGGCGAACATAGCGCGGGTTGCGCGCTCCTTGGGGAAGGTGCTCAAGGCGTCACTGCTGCTGAAGCTGCCGTCCGGGTTGGGATGGGAGGAGCCGATAAGCTCGCACATATCCGCCACCGCGTTGTAACCGTAATACTGGAGCCAGAAGGCGGCGGGATACCACCACTCGTTCACACACTTGGCGGCGTTGTAATCGGGGTTTACCGCATAATACATCCCGTGGAAGATGCTGTCGATCTTCTCCTCAAATAAATAGCCCGTACCCAAAGCACCATAGCTCATGTGGCCCCCGGCAAAGGCGTAGCTTTTCCACGTACCCTGGAAGGTTTTGATCGGGGAGAAGCCCTCCAGCCCCAGCTCCATGGTGCAGCTCTTGGGCAGGGTGGTGTCGTCCCGTTTGCCGGTCAGGGCGACATATTCTTCATTAAAGCTCGCCGGGCCGTTGTCCTGGTTAAATTCGGCAAACAGCTTCCCGTTTTCATCGTAAAAACGGGCGTAGGACTTGGTCAGGTCGGGCAGCTCAGGCAGGGCACCATCCCCTCCGTGGGTCAGGCTGCAAAGCCGTCCTGCCAGCGCAACCGCCTCGGCCACGGTCAGCTTTCCGTTGGGGTCGAATGTGGTGGCTGTCTTTCCGATGAACAGCTCCTTCTCATAGCAGTACAGGATATCATCATAAGCCCAATGGTTCTCCGCCACATCGGTAAAGGGCAGGGTTCCTTCCGTTTGGGCAGGCGGGGTATCGGCGAGAGCGGGCACGCACAGCGTGAAAGTCATTGCCAGAGCCAAGAGGACGGGCAGACATCTTTTTTTCATAGCGTTTGCTCCTTTCTTATGTCTTGTGATTTTTCCCAACAAAAATTGTCTTGCTATGGAAAAGTATAGCAAATTGATGAAGGAAAGTCAAGGGAAGGGTAAAAATCGTCCCCGGATCCAGAATCTGGAGCCGGGGACGCAGGGCTTAGGGTTCGGAGGGTGTCTCAGGCCAGACGAACAGCCGCTTCTGCCGGACCAGGTAATAGCCCAGCCCCGCCAGATCCGCCAACGCCCAGCCGATGGGCACCGACCACCAGATGCCCGACACCCCCAAGGCGGGAACGGCGGACAGCAGGTGGGCCAGGGCCACCCGGGTGCCCAGGGAGATCACCGTCAGCACCACCGACATACCGGGCCGGCCCAGGGCCCGGTACAGCCCGTACAGCAGGAACAGGCAGCCGATGCCGCAGTAGAACGCGCCCTCGACGCGCAGGTAGCGCACCCCCTCGGCCACCGTCTCCAGATCCCCCGGCTCGGTGAACAGGCCCATGAGGGGGGCGGCGAAGGCAAACACCAGGGCGGACACCAGGGCGCAGAATACAAAGGAGGCAATGACCGCCCCCTTCAGCCCCGCCCGGATCCGATCCTCCCTTTTGGCCCCGTAGTTCTGGGCGATGAAGGTGGAGAAGGCGTTGCCGAAGTCCTGCACCGGCATATAGGCGAAGGAGTCGATCTTCACCGCTGCGGCGAAGGCGGCCATCACCGTGGGGCCGAAGCTGTTCACCAGCCCCTGCACCAGGAGAATGCCCAGGTTCATCACCGACTGCTGGACGCAGGTGAGGACGGAGAAGCCGGCGATCTCCCGCACCCGGCGGGGGCGCAGGGCGAAGGGTCCCCGCAGCTCCGGACAGCGGACGAGGGCATAGGCGGCGATGCCCAGGCCGGAGGCGTACTGGGCGATGACGGTGGCCTCCGCCGCCCCTGCCGCGCCCCGGTTCAGGCCCAGCACGAACCAGAGGTCCAGGGCGATGTTCAGGGCGGCGGACACCGCCAGAAAGACCAGGGGGATCACGGAATTGCCCACCGCCCGCAGGAAAGAGGCGAAGTAATTGTAAAGGAAGGTGGCGGCGATGCCGCAGAAAATGACGGAGAGGTATTCCCGCATCATGGGCCACACCGCCTCCGGCACCTGGAGGAACACCTCGATCCAGTCCAGGCACAGGAAGGCGGCGGCGTTGAGGACGGCCGTCAGGGCGGCGATGAGGACGAAGGCGGCGTGGGCCCCCTCCCGCAGGCCGTCCCGGTCCCGCTGGCCGAAGCGGATGGAGAACACCGCCCCGCTGCCCATGCACAGGCCCAGCAGGATGGAGGTGAGGAAGGTCATGAGGGTGAAGGAGGAGCCCACCGCCGCCAGGGCGTTCTTGCCCAGATACCGGCCCACAATCAGGGTATCCGCGATATTATAGCACTGCTGGAGCAGGTCGCCCAGGATCATGGGGACGGCGAAGCGCAGCATGGAGCCCATCACCGGACCCTGGGTGAGATCCCGGTTCATGACATTCCCTCCCTTTCAAGCTGAGAACTTGTATTCACAGCGGAAAAAGACCCGTCCACACGGCGTTTGAGGTTGTGAATACAGGTTCTGAGGCGGGGAGGTCAGCCCTCCCCGTCGGTGACGATCATATTGGGCCAGCGGTTTTCCATGTACCCATCGCCGTACTGGGTGTCCAGAAACTCCTCGAAAGCGTTGGCGGGCTCGGGCTGGACGGCCCGGCTGCTGTAGCGCACCATGGCCGAGCTGGTGAGGATGGCGTTGCAGGCCATGACGGACACCACGATCCAGGTGAGGATCTTCCCCGCCAGGGCGGGCAGGCCCTCGATGCCCTTGGACATGGGCGGGTAGATCACCTTGATCCACACCACCGCCAGCACGCCCCAGAAGAAGCAGAACAGCACGTTGGTCCGCCCGCCGATGTTCAGCGGCATCTCGCTGTAGTCCCAGAACACGGTGCCGAACACCAGCTCGGTGAACACGCTGCATAAGTACTCGTAGGCTCCGCCCACCACAAAGCCCGCCAGGAACACGTGGCGGTCGTTTTTCTCCGCCAGCCCCTGGAGGGCCACGGTGAGCACCACCGCCCCCAAGCCCCAAACGAAGCTGAAGGGGCCGTAGAGCACGCTGGAGCGGTTCATCCACTGGCCGTTCACCAGGCCGCAGTAAAAGGTTTCGATGATGTCGCCCAGCAGGGCGGAGATCAGGAACACCCAGACCAGCTTGTCCCAGCACAGGCCCTTGGCGAAGGTGTAGGCCCCCTCCTCCTTGCCGGGGCCCTCCTCCAGGCCGGGGTAGGCCCTGCGCAGACGCTTCCAGACGGCGTTGTAGATCTGCCCTGCCAGCTTTTTCTGGCCGCTGTCCGCCTGCCGCTGGGCGTACCACTGGGCGTCCCCGGTGCGGGTGGCGTAGAATACGGCGGCGAAATCCAGGCCGATGAGGACAAAGCAGACCACCACCACAGCCTGCCGGAGGAGCTCCGGGATCAGCAGCACCCCCGCCAGCAGTACCGGGTGGATGATCAGGTAGGCCAGGTAGTAGACCGCCGCCACCAGGGCGGAGGACAGCAGCCCCTTCCCCGTGCCGGACAGCAGGCGGCTGCGCTCCTGGTTCCACTGGATTTTGGGGCCAACCCGGCGGAAGAAGTGGTCGCCGATGCGCTCCACCACGGCGGACACCACCATGGTGGCCAGAAAGGACAGAAGGTGCTGCCCCGCCAGGGTGGGGAGGAGGAGCATCAACAGCACAAAGGTGAAGCCGTAGGCCAGCACCAGCGGCAGAGCCACCACGCCCCGGTTGCAGAACCTCCGCCGGGTGACGGCATAATCCCCCGCCTCCGCCGCCCACCCCAGGAAGGAGTAGATCAGCAGGAACAGGGCCAGATCATAGAAGCTGTACATGGGCGGCCCCACCTTTCTCTGTGTTCTCTCTGTCAGTCACGCCCCCCGGATGCCGTGGGACTTCACCCGCAGGCGGTTCAACGCCCGGGCCAGGGTGGCCTGGGCCACCTGATGCTCCTGGCGGCTCTTTTGCTGAAGGAGGGCCTCCCGGGCCTGATCCGCCTCCCGGCGGGCCCGCACCTCGTCGATCTCCTCGGGCCGCTCGGCGGAGTCCACCAGCACCAGAACCTCGTTTTTCTCCACCTTCACCATGCCGGGGGAGACGGCGGCCAGCTCCACCCCGCCGCCGGGGGTCTGCCAGCGCAGCGTGCCCGTCTGAACGGCGGCGATCATGGGGCTGTGATGGGCGAGTATGCCCTGTTCCCCGTCGCTGGTGGGGATGGTGAGGCTGACGCAGGGGCCCTCATAAAAGGTGCGGTCCGCCGCCAGAATGTGAACCTGAAAGGTGTCCATTACAGCTCGCCCGCCTCCATTTTCCGCGCCTTCTCCACCACGTCCCGCCAGGTGCCCACGTTGTAGAAGGCGGCCTCCGGATACTGGTCCAGCTCGCCGTCCACGATGGCGGCGAAGCTCTCCAGGGTGTCCTTCAGGGGGACGTACACGCCGGGTATGCCGGTGAATTTCTCCGCCACGTGGGTGGGCTGAGCCAGAAAACGCTGAATGCGCCGGGCCCGGGCCACAGTCTTCCGGTCCTCCTCGCTCAGCTCGTCCATGCCCAAAATAGCAATGATGTCCTGAAGCTCCCGGTACTTCTGCAAAATTTCCTGCACCTTTCGGGGGGTACGGTAGTGCTTCTCGCCCACCACGTCGGCCT
>OFHA01001890.1_pt1 | contig 13245 bp, 10 predicted proteins | sample 1521891 | NCBI WGS metagenome assembly OFHA01 (sample SAMEA3504089, study PRJEB24116) | mouse gut metagenome | biome: mouse gut; feature: mouse-associated habitat; material: faeces | place: Denmark | collected 2011 | reverse complement strand
CGACAGCCCCATGTCGTAACCCATCCGGTTACGCATCTCCTCCACATTCCTGCCCTCGTAGCAGGAGGTTGGGAATCCGTAATAAACCCACAGAAAGGAGCATATCTGCATCTCCTCGCCTGCGGGCCGCAGCACCTCCACGCCCTCGGGACGTATCCGCACGATCTCACCCGGACCAAGGTACCGGTCGATCTCGTAATCAAGATTGGGAAATGCGCTCGACTCGCTTGCGGCCGCGTATGCATCCTCCTTGCGCCCTATCACGATGGGAGTCCTTCCGAGCCGGTCGCGCGCCGCTATCAGGCCGTCATCGGTGAGAATCAGCATCGAGCAGGAACCCTTCACCTTGCGGTAGACATTCTCGATGCCCTCCGTGAAATCCTTACCCTGCGTGATGAGAAGAGCTATAAGCTCCGTCTGATTGGTGGTGCCGCTGCTGAGTTCGGCAAAATGCATGTTGCAGTCCAGAAGCTCACGCTCGAGTTCGTCGATATTGCAGATTTTCGCAACAGTCACAATCGCGAAACGCCCCAGATGGCTGTTGATTATGATCGGCTGGGCGTCGGTGTCGCTGATTATGCCTATGCCGGAGCGACCGGTGAACTTATCCAGATCTCCCTCGAACTTGGTGCGGAAATAAGAGCTTTCCAGATTAGGGATCGAGCGGCGGAACTGATTAGCCTCCGAATCGTACGTGGCCATACCGCCTCGGCGCGTACCCAAGTGAGAATGATAGTCGGTACCATAAAACAAGTCTGCCACGCAACTATCCTTCGCGGCCACTCCAAAAAAACCTCCCATAAATAACGTTCTGAAATTTTACAGCGTTCTGAAATTTGAAAGTGCAAAGTTAAGCAACAAACTCGAAAAATTCAAAAAAATCGTTTAATGCCACTCCTCCGTCACTGGAGTTTGGAAATTAAGAGTAGGGAGAGTTGGTTTTTTAATAAAAAAATCTAAAAAAGAGGAAAAAATTTGGATGAGTCGAATAAAACTCTTAAATTTGCAAAGAATTTTCGGGGCGTAGCGCAGTCCGGTTAGCGCACCTGCTTTGGGAGCAGGGGGTCGAAGGTTCGAATCCTTTCACCCCGACCTGAAGAATAGCGGTTCAAGAGAGAACAGCATTCAATAGAAAAAATACACGCGTTGATAATCATAATGGATTCGAAAAACCCGGATTATCGAAGCGCAAGGCCCAGGTGGCGGAATGGTAGACGCGCTCGTTTCAGGTGCGAGTGCCGCGAGGCGTGCAGGTTCGACTCCTGTTCTGGGCACTCCAAGAAATTGCAAGTGATTAATTCTCAATCGCTTGAAATTTTTACTTTCAGCCCGTGTCAACGCCGTGTCAACCGACACCTCCGCAAGCCCCCGCTTCAACCGAATTGGACGCCGTTGCCGCAGGCTGAATAAACCGAATTTGAATTCTTTAACTCTCTTTAACCCAACAACTCAATACCATGTCGGATTTTACAATAGAATTCCTTCCGCATTATGCAGGCGGCATAAAAAGAAATGCAACATTCTCTCTTTATGAAACCAAGTGGAATAATTATGGTAGATGGGGAATCTTCGAATTGCAGATAAATATCCCTCATTTGATTCATCAAGTTGATTCGCTACAGTTGGCAAATAATCGGACAATGAGATATGTTGGAGATATGAGAGCAGAAGATAATCAGGGAGAATGGAACGAGAAGCGCTTATCTCTTTATAGTCGGTACGAAAATCAAGTTCTTTCTGAAATCCCGTCCGACATAAGTTTTAAGCCATTTACATCTCTGTGTTGGCGCATATTGGCAAACTTCTCATATGAAGACAGAGAAGCAATTGCCAACATATTTCACTTCAAATTTTATAATCAAGACGATAAAGATATATATTTTTCAAAACTTCCGCTAAAGGAGGCAATTGAAGAAGGTGAGTTTCCTATCGTTGCAGATAGATTCTAATGACATCAAAAGCACATGATTCTACTCCGAATTATAATTCTTATTGATTCTATTGCCAAATTACTCTTCTAATTACATGTATGGAAGACTGTATAACTATTATTGAAAACGGCATGTGCCTTTCAATAAGTACAGACCTTAAGAATCTAATTAAATGTCATTGGTGTGATGGTGATATTTTAAAATTGCCACACTCCATAGAGAATATAAAACCATTTGCTTGTGCATACTTAAAACACATATCTACAGTCTATCTCCCAAATGCGATCAAATGCATAGGAAGAGGCGCCTTTTGTGAGTGTATATCATTAGAAGCTATTATATTTCCAAACAGCAAACAAGAAATATGTATTGGTAATCAAGCTTTTTGGAAATGTTACTCACTAGAGCAAATCAATCTACCCTTAAATCTAACATCTATTCCTGAAATGTGTTTTGAGGATTGTCACAATCTACAGCAATTAATATTATCTAAAGGTCTAAAGCGCATTGAAAAATATTCTTTCAAAGGATGCAAAAACTTGTCAGCAATTTTCATAGGGCAAAATGTTGAATATATTTCACCGAACGCCTTCGATTTTACAGAATCCCTAACTTCTATTTTAGTTCATAAGGATAACACCAAATTTAAATCCTTATATGGAATCCTTTTCGAAGGAGATATTATTTACAGAATACCTGAGGCATATAACTGTATTGGAACAACAACTAAACGGACAAATATGATAATTGCTGAAGCTCTAAACAAATGCTCAGCAATCGGGGAAGGAGCGTTTAGAAACACAAACATTCAGTATCTTAATATTCCAAGAAACATAAACGGCATTTTTTACAAGGCTTTTGAATGTTGCTTTCACTTAAAAGAAATACATTTCCAAGATGGAGTGAACATTAAATATCTCGGCTGGGGGACATTTGCAAATTGCATAAGTTTAAAGCAAGTTATAATCCCTAATAGTGTAGGTATTATAGGGCATCATGCATTCGCAAATTGCTCTGATCTGCAAGTCGTATATATTCCTGCAAGTGTTTGGAGAATTAAAAATGATGCATCTGAAAAATGTGAAAATTTGAGAGCGATTATTTTTGTACCATCGAAAGGGAAAATCAGACATCTTGAAGAAGGCTCCCAATGGATAAGAACAGGTGCTAACTGTAGAATATTAGTTCCTTCATCAGAAATAGATTATTTTAAACGGATCTTCTCTGATATTACGAACAAAATATCATCCCACAGCATCTTATAGCAGACTAATATGAAATTATTATACTATCTGCTATTGAATAAATCATAGATTTGAAGTAAACGACAAGCCTATTGCTAAGGTTTATATTTTGTATTAAAGTTGTTTCATGTTGATTACTTGTCAGGGCAAGTCTGAGATGTTTTGCAGTCGTGGATGTTGTTATTGAGGAATGAGATCTTTTAAGCGGCTGTCATAGTTCTAACGCAAAATGCAGAAAGCGCAAATCATTTCTCCCATAAGGCATGTTTCAAAAATAGAAGCGATATATGAACGCCATATGTGATGACACCATAAAGCATTCTATGGAGAACTACAATGAAAATAATGTTGGGAAATGTTGGGAAACTTTATGGAGATGTCGGGAAAAAGCTGACGGATTAAAATCTTTCCCTTCCGAAGTCTTGTTTCAATGTCAGGACAGTCCACTGAGGGTGGCAATCGCCGGAAATCAGTTGGCAATCGTCGGCACTTTGGAAAATGCCATAATCCTTGGCAGATACGGATGTGTTATGCTATCATACGATGCGTATTCAACATCAATACAAAATGCATGGATATGACCATAATATGCTTGGAAATGCTCATACCACAAATGCCAACATCCTTTTCATGCCGGGATTCGTTTTCCAGATATGAATATTCAAGTCAGGAGCGTTGCAAAGCTCCTGCACAAATACTGACCTTGCGACAGGTATAGTCGCCGCTCGTTGTCTTGGCAAAAAAGATTCGCCGCGGAAAATCCTTATAGACAATATAGTGAGATTCGATTCCATATCAATGCTTGAGGCTGTGGGAACGCCAAAGAGCCACCGGAACCATTATGGGGAATGTCCCCGACCTATCCCAATATCTTCCGATAACAAGCAGTATGCCGATTGCAATACAATCCGGTACGGCCACTGCTATGTCTTTTCGGAAACATTCACAGAATCTGCGTTTCCTTATGACGCAAAGAGCCTCGGCGACAAAATCCGCCACCGCTGTATGCTCTTGAATCACCCCGGCGGAACCCTTATTCAACAATGAATGACATATTATCACTCATCGGGAGTGGGGTCAACGGTCTCACTCTCAACATCAAAGGTGAAGATCTTTTGACATTCGCTGACAGCCTCATAGCCAAAGCCAAAGAACAATTACTCCCTGTAATGGTCAGGGCAGCTCAGGAGCAGCTTTTATCAAAGAAAGAGGTGCTTGAGAAATTCAACGTATGCCCGACAACATTGTGGAACTGGTCACGAAGCGGCTATCTTATTCCTGTGAAAATCGGAAAAAAGGTAAGCTACCGTCAGGCAGACATCGAGCGTCTAATCATCGAGCGTGGGGCAAAATGAGAAATTTGATGTCAACAGAGCTTTCAGTGTTCAAGGAATTCCTCGTTCGCAAGCGACAAATCAATGACATTGATTATCTCTCCGCCCTCGCACTCGACATCATCAGCGGAGCCGACGCAATCATACTCACTCGGTTGTCAATGTCAACAAGGCTGTGCCTTATCTAAAAGGCTACACCACCATCAACTGCGACCTTGACAACGGCAATGCCGGAAAAATAGCACTCGTTGAGTTGACAGCCATATCTGGGTGCCCCGTGTTTGACCGCTCCGCACTATATTCCAAGTTCAACGACTTTAATGACCTTCTTGTCAACCAAAGTTTCACCAAACACACACTACCAAATGAAAACAAATAAATCCACCGCACCGAAGTCAATTGAGTTGACCGATGCAACCAAATCCGATGTATCAACCCTTAATCCCGATTTCATTATGAAATCAGATAGCTCTATCAACTCCACTTCCGCAGTTAACAGCGATACCACTGTTAACAGCACAACTCCTGCCAACGCTGACAATCTGTTTGACAGCGAGCAGACAGCAATCGAGGCAATACCCGTGACCGACATAACTCAGCCACCGAAGCAACTGCGAATTGGTAAGCAACAGCGAAAGTCGGACTTCGCCGAGTTCAAGGCTACATTCCTTGCTCCGGCAAAGCTGGTGAACCGTCATGCCCTGAATATCGAAGCCGACCTGTGGAACCAGCTCGAGCGCGTTTCAAGAATCCTCGGTGACCGTGGCACAACAGTCAGCAGTTATGCCAACGCCATCATCGCCGAGCATCTGAAACTGTATGCCGACAACATCGAAATCTGGCGCAAGCTCTAAATGCCTGATTGCAGAGACGCTAAATAATCTGTAATGGCCATTGAAAAACAGACTTTAATTTAGTACAGCATGAAATTATCGTCAGTATACGATAGAGGTTGGAGCGAGTTTATGTTTTCGTATTACAAGTAATCCGCAAACGACTCGCTCAACCGCTCCCGATGGTCACAAACTTCAAAAATATAGAAACGATGAAAAGATATAACCGAAACCCACCCAAAGGACGTCCACAGTTACCCGCTGACGAACGAAAATCTATCGTTGTACCGGTGAAATACTCTCCCGACAAATACATGGTAATGATAGACCAGGCCAATATTGCTGGGCTTAATCGATCAGAGTATATTCGGCAGTCGTCCTTGAACTGCAAGATAATCGAGCGGCTCAAACGGAAAGATGTAAAAGCTATTCGAGACCTTCAGGGCATCGCCGAAAACGTCAATAGAATTGCCAAATTTTGTTCGTCCATCTTGAACAGAGGCTCAACCAATCAGAATCTTGTTCAGATTTTTCGTGACATGATTGAATGTAAAGAATTTATTTTGTCACTAATAAAAATCTATCGCAACACTCCCGACAGCGTATGATGGGCAAGATAAGAAAAGGCGGGAGTGCCGGCGGTTGCATTGATTATGTCACCCGGAAGAAGAAGGACAGACCCGACGGTTCGCCGTGTGATGAATGGCGACTTATTGACTCCGGAGATGTTTCGATATTGGGAGGCAGAGCGGAAATAATCGCATCTTTCGAGGATAATATATCCATGAAACCGAATGTGAAGAATCCGGTAGGGCATATATCGATCAACTTCCATGCCTTAGAGGTAGACAAGGTAAACGATGAAATTATGGTGGAGATTGCTGTGAAGTATATGGAGAAAATGGGCATCATCGACACTCCTTATATATTGGTCAGGCATCTCGATAAGGATTATCCACATTGCCATCTCGTATATAGCCGTATAAACAATTCCGGGAAAATCATATCTGACAGCCACGACTATGACCGTAATAAAGAGGCTTGCCTTGATCTTACGAAAGAATATGGGCTGCACATTTCCGAAGGCAAGCAGCACACGAATGTGGATAAACTTCGTGGTGTCGAGAAGATCAGATACGAGATTTTTAATGCGGTGAACGACGCATGGGAAGACAGAAACATCAGCAGTTTTGACAAATTCGAGGCTCATCTTAGAACCGCCGGAGTTAAAATCGAGTACAAATACAGGCGCGGCACCAATGAGGTGCAGGGTCTGTGGTACATCCGAAAGGGAAAGCGTTTCCCGGCATCGAAGATTGACAGACGGTTCAGTTACGGCAATATTCTTAAGCACCTGTCGAAGAATCGCCCATTGCATCCCGATTCAAAATGGATGTATGCCGATGGCTCTATTGTGCCATTCTTCAATTTTCGAGGAGTGAAATTTTCGGAGCAACAGATTAACGACTACGTTGACGGCAAGGCAATTCGTGTCGATGGATGTTCTGGTTCACATTCGACTGTGTTTATAAAGTTCTGTCCTGAACGCAAGGTGCCGGAGATATATTCTTCAAATCCAGACGCGCCAAAGCAGAACACAGCATCTTCTTTTGCTCCGTCATTCAGTCATGCGGAGCAGACACCCACTCTTGATGACGGAACTTGCTCAGTATCCGGAGGCGATGCAGAATCATTTCCCGAGTTCAAGGCGAGACATCCGGAACTCACACCCAAACAAGCCCTCGACGCATGGCGAGCCAAACGCCGAGGCAAACACCTCAACGGCGGCTTTCACATGTAACGACAATCCCAATCCAATGCCACCGACGACTCACGCAGTTGCCGATGGCATTTTTTATGCTATCAAACCGCACCTTAATCCTTATCGGTATTGCTATATTTTGTCTTGACAATTTTTGTCAATTTATTTGGTGGTCTCGATTTGTTTAGCTAACTTTGCTCATAAAATTATAAGACCATGCTTTTGAAAGATAAGTTGAAATCACTGAGAGAAGAGCATAATCTTCTTCAAAGACAGGTTGCATCTGCAATAGGGATTGATAATGCCATATATTGTAAAATTGAAAATGGCGAACGAATTGCCCGAGTGGAGCATGTCAAGGCTCTTGCCGTATTTTATGGCATAGATTTCGATTATTTGAAAAAATTATGGTTAGCCGGCAAGGTATATGATTTGTTATCTCAGGATGAAGAGCCAAATGAAGTCTTGATTATAGTATCCGAGAGCCTAACAGAATATGGTTCTAAAACTGAATAACCATGGACAGCAAAAATAAATTTTCTTCATTAGTTGAAAGATTTTTAGCCGCAAGAGATAATGGATTGCTTCAGAACGCATCTGAAGAAACTGTTCGAATGTGGATAAATGATATGCTTGAAGTGTTTGGCTGGGATGTCAATAACACCCGTCAAGTAATGCAGGAGCGTACACTTAAGCGTTCTGAAAGAGAAAAGTTGCATGGTATTGGATCTAGTTATGTAAAGCCGGACTACACCTTGATGAACGGCAATAAAAGACTTTTTTTTATTGATGCGAAGAAGCAATCTGTCGATATAAAAAATGATAAGAATGTAGCATTTCAGATAAGATCCTACGGATGGTCCATTGGTGCGCCATATTCCATAGTTACTGATTTTGAAGAATTGGCAATTTATGACTGTACGGCTATGCCAAATGCAACAGACACCTCAGACTTTGCCAGAATACATTATCTTACAATTGATGAGTATGTCAAAAATTTTGAGTTACTTAGGCGTTTCCTAAATAGAGACAAGGTTCTGAATGAATTCGCAAAGGTTGACTTCCGGGGGGCTGACACACTGGATAAAAGCTTTGCCCATTTTTTATGCGATATTCGACTGGAGCTAGCTCAATCAATAAAGGAAAACAATAATTCTGCAATATCTGTAAGTGATTTGAACTTATGGACGCAGATCATTTTGAATCGCATACTTTTTATCCGCGTATGCGAAGCAAAGGGATTTGAAGAAGATGGCTTGTTACAAAGGTATCTTGAAGAAGATTTCTGGAATAGATTCAAGGAATCATCGTATATGGAGTTTTATGAACATTATGACGGTCCTATGTTTGAAAGACTCACAACTATACATAACTTGGTCATTTCAAATAAGGTATTTACTAAACTTCTTACCTATCTTTACTATCCTTCACCTTATTGTTTTGATGTAATTCCCTTAAAGAGCATCAGCGACATATATGATATTTTCCTTGGATATCATCTAATAGAAGATACGAAGGGGAACTTATCTAATTCTCTGAAATCGGAGTTCAAAAAGAGTAATGGAGCTGTGACAACACCGATGCAACTAGTAACAGATACTATCACTGCGACTCTTTGTAAGAATCGTCTCAACTCCATGACGGTTAATGACATTCTTTCTATCACGATGCTTGACCCGGCATGTGGAAGTGGTGTGTTTTTGGCTGGAATGTATGACTACTTAGAGGGAGCTGTGATAAGCAAAATCAAAGAAGACCCCTCCTCTTTTAGCCAAGAGTATTATAAAATAATAGATGGAGAGCCCGTATTGAATATAAACGGGAAGAAGCACCTCGTGTCATCATGCTTGTTTGGAATAGATATCAATCAAGAAAGCGTTGAAGTCGCAAAACTTTCATTGTCTCTAAAGATTATTGATGGATATAACATGCAATCATATGACCAAGTTGGGTTATATGGATCTAGGATTCTAAACGGTGTTGGAGAGAATATAAAGTGTGGTAATACCTTAGTGTCATCAGATGTTATGGCTCACTATCCTCATCTTATTGATAACCCTGATGAGCTGGAAGCCACCAATATATTCGATTGGGAAGAAGCGTTTCCCTATGTAAGCAATAAAGGTGGTTTTGATTATGTGATTGGTAATCCTCCATATGTCGAAGTAAAGAACTATAATGTCGAACTTCCGACAATGGCATCATATATAAAACATCGATACAAATCTAGCAAGAATGGGAAAATTGATCTTGCAATACCGTTTATAGAGCGAGGTCTTGAATTTTTAAATTCAACCGGAAGCCTTGGCTTTCTGATACAGAAACGATTTTTCAAGACTGATTATGGAAAGGGAATAAGAAAACTTATCTCTGAGAATCGCTTATTGCGCCATATATATGACTATGAAGAAACAAATCTCTTTGATGGTCGAATTACTTATGTCGCTATCCTCGTGTGCGATAAATCATCAGCTTACAATAAATCGTTCTTCTATCAGTCATCTAAAAATCAAGACTTACTTCCTATATCAAAGGATTCTATTTCAGAAACGCCATGGAATTTTGACAATCCATCTTTAACTAATCTGAGATTGTCAAAGCAGAAAGATCTTGGCAGTCTTGGTGATGTATGTCATATTAAGGTGGGTGTTCAAGTCCTATGGGATCCTGCCTACCACATCTATGTCAACCATGTTGACAGCGATTATATATATGGAAGCTCGGCTTTAGAAGATAACATCAAGATTGAAAAATCAGCTTGCAGAGCATTGATGTGCAACGAGCATTTTATACCTCTGTCAATTAGACCCGAGAATACATACATCATCTTTCCGTATGATATTAAAGACGGTAAAGCCCAGGAAATTAAGTTCTCTGATTTTAAGGAAAGATTTCCGCTTGCCGCATCGTACCTTTCACGCCACAGAAATCGAATAGAAAGTGAAGTACAGACTTTGCCAATGAGAGTCACATCTTTAGATAAAGATGAGAACTGGCATCTTTTCACTCGTGCCAACAATCACAATGCAGTTTATAGAAAGCTGTGTGTCCCTATGACGACACAAGAGCCACAAGCTGCTGTAATGAATAATGAAACAGCATATTGTGATAATGCCAACATGTTTTTTATCAATATAGAGGAAATTACCGATGACAGACTTTATGCTTTGGCTGGGTTAATCAATTCGACTCCTTTTGCTTTCTTTGCCAAATCAATTGCAAATCCTCAGCAAAACGGGTACTATAAGTTTAACAAGCAGTTTCTTGACCCAGTGCCATTCCCGACACAAGCATATAAAGAAATGTCAACTGATATGATGCAATTAGCAAATGTCGCAAAGCAAATTGAGCAACTGCATACCCGGATGATTGCGACTCCATCTCGAACGTCACGCTACAAACCGGCGGTCAAAACACTATGGGATGAACTTGACTCAATCTGTTGTAGATTGTATCAGTTTACGGAAGATGAAATTAATATGGTAATGTCAAGCCCAAGAAAGGACAGGAACTATGCGTAAAGAAACACTCAATATATTATGCAAATTTGCAGACCCTCGGCAATTAGATGCTGCGGTGGTAGAGTCATTTCTTGTTAATAACGGATTGTTCCCCTCGGACGGATTCATTGCTGAATTTCTGAGAGAGTCTGTTGTAAACAATACTTTCGAAGACATTACTACAATCGAAGATGTGATTTCAGTATTCGAGCAAGCAGTACCAATCGATGAACGGACAAAAAACGGAGCTATTTATACTCCGTCATACATTCGCGATTACATCGTTAATCAACTATATGCTGAGAACCCTGACAAATTCAAGAGGGGATTGATTATAGATCCGGCATGTGGTTGTGGTGCTTTTTTGTATACAGCGGCACAGATAATCAGAAATTGTGATTATTCCTACCAATCTATATTTAGTAAATTGTTTGGAGTTGACATTAGTGCCAATAGCGTCAGGCGTACAAAACTACTCCTTGCATTAACAGCTCTCACAAACAATGAGTTTGTTAATGAATCAGATTTACATATCTATTGTGCCAATTCTTTGTCATTCGATTTTTACCAATTTGATACTGTTAAAATGAATGACGGTTATGACTATATAATTGGGAATCCCCCCTATGTGAGGTCAAAAAATATTGAACCTGAATCCAAGGCATTACTCCCGAACTGGGAAGTAGCCATAGGAGGGAATGCAGATTTATATCTACCTTTCTTTGAGATTGGCATGAAAATACTTAATGAGCATGGGCAATTAGGATATATTACCTTGAACTCATTCTTTAAGAGTGTCAATGCACGTGGGTTGAGGAAATACTTGATCAAGCATCAAATTGGTCTTGACATAATAGATTTCGGGGATGAATTGATTTTTGGCAAGAAGCTTGCCTACACCTGCATTACCTTCATCTCTAAACAAGAGCGCGACACCATTAAATATCATCGAGCGTCTTCAGTTGAGATAAAGAACAATGAATATTTCGAATACGATATTATACCCTATAATGGCCTTGATAGTCACAAAGGCTGGAATCTGAATCAAAGCGATGTCCTTCAGATTATAGAACGCATTGAGCTTACAGGAACACCTCTAGGCGATAAGTATCTCATAAAGAACGGCATTGCGACCTTGGCAAACGATATATTCATCTTTCATCCGTATAAAGAAGATGACTCGTACTATTATATGATGCTCGATGGATTGGAATATTGCATTGAGAAAGGAATCTGTAAGGATATAATCAAACCTAATATCCTTCATTCAGAGGATGAGATTCATGATATCATAGAGAAAGTAATTTTTCCGTATGATTCAAATAACAAGCCCATTCCGGAGGCTCTCTTTATAAGCAAGTATCCTAGGACATACCAATATCTATCATTACATAGAAGACGGTTAGACGACAGGGATAAAGGAGAGGGTAACTTCCCGGTATGGTATGCTTTCGGGCGCACTCAGGCGATTTCAGACAAAGGTAAGAAGTTGCTATTCCCTTATATGACAGATGTGCCCCATTTCGTTTTCACAGACAATGAAGATATGCTTATCTATTGTGGATACGCAATATTTCATCAGGATGAGAAGAAATTGAAGGCTCTGAAAAGGATACTTGAATCATCAGTGTTCGATTACTATATGAAGCATACAAGTAAGCCTTATGCAACTGGGTACTATTCTTACGCGAAAAACTACGTAAAGAATTTCGGTGTCATTAACTTATCTTCTACGCAAGTTGAAGAAATACTATCCTTATCTTCAAAAGACGAGATAAATGAATATGTGGAACATCTCTATGGCGTTAATCTAAAGAGAAACGAATGCACTCTTGCCGTTGAATGTCAAAACTTTCCAACTTCCATATTTGAATTTGCATAATTATATATTTGCTTCTTTCTAGCGGCATTATCGTATAATGTAGCTTGATAATGCTATGAAACGCTGAATACTATTAACATTAATTAACATAAAATAGACTCTAATATAAGATTTGGGGGGTGGGAATTAGAGCCTAAGATACCCAATGCACCTTAAACCCACCCAGAAAATACATACAAAGGAGACGCAAGTAACAAGAAAGGTAGCTCAAACAATTTACGAGACAGTCAAGTCAGATGCTAAAATTATTTCAACACAATCACACAAAACCGCAAGAGAGTTTGTGATATTGAAAAATAATTCGTAAATTTGCGCTTATAAAATTTAAGAGCAATGGAGATACGAATATTTAGCGCACGCGAATATAATGCAAAACTAAAATGCACGATTCACTCGTCAGGCAAATTAGGCTTTACGGATGAAACAGCTAGAGAGTTGGGGCTATCCGTAGAATCTGGCATTAAATTTGCTATGAATGACAACGACGAATTGCTCTTGATAAACTGTCGATTAGATAAAGATGAAGACGCATTCGATGTTAGTAAGTCTGGTGCTTACTACTATGTGAATGCAAAGCCATTGTTTGACAGCTTGGGATACGACTATAAAAACAATGTGATAATGTTTGATCTAAGCAAGTTCAAACACGACACTCTGGAAATATATAAGTTAAACCAACGCTCAAAGCCTAGAAAGGCAGAGGGTGGAAAACCCAGGCGCGGATGACCCTTGCGGCCAAGGTTGATCTGACCCCTGAAA
>OFHA01001889.1_pt1 | contig 13248 bp, 12 predicted proteins | sample 1521891 | NCBI WGS metagenome assembly OFHA01 (sample SAMEA3504089, study PRJEB24116) | mouse gut metagenome | biome: mouse gut; feature: mouse-associated habitat; material: faeces | place: Denmark | collected 2011 | reverse complement strand
TACATGAATCCGGAACTTCCGCAAAAAAGGATAAGGGAGCGTTTGGAGTTTCTGGAAGCGGATGTGGTGATTATCGACGAGATGTCGATGGTGGATATCCACTTGTTTCAGGCATTGTTAAAGGCAGTTGCGCCGGGGACAAGGCTCGTGATGGTCGGTGACAGGAACCAGCTTCCGTCTGTCGGTCCGGGACAGGTGCTCAAAGACTTGATGGAGAGCGGGTGTATTGCCACGGTAGTGCTGTCGAAAATCTTCCGTCAGGCGGGCGAGAGTGACATCGTGGTCAACGCACATAACATTAACGAAGGGAAGCCGGTCAAGCTGGACAATAAAAGCAGGGATTTTTTCTTTTTGGAGCGCGATAATGTCAATGTGATTTACAAGCATATGATTCTGCTCATCACGGAAAAGCTGCCCAAATATGTGAAATCCGGCATGTATGACATTCAGGTGCTCACGCCGATGCGCAAGGGGGCGCTTGGCGTCGAGACCCTAAACGGCATCTTGCAGCAGTATCTGAATCCGCCGTCGCCGGAAAAAATAGAACTGGTCCATGGCGACGGTGTGTTCCGCCTTGGCGACAAGGTGATGCAGATTAAGAATAACTATCAGCTTGAATGGGAGATTCTCAGCAAGTATGGGATTGTGGTGGACAGCGGACAGGGCGTATTTAACGGGGATGTCGGCATTATAAAAGAGATTCATGAGACGGCAAAGACTGTGGTGGTAGAATATGATGACCTCAGAAGGGTCACGTATGCGATCAATGGGCTGGACGAGATTGAGCTTGCCTATGCGCTCACCATACACAAGTCACAGGGCAGTGAATATCCGGCGGTCATCATGCCGCTGCTGACAGGACCCAAAATGCTGTTGAACCGCAATCTGCTCTACACGGGGGTCACGAGGGCAAAAAACTGCGTGACAATCCTGGGCAGCAGGGAGACGGTTAACCAGATGATTGCAAACGAGAGCGAACAGAAACGCTATACAGGATTAAGGGAAAGAATATGCGAGATTATGAAGCAGGATTTAGATTAAAGGAGGCTTTGGTGAATCTGGTCTTTCCGCGAAGGTGCCCCGTGTGTGATGCGGTCGTTCCATTAGGAGAGGGGCTGATTTGCAGGCAGTGTGTGTCAAAACCGCAATATATTACAGAGCCGCGCTGCAGGCGCTGCGGAAAGCAGCTCAGGGAAGGGGAACAGGAGTTCTGCGCGGATTGTCTGCGGCGCAGACATGTCTTTGACTATGGCTACGCGCTGTATGATTACCAGAGTATGAAAAAAAGTATTTACCGTTTTAAATATGGCAGAAGATGTGAGTACGCAGCATTTTACGCACAGGACCTTTACAGGCGGCTTTCGCATGAGCTTCGTCTGATGGAGGCCGACGCCATTATTCCAGTGCCCATCCACAGGTCGAGATACCGGCGCCGCGGCTACAATCAGGCAGAGCTGGTCGCGGCGGAGCTGTCGAGGCTTACAGGGATACCGATGTATGAGAGACTGGTGACAAGAAGCCGCAAAACAGCACCGCAGAAGGAGCTTACCATACAGGAAAGACAAAATAATTTGAAAAAAGCTTTCAATATTAGCACAAATGTTGTAAAATTAAATAAAACTATCCTCATAGACGATATTTATACGACGGGTAGTACTTTAGATGCAGTTGCCTTAGAGTTAAAGCGGCATGGGGTGGGGGCGGTTTATTTCATTGCACTCTGCATCGGAGAGGGAATGTAGGAATATAAATTTAAGTGGAGGGATTTCTATGAACGTAAGGAATTGCAGAAAATGCGGAAAACTTTTTAATCACATCATGGGTGCGCCAATCTGCCCTGCCTGCCGGGAGAGACTTGAGGAAAAGTTTCAGGAGGTAAAGAAATATATCCGTGAGAACCGCACCGCAGGCATCAAGGATGTTTCGGAAGCGTGCGAGATTGAGCCGGGCCAGATTCAGCAGTGGATTCGGGAAGAACGCTTAGAGTTTACGGCGGATTCCCCGGTGAAGATTCCCTGCGAGAACTGCGGCGAGATGATCCGCTCCGGAAAATACTGTGACAAGTGCAAGCGGGAGATGACCAACAACCTGTCGAGCGTCATGGAAAAGCCAAAGGCAGCCCGTGCAGAGCCGAAAAAGACGCAGCCGTCAGGCAACAAGATGCGCTTCTTAGACAGATAAGATGCCATGGTTCAAAGTGCGTGAATAGAATTGCTGAAGGAAAAGTGTTATGTTAAATGAAGAAAGAGTAAGGCTGATGACGAGAATGGCATGTTATGAAGCCAAAGAGGGAAGAAAGAATGTCGCCATTGGAAATTATTTCCGTGGAGATTATATCGGCTTGCAGGTCATTAAGTCTGTGATCAGCGCGACAATTGCGTATATTCTCATATTTGCAATGTTTATCTTATACGATTTTGAAGTGTTTATGGCGGACATCTACAAGATGGACCTGCTGGATTTTGCAAAGTCAGTGATTATTTATTATCTGATCTTTACAGTGGGGTATGCGGTTATTTCATATGGCGTGTATACGTACCGGTATACGAGGGCGAGAAAGAGCCTGAAAACATATTACAATAATCTCAAGAAGCTCTCCTACCTGTATGAGCGGGAGACGAAACGATAGAGCTTTAGAGTAAGGTTAGAGAGGAAATAATTATGACAGACCTTTTGGTTTTTAGGGAACAGTTGAAAAAGTTTTATAGTAAGTACGAGTTGTATCTCACTCCTGTTTTTAAGTTTTTGCTGGCGCTGGTGACGCTGGTGATGATTAACAGCAGTATCGGCTATATGAGTGAGCTGAAAAAAACGACGGTGGTCTTGGTGCTTGCACTGATGTGCTCTGTGCTTCCGATGAATTTTATCGTGGTCGTGGCGACGGCGGTGACGCTGGGGCATCTTTACAAATTTTCGCTGGAATGCGCGCTGGTGATGCTGGTATTGTTTTTGCTGCTGTTTATTTTGTATTTCCGGTTTGCATCGAATGATACGATCGCGGTGCTGTTGACGCCGCTCTGCTTTATTTTGAAAATACCATATATCATACCGATTGCGATGGGGCTTGTCGGAACACCTGCCTCCGCCGTGTCTGTGGCAAGCGGCATTATCGTGTATTATACGGTGAATTATATGATTGGCAGCGCTTCTGTGCTCAGTACCTTTGAGGAGGACGGCGCCCTTGAAAAATTTCGTTTTGTCATTGACGGAATGATTGACAACAAGACCATGTTTATGACGATTGCCGCCTTTGTGGGGACAATGATCGTCGTGTATCTGATCCGCAGGCTCAAGGTGGATTATGCGTGGACGATCGCGATCGTGACGGGAGCACTCCTCGATGTGCTGGTATTACTGTTTGGCGATTTGATGTACAATACCAAACTCTCGATAGTGGGGCTGATCGTCGGCAGTGTAGTGTCGGTGCTTCTGGCAAAAATCTTGGAATTTTTCGTGTTTAACGTTGATTATTCACGCACGGAGTATGTGCAGTTTGAGGATGACGAGTATTATTATTATGTGAAGGCAGTCCCCAAAAATACAGTGGCAGTACCACAAAAGCGGGTAAAGACAATCCGTGTACCCGAAAAGGCAGTCAGAGAGCAGAAGAGAGATAGATAAGAGGGATGGATCAAATGGATATGATTCTTGAACGTCTTAGTTCAATGGTGGAGACTTTTTCATTGCGCAGTTTTAACATCAGGTGGGAGGATATAGTGGAGGTTATCATTATATCCTTTTTACTGTATCAAATCATGGCGTGGGCAAAGCATACGAAGGTGTGGCTGCTCATGAAGGGTATCATGATTATTATGGCGTTTATTCTGCTGGCAGTTTTTTTCGAAATGCATACAATTGTCTGGATTGTGCAGAATGTGCTGAGCCTTGCAGTGATCGCGGTAATCGTGGTTTTACAGCCAGAGCTGCGGCATGCGCTGGAGGAATTGGGCAGAAAAAGTTTTATTACAAATATCATTACGTTTGAAAAGCCGACTGATGAACGCTTTTCAGACAAGACCGTCAATGATCTGGTCAAGGCGAGCTTTGAGATGGGCAAGGTCAAGACAGGAGCGCTGATGGTCATTGAGCAGAATGTGCTGCTCACGGAATACGAGAGAACCGGTATTGAGGTGGACGGCTTGATCTCAAGCCAGCTCATCATCAATATCTTTGAACATAACACGCCGCTTCATGACGGCGCGGTGATTATACGGGGAAACCGTATCGTGTCGGCGACCTGTTATCTGCCGCTGTCTGACAGTATGTCGATCAGTAAGGAACTGGGAACCAGACATCGGGCAGCGATTGGTATTAGTGAAGTCAGCGATTCTTTGACGATCATTGTATCAGAAGAAACCGGAGCCATATCGGTAGCGAAAACCGGGCGTATTTACCGGAATCTGGATCAGGACGGACTTCGGGAGCATCTTAAAATTATACAAAATGCAGAGTCGGAAAAATCCCGTCTGCAGTCGCTGCAAAGGAGGCTGAGAAATGCTAAGAAACGTCGTAAAAATACTGACTAGAAATCTGGGCCTTAAGCTGCTGGCGCTTGTATTTGCGGTTACGATGTGGATGGTGGTTGTCAATCTGGATGATCCAACTATCAGCAGACCTTTTACAATAGCAGTTACGCTGGAAAATGAAGATGTGATTACCGCGGCAAATAAATATTTTGAAATAGAGCCGGATTCTGCAAACGTAACGTTTAACGTATTTGGAAAACGCAGCATTGTGAATGAAATAAGCAGTTCGGACTTCAAGGCAGTTGCGGATATGAGCCGGCTGATACAGGGAGAAAACGAAAATATTGTTCCGGTGGAAATTATAGCGCTGCGGTATGCCAGTAAGCTGACAATTTCAAAACGTACAAGACAGCTGAAAGTACTGCTGGAAGACCTGATGCGTCAGGCCTTTGTAATACTGCCGGTTGCGCAGGGAGAGCCAGCGGAAGGATATGCGCTTGGTTCCACGGTCGTAGAACCAAACCGTCTGTGGGTGTCCGGACCAAAAGAAGTAGTGTCCACGATCGATACGGTCAAAGCATCCATCGACGTTACCAATATGAGCACTGATATTTCGGACAGCGTCGTTCCTGTTCTGCTGGATGAAAACGGAGAAAACGTAGATACGACAAGACTGACGCTGAGTCTGGATATTGTCACAGTGAAAGCTGGTATCGTTTCTCAGAAGACGGTGCCGATTAAAGTGAATTACAGTGGAAAACCGAAAGAAGGATACGAAGTGATCTCTGCGGTTGCAGTACCGAAAGAAGTGACGATCAAAGGCAGATCGGATATTTTAAATGCGATTAGCGCGATTACGATTCCGGAAGAAGTCATTAATGTGGAAGGCGCAGATGAGAAGTTTGAGCAGAAAGTGGACTTAAATCAATATCTGCCTGGCGGCGTTTCTTTGAATAATTCAGTCGAAGCGTCGGTTACGGTGAAGATCGATATTGAGCAGCTGGAGCGCAGAGTGTTTACGGTTCCAACCAGAAATATCGGGGTGAACGATCTGCGGGAAGGCTACAGGATTGAGTTTAACGAAAGAAATGTAGATATAGAAGTCTATGGGTTACAGGAGGATCTGAACCGGCTGACGGTAAGCGCATTGCGGCCGGTACTGGATGTCGGCGGACTTGCGGCCGGCAGACATGTCAGACAGTTAAAGATTACGCTGGATGAAAACAAATATGTCGTTGGCGAGACAGCGGTATCTTTTACGATTTCCTCAGAAGAGAATGACAGTCATCCGGACGATAACGAGTCTGACCCGGATGAAGCTACAGGTACAGACGACAATACGATCGCTGATCCGGACGACGGACAGGAAGAAGATCAGGACCAGGATACTGCAGCAGATCCGAGAGAGGGTCAGACATCTGAGGCAGATTCGATAGCAGATTTGGAGGACGAATAAAATGGGCAGAATGTTTGGAACAGATGGTGTCAGAGGAGTTGCAGGAGCAGAGCTTACAATCGAGCTGGCGACCCAGCTGGGGCAGGCCGGAGCTTATGTACTGACACGGAAAAAGGAACACCAGCCAACGCTGATTGTCGGCTGTGATACACGTATCTCCGGCGGGATGCTGGCAAGTGCGCTGATGGCGGGGATTTGTTCCGTCGGCGCCAATGCAATTTTCGTAGGCGTGCTTCCGACGCCGGCGGTTGCGTATCTGACGAGAAGGCACAAAGTAGATGCCGGAGTAGTCATTTCCGCATCTCATAATCCAATGGAATTTAACGGCATTAAATTTTTTAACGGGGATGGGTATAAGCTGTCTGACGAACTGGAGGATGAAATCGAAGCGCTGATCAAAAATCATATGAAAGACGTTACGTTTCCGATTGGATCCGGCGTAGGCAGAATCGATTATCGGTTTGATATTCGCGACGAGTATGTAGAGTTTGTAAAAAAATGTGTGCCGGTAAATCTGCACGGACTGAAAATCGTTGCCGATTGTGCCGAAGGAGCTTCTTATTATACATCTGTCAAAGCGCTGCGGGATCTTGGGGCAGATCTGATTCCGATTCATACGAATCCGGATGGAACGAATATCAATGCGAACTGCGGTTCCACGCATATGGACGAATTAAAAGCAAGAGTCGTTTATGAAAAAGCGGATATCGGACTCGCATTTGACGGGGACGCAGACAGGCTTCTGGCAGTAGACGAACGCGGATGCCTGGTAGACGGCGATCAGCTGATGGCAATCTGCGGGAATTATATGAAACAGAAAGGCACTTTGAAAAAGAACACGATCGTCGTAACCGTGATGAGCAATCTGGGATTTACGATTATGGGGCAGGAAAACGGCATTCAGGTTGAAAAAACAAAAGTAGGAGATCGTTATGTCCTGGAAAATATGAAAGAAAACGGGTATAATATCGGAGGAGAACAGTCGGGTCATATTATTTTTCTGGACGACAATACGACAGGAGACGGTCTGGTAAGCGCGCTGCACGTACTGCAGGTAATGACGGATACAAAGAAAAAACTGTCCGAGCTTGCGTCAGTGATGGAAATCTATCCGCAGGCGCTTGTAAATGCAAAGGTTCCAAATCATAAAAAAGAGCATTATATGGAATACGCAGAGATCGAAGAAGCGATCAAAGAACTGGAACGTAAATTTAACGGAGAAGGAAGAGTGCTCATCCGGCCATCCGGAACAGAGCCGCTGGTCCGAGTTATGATCGAAGGAAAAGATCAAAAGGAGATCGATAAAGAAGCCAGAAAGCTGGCGGAACTAATTACAAAAATTATGTTATAGGGGTAAAAAAGATGGTAAGTCAAAAGGTAAAAATAAAAAATCCTACGGGCCTGCATTTACGCCCGGCAGGAGTTTTATGTAAAAATGCGATCGAGTATGGCTCCGTCATTACATTTAAATACGGCGGTGAAAATATCGCAAACGCAAAAAGCGTATTAAGCGTACTGGGGGCCTGTATTAAGAGCGGGGATGAAATCGAACTGATCTGCGAAGGTGAGGACGAGGAAAAAGCTCTGAAAGAAATGATCGAACTGATCGAGTCAGGATTAGGCGAATAATAAAAATCGAAGGCAGAATTAGGAGAGTCACCATGAAAAAACTGTTGATAACCGGATGTAACGGACAGCTCGGACGGGCTTTGAACAAAGAATACGCAGGAGAACAGGTACAGATTGTCAATACGGACGTACCGGAACTGGATATTACAGATTTGGATGCAGTCATGCAGCGCGTACGGGAAGTAAAACCGGACGTTATTATGAACTGCGGGGCTATGACGGCAGTCGATTTATGTGAGTCAGAATATGAAAAGGCTTTTCGGATTAATGCGCTGGGGCCGAGAAATTTAAGTATTGCAGCCCGGGAAACAGGCGCGAAACTATTTCAGATATCAACAGATTATGTATTTTCCGGAGATGCGGACCAGCCTTATACGGAAACAGACGCAACGGATCCGCAGAGTGTGTATGGATCTACCAAGCTGGCAGGAGAGCAGTTTGCGCGGGATTTTGCAGGGCGCTTTTTTATCATCCGTACGGCCTGGCTCTACGGCGAGGGTAAAAACTTTGCCGCTACGATGCTGCGGCTGTCGCAGTCAAACGACAGTGTGCGCGTAGTCAGCGATCAGATTGGAACGCCTACAAGCGCGGCGCAGCTGGCGCAGATGATTCATATACTGGAGCCGACAGAAAATTATGGGATTTTTCACGGCACATGTGAGGGAGCGTGCAGCTGGGCGGATTTTGCGGCAGAGATTTTCCGCCAGGCCGGAAAACATACGAACGTGGAATATATTACAACCGAAGAATTTCAGGCGGCTGCAAAGCGTCCGGCGTATTCGGTACTGGATAATCAGATGCTGCGGCTGACGACAGATTTCAGGATGATGCAATGGCAGGATGCATTAAGCGTATATTTAAAGGAAATACTATAACAGACATTCTGTTGCAACAGACAGTAGAAGGAGATGTGAGAGATGGCAAGAACTTACCTGGTTACAGGCGGAGCCGGATTTATCGGGTCGAATTATATACATTATATGTTTCGCAAATATGGGGACGAGATTCGTATCATTAATGTAGATGCGCTGACGTATGCGGGGAATCTGGCAAATTTAAAAGACCTGGAAGGAATGGATAATTATATATTTGTAAAAGCGGATATCTGCGACAAAGATGCCATACGGGCGATTTTCGCAGATTACGAGATCGATCGTGTCGTGCATTTCGCGGCAGAATCGCATGTGGACCGCAGCATACGTAATCCGGAAGTATTTGTGCAGACAAACGTTATGGGTACGACGGTAATGCTAAACTGCGCAAAAGAGGCATGGGAACTGCCGGATGGAACATTCAGGGAAGGAAAGAAGTTCCTTCATGTTTCTACGGACGAAGTGTATGGTTCTCTGGAAGAAGACGGCGGTTATTTTTACGAAACAACGCCTTACGCGCCGCACAGTCCGTATAGCGCGAGCAAAGCAGCTTCAGATTTTTTGGTAAAATCATACGTTGATACGTACCATTTTCCAGCGAATATTACAAACTGTTCCAACAATTACGGCCCGTATCAGTTTCCGGAGAAATTAATTCCGCTGATTATCAATAATGCGCTGCAGGGGAAACAGCTGCCTGTTTACGGAGATGGCAAAAATGTACGTGACTGGCTGTATGTGGACGACCATGCAAAAGCGATCGATCTGGTGCAGGAGAACGGAAGACCCGGCGAGACGTATAATATCGGCGGCCACAATGAAAAACAGAATCTTGAAATTATTCATATTATAATAGAAACGCTCCTGGAAATGCTTCCGCAGGACGATGCACGCAGAAAACTGGTGAGCAAAGACCTCATTACTTTTGTGGAAGACAGAAAAGGACATGACCGTCGATACGCCATCGCGCCGGATAAAATCCGGGCTGAAATCGGCTGGGAACCGGAGACAATGTTTAAAGATGGCATACGAAAGACCATTGCCTGGTATTTTGAGCATGAGTCATGGATGAAAGAAGTAACAAGCGGCGATTACCAAAAATATTATGAAGAAATGTATCAGAAAAACTAAGAGCGTGGCCTATGAGTGGAAGTAAATTTGTCGTACAGGAGGGACATTTTCATATTGCGGATAAAAACAGATATGTTCTGACTGGATGGTTTGAAGAAAAGCCAAAACAAAGACAGTTTTCCGTATGTCTGGACAACGAGAAACTGGAGATACAGGTTCGCTGTCTGAAAGATGATTCTGTGCGGCAGAAATATGCAAAATACGATCTGAAAGTATCAGAAGAATATGTAATTATTGCAAAGCTGCCACGCAATCTGGCGAAATATCGCAGATTGTGTCTGTATCTGGCGGACGGCAGTCCCGTTTATGAACGACGTGTCTCACAGCTGAGCAAATTACAGGGAAAACTGAATTACAGGATCACAAGCATTCAGTCTACCGGAGCCAGCTGCGTGATTAACGGATGGGCAGCTTCAGAAAAACCGATTAAGATCAATGTATTCGATCAGGCGGAAGAACTGGTGAAATGCGAGGTCAGTCATTTTCCAAAGCCGGATGCAGCTATGGAGTTTCGTGAGTCGGAGGAACTGTATGACTGCGGATTCAGCGTTACGGTTCCGGTAAACGGCAGAAAAAAAATGATTCTGCAGATTACAGACGGCGAGCATTCTGTCAAAAGAGCGTTTCGCGCGGTTGACAGGAATCGTCTGACGCTGTATATAAAAAAGGCGGATTATTATCTGAAACGCAACGGATGGAAAAAGACATGCAAACGGGCGGTGAATGAACTGTACGAACTGGCAGGGGATACCGGAAATTATACGAAATGGCGTACAAAAAATCTGCCGTCGCAAAAAGAACTGGAACGTCAGCGGCAGGATGCCGGTACCTTCCGGCCGCTGATTTATGTAATTACTCCGTATAAAGACAGCGCTCATTTTATGGAGACCGTTCGTTCTGTCACAGATCAGACGTATAATCAATGGAAATGGGTGCTTGTATGTACGCCGGCGGAAAAGCCGAAGCTGGCGCGTCAGCTGCATGCATGCGTTCCGAAAGGACGGATCCGTTTGCTTGTTTCGGATGAAACGGCGGATATTCAGCGGAAAATAACGCTGGCGGTCGACGAGATGCTGGCCGGGATGCAGAAACATACATGGATGACGTTCTTATCGTCATCCGATACGTTAGAGCCGGACGCATTCTATCGCTGTGTAAAAATGATGGAAAAAGAGCCCGATATGGATATGTGCTACACCGATGAAGATCAGATCTCCGACGATGGAAAGGTATACAGCGAACCGGCGTTTAAGTCAGATTTTAACATCGATCTGCTGCGTGCCGTAAATTATATCGGACATCTGCTGCTGATTCGGCAGGATGTCGTACAAAAAGCCGGACGCTGGAATCCGGCGTATCAGTCGGACGCTTCCTATGATTATGCGCTGCGCGCAGCGGAAACGGCGTCCCATATCGGACATCTGCCGCGTGTGGCCTGTCACGTGAGGGAGAAAGCGGGCCGGACATCCGATGCAGGCGTGCGGATATTAAACGCGCATTATGCACGTATCGGATTGCCGGCGGATGCAAAGCCTGCAGGCATACCCGGAATTTATCGTACCGCTTATCATTGGAAGGAACAGCCGCTCGTATCGATTAATATACCAAATAAAGATCATATCGATGATCTGGATACATGTGTGCGGTCGGTATTGTCCAAATGCACATATCCAAATTATGAAATCGTTATAATAGAAAATAACAGCGTCCAGGAGAGTACGTTTGCCTATTATGAAAAGCTGCAGGCGCAGGATGACAGAATACGTGTGATTTACTGGAAAGAAGCGTTCAATTATTCCAAAATCACGAATTTTGGAGTATCACAGTCAGATGGAGAATACATTCTTCTGCTGAACAATGATACGGAAGTGATATCGCCTGACTTTATGGAAGAAATGCTCGGCTATTGTATGCGGGACGATGTGGGAATCTGTGGAGCCAGACTGTTTTACTTTGACGATACCATTCAGCACGCAGGTGTAATCGTGGGACTGGGCGGCATTTGCGGAGAAGGATTTCAGGGATTTGAAAAAGAAAATGGAGGATATCAGAACCGGATTTTTTGTCCGCAGGATTACAGTGCGGTGACGGCGGCCTGTCTGATGACGAAAAAAAGTGTGTTTGAACAGGTCGGAGGCATGGATGCGGATTTTCAGATTGCGTATAACGATATCGACTATTGCCTGAAAGTCCGGCGCAGCGGAAAGCTGGTCGTGTACAATCCGTTTGCGATGCTGCACCATTATGAATACAAGTCCAGAGGAACCGAAAACACAGCTGAAAAACTGGCCCGATATAACCGGGAAGTGGATTTGTTTACATCCAGGTGGGCGGATATCATCAGTGCAGGCGACCCATATTACAATCCGAATCTGACAAGGAGATATCAGGACTTTTCGCTGAGAAGAATCGAATTATTAAAATAAAACAGGAAATGAATAAAAAGGAGAACGCAGGTATGAAAGGAATCATACTGGCCGGTGGTTCCGGCACAAGATTATACCCGTTAACAAAATCAATATCAAAGCAGATTATGCCGATCTATGACAAGCCGATGATCTATTATCCGCTGTCGACGCTGATGCTGGCCGGAATCCGGGACATTCTGATCATATCTACGCCAAGAGATCTTCCGGTTTTTGAAGACTTATTTGGCGACGGCAGTCAGCTGGGGCTGTCGATGAGCTACGCGGTGCAGGAAACGCCGCGCGGACTGGCGGACGCTTTTCTGATCGGAGAGTCGTTTATCGGTCAGGACACGGTCTCGCTTGTACTGGGAGACAATATATTTTACGGACAGAGCTTTTCCCGCGTGCTGGAGCGTGCAGCCAGCCTTTCGGACGGAGCGGTTATTTTTGGATACTATGTCAGGGATCCAAGAGAATATGGAGTGGTAGAGTTTGACGAGCAGGGAACCGCCCTTACGATCGAAGAAAAGCCAAAACATCCGAAATCCAACTATGCGGTTCCGGGTTTGTATTTTTATGACAATCAGGTGGTAGAAATTGCTAAAAATGTCGAACCTTCTGCCAGAGGCGAGATAGAGATTACTTCGGTCAATGATGCGTATTTAAAACGCGGAAAGCTCAAAGTAGAGACACTTGGCCGCGGCTTTGCCTGGCTGGATACCGGAACGCACGACTCACTGCTGGACGCGGCGGATTTTGTGGCAGCGGTGCAGAAACGTCAGGGACTCTATGTTTCCTGTATTGAGGAAATCTACAAAAAGTATGTTGCCGAGGCCAGAGAACAGCATCCAAGAATGTTTTTGCAGTCCAAATATACGCCCCACACCATGCGCCATACAACCGCTACACATATGCTGGAAGCTGGTGTTCCCCTGATGGCGATTAAAAACTTTCTGGGCCATGCCTCTGTTGCTACGACAGAACGGTATGCCGAGCTTTCCCAAACCACTACCGACAAGCATATCCGAGAATGGAACCGGAGATGGTTTTGGGATGCTGATCCAGCCGATGATCCAAAGCGGCAGACCTCTCCCACAGATTTTTTGAAATGAATTGCGCTTGAAAATAATCCGAGAAGTTTTTGCTGAAAGCCTTGATTTTACTGGCTTTTCGCTCCTCTTCTCGGATTATTTTTCTCCTCGGATAATGCGCCTTATCTGAGATCTCAGATAAGGCGCACTTATATACCACATGAATGTGGTATGTGCGGTCTTGCAGACGGCGTT
>OFHA01001885.1_pt1 | contig 13282 bp, 15 predicted proteins | sample 1521891 | NCBI WGS metagenome assembly OFHA01 (sample SAMEA3504089, study PRJEB24116) | mouse gut metagenome | biome: mouse gut; feature: mouse-associated habitat; material: faeces | place: Denmark | collected 2011 | reverse complement strand
TGGAACTTTTACTGCAAGGAAAAATTATTGATACTCCCGGTCATACCGCCGATTCCATATCGCTTTTACTAAATGACGGTTCTCTATTCTGCGGTGACGCTGCTATGAACGGCTTGCCAAGTTTACATAGAATAACCATTTGGGCAGAGGACAAAACGGCTTTTCTGAAATCTTGGGAAACAATCATTGCACTTAGACCAAATCTAATATATCCGGGACATGGCAAGCCGTTTGAATATGAAGACCTTAAAATAAATCTAAAACGTGCAAAAAATATAGAATTGTTACCGATTCAATAACTTCCAGTTTGAACCAAAAGATTGGCCGTGCTGTAATCACTCTGATTAAAAAAATTTGGAGGAATACAAATATGCAGGAAAATTTATATGAAATAAATTCTATATCGTATCAAATCAGGATAGTGAAAGAATGTGATTTAGATAGTTTGTTATTGGTGAAAAGTGATGCTTCCATACATGCCGATAGATTTCAGCAACAGAATAACGGAAAAGCAGTTTATTTTGGCGCGTTTATCAATAACTGCGCGATTGGATATGTGTTGTTATCGCTGGATAATAAAGAAGATGTCATGCCATATACAAACCAAGAAAAATGTGCAGATATGATTGATCTGCTGGTAATAGAGCCCTTAAGAAATTATGGCATTGGAACCCGACTGTCGTTGGTATGTGAAGAATATTGCAAAGAGGCCGCAATTCCCTATTTAGGACTTGATGTAAATCCAACGGACAATTCTGCGGCAAAGAGATTGTATGAAAGATTAGGATATCATGCGGTCGGTGAACTACACTTAGACGGTGTATACGAATATACCGATGAACAGGGCAATCAAGGAAAGTATGAAGATTGTTGCATAGATATGATAAAACGAGTATAACGTCAAAATCGGAATTTGCGAGGGAAAATGTATGATAATCTTCATGCTTTGTTTGTCTATAAGGTTTGTGGAATACTTTTTAATTGAAACAGACAAAACAGCTATTGGAGAAAATGTGCTCCATAAAGTTGTTGGGATTATCTTATTGGCGCTGGTATTGAAAAAGATAAATTTTACATGGGGTGATATCGGATTTCAAAAAAATGGCTTTGTAAGGGGTATTTTGAAAGGCTTATTATTGGGAAGCGTGTGCCGGTCTGTTTCTTAAAATGCTCTCTGAAACAAAGCCATTTATGCAGGCGAATTTTATTGCCGCGTTTCTATTTGGTATCTGGCACATTGTAATGCCAATCAGAAGCTATGTGAATGGCGAAATGTCATTTGCGGCAATGGCCCTAATGGGTATTGGTTATATGATCCTTGCCGGAATTATGGGAATAAAATGGGGGCTTCTTTACCGCATTACGGGAAATCTGTGAGCAGGGCTTGGCGACCATTTATTTAACAATACCGTTGCGACTAATATGCTGCATGTAGTTTCGCAAAATGGTGCGGACGAATTACAGATTGTCCGGATCATGGCTGCACAGATCATTTCCTTTACATTTGTGATAGCGATTTATTATTGCAAGAAAAGAAAAGCAAAACTCCCGTTGTGTGACAAAGGAGGTGAAGTTCAATGAACGATTTAAAAGAATTAGGGAAACTGATGAAAGAGCATCCTGTCATAATTGTTGTAACATTAGCGGCGATGGTTGTAGGTGCAATTTTTGGAGCAGTTGCGTTTTATCAGGGGTGGTTAGGATGAAGGAAACAGCAAACAGGGGAAAAGGAAAAACGCTCCTGATTTCAGCCGGCATAGAAATCATGCTGATTATCTGCATTATGGCAGCGAATCTCAATCCAATGCCCATACTATATTTTATTTTTTACAATCTCCTGTATGGGTTGGTATTCAGCCTTTTGATTCCGCTGTACTGTTTGTATAAGGAAAATGGAGCGTCAGTTTCCGGCAGAGTATTGGCAGAAGTCGGTTTCAAAAAGCTGGGCATACGGCAATGGGGTGTTTTGGCTGCCTTTGTGGTATTTTCCGTTGGAGGGCAGCTTATCCCGAAGATGGCTGTCGGTGAGCAGATCCAATGGCACTTGCTGCCTATGGGAATTGTGCCGCTGATTATGACCACGTTTTTTGAGGAATTTTTATTCCGGGGATTTGTGCAGAGCCAGATCGACCGGCAATTTGGGTGGGTACCGGCAATTTTGGTTTCCGGGGCAATGTTCTCCCTTTACCATTTGGGCTATCCGGGATTCCGCACCTGGGAGGATATTCTTCTGTTGTTTGCAGTAGGGGTCGGATTTGCGGCTGCATACAAGATATCTGGTAATAACCTGATTGTATCCTTCTTTGTGAACCTGCCGAATGCTTTTGTTACTTACATATTGAAATATGAGCAGTTTCCCGTTATGCGTGCCAGTTCCACCATAGCGACGGCTGTCACATTGGTGTTGATTGGGCTGATTCTTTTATTATATCGAAATGCAGATCAAAGGAGGCAATAGAATATGGAACTTGTAAAACTGACACACGAAAATCTTGAAAGGGAGCACATCTGCTGTGCGATCTCGGGTAACAAGGATATCCAGGTCATGTCCAAAAAGAACTGGCTGAAAGACAGGCTGGACGAGGGGCTTGTATTCCTAAAAGGCAATGTCCGGGGAAAATGCTTCATTGAGTATATCCCTGCGGAATACGCATGGGCGCCTATTGAAGCAGAAGGCTATATGTACATTGACTGCCTGTGGGTATCCGGGCAGTTCAAGGGGCATGGATACTCGAACCTGCTGCTGGAAACGTGCATCAAGGACAGTAAAGAGAAAGGAAAAAAGGGGCTTGTGATCCTGTCCTCCAGGAAAAAGATGGGATTCCTCTCTGACCCGAAATATATGGGCTATAAGGGCTTTCTGACAGCGGATACAGCAGAGCCTTATTTTGAGCTGATGGTCCTGCCTTTTGAGGAGGGCGCACCTCTTCCCTGCTTCCGGGACAGCGTGGGCAGGCAGGAAGATATGCCGGAGGGATTTGTGCTGTATTACACAAATCAATGCCCTTTTACGGCAAAGTATGTACCGATACTGGAGGAGATGGCAAAGGCCAGGAATGCAGTGTTCCAGTCCGTACATATCCAGACCAGGGAGGATGCGCAGAATGCCCCTTCGCCCTTTACCACCTTTTCCCTTTTCTATGACAGGCAGCTCGTGACCCATGAAATTCTGTCGGAGAAGAAATTTGATAAAATCTTAGCAGATAAAGGAGTGTGAAAAATGATTCAATTAGTCAGACCAACAGAAGCGATGAAAGAACAGGCCATAGAGTTCAGACAGGAATTTTTTGAACATGGAGAATTTGTCATCAACGGAAGTGAATTGTTTGATAAAACGGATGATTACACAGAATGGTGCAAATCCATAGATGCAAACACGAAAGAAGAGACCGTTAATCCGAATTGGGTTATAACGGATCATCCGGAATGGAGGAGTCTATGAACGCAGCTTTGAAATTGATGGAGAACAGGCGGATATTTACAGGATTGCCCTGCCGGAATAGACATACTGGTATAACGGATACGGCAGAGCTGCAAGCTGCCTGGAGAGAAAAATGATAGGATTAAAAAGAGGAAGCGTAAAGCTTATATCCCATCAGGAGGAATGGGATATAAATGCTGAAAATGTAATTTTGGAATTGAAGCAGCTTTTCGGAAATGACGCTGTTGACATCCAGCATGTGGGAAGCACTGCGATTCATTCCATTTATGCAAAACCAATTATTGACATTGTGATTGGCCTCCGTGATTTGAATGATATTTCACCTTATATGCAACTGTTGGAAGAACACGGTTTTATTTTTCGCGGGGAAGATGTTGCCGGGCAAATGCTGTTTGTAATGGGTGATTTTGAAAAAGATACGCGCACACATCATATTCATGCAGTCAAATGGAATGGGACAGAATGGAAAAACTATATCAATTTTCGGGATTATCTGAATTGCCATCCTGATAAAGCAATGATATACGATGCCTGTAAGAAAAAACTGGCGTTACAATTTCCAGATGACCGAAAAAGCTATACAGAGGGCAAGCAGGAATGCATAGAATGCCTGCTGAAAGAAGCATATATATGGAGACAGCGGCAGGATACATAGAGAACACAAAGAGACGATGAAGGAGGTAAAAAACAATGCGTCATATTTATATTCGTGGAATCATTGGACTGATCTGGCTGGTTGCAGCCATTGTATGCGGGGTATCCGGTAACTTCCCGATGATGGGGCTTTATCTGGTATTGGCAGGTGTATTCCTCTACTCCGCATATGCGGCATGGAAAAAAGAAAAAGACGAGGAGGGAAGTAAGGAGATTTCCATGTTCCTGCAGATCGTCACACTGGCTGTCTGTGCGGTGCTGCTCTATGTGGGAGCCAATCTTTTAGTGGACAATGGTATTTTCATTGCAAAGACCATTGGCGTTCCGGAGCGTGTCATTGCAGTTACCTTTATTGCCCTGGGCACTTCCCTGCCCGAACTGGTGACATCCATCATGTCATTGATCAAAGGGTATGGAAATGTAGGGCTTGGAAATGTCATCGGGGCCAATATTCTGAACATGCTTCTTGTCATCGGAATTCCGGCGGCTGTTGCGGGCATCCCGCTGGAACCGTCAACCATCCGTGTAGACATGCCTTTAGCGTGTCTGGTCATGGCAGTTTTGCTGGCGCCTATCCTTATCAGAAAGAAATCCTCACGAATCCAGGGAGTCGTGCTTCTGGGAATTTATGCTGTCTACTGTGTTGTGTCTTTCATTTAAAGAAAGCTCTGCCAGTCATGGTTTACAGCGGCAGTAATTGCCAGAATGATACTTGTCAGAAAAAATGGAATCTGGTATACTTCTAATGATGTTTATAAAAAGCGAATCAAGATAAAGGAGAGATTGAAATGAAAGGTAATATTGTAGTTGGACAGTCCGGCGGGCCTACAGCCGTAATCAATTCATCTGTGGCAGGTGTGTATGCAGCAGCGAAAGAACTTGGTGTAAAGAAAGTTTATGGCATGGTTCACGGGATCGAAGGTTTCCTGGAGGACAGAATGATCGAGCTTGAGGATTATCTGGACGATCCTACAGGAATAGAATTGCTGAAGAGAACCCCTTCTGCATTTTTAGGTTCCTGCCGTTTCAAAATGCCTAAAATTGAAGGACATGAAGATGTCTATGAAAAGGTGTTTGAAATTATGGAAAAGCATGACATTGAATGTCTGTTTTATGCAGGCGGAAATGATTCCATGGATACCGTTAAAATGCTGTCCGACTATGCAGCAGCCCACGGAAAGTCACAAAGGTTTATGGGAGTTCCCAAGACGATCGACAATGATCTTCCTGTTACTGATCACTGCCCCGGCTACGGAAGCGCAGCGAAATATATTGCTTCCAGCTTAAAAGAGATCATCCGCGACAATGAATCTTTCGGCGCTAAGAAACCTACCATCTGTATCGTAGAGATCATGGGACGTAATGCAGGATGGCTTACAGCAGCAGCAGCCCTTGCAAAGGGAGACGACTGCAGCGGCGCAGACGCTATTTACCTGCCTGAAAAAGTATTTGATATGGATGCTTTCATGGAAAAGGTTAAAACTCTGGCAGCAACCAAATCCTCTGTAGTGATTGCCGTATCAGAAGGTATTCACCTTGCTGACGGACGTTATGTCTGTGAAGTGGCAAATGAAAATGTTCCGGTAGATGCTTTTGGACATAAGCAGATGTCTGGTACAGCAGCATATCTTGCACAGCAGATCGCAGCAGAGACAGGATTAAAGACCAGGGCAATTGAGTTTTCAACCCTCCAGCGTGCAGCTACCCACCTTGCTTCCCTTACAGACATCAACGAAGCTTTTCAGGTTGGACATGATGCAGTGGTTGCGGCAGAAGAAGGCAAGACAGGCATGATGATCACCCTTGACAGAAACGGGGACGACCCTTACCAGTGCGGCACAAGCGCATATGATATCCATGCCATTGCAAACGTGGAAAGACCTGTTCCGGCAGAGTGGATCACTGAGGATGGATGCGGATTGAATGAGGGCTACATTAAATACGCAAGACCCCTTATTATGGGCGAACTGCTTCCTGTTTTCGTAAACGGAACACCCCGCCATCTGGTAAGAAAATAAATATCCGGAAATATGGAACAAAGACTGTCGCGCTTCGTGAGGCAGCTTACAGTAATAAAAGGCTGACTGGACTGGTCAGCCTTTCTTGTGCGGCGTCCGGCCGCTAAATTGGACTGGCAGCCAGCAGGTTTTCCGGGTGGATATGTCACTTTTCGTTGACTTAAATCAATAAATATATTATTCTAAAATTATGTATCATTATGGAGGAGGTTAAAGAATGATTTCGAGTATAGTGGGTAATTATTTATTGGAAAAGGGACTAATCACTTACGAGCAGTTCAATGACCTGTCTGCCGAGCAGAGGAAAGTTTGTGTGAAGCTGGGATTAATAGCAGTAGCGGAAGGCTTGATGGGCCACGACGAGGCGGTAAGGGTAAACAACCTGCAGGCGGTGATGGATAAACCTTTTGGGGATATTGCAGTAGAAAAGAAGTATTTGACGAAGGGCCAGGTGGAGTCGCTTCTCAAAAAGCAGGGAAATGCTTATCTGGCGTTTGCCCAGGCAATGGAAAACCTCCAGTTGATGACCATAGAGCAGTTGGAATTATATATGCTTGATTTCCAGCGCGAAAACCAGTTGACCAATTCCGACATTGAAGATTTGAAAAGTGACGATGCAGCAAGGATACTTCCTCTTTATATGCCCATTGACAGTGAAAAATATCTTGATCTTGCAGGCACTGCCCTGCGTACGGTCATGCGTTGTGTGGACGGGGAGGTTTATCCTGATAAAGCATATATTACCAAAAGCTGCGGGACAGAAAACGGGGCAATACAGTATGTGGAGGGAAATCCCTGTGTAACCTGCGGTATGGCCGGCAGAGGGCAGGCCCTGCTTAAGACCGCTTCTATTTTTGGGAAGGAAGACTTTGAACAGGTAGATGAGGACGCTTTGGATGCAGTTGGAGAGCTTTTAAACTGCATCAACGGGCTTTATGCAAGAAGCCAGAGCCAGAAAGGGATTTTTATGGATTTGTATCCGCCGGAATTTTCAACGGAAATCACGGAAATCGCGGGGGATGAAATGCTGGTGCTTCCTCTGCACATAAAGGGAGACACCGTTAATTTTATTATGGCAATAGGAAATAAAATTGAGATCAGGCAGGAGGCGTAAATATGGCGAATATTTTAATTGTGGATGATTCCAGGACATCACGGAAGATGCTAAGGAGCATGCTGGAAGAAGCGGGACATGTGGTTGTTGCAGAAGGGGTAAACGGGGAAGACGGCTACCAGAAATTTAAAGAGGTCAATCCCGACCTTGTGACCCTTGACATAACCATGCCGGTACTGGACGGGCTTGAGTCATTGCAGATGATCAAGCAGTATAACGGGGAAGCAAAGGTGATTATGATCACGGCCGCCGGACAGAAAGAAAAAATGATCCAGGCAATCAAATGCGGCGCTGCGGAATTTATTGTTAAACCCTATGACAACGAAGAAGTAAAACTGACCATTCAAAAAGTGCTTGCATTTTAGGAAAATATTGGGTATGATGATAAGGAAATCGTTTTCCAATAGAATTCCGGAGGCAATATGGTATCGATCAAAGATGTTGCAAAGCATGCAGGAGTGGCAATTTCCACCGTTTCCAAGGTTCTGAATAATTACCCAAATGTCAGCGAGGAAACAAAAATCAAAGTAAATACAGCCGTGGAGGAACTGAATTTCGTACCCAATTCTGTGGCCGCAGCGCTTTCTTCCAAGCGGACGGGCAGAGTGGCCCTGCTGGTGAACTTAAGTGTGAAGACCCAGGCAGTTGATGAGATTGATATGCAGTATATCCACGGTGCAATTAGTAAAGCAATGGATTTAAATCTTGATGTGATCACATTATTTTTTTCTATGTTCAAGGATAGGACTGTGGAGGAAGTAACCAGATATCTACAGTCCCAGAGTATCGCAGGAATCATCATTTACGGGCTTTCCAAAGAAGATAAAGTTTTGCATGAACTGATTGTAAGACAGGAGTTCAAATGCGTGGTGGTGGATGCACCGATAGTCAATGAGAATACTTCCTCTATCGGGATAGACCACCAGAAGGCCCAGTATGATGTGGCCAAAAAGACAATAATGGATAACAATTGCAGGCGCGTTCTCTATATAGCCGGGAAACGCAACGGCTATGTTACGGATGAACGCCTTGCCGGTATGCGGGAACTGGTGGAGGAACTGGAACTGACCATGCTGGTGAAAAATGGGGAATTTTCAGAGCTTCAGGCGCGGAACATCACCATGAAATACGGGAGAAATAAAGATGTTGTGGTCTGCGCTTCTGATCTGATGGCGATCGGCGCCATGAAAGCACTGACGGAAATGGATATTTTCAGGCCGGTATGCGGATTTGACGGAATCATCCTGATGGGATATGTGGGAAAGCAGATGAACACCATCCGCCAGGATTTTTCCGGGGTTTCAGAAAAGGCAATGGAAGAACTGCAGCAGCTCATGTGCGGAAGGTGTGGACAAAATGTGAGAACGTCCTATACAATTGCACGGATGAAGTACATGGATATTATCTGCTAGAGACATGTTTAAAACATTTACATATGAAAATTTAAGTTTTTTTAATTTGGACTTGCGGAAAACGTTTTCTTATGGTAAACTTGCAGTATGTCAACGGGAAATATTTGGAATAATATAGTGGAGAAAAAATTCAGGAGGGAATTATGGCAGCACAAACAAATTTACAGAAGGATGTATTGGTTTTGAACATGGAGGCGCAGCTTGAGGACGTTGCCCAGTCTTTGTTTGGCAAATCACTTGCACAGCTTTCCGACCAGGAGACATATTATACGGTACTGACGTATACCAAAAGACTGATGGCAGTATCAGACACCAATGAAGGGGAGAAGAAGATCTATTATATCTCCGCTGAGTTTCTTATCGGGAAATTATTGTCCAACAATCTGATCAATCTTGGGGTATACGACAAGATTGATGAAATTCTTAAGAAAAACGGAAAGATACTTTCTGTTATTGAGGAGGTTGAGCCGGAGCCTTCCCTTGGAAATGGCGGACTTGGCAGACTGGCAGCATGTTTTCTGGATTCCATTGCGACACTGGGGCTTCCCGGGGAAGGAATCGGGCTGAATTATCATTTCGGCCTTTTCAAGCAGGTATTTAAGGATAAGCTCCAGAAGGCGGAGAAAAATGACTGGATGGAAGAACAGTCATGGCTGACTAAAACAGATGTGTCATTTGACGTATGCTTTGGCGACAAGAAAGTGACTTCCCGGCTTTATGACATTGATGTCGCTGGTTATGACAGTGGTGTCAATAAACTGAGACTCTTTGATATTGAATCCATTGACGAAGCTTTGGTGGAGGATGGAATCAACTTTGACAAGGAGCAGATCGAAAAGAACCTTACCTTGTTTTTATACCCGGATGATTCTGACGAGGCAGGCAACCTGCTGCGTATCTACCAGCAGTATTTTATGGTGTCAAACGCAGCCCAGCTTATTCTGCGTGAAATGAAGGAAAAGAAGTATGACCTGCGTAAGATGAACGAACATGCAGTCATCCAGATCAATGATACACACCCCACCATGGTGATTCCTGAGCTGATCCGCATCCTTGTGGAAGAGAAAGCGTTTGCCATGGATGAAGCAATCGAAGTGGTAAGTAAGACCTGCGCTTATACAAACCACACAATTCTTGCGGAAGCCCTTGAAAAATGGCCCCTTAAGTATCTGGAGAAGGTAGTTCCCCAGTTAGTGCCTTATATCAAGGAGTTGGATAAGAGAGTGGCAGCGAAATACGATGAGCCGAAAGTACAGATCATTGATGAAAATGACAGAGTCCATATGGCAAACATTGATATCCATTTCGGTTTTTCAGTGAACGGCGTTGCTGCCATTCATACGGAAATCTTAAAGAATTCAGAGTTAAATGAGTTCTATAAGATTTATCCTGAAAAATTCAATAATAAGACCAACGGCATCACATTTAGAAGATGGCTTCTTAGCTGTAACCGCGAGCTGGCAGGTTTCCTTGCCAAAACCATCGGGGACGGCTTCAAGAAGGATGCTGACAAGCTTGAGAAGCTTCTTGAGTATAAGGACGACCAGGCAGTTCTGGACCGTATCGCGGAAATCAAGATGAACCGGAAAAAGGATCTGGCAGCTTATGTAAAAGAAATGGAAGACGTTACCTTAAATCCTGAGTCAGTCTTTGACATTCAGGTGAAGAGACTTCACGAGTATAAACGCCAGCAGATGAACGCCCTTTACATCATCCATAAATATCTTGAAATCAAGAGCGGCAAGAAGCCTGTAAGGCCCCTTACATTCATCTTCGGTGCCAAGGCAGCTCCGGCTTATGTCATTGCACAGGATATCATCCACCTTCTTCTTGTGCTGGAAGAAATCGTAAACAACGACCCGGATGTAAGCCCTTATATGACAGTGCTTATGGTTGAAAACTATAATGTAAGCTATGCAGAGAAGCTGATCCCTGCCTGCGATATTTCCGAGCAGATCTCCCTTGCTTCTAAAGAGGCATCCGGTACCGGAAACATGAAATTTATGTTAAACGGAGCCGTTACCCTTGGAACATCCGACGGGGCGAACGTGGAGATCCATGAGCTGGTAGGCGATGACAATATCTACATTTTCGGGGAGAAATCCGAGGAAGTCATTGCACACTACGAGAAAGCAGACTATGTGGCAAAAGACTACTACGAAAAGAGTCCTGTTATCAAAAAAGCAGTTGACTTCATTATAAGCAAGGAAGCCATGAAAGCAGGACATAAGGAAAATCTGGAACGCCTCCATAAAGAACTGGTGGGCAAAGACTGGTTTATGACCCTTCTTGATCTGGAGGATTATATTGCCGCAAAGGACAAAGCATTTGCGGACTATGAAGACCGTGAGAAGTGGAAGAAGATGATGCTTGTAAATATTGCAAAAGCCGGATTTTTCTCATCTGACAGAACCATTGCAGAATACAACAGGGATATCTGGAAACTGAAATAGGAATGAGTAAATCAGGGGTTTTAAGGGAACCTGACAGTTGAAAGCAGGCAGGTTGCCGCCTAAGTAAAATGATTTGAAAGATAGAAAGGACTGAACATGTTCAGTCCTTTCTTATGCGTCCGAAAACCTTTTCTGGTGCAGGCCCAGGCCCTACGGCTTTGATAACCGTCATACCAGCCGTGTGGTCCACTTCGTGCAGTCCCACACATCGCTGGCAAAGTCCTCATAAAACAGCGGTTCATGGCAGACCATGAGGATACTGCCCCGGTATTCTTTGAGAGCACGGGCTAACTCAGCCTTGGCATCTGTGTCCAGATGATTGGTAGGTTCGTCAAGGAGCAGGATGTTGGTTTTCCGATTGATCAGCTTGCAAAGGCGTACCTTTGCCTGTTCGCCGCCGCTTAACACTTTGACTTTGCTCTCAATGTGTTTGGTGGTGAGTCCGCATTTGGCAAGGGCGGAGCGGACCTCATACTGGGTAAATCCGGGGAATTCCTGCCAGATTTCTTCTATACAGGTGGTGGCAGTATTCTGGTCCATTTCCTGCTCGAAGTAACCGATGCTTAAATAGTCTCCCTGTTCTACGGAGCCGCTTATGGGAGGGATAAGGCCAAGGATGCTCTTTAGCAGGGTGGTCTTTCCGATTCCATTGGCCCCTGTCAGGACAATTTTCTGCCCCCGTTCCATTTCCAGATTTAAGGGGCGGGAGAGAGGTTCCTCATAGCCGATGACCAGATTGTCTGTCTGGAAGATATAGCGTCCGGGGGTTCTTGCCTCCTTAAAATAAAATTCCGGTTTAGGCTTTTCCCCTGCCAATTCAATGACATCCATCTTATCCAGCTTTTTCTGGCGGGACATGGCCATATTCCGGGTGGAAACGCGTGCCTTGTTCCGGGCCACGAAATCTTTTAAGTCTGCGATTTCCTTCTGCTGTTTGTTATATGCGGCTTCAAGCTGCGCCTTTTTCATGGCGTAAACTTCCTGAAATTTATCGTAATCTCCCGGATAGCGGTCAAGCTTCTGATTGTCCATGTGGTAGATCAGATTGATGACGCTGTTTAAAAAAGGAATATCATGGGAGATGAGGATAAAAGCGTTTTCATACTCATTTAAGTACCGTTTCAGCCATTCGATGTGCTCGGTGTCCAGATAGTTGGTAGGCTCATCCAGAAGAAGGATGTCCGGCTTTTCCAGAAGAAGCTTTCCAAGCAGTACCTTGGTGCGCTGGCCGCCGCTTAGATCCGTCACATCTTTTTCCAGTCCCAAGTCTGTAAGTCCCAGGGCTCTTGCAACTTCTTCCACTTTGGAATCAATCAGATAGAAGTCATGGACCGAAAGCAAATCCTGTATGGTTCCAAGCTCCTCCATATAAAGTTCCAGTTCTTTTTCGGAAGCGTCAGCCATTTTATCACAGATTTCATTCATCTGGGCTTCCATCTCAAATAGAAAATCAAATGCGGAAGAAAGTACGGCTCTTATGGTCATGCCTTTTTCAAGGGCGGTGTGCTGGTCAAGGTAGCCGGAACGGACATTTTTTGCCCATTCGATTTTTCCTTCATCGGGCATAAGTTTACCAGTGATGATATTCATGAAGGTGGATTTCCCTTCTCCGTTGGCTCCGATTAGGCCGATGTGCTCTCCTTTTAAAAGGCGGAAGGAAACATCCTGGAAAATTGCCCTGTCGCCGAAGCCGTGGCTTAAGTGTTCTACATTTAAAATGCTCATGATTTCTCCTGTCATTGGTATAAATTAGAATATACGTCAGATTATATGATTATATAGGGAAAGCCGGCGAATGTCAAAAACAAAAATTGCAGGTGCTGAATCAGAACCCTGTGCTGGAATCTTGAAAAATAGTATTGACATTTTGACCCTGAAAATATAAATTAAAATAATAACTATTACTATTATTTGGAAATCAAGGAGGAAATAGAATTATGAATCAGAATGCATTTCATAAATTGTCATATGGCGTTTATGTGGTAAGTACATGGGACAACGGAAGACCGACAGGCTGTACGGCCAACAGCGCCATGCAGATTACCTCGTCGCCGGCAACGATTGCCATAAGCATCAACCATGACAATTACACAAACAAGTGCATCAACGAGACGGGAAAATTTGCGGTTTCCATCATGGCGGAGGATTCCACGCCTTCTATTATAGGAACGTTCGGTTACCGTTCGGGC